>Ga0126339_10001549_pt1 | contig 15731 bp, 11 predicted proteins | sample OrbTmetagenome_2_FD_92532 | JGI IMG/M metagenome (GOLD analysis project Ga0126339, IMG submission 92532) | Coral microbial communities from Petempiche,Puerto Morelos, Mexico - Orbicella T R C metagenome | ecosystem: Host-associated > Invertebrates > Cnidaria > Coral | place: Petempiche,Puerto... | reverse complement strand
GCGCCGCCGCCGACACCGAGGCGGGGATGCATCTGGACCACCTTCTGTGGGAGACCCCCGAGCAGATCAGCGTCAAGCCGCTGTACACGGCGGCCGATCTGGAGGGGCTGGACTTCCTGGAGACGGTCCCCGGCAAGCCGCCCTACCTGCGTGGTCCCTATCCGACCATGTACGTGCAGCGGCCCTGGACGATCCGTCAGTACGCCGGGTTCTCCACCGCCAAGGACTCCAATGCCTTCTACCGCCGCAACCTGGCGGCGGGACAGAAGGGCCTGTCGGTGGCCTTCGATCTGGCCACCCACCGGGGCTATGACAGCGACCACCCGCGCGTGGCCGGTGACGTCGGCATGGCCGGCGTGGCCATCGACTCCATTCTGGACATGCGGCAACTGTTCGACGGCATTCCGCTGGACAAGATGAGCGTGTCCATGACCATGAACGGCGCCGTTCTGCCGGTGCTGGCGCTGTACATCGTCGCCGCCGAGGAACAGGGGGTGACGCCGGACAAGCTGGCCGGGACCATCCAGAACGACATTCTCAAGGAGTTCATGGTCCGCAATACCTACATCTACCCGCCGATGCCCTCCATGCGCATCATATCGGACATCTTCGCCTTTACCTCCCAGAAGATGCCCAAATACAACTCGATCTCCATTTCCGGCTATCACATGCAGGAAGCCGGCGCGACCGCCGACCTGGAGATGGCCTACACCCTGGCCGATGGTGTGCAGTACGCGCGGGCCGGCATCGACGCCGGCCTGACCATCGATGCCTTCGCGCCCCGGCTGTCGTTCTTCTGGGCCATCGGCATGAACTTCTTCATGGAAGTGGCCAAGATGCGCGCCGCCCGCCTGCTGTGGGCCAAGCTGATCCACCAGTTCGAGCCGAAGAGCACCAAATCCCTGTCGCTGCGCACCCATTGTCAGACCTCGGGCTGGTCGCTGACCGCCCAGGACGTGTTCAACAACGTGGTGCGCACCGGGGTTGAGGCCATGGCCGCCACCCAGGGTCACACCCAGTCGCTGCACACCAATGCGCTGGACGAGGCGCTGGCCCTGCCCACCGACTTCTCGGCGCGCATCGCCCGCCAGACCCAGTTGTTCATTCAGGAAGAGGCCGGCACCAACCGCGTCATCGACCCCTGGGGCGGCAGTTACTATGTGGAGCGCCTGACCGCCGACCTGGCCCGCAAGGCCTGGGCGCATATCGAGGAGGTGGAGGCTCAGGGCGGCATGGCCAAGGCCATCGAGGCCGGCATCCCCAAGATGCGCATCGAGGAAGCGGCCGCCCGCACCCAGGCGCGCATCGACAGCGGCCTTCAGGCCGTGGTCGGCGTCAACAAGTACCGCGCCACCGGCAAGGACAACATCGAGGTCCTGAAGGTCGAGAACGCCGCCGTGCGCCGCGAACAGGTCGAAAAGCTCGAGCGCCTGCGTGCCGAGCGTGACGGCGAGACCCTGCGCCCGCATCTGGAGGCCCTGACCAAGGCCGCCGAGACCGGCGAGGGCAACCTTCTGGAACTGGCCGTGACCGCCGCCCGGGCCAAGGCCAGCGTCGGCGAGATCTCCGACGCCCTGGAAAAGGTCTATGGTCGCCACAAGGCCGACATCCGCGCCATCTCCGGCGTCTACGGCAGGGAGGTCGCCGCCGTGTCCGATGTGGTCACCCAGGTCAAGGGCATGGTCGAGGCCTTCGAGGCCAACGACGGCCGCCGCCCGCGTATCCTCATCGCGAAGATGGGCCAGGACGGCCACGATCGCGGCCAGAAGGTCATCGCCACCGCCTTCGCCGACCTGGGCTTCGATGTGGACATCGGGCCGCTGTTCCAGACGCCCCAGGAGGCCGCCCGTCAGGCCGTCGAGAACGACGTGCACATCGTCGGCGCTTCGTCCCTGGCCGCCGGTCATCTCACCCTGGTGCCGGAACTGCGTGCCGCTCTGGACGCCGAGGGCCGCGAGGATATCCTCATCGTGGTGGGCGGCGTGATCCCGCCGCAAGACTTCGATGCCCTCTACGAAGCCGGCGCCAAGGCCATCTTCCCGCCGGGCACCGCCATTCCGGAGGCGGCCATCGACCTGATGGCCAAGCTGAACGCCGCCCTGGGCTACGCCGAAAAGGCGGCCTGAAGGGCTGTGTGAGGGGGCGCCCCGGGGACCAAGGTTGGCTGTCCGGGGCGCGCGCTCAATTCAAGAGGTTCTGTAGCGACCTATGCCGTCAGGGTTGCAATTCTGGGCGGCGTCGTTGCTCGAGAAGCATGACCCTTCAGGTGTCAGGTGTCATGGGACGGACGTTGGCGATCGAGCGGGCCGATCGTTTGGTCGCCGGTCTCATTTGGGCTCGGCGGACCGGGGTACTTACCCATGGCCTGACGCACCGTCTAGCCTCTCTACCCTTGCAAAGGCTATCTGACTCACACGTTTTTATCTGAACGTTGATTGGCGCTCCCGGAGCCAAACCGGGCTGACGCCAGTTTTTGTTTTGGGCCATGGCCCCCAAAACCAAGTGTCGTTCCTGACGAAGATCGCCATCCGGGGAAAAAACGTGTGACCGTGATAGCCTTTGAAGGGGGAAGGTTGGGGTGGAGATGGACACTGATCCCGGCAATGGGGTGTGTCATTGCGGGCCCCCTCTCAGCCTCCCTCATAAATGCGCTATCTCATTCACACTGTTCCATCTGCACAACGCGAGTTTCTACGTCCTCGTTATTGCGAGGAGCGAAGCGACGAAGCAATCCAGGGCAAAGCGTGGTGACCTCCGCTCTGGATTGCTTGTCTTATGGGTTGGGGTGGCTGGGTTGGGGTGGCCCAAGCGGTAAAGTTGGGTCGATGGATTGCCGGCAGCCCTATTCCACCATCAGCTCCTCGCGGTCCCGGAACTGATCCAGCGCCTCGGGGTTGGCCAGTGCCTCGATGTTCTTGACCGGGCGGCCGTGGACCACCTCGCGCACCGCCAGTTCCACGATCTTGTTGGATTTGGTGCGCGGAATGTCGGTCACCTGGACCACCTTGGCCGGCACGTGGCGGGGTGTGCAGTTCTGGCGGACCTGCGCCTTGATGCGCTTGGTGCGGTCGTCGTCCAGGGTCATGCCGTCGCGCAGCCGCACGAACAGCACCACGCGCACGTCGTTGTCCCACTCCTGGCCGACCACAAGGGCCTCGACCACGTCGTCGAGAAGCTCCACCTGCCGATAGATCTCAGCGGTGCCGATGCGCACGCCGCCGGGGTTGAGGGTGGCGTCGGAGCGGCCATAGACGACCAGCCCGCCGTGCTCGGTCAGTTCGACCCAGTCGCCGTGGGTCCAGATGCCTGGGAAGCGCTCGAAGTAGGCGGCGCGGAACTTCCGGTCCTCGGGATCGTTCCAGAAGCCGATGGGGGTGGAGGGGAACGCCTGGGTGCACACCAGTTCCCCCTTTGTGCCGGCGACGGGATGGCCCGACTCGTCATAGACCTCGGTCTTCATGCCCAGGCCCCGCTTCTGGATCTCGCCGCGATAAACCGGGCTGATGGGGCTGCCCAACATGAAGCACGACAGGATGTCGGTGCCGCCGGAGATGGAGGACAGTTGCAGGTCGGTTTTGATGTCGGTGTAGACGTAGTCGAAGGATTCCGGCACCAGAGGCGAGCCGGTGGAGGTCATCACGCGCACCGTGGCCAGGGAATGGGTCTCGCGCGGCTTCAGGCCGGTCTTGCGGATGGCGTCGATCCACTTGGCCGAGGTACCGAAGTGGGTCATGCCCTCGGCGTCGGCATAGTCGAACAGAATGTTGCCGGAGGGATAGCCGGGGCTGCCGTCGAACAGCAGCAGCGTGGCCCGCGCCGCCAGGCCGGCCGCCAGCCAGTTCCACATCATCCAGCCGCAGGTGGTGAAGTAGAACACCCGGTCGCCGGGCTTGATGTCGCAGTGGAGCACGTGCTCCTTGGCCTGCTGGATCAGGGTGCCGCCGTGGCCGTGGACGATGCACTTGGGCACGCCGGTGGTGCCCGACGAGTACATGATGTACAGCGGGTGGTCGAAGGGCAGGGGATCGAAGCGAATGGTGCCCGCCGCGGTGGGGGCGATCAGGGCGTCCCAGGTCACGGCGCCGCGCACTTTGGACAGGTCGGCCCCGAGATCCTCTTCTTTCCGGGTGTAGGGAATGATGAGGACGGTCTCCACCGAGGGCATGCGCTCGGCGATGGCCGCGACCTTCTCCAGGCAGTCATGCGCCTTGCCGTTGTAGTAGTAACCCTCCGCGGCGACCAGCACCTTGGGCTCGATCTGCCCGAAGCGGTCCAGCACCCCCTGCACGCCGAAGTCCGGGGAGGCCGATGACCAGATGGCGCCGATTCCGGCGCAGGCCAGCATGGTGATGATTGTCTCCGGCATATTGGGGATGTAACCGGCCACGCGGTCGCCCTTGGTCACGCCGCGTGCGATCAGCGCCTGCTGCACCCGGGACACTTGGTTCCACACCTCGCCGAAGCTCAGACGCCGCTTGACCGAGTCCTCGCCCCAGAACACCAGGGCGTCGGCATTCCGGTCCCAGTCCGGCCGTAGCAGGTTGCGGGCGATGTTGATCGAGCCTTCGGGGAACCAGCGCGCGCCCGGCATGCGGGTGACGTCATCCACCACCACCGCGCCCTTGTCGCCGATCAGGCCGCAGAAGTCCCACACCGCCGACCAGAACGCGGCCGGCTGGTCGATGGACCATTGGTACAGCGAGTCGTAGTCTCCCAGGGACAGGCCATGAGCCCGGTTCACATGGTCCATGAAGGCCAACATATTGCTGGCGCGGATGCTGGTGTCGGTCGGGCTCCAGAGCGGCTGGGTCACGATGTGTCCTCCCTAGGATGCGTCCCCCTGTGCCCCGGTGGTCCCCGGGGATGGGCGTGCGGGCCGGTGCCGTTCGGCGAATGAGGTCCACTCATTGTCTGGTGGTAATGGTTGTCGGGCATTCTGCCGCATGGGATCGGTCGGGCCAAGGGGCCGGTGCGCGTGCCGGGACCGATGGTCAGCAGTGCGGCCAAGGCACCCCCATGGCGTGCCATGGAGTGGATCTGACACGCGAGGATGATTCGTCCGTGTTGGGCCTCCGGCCAAGTGAAACACCTGTCTCCCGTTGCCGCTTGACTTCCAGCCGGCACCTGAAGACGCTGTGCGGGCGCTGGTTCAGGAGGGGTCCGGGTGATGCATGCACAGGCGATGGCCGATCAAGCCCCTGGGGACGCGGTGGTCGAGGTCATCAACCCTGGAGGGCGGGGTCCGGTCGTCCTGGCCTGCGAGCACGCCAGCCATGCCATGCTCGCCGAAACGGGATCCCTCGGTCTGCCGCCGGCGGCGCTGACCAGTCACGTGGCATGGGACCCCGGTGCCCTGGCCGTCGCCCGGCACATGGCGCGCCTGCTGGACGCGCCTCTCGTTGCGTCTCGGGTGTCACGGTTGGTCTATGACTGCAACCGCCCGCCGGACGCGCCTGACGCCATGCCGGCGCGGAGCGAGGCGTACGATATCCCCGGCAACGCCGCCTTGACGGCGGCCGAGCGATCGCGGCGCGCGGAGACCATCTACACGCCATTTCATGCCACCTTGGCGGCTTGCCTGGACAAGCAGGCTGCGGCCATCGGCCACGTGCCGGCGCTGGTGACCGTGCACTCCTTCACCCCGGTGTACAAGGGCGTGAGACGGATATTGGACCTGGGTGTGCTGCATGACGCCGATGCGCGCCTGGCCGATGCCCTGTTGGCGACCGCGGCGCTCGGGCCGGGCGGCGGCTTGGCGGTGCGCCGCAACGAGCCCTATGGCCCGGCGGACGGCGTGACCCATACCCTGGTGCGGCACGGCACGGCGTGGCGCCGCCTCAATGCCATGCTGGAAATCCGCAACGACCGGATCGCTGACGAGATCGGTCAACGGGCCTGGGCCACGCGCCTGGCCGAGGCCGTGACGCAGGCGCTGGAGGCGCTGACGGTCGCGGATGCGGTGGCCTGCGGGGGGCGATAATCAACAAGGAAAAGACCATGCCAAAGGCCATAAGAGTCTATGTGCGAACGGTCGACGCCCTGAACCGGGGTATTGGCCGGGTGACCATGTATATGATCTTTGTGATGATGGGTGTTCTTCTGTGGTCGTCGATTTCCAAGACATTCTTTCTGCCTTCCATTTGGACCCTTGAGGTCGCCCAGTTTCTCATGGTCGCCTATTTTCTGGTCGGTGGCGCCTATTCCCTACAGCTTGATTTTCATGTGCGCATGGACCTGCTGTACGGGTCCTGGTCGGATCGCACGCGCACCTGGATGGACGTGATGACCATCCTGTTTCTGATCACCTATCTGGGTCTGCTGCTGGTCGGCGGCCTGTCCAGCACCCAATACGCCCTGGAATACGGTGAGCGCAGCTACTCGGCCTGGCGTCCTTACATGGCGCCCATCAAGATCGTCATGTGCATCGGCATCACCCTGATGCTGCTCCAGGCCATCTCCACCTTCTTCAAGGACCTGGCCCGCCTGCGCGGCGAGGAGATCGCGTCATGAGCTACGAGCTCATCGCCCTCCTGATGTTCTCCTCGATGATGGTGATGTTGCTGACCGGCCAGCGGGTGTTCGCCGCCATCGGCATCGTCGCCTCGGCCTCCGCCTTGCTGATGTGGGGCGAGGGCGGCTCGGAGATGGCCTTCAGCGCCGCCATGAAGCTGATGAAGTGGTACCCGCTGCTGACGCTGCCGATGTTCATCTACATGGGCTATATGCTGTCGGAGTCGGGCATTGCCGACGACCTGTACAAGATGTTCCATGTCTGGTTCGGGCCGGTGCGCGGCGGGCTGGCCATCGGCACCATCGCCCTGATGGTGGCGGTCTCCGCCATGAACGGGCTGAGCGTCGCCGGCATGGCCATCGGCGCCTCCATCGCCCTGCCGGAGTTGCTGCGCCGCAACTACGACAAGATCATGGTCACCGGCGTGATCCAGGCAGGCAGTTCCTTGGGGATCCTGGTGCCACCCAGTGTGGTCCTGGTGCTCTATGGCATGATCGCCCGGCAGCCGGTGGGGCAGTTGTGGCTGGCCGGCGTGGTGCCCGGGCTGATGATGGCCGGCCTGTTCGTGGTCTACATCGCCGTGCGCTGCTGGCTTCAGCCATCGCTCGGGCCGGCCCTGTCCAAGGACGAGCGCACCGTGTCCTGGGGCGAGAAGCTGCTGTTGCTGCGGGCCGGCATCCTGCCCCTGTTCATCTTCTTCTCCATGATTGGCCTGTTCGTCATGGGCTACACCAGCCTGGTGGAAAGCTCGGCCATCGGCGCGCTGGCGGCTACCCTGGCCGCGCTGATCAAGGGGCGGCTGACGGCGCGCGTGCTGGAGGAGACGCTGCGCAAGACCCTGGGCGTCACTGCCATGTTCATGTGGATCATCCTGGCGGCCCTGTGCTTCGGCGCGGTGTTCGACGGCCTGGGCGCGGTCAAGGCCATCGAGACCTTGTTCGTGGAGCGTCTCGGCCTGGATCCCTGGACGATCCTGATCCTCATGCAGTTGTCATTCCTGCTGATGGGTACGTTCCTGGACGACACGGCGATGCTGGTGATCGTGGCGCCCCTTTACGTGCCCCTGGTGGGGGCCCTGGGATTTGACCTGGTCTGGTATGGGGTTTTGTACACAATCACTTGCCAAATCGCGTATATGACGCCACCGTTTGGCTACAACCTGTTCCTGATGCGCGCCATGGCACCGCCCGAGGTGACGCTGATGGATATTTACAGGTCCATCGTGCCCTTCGTGATGGTCATGATCCTCGGCCTGGTGCTGGTCATGGCCTTCCCACAGATCGCGATGTGGCTGCCCGAGACGGTCTACGCCCGTTGAGACCCCGGGGCGGTCGCCCATCGCAGACCCGGCGACCGATCAACGGCCGCCTTCACCTCCGACAGGGAGTCTCGGCGCATGACGACGAACAGACGTGATTTCATCAAGACCGCCGGCCTGGGCGCGGCGGCGGCGGCCGGCGCCTCCACCCTGGCCGCGCCGGCCGTGCATGGCCAGAGCCCCATCCGCTGGCGCCTGCAGACCTATGCCGGACCCGCCCTGGCCGAGCATGTGATCAAGCCGTCCATCGACGCCTTCAACAAGGTGGCCAACGGCCAGATGGAGATCGAGCTGTTCTTCGCCGACCAGCTTGTTCCCACCAGCGAGTTGTTCCGCGCCATGCAGCGCGGCACCATCGACGCCGTGCAGAGCGACGATGACTCCATCGCCGCGCCGGTGGATATCTCGGTGTTCGGCGGCTATTTCCCCTTCGCCACCCGCTACAGCCTGGATGTACCGGTCCTGTTCAATCAGTACGGCCTGCGCGAGATCTGGGAGGAAGCCTACGGCGAGATCGAGGGCGTCACCTGGCTGTCGGCCGGCGCCTGGGATCCCTGCCACTTCAACACCAAGGAGCCGATCCGCAGCCTGGAGGACCTGAAGGGCCTGCGTGTCTTCACCTTCCCCACCGCCGGGCGGTTCCTGTCGCGCTTCGGCGTGGTGCCGGTCACCCTGCCCTGGGAAGACGTCGAGGTGGCCGTGCAGACCGGCGAACTGGACGGCATCGCCTGGTCGGGTATCACCGAGGACTACACCGTGGGCTGGTCCAAGGTCACACCCTACTTCCTGACCAACAACATCTCCGGTGCCTGGTGCGGTTCCTACTTCGCCAATTCGGAGCGCTGGGCGGAGCTGCCCGAGCACCTCAAGGCACTGTTCAAGCTGTGCATGGACAGCAGCCACTACTACCGCCAGCACTGGTACTGGGGCGGCGAGGCCGACCTCCGCGTCAACGGCACCGACATGCAACTCACCACCATCCCCGAGGCCGAATGGCAGACGGTCGAGGACGAGGCAATGAAGTTCTGGGACGAGATCGCCGCCGAAAGCGAGCGCACCGCGCGCGTCATCGAGATCTTCAAGAAATACAACGCGGTGATGAAGAAGGCCGGCCCGCCGTACCGCTCGGCCTGAGTCCGAGCCACCACCAGCGTCGGATGAGTCATACTCATCCGACGGACGGCACCGGCCGGCTTTCCCTCCTGGTTACTCTATCGCATTCACACTTTTCTATTTTCACTGTGTGGGCCTTTACGTGCCAGTCATTGCGAGGAGCGAAGCGACGAAGCAATCCAGGGCTAAGAACACCATCCTTTGCCCTGGATTGCGTCACCCGCCCCGCCGGTTTCGCTTAACGAAACGTGCGGGGCGGGTTCGCAATGACGCGGCTTTGTGCGAATAAACCGCAACACCCTGATCAATAGACGGAAAAAATGTGACTCGGGTCGTCCTTGAGCCCGAAGCCCCGTTTCCCTTGGCATGCGTGGATCAGTGGATCAGTCCGGCGCCTTGGTTTGCAGGGCCAGGGCGTGCAGTTCGCCACCCATCTTGCCCTGGAGCGCGGCATAGACCATCTGGTGCTGCTGGACCCGGGTCTTGCCGCGAAATGCCTCGGAGACGATGTTGGCGGCCAGGTGGTCGCCATCGCCCACCATGTCCTCCACCGCCACCTGGGCGTCCGGGAAGGCGGCCTTGATCAGGGCTTCGAGGTCGCGGACGTCCATGGGCATGTCGGGGTCTCCTGAGGTTGTGGGATGCTCCCTACACTTTAGCGCCTGGAGCCAAGGGCGACCAATCTGAATCAGGTGGATGATCAGACGGGGTGCGCGAATCGGCTCTCAATCGGACCGTGAGGGCGGACCCTGTCATGGGGCGCGGAAGCACCGTGGGGGCACGACAAAAGGGGGCGGAGTCCGATCGCCGGACCCCGCCCCGTCTATGTTGGTGTTGGCCGCCGTCACTCCAACACGAGAACCGGCGCGTCGTCCTCATTGTCGGGCGTGACGTCGATGATCGCGGCGCGGCCAACCACCGCGGTGGGCACGTCGCAGTCGGCCATGCACACCGCGGTCGGTTGAGCGTCGGGCCGATCGTCGGGGATGAAGCCGTCGCGGTTGGGCATCTCGATGGCGCCGAGGTTTTCGTTGCTGAGAACGAAGTCCTCGTCGTCGATCACGAAGTTGATATAGAGCAGGTAGGCGGTCAGGGCGTAAACCTGATCGTCGGTCAGCGTCTGTGCTTGCCCGAAGGGCATGGCCCGGTGGATGTAGTCGAACAGCGTGGAGGCATAGGGCCAGTAGCTGCCGGGTGTCTTCACGGGATTTTGGCTGTCGAGGGTGTCCTCGCCGCCGAACAGCACAGGATAACGCTCCAGGCCCTCGCCGAATTCGCCATGACAGTAGGCGCATTGGACCATGTAGATGTCCTCGCCCTCGGTTGGGGTGCCCCGGCCGACCGGTGCGCCGTCGCCGTCGGGGGCAATGTCGACATCCCAGCCGGCGATTTCGTCCACCGTCGCGGTGCGGCCCAGGTCGTAGGCCGTGCCGGTCGGGATCTCGTTGGCGGCAGAGGCGGCCAGGCTGATCATCAGGGAGGCGGTGGCCCCCAGGGCCAGGGACTTAACCAAGACGGACATTCTCGACCTCCCCGCTCTTGTTCACCAGCCAGGTCTGGATCGAGTTGTTGTGGTAGATGGAGTTGACGCCGCGTACCGTCTGCAGCGCCTGCATGGTCGGCTGAACGTAGCCGGTGTCGTCGATCACCCGGCTTTGCAGCAGCACCTCCTCGCCGTTCCATTCGAACTCGGCGTTGAAGCAGGTGAGGCACTTGGGCAGCACCGGATCGGGTAGGCGCGCCTGCATCCAGTTGCGGCCGCCGTCCAGGCTGACGTGGACCTCCTTGACCTTGCCCCGGCCGGACCAGGCCAGCCCCTTGATCTGGTTGATGCCCTTGTTCAGGACGGGTTTTTCGGGGCAGGGGCCGGTGATGACCGACTTGGCGTCCATCTCCCAGGAGAAGTAGCGCGCCTTGCCGTCGGCCAGCAGGTCCGTGTACTTCGAGGTCTCTTCCCGAGTGAACCAAGGCTGGTCGCCGACCTCGATGCGGCGGATCCACTTGACCCACATGTTGCCTTCCCAGCCGGGCAGCACCAGCCGCAAGGGATAGCCATTGGCCGGGCGCAGCATCTCGCCGTTCATGGCGAAGGCCAGCATGGCATCATCCAGCGCCTTCTCCAGCGGGATCGTACGATGCATGCCGGCGGAGTCCGCCCCCTCCGCCAACAACCATTTGCCATTGGGCTTCACGCCCACCTGGTCCAGGATCACGCGCAGCGGCACGCCGGTGTACTGCACGCAATGGATCATGCCATGGGTGTACTGCACGCCGTTCAACTGGGCGCCGCGCCATTCCATGCCGCTGTTGGCGGCGCATTCCAGGAAGTAGAAGCGGCTTTCGTTGGGGAAGCGGAGGATGTCCGCCATGGTGAAGATCATCGGCGTGTCCACAAGGCCGTTGATCATCAGCCGGTACTCGGCCGGGTTGACCTCCGTCACGCCGCCGTGATGGCGCTCGAAGCACAGCCCGTTCGGGGTGACGAATCCGTGCAGGTCCTGGATCGGCGTGAAGTTCACCGAGGACTCTGTGGTTGCCGTCAGCCACGAGACGTGACGCCGGACGACATGGGCCTCATGGGGCGACGGGCTGCCATAGGGCGCAGCGGCCACGCCGTCGCCCAGGTATTGCGTCCACCAGGCCACGTTGGGCGGCAGATGGGCCGGGTCGACGGCCGGGGCGGACTCGGCCGCCATGGCCCCGCCGGCGTGCCCCATCGCGGCACCGGCGGCCATGCCGGCGGCCACGCCGGCGCCAGACTTGAGAAACTGCCGTCGCCCTCGCGACGATGGATGCCCGCTCCCACGGGGTCCCGCCCCCGTGGCGGGGGCCTGGCTGGTGGTCTTCATCGATGTCCTCCCTGTCCCGGTCCGAAGCCCTGGCCCGGTTCGTTGTCCTGGTCCCTTTTCCGCGTTCCGGGCGACGAAGTCTCCCATTCCGCGTGATCGAGGTCCGTGCCGCCCCGTTGATCCGTGTGCGTGCGGGTGTTGAATATTAGATAACCCTAACGAATTATCGGGGCCGATCAAGTCATATTCCCTGGGTGCCCAAGGCCCGCGTGGTGACGGCTGGGCCTCTTCCCGGACCTCGCTACGGGCGTAGGCGGCCGGCTGGATTGCTTGGTGCGCGAGACGCTGTGCCGCCGAACCGTTCCGGGGAGCGCCCTGACATCCCCGGAACAATCCTATATGATAAAAACCTGCATCAACCGACCGGTGCATCGCCCCTGAGGCTGGCGGTTGCGTGATGATGGCATCCTGTGCGTGAGGACGGCTCGCCAGGGTGTGCCGACCGGAGACGGGAATGAACCCTTCAAGCGTGTCGCACGCCAACCATGGGATGCGCGCGTCAATAATGAACCGAGGGAGGATTGGAACCATGTCGCACACCATCCGCGCGGTCGTGGTCGCCGCTGGCACTCTATGGCTACCCCTGACGATGATCGCTCCGGCCGCCGCCGACCCGGTGTCGCTGCCCTACGATGGCCTGACGCTGACGGCCGACCATCATGTGGCTGACGGTGCCATGACGACCGATCCGACGGTGCTGCTGGTGCACGGCACACTGGCGCACAAGGGCATGGAGATCATGACCGCCACACAGGATGCGTTGGCCGAGCGTGGTCTCAACGCCCTGGCCATCACCCTCGGCCTCGGGGTGGATGCCCGCCACGGCAGCTTCGCCTGCGACCAGCCGCACCGGCACAGGCACACCGACGCCATGGCAGAGATTGGCGCCTGGGTCGGCTGGCTGACCGATCAAGGGGTGTCGTCCGTTGTTCTGCTGGGCCACTCGCGCGGCGGCAACCAGGTCGCTTGGTACGCGGCCGAAACCCCCGCGCCGGTGGTCGACGGTCTGGTCCTGGTGGCGCCCGCCCTTTGGAATGCCGAGGCGTTCGCCGCTCAGTATGAGGCGGCCACGGGCCAGGCCCTGGGAGATCTGCTTGACGCCGCCGAGGCTGTGGATCCCGATACCCTGATGGACCTGGACCGGTTCCTGTACTGCCAGGATGCCCAGGTCGCCGCCGGAACGGTGCTGGATTACTATGGCGACGACGCACGCCGCAACACGCCGACGCTGTTGAGTGACCTCGCGATACCCACGGTCGTGCTGATCGGGACCGCCGACGACGTGGTGCCCGGCCTGATGGACAGTCTGTCGGGCATGGAGAGCGAGGCCGTGACCGTACAGGTCGTGGAGGGAGCCACCCATTACTTCACGGATTTGTACGTGGAGGATATCGCCGATGCCGTCGAAACGGTCATCGGTCAGTGATCATGTCGGCGCTTCCGTCCCGGGCTTGCCGCCCGGGGCCGATGCGCCGGTCGACGCGGGATCCCCTCGGATCGCCCTTGCCGCGACAGGGCCGTGGCCTCGGCCGAACAGTGTCTGTCGGCATGCGCACAGGAAGCCCCCTATGCACATCACCCGCTTCATGGATCGCCATGCGATCTCCATGCGACGTCCTGTCCGATCGCGCCTGACGGCGAAGCCCGGTCCGGTCGGGGCGTCTGGTGTCGTCATGGCCCTTGTGGTCACCCTGGCCTTCGGCTCGGTCCCGCTCGGGTCCATGCCGGCGTGCGCCGGCGAGACGGTCATCACCGAGCCAGCGCCGGATTTCGACAATCCTCGCCGCATCATCCTGCAACTCACCACCGATGATGAACGCGCCGCCAACAGTATTTTGTGGAATGCCATCAACCTGCAGAAATTCTACGGCTTCGATAACGTGCAGATCGCTATTGTTGCGTTCGGTAATGGCATGGATATGCTTTACCAGGACAGTCCTTTGCGGGAGCGGATCGAGAGTCAACTCAAGTTCGACATCGAGTATGTGGCCTGCGGCAACACCATGGACACGTCAGGTCACAGCCCGGCGGACCTGATCCCTGGTGTCCGTTGGGTGCAAGCCGGTATCGCCGAGATTGTCGAACGTCAGTTGGATGGCTGGATGTCCATCGCGCCGTAACCGGGGCATGACGTCTTGGGGGCGTTGGCTGTCTTGGATCCAGACAGCGATACGGCCTGCCTGCCATGCCGTGGCGAGGCGGCCCGGGCCTTGCGGCCCAAGGGGGTCCGTCATGTTCCCTCATCCTCGACCGCGCTCTGCGCCCGCGGGTCCCGTGGATCATGCCCCTGTGCGTTGTGTTATGACCGAAGGTCCAGACCCGGAACGATGATCTTCCCGGTGGGTTCGCGACTCGAACACGCCTATCCGGACCATGCGGCGGTCGGCCTCTCCTGCGAGTATGAGCGGAGTGTCGAGTTCTTTGCGCCTCGGTGGTGTGCGCGGATTGTCATGGATATGGCCTCTCTCCGACCCTGTGCGCGACCCGTGTTCCATCGCGATCGTTCCGGTCGAGGGCGGTATTTTGCGGCATTCTCCTGTGTTTCGGTCGCTCTCGCGGTCACAATGGATCGATTGAGCCGATGAGGGAACGCCAGCACCGGGCGTCCTGGTCGCCCCTCAGGGCGCGGGCAACCTGTCTGGCGATTCCTGGCGCCTTCTTGACAATGCTGGTCAATACGCTTCCAAAGACAGGCCTGCACAAACATGCCCTCCGGATGTCCTTGACGAAGAGTCGAAGCTGGCGATGTGTTGATCCATCGATGCAAGATATCCGTCGTCCAGTTCTTTGGTTGCCGTTTTTTGGTGCCGAGACGGGCCCTAACAAGAAATTCGCGAGGCTGTAAAAGAGGCTGACGGGGTAGGGGGGCAACGTCGCCCGGGACTGCTTTATTCGGTTGAGCGATGGAGGTAGGGGCCATGGGGCTCAAGGACATCCGCATCAGCATCAAGATCTGGTTCCCGACGTTTGTGATGACGGTTGGGCTTCTGGCCATCGTCTTGTTTTCCGTGTCCGTGATCCGAGACAAGATTATGGATGAGCGTGTCAATAACGTCCGGTCCATTATCGACGCCGCTCGGTCCGAGATGGCCCTGTATCACCAACAGGCCGAGGCCGGCCTGATCGACGAGGACACCGCCAAGACCCTGGCCCGCGATGCGGTGCGGGCCATCCGCTATGGGGACGGAAACGAGTACGTCTTCGTTATGGATTACCAAGGGGGCATGCGGGTCTTCCCGCCGCGACTTGAATGGGAAGGGACCAACAAGTGGGACCTGACCGATGCCGACGGCAAGTTCATTGTCCAGGAGTTGACACGGGCGGCCCGCGCGGGCGGCGGGCAGGTGAACTACCGGTTCCCGCGCCCGGGCCTCGATACGCCGGAACAAAAGGTCTCCTGGGCCGCCACCTTCGAGCCCTGGGGCTGGGTCCTGGGCACCGGGGTCTACGTTAGCGACGTGGACAAGGCGACCTGGATCCTGGCGGGTCAGTTGTCGGCCGCGGCCAGTGTGGTTCTTCTGTTGGCAGTGGTGATGGCGGCGATCGTCTTGCGTGGCATCATCCGGCCTCTGGGGCACCTGACCGGGAACATGATTGCTCTCTCCAATGGTGACCTGACCGTGGAGATCGAGGGAGAGGATCGACAGGACGAGATTGGCGCCATTGCCCGGTCGGTCCAGGTCTTCAAGGAGAACAGCCAGAAGATCGAGGCCATGCAGGCCGAACAGGAGGCGGCCCACCGGCGGAACGCGCGGCGGGTGAAGACGGAGATGTTCGCGCTGACCAATGCCCTGGATGAAGAGGTGCGCAGCGCGATTTCCATCGTGCAGCAACAGACCGAAGTGATGCATGACGCCGCCGTGGAGATGGCGACGGCCGTCGATCATACCGAGAAGGGGGCGGAGGCGGCCTCGGCGGCGTCGCGGGAGTCGTCCAGCAG
>Ga0126339_10001547_pt1 | contig 15736 bp, 9 predicted proteins | sample OrbTmetagenome_2_FD_92532 | JGI IMG/M metagenome (GOLD analysis project Ga0126339, IMG submission 92532) | Coral microbial communities from Petempiche,Puerto Morelos, Mexico - Orbicella T R C metagenome | ecosystem: Host-associated > Invertebrates > Cnidaria > Coral | place: Petempiche,Puerto... | reverse complement strand
TTTGACTATTCCAAGTTTGACTGCCGAGTGACATCACATGTTGACTTTGCCAAGCTCTATGTAGAGAAACACATGGCCAAGTTTAACGCCTTTGATGAACACTGTGATGCATCTGCCGTGCTCACCTTGCTTGGTAAAGTGCCAGTCTTCTCATTGGCTGTGCAGAGTGCTGCTGGTGATGTTAGACAAGCTAGAAATGCCTGGGCACACTGTGTATTCAGGGACTGGGAACTATTGAGTTTTCAACAGAGATTTGTTAAGATGGAAACGCTGGTAAAATCCCTGCGTCTGCCAAATGCTGATGAGATGTACCTTGTAAATGAACTGAAAGACTGGCAAACAAAAGGTATAGTCAACTGTTTATATTTCAAACTGAATGCGTTAACGTTCACTGGGAGAACATTTTCAGTCTGGATGATTAAGAGCGTTCAAGCTCTCGAGCGGTATTCCTGTGGTCTCCAAGCTCCCAACGCGTTTTATTGTAGTCGCCGGTTTCAAAATTGCAGTTGGTATATCAACTATAACACAGCAACTAATACAGTTTTACCCGACTATTATTGTATGCTATTATTGGAATGACATTCCTGTATCTATACGAAATACGCCGACTGGAAAACTGTTTTAAAAAACACTTTTAATTACCAGTTTTAGTTCATGTAGTATTATTAATTCATAAGTGTTACAAAAACTATTATTTTATTTCCTATATGTTAACTCTTTCCTCTCTTATACTAATTCTCTTTTTATCCCAAAATAAATGTGTATAGGTGTATATAAGGGTATACGAGTAGTTAATTATATTTTGTCCTTTCCACTTTCTTTTCAACGCATTTTATTTTTAACAATACTGTATTGACATCGTCAAGTGGAGAAATACAAAATACAAAAATACAATACAAATTGAACCAGTTTTCATTTTTACTTTTTGGTTTGCTTTTCAATTGACCGATTCAAATCTAAGAATCGAGGATTGTAAACAGATGTGACAAAACACACTATGACTGGTTCAGTCAAGCAGAACCCATGGACACAACCTATCCTTTGAAATGGTAAATTAGACAACTAATATACCAGCCTTAACCTGTGTAAAGAGTGACGTTCTTAGTTTATGGCTAACAGGTAAACTGTTTCTTGATTGGGAATAACAGGCAAAAGTAGAGCCTTACCTTCCTGCTTGGATCACGTGAACAGAGCAGAACAATGCTTTAAAACTGGAACCTTGTTGCAGAAGGCCGTGAGCTTTCGATAACAATTTTTGTTAACACAGATTAAAGTATATGTATTTATATGTATTAAAACTCACACCTTGCTTCTCTCAAAGGTGCTATACTGTGCATGAATGCTACCATTGACCCTGATCTCGTAAAGACGGTTCAAAAAGGGGTGAATGCATTAAGGAATGACATGGACCAGATGGCATTTGAAGAAGAGGTAAACAGAGAGAATGTGAAAAAGGTACTACATGACTCCCAATTAGTTCTGGAGGAATTGAGGGAAAGAGTTGCCTTGGTAGAACATGAACAAGAGGTCATCAAGCAGGACCAAAGCTCTCTGTACGACAAAGTGAACACTACACAAGAACAAATAGGTGATGTACAACGACGCGTTACTTGCCTGGAAGATCAGCAGAAGTCAAACCAGTCCCAAATAAATTATGGTGAGTTGAATAATTTTAGAGTGTACAACTGTAGAACAGCATGAGGAAAATGAACTACAACTACAGCAAACAACTAAAGAGGTAATTCCATCATTCAAATAAAATGACATTCTTTTGTCGTTAGTACCTATAAGGAAGACAGCTTTTCTAGTATAATGAACTGCCTGGTGACCAAGAATCTGAATCAAGGAAAATCGTTTATGTATATTGGTTTATTTTAAAATTTCTGAAATGACTCAGGCTAAAAACAGAATATAATTCAAATAGATAGATGAACCATAGTACACTGAAATATGACCTTCCGCAAAATGTAGTCACTGGTTTCAGTTGCCTACGTTCACGTTCTTTGGCGAGGGCAAATGTACCACTACTTTGCCACAACATGGTTGATGAGTCAGCCATGTAGCAACGGTCAGTTACCTACATGTAGGTAAAGGGTAAAAAGGTAAAGTCTGCATACGAGCCAAGTGGCCCATCAGGCAGGAGCTTATCCCGGTTTCCTTAGCATGAAGCGACTAGGAGTATTTGTACTCCCCCCTGGATCGGATGCTACTCCATCGCAGGGTTAAACCCAGCATTAAATTCGTACCCATTTTTACACCTGGGTGAGGAGAGGCACTGTGAGAGTTAAGTGTCTTGCCCAAGAACACAACACGATGTCCCCGGCCAGGGCTCGAACTCAGACCGCTCGATCCGGGTTCTAGCGCACTAACCATGAGGCCACCGCTAACTAATTGCTGTTTTGAAGCTCCATAACAGCTAGGGGGACATTGGGGTTTACGGTATTGGGGTATTGAGCTTTTTTTCATGCAGTATTTCGGTAATTTAAATCTTCACGTGCGGTATCATCTAGCCCGGCGGTATGCGGTTTTTCTTCCTTTTGGCTGACGGTATTCGATTGAAGAAGGTCCTTCAAGGTATTAAGGAACCGTTCATTTGCGCTCTCCTGTCTCATTCAGGTAAATACACTATGCAAAACAAAACAAAGCACGGTTGACCAAATGCAGTTTTCCTTTCGTGAAAAATAGCCAACAAGTTATGCATAACTTCACCGCCGAACTACCAAAATAACCAAAATACAGGGACATAGGGTGCGTATATGCTTGAGATCAATAAACATGCTAGATGGATGCAACTTTAAGTAAGCGTGACCGATTATAAAGGGATCTAAATGCGGTATCGGTATTTCGACGATTTTCGACACGGTATTTCGGTATTTGTCAATTTTTCTTGCATTATTGGGTACCCCCAATGTTCCCTTCCTATAATAATTATTTCGAGAAGATTCTGTTCTATATCTGACAAGTTGCGTTACAGCACTAAAAACGTGTGAATTAGATCAACCAAGTTTAAGTATCCGTTTAATTTTTTTATTTCAATTTTTTTTACAGAAATTGCCAATTGTGAATCAGACATCGCTTTTTTTGCGGAGCGTTGTGACCCAGCTACAAGACAGTGGCTTTTTGAAGATTTCGACAAATGGTTCAGTGATCCAGGTGACTCCAGAGCGTATGTTCTCTTAGGTGATCCAGGCGTTGGCAAGAGTGTGATGGCGGGAGTCCTGGCACAGCGTTCAAGAGAAGCTGGACACTTAGGAGCCACCTACTTTTGTCGTCACAATGATAGCACAAGGAATGATCCCAGGTATCTTCTTGGGACTATTGCTTATCAGCTCTGTAAATGTAATAGCCAGTATAGCAGTATTGTTGGAGGGGAAGGTAGCATTAGAAATTTGTTAGGTAATTCTAATCTAGGTATTCAGGAATTATTTACCAAATTATTACAAGAGCCACTAGGTAAGGGCACTCCATGTGAGCGCAGAATGTTAGTCGTTATTGACGCTCTGGATGAGACAGAATATAGGTCAAGGGATGATTTTCTTGATCTTATAATGAACCGTTTCCCTCTGCTTCCTGAATGGCTTGTGTTCTTCATTACCAGTCGCCCTGAAGAAACTGTGCAGTTCAGATTGAACAAATATAACCCCTGTATCAAGATCTGTGCAGGAAATAGCGCACATTTTAACGTCTATCAACAGCACGAGCGGGACATCAAGCTATTTTTGGAAAACAGAGTAGATTTCTTCCATCTCCCCTACTCTGTGGAAGACATAACGAAAAAGTGCAATGGATTGTTTTTGTATGCTTTCTACATTTCGAGAATACTTAATGATCCAGCACATTCAGGTAAGATTGACCAGCTCGGTGGCCTTTTTCCTGGAGACATTGATAATTTCTTTTTGCAGAATTTCAAGCGGGTTTTTGATAGAGTGGGAGCGGATGTCTACAGGACGTTGTTTGGTTGTGCCATAGTCGCTCCTTCTCCGCTTCCCGTCTCGTTTATCTCGTTCATTTTACAGAGAGAGAACTCGGACCTTGACGAACAGGAAGGAATTGATGCAGTTTCACAATTTGTAGTCTTGCGAACTTCTGATCAGACATTTACCTTTCTTCATAACCTGATTCCAGCGTGGTTGACCGACAAGAAGAAAGCGTCTCGCAAATTGTTTGTCGACAGAATTAATGCAGGTGAGTACTTCAGGGACATCATTGTTGAATTTCTCTCTGCTGTTGTTGTCAATCGATGCAGGGACAGACCATCCATTGAAGCTGATTTAATTGATTACTTTTTGCGTATTGGCATTCGCTTTTTGTGCAAATACCGAGAGATGGACGCGAAGAAGACCGTTTTCAGTTGTTTAACAAGTTACCAATTCATTTGGAAGAGAATACAGAATAATGGAATTGAGATTTATTCTCTCGTTGCTGATTTAAAGCTTTCCGCTTCCTGTCAGTGGCTTAGTGAAGCTGAACGAGAAATTCTTCAGAAGTTATGCTTAGCTCTTGAAAGCAACGTCCATATTATTCAGGAATGTCCTCATCTTTTACATTCCTGTCTACGTATTTCACCGAAAGCCGTCCAAGAGAACGTCGTAATCTCTTCTGATGGCGTGTCAGCCACTTGGATGGAGTGGGAAGGCCTCCCTTTTCCTGCTTGTAAAATTCCTTGTGATATGAGGTGTTTTGCTTTGTCGCCTGACAAGAAGATGCTGGCTGGAGGAAAAGAAAAATTCATCTGTTTTTTTGATGCGCGTTCGCTTGAAAAGAAGTTTGGCCCCATCAAAGTGATAGAGGCTGGTGATGACATTAATCACTTAGAGTTTTCCCCAGACGGCAAGCTTGTGTTTTTTGGAAGGCTTGACAAATGGTTCTCTGTGGAGAAAAGATGTGTTGGGGAGTTTCTTCCTCAGTTCTTGAAAAATTGTCGTTGCTACAAATGGGGCTTTTTTTCTTCCAACGGTCGCTGTATAGTAGTGCAAGGTAAAGACCCTCTAAAACAAAACCATCGTGTGTCTTGCCTGGTTAATTTATTTTGTAACTGGGCCAGGCGAGAACTTCATTGGATGGGAAGTAGTGAAGTTACTTTTCCGTGTGACCCTGAGCAGGCTGGACTGAAACTGAAATTAACTTCACTCGCTTCGCCTGCCACTTTGGATGCCTTATCGCCTGGCCTAGCAACTCACACAACAACAGCTACTTGCCCTAGAGTTGAATGGTTCAGTGTTTTGGAGAGACTTCGTGTTGCCCTCGAGGTGGATCAATTTGATGACGAGGCACTTTGTCCGGAATGTGATAAATTTAATCTGGATCACCCTAGAACAACCCTGGCTGATGTTCATGAGTACGTCATTAATCTTTACCCAGAAATATTCGAATACCAGGTTTGGGATCTACAGATTGCAAGGCCTGTGCTGGAGGAAGCCTTTTCGTCGGGTGTTGTGTTGAACCCGTTTTTCTATCTGTTTCATATGATGACTAACACTGAGGCTTCAGGTCACAAACTTTTTACCCACATCAATGCCACTTTGTCCCTTCATAATCTTGCTTTTATGAACGTCATCTACTTTCTGAAGATGAATTTTATTCGAGAGTTTCCCTCGCCGGTTTGGAACTCAGGGCTGTTATGTGACTCAAGGCTGTCACCAGATAGGAACTGGATCGCAGTCAGGGAGTGTTATTTCCCTGAGGATGTCAAATTGCTCGAGAAAGGTGACCGTGAGAACGTTCGTGATGTAGAGCCGGTGCATATCATCCGGGCCGTACGACACTTTGCTTTCACAGATGACAGTACTTTATTTCTGTACGTAACTAAAGACAATTCGCTGCACGCCTTGCCACTTCAGACTGATGCCACTCCTTTAAGTATGTCACGGCTCAGACCATTGTTCCTCGTACCCAAGAAGCAACTGGGATATATTTTTTATGTCAAGGACGAAGAGCGAATCCGTTTTGAGGAAAATCTTTCCAGCTGTCTTCCTGGTGTGGTTTTATTTAAACCTCGGCAGCCATCACGTACGTCAGCATTTATCCCTGCTCACACCATTATTTCCGTCTTTGCAGACGCAGGGCTAACGTGTTGGAAAGCAGCAGATGATGTTGCTCCTTCCACCCAAGGGTTTCATGTGAAGAGGTGTGTGTTTTCTCAGGATGGAAATCTAATTGCCACGCATCAAGGAACTAATATATTGTTGTTTGATTTCAGTAATTTTGTTTGCTCATTGTGTGATGACCGGTATGATGAGAACGATGTATCATGTCTAATATTTTCACCTGACAACGCTTTACTTCTTTATTTCATCCAAAAGAGGTGGGGAGCTAGAACCGATGGTCTGGATTTCTATGTATGGGATGTTGAGAACAGGCATATTTGCGCATCATTTGACACGCCATCAGAGCTCCTTTCTATCGATTGCTGTTGCTTTTCATCTGACAACTCCAAATTAATAATCTGTGGCGAGTTTAGTTTGGAGGTCTGGAAATACGCTTCGGGTCCATGTGGCTTATTGACAAGAGTGGAAACTAATGTCCCCAGCCTCTACACTGGAATTGATAAGTTCACTCACTGTACAGTGTCGTCGGAAAATGACTTGCTGGCTTGCTGCATTGGGGACAGAATTCTCCTCTACCCACTCAATACGTTTACTGATTCATCGATTCTGCAGCTACCACGTGCGCATTTAGGCAAAATCGAATTTTGTCTGTTCCTGAAAGAAAACCGTTATCTTATCTCATACGGCGTCGACGGCACTATGTTCTTGTGGGACTTAAGCAAATGGAAAGCTGTTGCATATGTAACAGTAGCGCAAGGCTGTGAAAGCATTCTAGGCATGGTTGTCTTACCTGAGGAAGACGAAGTTATTTGTTTCACTTCTTCTGGCCGACAAAGCGTGATAAAGCTTCATGGACTTGTGCATGATATGCACGTAGAACTCCCTACTTCAAAAAGGTTGGACATCATGGCAAATCGACAACAAGTAAGAAAACAAAGATCTTTAATGTTTGAGAGTACTGCCTTTCCTGCCGATTATGATGAGGCTATGGACTGGACTGAACTTGTGGAAGAGATGAATATCATGGCGGACGAGAATCCAGAGAGTGACGTTGACATTTATGAAAGCGAATCAGATGTTGAATGAGAAATGCGGACATCAAGACTGTTCTTGTAAAGCCATCCTCGCGACTCACAGGGTATCTGAAAGATGCTTGTCGGATTTTACAACAATAAATTTGAAAAATTCTAACCAGTTGTTGTAATTTTTTGTAACACAAAGTCACTTTGGTGCCTTTAAAAGAAATGCGCGGGCTTCATGGTTTAAAAATTATAGCCCTGTCTTCTAACCCGCTATTTCGCCGATTTTGATGTTGGTAACATTGGTCAGAAGAGCAGAAATCATAATTCTAAATACTGAAAACTGCTGATTCGGTTTTAGTATTACTGTATATTTGACCCTCTGGTACAAAAATGCCCGACAATGAAAGCCATTCTATGTAAACCACATTAGGTATCCAAAGAGAATCCGTATTATTGGAAAATGAATGTAAATATGGATTTAAGGTACAAGTAGAAACTTAGTTTTGCTTTCTGTATTATTCTGTGGCCATTTTTTTCCTGGGTAACATTAATTTTTTGCCGTTTGCAAGCAAAAGGAAAGCCCAGGTCAAATTTGTTTTGTTATGTTTCACGCAGGGCGAAACTGGTCAGGGTTTAAGAACTCTAGCCGACAATGTAGCTTTGTTGGTCACGTGAATTATATGATCGAGAGTCCCTGGCCTTGAATTCTGTCTCTTAGATATCATCAGCCTGAGCTCAAAGGATCAATTCCTCTTGCTAATTGCCTTACATTTCTCGTAATTATAGTTCTGAGAAATTGGGTTTTGGTCTAGAGGGCTAAGCTGATTTATTTGCTTAAAACACAAATATCAGTCGTATATAAAGACCAGTGATAGATTGAAACTGCAAAGTTTTAAGACTTACAGTTTGTCGAAAAAAGTCGTTTTCCTTAGATACCCTCATTTGTAAATGCCAAAGTGTAAGAATAATTGAAATTCTATAACATCAGGAGCCGTTTTCATTGTATCGAACAGAACGCAAAAAAAAAATCATTTCGAACGGAAAAAATTCATTCTTTAGGGATATATGTATGGCCGCCGTAACGTCATTTCAAAACGTTCCATAACAATGTGTTATTCACTGCATCTGTTGTTATTTAGTTGATTACTCGTCATTCCAGGGATCTTCAAGAGACATTGTTTCTGTATTTAGCTTCGTATGGCCATCAGTCACTATACATATATTTTTATGTACAAGTTTGTATCTGGTATGATTTTATTTGTAACTTAATTGAAGAGTCGAGGTATTTAGTTCTATTTTTCTGTAACTAAGAGTAATTGGTGACACTTGAGATGGAGCAGTTTTCAATTGAGTGTCGTAAAACCTAAACCAATGTAATCGCTCTGACCAATCACAAAAGAGACAGACAATCCAATAAACCAATCAAAATTCGAACTAAGTACATGTAGCTGACGCGAAGTCCGGGGAAACCTGTGCGAACGAGTCACTCTTGTTTTGGTTTTGCTTCTGGTTGGATTAAAAAAATGGTGCGAATTTTTTTTCAGCCAATCGTGTAGCATAATAATGCAAAAACCAATTACCTTTGGACACTCAAGTGTAAAACCGCTTCGATAATGATAATAACAGTAATGATTTAAGACTGTCAAGCAAGTAGTTTCTACGCAAGTACAGTGATAAGTTAAAGCACATTTTATATCAAGAATAGCGTATACTAAAATTTTGTCAAAAAATAATAATACAGCAGGTTCATGTGTCAAGTTGTATTGAACAATAGTTCAAACCTATAGTTTTAATAATTAAATAGGTACCACGTTTTTATAAAAGTATTTTTTAAATCAATACTTGTGTAATAACTCTGTTATTCTACATTGCTTAGAAAATGATGAACCGTAGCTCTGGGACTATAGTTTAAAAAGACAACCATGTAATTGTTGGCGGAATAAAATAAAATACTAATTTACCGACAGGTGTTAAATGTTATTGTTACTTTTTTGTGACATCACTACCCTAAAAATAGGAATTGAAATTTCACATTTGTTCGTGTCATGCAGTCTCTGTTGGCCATTAGAGGTTTTAGTTTCTGGATTAAGTTATTTCAAAGGACCAATTATGCAGTGCATGGGGTCAAGTCTTCCGATGACGAAGTTTTTCTAGGTTATTACTTGGAAATATTCCTGGCTGACCTTGAACACAGTTAAATTGCACCGAATAATGTACATAATCGTACTGCCGGTCACGAAGCTTCGTAAAATGTTAAAAATGAATAGACTGACTTTAAAATCTCTTCCCAATAGAGGCTGTAGATTGTGACATTGAAATTCAACATAAAACATGACAAATGTATTCTCTGTGTTTTCCTTTGTATTGCTCGGCAGATTTGGTGGTCCGTACAGGACGGATCCGGTCCGGATCCGGTCCGTATCCGGTCCGACTTCCAGATAATCCGGGAGAGTTGGTATCGATACAAATGCCCTGGGATGAGAGCAAACAAAGAATGCAAATGCCCTACCACCGCCGAGTCCTTTCGGAAAATACCTCGCAACGAAAACATGTTCTTTACCAGCATATATTCATATGTCGCTTTGTTTACATGTGCATTTTAATCCTCCCATTAGTCACGGCATTGTGGAAAAATTTCCTCGGCAACACTACATGGTGGTTACGTTTGGCTTATAGCTTTCACTCATTATATTTTGACATGCCAACACAGTTTAAAAGTGTACATTTCTGAAATACAAAGCCGTATGTGTCGTACATTAAAGAGCTAATAACGTATGATCCTTTACTACGTTTACCAGTCTCAGATAGCCTTGAAAATATCCATTTCATTTGATCCATATCTGATCAACAGGTGATAAAATAAATAAGAGAACAACATTATGTTTGCATTTTCCGCCATATGCAAGACCAAAACCACAGGGGTGTCAAATGTCCCGGGTTTGTCCAGGGGCTAGGGAAATGTGCAGACCCGCCCGGGTAGTAACAACATTTCAAATTCCCCACGACCGGAATTAAGATGTGGACGCCAGGTTATTAGCCCGGTGAGGGCACTCCCTTATAGGTATGTGCGACCCCGAAGGGTAGGGTTTTTAACCGTTTTGGTCATAAATAGGGTATCGATTTTGGCTATTTTGGTCATAAATATGGCATGGTTCTTAAAGGATTCCCGGCTAAAGACAGTAACATTTAGCTGAACTCCCCTCCCCCCCTCCCCCTTTTGGGCTCTCAGTTATGACAGATCCCCCTTAGTCCAGGCATTTTTTTCGAAACATTACGAGACAAAAAGGCTCGAGAGTCGCGACAAAAAAGTCCTATATCATCACTGGAAAGCTACCCTTTATTCAATTCTACAAGTACTTTATTCAATGTATTTTTGAATACGCTAGTCTTCCGAATCTTCAGTTTCGTAGTCTACAGTGTTCGAACAAGTTGTGCACGAAGACTCTTTGCATTGGCCACAGGCGGGGGAACATTGCATACCATTCCTGCGACAAATGCACATCATACTGTTACGGTCAGACGAACAGTTACATCTGACTAGCTGGAGAAACGAATCTGGGTAGGCGGCAAGTCCGCTGCAACAGGAAATACTTGATAATTAGTGACTTTCCTCCCCCAGTCCTCCATTGACATGCGAACACCTTCTCCCTGCCACTACTTTACCTGTAGCTAGACGCGCAGGCTATGAACTCGGGCGGCTGCTACTTTTGGGGGCAGATTCTGTGGCACAATATGAGACGTCTTGGTTGCAAGCTTTTCAAAGCAACGCTGATATCTGAGAGCGTTAAGACCTGCCCCTGGTTTACCACCGAAACGTGATGCAAGAGCTTTTTTTGCCTGCAGTGACAACGTCGGAAACAGCAGAATACAGCTGAAGACGTTAGCTTGCTCTTTGAAGTGTAGTGCATTCTCAAATTTCTTCAGGGCTGTTGGCTTGCAAACTTAATAGAGGCATGATGTTGCGTCGCACCCGGTGACGGAGTGAAGAAAAAGGAGATTTCTGCAAACTTACCCAGCTTTGATTTTCTTCACACGCCAGACGCGCTCACCTCTCGCGTTTGCCTTTGGTTCTGGTCTAAAATAGAGGTCGCAGCCGTCTTCGGAAGCATGATAACACAGGAGAACTAGCAAATCTGTGTCATCCTCAACTAGAACCGTGGTATTCGTTCGGGCAGACTCTACAGCGGTTTTGACGCAGGTCAGTCGTAACCATTTGCGTGGTGTGTTACCCATTCTACATTCTGGAGGGCGTCGCTTAGCATTAACAGAAAGCGTTGTTTGTTCTTGGGATTCGAGAGAAAGTTATCCTTCTTCATCGTTACAGACATGCTTTCTGTAAAGGTGACAGTGGCAGCAACCTTTCCTGATGCGCGCCTCTGCTGCGTCATAGCTTTAGCTGACATTTCGTCGTACCCGTCAAACACCCATATCGCTCCTCCGTATTTCATTTGCACTTAAGTGAAATGCAAGTCGTACACTACCTTGTGAGTCATAAAACCCCCTGGCCATGGGACTCGATGGAGAATAGCACCTCCGTTCAGCACGTACTGTACATTCCCTTCAGGCTGCGTCTTGGCCTCTAGTGTAAGCGTTGTCCATAGTGCATCTGCTAGCACTGGCTTTTGTGGCTGCCTTAACATGAATGGGGAATCGAAAAGAGCTGTGGGATATGTGCAGAGATCGTACTGAAGTAATTCTTCAAGTTGGGAGCTCTCACAGGCGATAATGAGCCGCCGCAAAAACATTAAGCATTACTCGAGCATTTAAGTGGCATTTTTCCGGGAAAATTAATTGTTTTCCACCTGCCGAATACGAGAAAATAAAGACTTAACTTGAAATTGAAAAACAATTTCAAATGCCACCCTAATACAACCGAGTGGAGACTAAGGGGAGGTCAGCGGTAGTCAAATCAAATTAAAAGATCATTATTAAAACTATAACATACGTTGAGTTATACTACGTATACGTTTTTAAGCACCCTGAGCTGTTAGCTGTGTTAAAACGTTAAAATGTTTAAAATTAAAAAACCCTATGTATGAGCATTAACCGAGCATTTTAGTGACTTTCTGGGGGGAGACCGAGCATTTTAGTGGGAAAATGGAGTATTAAAGTAAAGCATTTTACTGGGGAAATATAAGCATAATGTACAAAAGCCTAACCATTCATAATGTTTCCTAGGTTATTGTCAGTGTTGAGAGAGAAAGGGTTGTGGGTAGCCAGAGCCTTCATATCGCTTGTCTGTGTTGCCTTAGACATTTCTTTGCCCTGTTCTCCAGAGTTGTAATAATAATAATAATGGAATATTTACCCAGGATAAACCTTCAGTACAAAGTACTGTTATAACGAGGTCCTACTGACTAAAAATTAAAAACTAATAAATAAGAATTATTAAACTGAACTAATTAAACTGAATTCCCGTTAGCTCTTGCATGAGGTGGTTTATTTCGGCACATGCAGGCTTCGATAACAGCCAGAAAAGACGTTGCTGTTCCGTTAGGCCCCTCCCTCTGGTCAAGCCTGCACCGGTCTTCAGACTTCTCTTACGAACCTGTTCGATGACTAAGTCTATCGATAATCCAGCCCAAATCGATCACTTCTTCTTGCTACGTGAAGACCCGACTAAAGGCTCGGTAGACATCTGGGTGGTCCGTGCGGAGGTCTGTCATCGACTGTAGGTATAGTCGAGCACACTTTGCGTACAAGTTGTGGCCTGACGCAGCGAGATATGGCAGCATTGTGCTCAATGCCTTTAGGCGAAGTTCCTAATTCGCTGTGCGTTCTGCTGTTATAAAGGAGCGCAATATGTCTACCATTTCTCATGCTCGGAAACAAAGTGCAAGGTGGAAGAGACCCATGTAACATCACTTGGATTCATATCGATCACAGGAAGGAACATAACAGAAGACTTGCCCTGGTGTCTTCCTTGGTGAACAATTTACATCATTCCACTCCAAGATGGACGTGGGTTGCCAAACAGTAGAGAGGTCCTCCACAGGATGTCGAGGTTAGCCGTGGGGTCTTCCAGTCGTACGAGAACCAAGTCTTTATATTTGATCTGCACTTTCACCTGTCGGGGCCCGCATGGATGTATTTCTACCTTTCCAGCTGCCTAGATTTCTTCGGGAGTAGCTTTGCGTCGCGTGACATTACGACTGTGCTTGGTGCCCTGTGTTACGACTGCAATCATGCCCATACTGTGGAAGGTGTTATGCCAGTCGAGAGTCCTAGTGTTGTGGTCAACATATTGTTGGCTGCGTACTGAACAAACTCGCCATCAACAGAAGGTATATCAGTTCCTTAGCCAAGTGCAGCATTCTGATTGAACATTTGTACGTCTTGGTATGATGAACAAAATCCGTGGTGATGCAAGGTGTTAATAGGGAAGTGTGAGGCGAAATTGTGGTGCGACTGAACTGCAAGCCCGATCTGTAGAGGTGCGATAACTACCCGTGGCCGCGCAGCTTTAACAATGGCCCGCCCGATGGACCCTACCTTCAGTGCGTTATTTTTCAAAAACGTTGAAAGTGAAGCCGGGAAGGTAGCGGACATGTGATTCGGCATCAGTGGTTATCGTAGGGTAGCTGTATTTTGATGTCGGGATTGATTTGAGGTCGTTTTTAATCAGCTAAGTTGCTGTTTTGAAGATGTTCATCTTGGTGCTCGTGAAACTCTTGTAAGTTTGCCGAAACCATGGTTGTGAGAGTTACTACGTTAAGCTTACCGTTAATATCCGTTATAATGATTTTATCTCAAAAGTATTCCAACTAGAAGTGTTTTCAGGTGCGACCGTCCGTAAGCTTCGCTCTCGGTATCATTCAAATATTCTTCCATTTTCTCCTCTAGATCGCCAATTGTTATCTGCTCGTCGCCAGTCTCTTCAAGAAACTTCGTAACTTTTACAAAAGCCTCTTTTTTTTCTTCATTTTGAGGGCGACCGACTTTCCTCTTTTTTACGGAAGGCAGCGCATCTGCCTCATAAACTTGAGGTAATTGCCTATTTTTGCGAAAGTTCACATTGCAGGTTTGGTGGTGAACAGCGTCAGCTGCAGGCAAATCGTGGACATTTATAAGCCTAGCTCTTATCGTTTCCGACCACTCGTCGTTCCTCTCCGAACAAACTTTTAATATCGTGTCTTTGGTTTCAATTGTTGTAACCTTGAATGTTTCACCCAGTCTTTTTCTCTCGAATTCAACCCAAATTCAACTTTGGTGCCGCAAAAGAAACAATCGGTCTTGAAGGAGAAACATTGCTCTGCTTTGCGAGTTAGGGAGCGATGAGTACTAGTTGTTTCTTCTGAAACAGATTTCCTAGCTCACTTGATGCTGCTGGGACGATAGTACTTCCGCCGGCACGGCTGATGTGCCTGCTGCCCAGGGACCGTAGTTGTGGTATCAACTCGCTCTGCGCTGGCCCGGTTGATCCCTTCGCTTCCCTTATCTTTCAAAGTTACGACGTCACTGTTTCATCCATTAATTGTTGGAAATCTTCGTCTGAAATTATAGGCAAATTGAAACTTGTCAGCTATCAAGGAGAACATAAGGGCATAATGTAGACTGCAAAACAGTCGTACTTTTTGCGAATGTGGGCGATGGTCAATATTCGAACGAAAGGTCTGAAGCGAATGTAAAAACGTCGAGGGAGAACTTGCAGGGCGTGAGCTTTATTTATCACTTCATAAGTAAGTGAAAACATTTCCTTCGGCTTTAGCGAAACTTTTCGCCAATTTCATAAAATTTGGTGCGATTCCTGGACATTTTTCTTTATCTTCTGAAGAAAAATGGATGAATTTACTAAGGAGTCAAATTTTGTGACAGAAAACCGAAGTAAGGGCGAAGCGATGAATGAAAAACAGGGTTTACTGGCCGAGGTGAAATGTCATTGTTGAATGTTTATAGTGTTCGATGCACTTAGCTACAACTAACTAGTTAATAAATTTTTCTTGAATTATATAATTTTAGAACATGACATTAATTTTACTTTCAGTATAAAATTCTCCTTTTTAAGTTCTAAATTCGCTTATGGAATAATAATTCCTCGCTAAATACTTCACTCAGATAGCTAACAATCGTGGACATTTTCCACTGGTTTTACGTGTGTTTTCTGACTTAAGAATCTTATACTAGGAAGAAACACAATACATTCTCTCAATTTTTACTAGCCCATGCTGCACGTGGCGTAAACTCGAGCAGCATAACAGGCAGTACATGCAACCTCGTTTCCATGCTGCGCATTATAGGGCTCTAAAAAAACTCGTTTTTCGTCAACTTCCACAACTCGGATTTTCGGGAACTTTTGTTATGTTATAGAGGACAAGTTCCTGGACCAAGAACCGTTAAGAAATATTCTTTTGCCATTAGTGGCAGGTTGACCGACTTTTGGCGATAAAATGCCTGGACTACCTCCCGTTATTCTAAGAAACAAATGATGCTCCAAAAATCCATAAAAGATAATGAAAATCGTAAGGCCGAGAGCAAGCAATTCTACGCGCAAACAAATTATTTCTGCACGTATTTTTCCTGTTTTTCTTGGGGCTACGGACTGAACAAACCGGACAAAGGAAATGGCGTTGTCATTGTTAGCAGATCTGTTTATCTCAACAAAATGAAACAGTTAATTTCTGATGGCACCAAATTCAAACCATTAACGCACAATCCAACTAAATCTAG
>Ga0126339_10001545_pt1 | contig 15742 bp, 13 predicted proteins | sample OrbTmetagenome_2_FD_92532 | JGI IMG/M metagenome (GOLD analysis project Ga0126339, IMG submission 92532) | Coral microbial communities from Petempiche,Puerto Morelos, Mexico - Orbicella T R C metagenome | ecosystem: Host-associated > Invertebrates > Cnidaria > Coral | place: Petempiche,Puerto... | reverse complement strand
ATTTTGGGGTCAAAAACTAGAAAATTTGATAGGGTTTAGGGGTTTGAAAAAATCGACAAAAAGGGCAAATTTTAGGGTGAAAATTTACAAAATTTGATTGGGATGAAGGCTTTGAAAAAATCGACAAAACAGGCACCAAATGTTTGAAAAATAATTTTCTAAAACTTAAATAAAAATTTGATAGGAAATTAACCTAGATGGTTTTAGAGGACTGAAAAATGTTAAAATTTTTAAGAAATTTAATGATTAAGATTTTGGGAAATAAGTATGAGAAGAATTAAGTTGAAAAGAGGAAAGATCCATGAGTTGATTTACAGTCAATCGCTTAATTCGGCCACCTTTTCGGCTTTAAGGCTAGGCCATGTTTAGTTTACAAGACTAACGCATCTATAATGCTTTTAAAGCTCAAAATATAAGGTCTTTAATTTTTAACTCCCAAAGTTAATGTTTTATTTAAACTATATTTTGTTTCTAAGAAAGGATCTAATTGTACTGTGAAAGGGTACTGTGTTTTTTACACCATAGAAAATACTAAAAGAAGAGGAATCATCTATGCGGCTTCAGTGCATTGCTTTTTTTAAGCTATTTTAGTATAGGAATATAAGAATTATAATAAAGAGGAAAGTGGAGGTGAGTATAGCGAATAAGGAAGAAGTTTGTCAAGAAGAATTGGATGAAGAAAATTTTGAGCTCAATTGATTTAGACCTTGACTTGAGGTTGTTTCGCCCCATCCTTGGTCGATATAAATTAGTGCTGAGAGGGGCAGGTGTATAGAGATTTTAAGGACATTTTGAGAGGATAGAGGAGTTAGGAACCATATATGTGCGTTGATTTGATTAAATTTGAACAGGTTGGTGGATTGGAGGTGGGAGAATAAAGATGTTGAGAATTTAGGTGCTGCTAGGATAGTAGTTAGAAAAATAAGAATGGGGATTGAAATTTTAAGTGATTGAGGGATAAATGGTTCTGGGAGAGGAGACAGAAGAATTCAGTTTAGAAGTCTTCCTCTAAAAATGGCACCTAGTGTTAGTATAAAGATAGGAGTATTTAGGTGTTTGTTTTCATCGTTTTGATTAAGGTGTGGGGGGTTTATAAAGGGGCTTAGTGTTGTGTAGATGATAAATCGTGTGGAGTAGATTACAGTAAAAAAAGTGGCCATAATGAATAAGGAGGTTGATACGATATTGAAAGGTGAGAATAGAGCAAATTCTAGGATAGCGTCTTTGGAATAGAACCCTGCTAGGAAAGGGATTCCCGCTAAAGCTAGGTTGGCTAAAAGTAAACATGATGAAGTGAAAGGTATTTTGGTAATAATTATTCCAAATTGTCGCATGTCTTGGGCGTGGTTGAAAAAGTAAATAAGAGACCCGGCGCAGATAAATAGAAGTGCCTTAAATAGCGCGTGTGTTATTAGATGGAAGAGTGTTAGTAAGGGGCAGGCTATAGCTAGTCTTGCTATTATAACACCTAATTGCCTTAAGGTGGAGAGGGCTACAATTTTTTTTATATCTGTTTCTGCGACTGCGTTTATGCCGGCTATTGTTATAGTTAGCATAGCTATAATTAGCAACGTGGGGTGAAATATTGGGGATAAAGATAGAGAAGGGTAAAATCGAAACAGGAGGAAGACTCCTGCAGTTACTAATGTAGAAGAATGGACAAGAGCTGATACAGGAGTTGGGGCTGCTATGGCGGCAGGGAGTCATCTGGAAAATGGGAGTTGGGCGCTTTTAGTTATAGCTGCGATTATAATAAAGATGGCTGTGAGTTGGGAAGTAGGGTAAAAGAGTGATGAAGGGGTTCATGAAGCCGCGTTAATTATTAGGGCGATTGAGATTAGGATTATAACATCCCCAATTCGATTAGAGAGAGCAGTGATTATTCCTGCTCCGATAGCTTTAGTGGATTGGTAATGAATGACTAATACGAAAGAAACAATGCCTAGTCCATCTCAGCCAATCAGTAGAATAATTATGTGAGGGATAAAAATGAGAAGGTTTATAGAGAGAATAAATAGAGATAGAATTAGCGCAAATCGTTTAGGGTGCGATTCATTATCTATGTAGATATGTGCAAATTGTATGACATTAGCGGAAATAAATAGAACTAAGGAAGAGAATATTATTCCTCATTTATCTAGGATTAATGGAATTGAGATGAGGGAGGTATTAAAGGACAATAATTCTCATTCAATAATTATTGTTTTTGAGGTTAAAGAGAAATAGAAGGAAAAGTTTAATATAAAGATAAATAGTAGTCAGATAAGACGGGATAGGGATAAAAATACGCTCATGGCCCACCACTATGTTAGTATTTATGAAACCACAATTCATTGTTTTTTTTAAACTAGGTGGGCAATAAGGGGCATATTTGCCCGCGTATCGGGCCGAAACCAATAGGTTGAAACTTATCAATTAATGGACATGGTCATCTGCGTATAGGGAGATTAAAAGGCAGAAGATATATGCTTGGATTAAACAGATGCCTACTTCAAACATTATATACCCTGTTTGTACTGGGAGAATTAAGAGAATTGTTTTTGAGAGTATAATTAAAGCTCTAGATAGGAAGATTCCTAATAGTGTTATTACGATGTGGCCTGCACTTATGTTTGCTGCTAGTCGGAAAGATAAGGTTAAGGGTCGTACAAGGATTCTAATAGTCTCTACTAGGACTAAAAAAGGATTTAGTCAGTCTGGTGCGCCTGGGGGAAGAAGGCTAGCGGTAAATTTTTTGAAAGAGTAAAATAAGGAAGATAGAATTAGGGCTCCTCATAAGGGGAATCCAAATCTTATCGTGAAAATTAGGTGGCTGGATGTAGAAAATCTATAGGGGATAAGGCCTGTTAGATTTACAGTAATAATTAATAGGAAGAGTGGGGTTAAAATATTGTTAAATCCTTTTAGATTGTGGCCTGCGGTGCGGGATGATTGGGTGTATATAATAGTTATAATAGGGGAAGGTAGGAAGGATGCGCGTGATGGGGTGATCCAGTAGGAAGAGTTGATTAATAGTAGGGATGATAGAGTTAAGGCTCAGAATCTTAATCTATTGAAGTAGAAAGAATAGTTTATTATAGGGTCGAAGGAGGAGAAAATGTCAGTTAGCATCAGATATTGGGCAGCCCAATGAAAGCTTTGAAGGCTTTTAGTTTTTTTAACTTAAATATCTATTTATTTGACGATAGTAGAGTATCTCAGGATTTGGAAATAATCGGGTTAATTAAATAGGTACAAAAGTAGAGGCCGGTCATGATTTGACCAATAAATTCATATGGCTGCTCTACTGGGCGCCCGCCGATTCAAGTTAAGATAATAGTGATTGCGATAAATCTTCAAAAAAGAATTTGGTTAGGTGGATAAAAAGCAAAAGATTTTGAAGCGGGTTTGTTAATTAATGGAAGAATTATTAAAATAAGTAGGGCAGAGAATATAGCAACTACGCCTCCAATTTTGTTAGGGATAGATCGAAGGATTGCGTAAGCCCATAGAAAGTACCATTCGGGCATAATGTGGACAGGGGTTACTAATGGATTTGCTGGGATGAAGTTTTCGGGGTCGCCTAAAGCGTTTGGGAGAAAGAGGGCGATAAAAGATAAAGAGGAAAGTAGAACAATGAATCCCACAAGGTCTTTATAGATGAAGAAAGGATGTATTGGAACTTTCACAGCGTTGGAAGCTATCCCCAAGGGATTTCTCGAACCTGTTTGGTGCAGAAATAGGATGTGAAGGATTGTTGTGCCAGCAATGATGAATGGGATCAAAAAATGTAAGGCAAAGAATCGTGTTAAGGTGGCGTTATCAACGGCAAATCCGCCTCATATTCACTCAACTAAAGTAGTACCTACGTAGGGGATGGCGGAGAAGAGATTAGTAATTACGGTGGCGCCTCAAAATCTTATTTGACCTCATGGAAGAACATAGCCTATAAAAGCTGCTGCTATGGTTAGAATTAAAATAATAACCCCAATGTTTCAGGTTTCTAATAGGAAAAATGAGTTATAGTAGATTCCTCGTCCGACGTGAAGGTAGATGCAGATGAAAAATCAGGAGGCACCATTTGCGTGGAAGGTTCGGATTATTCATCCAAAATTTACGTCACGTGTGATATGGATAACAGAAGTAAATGCTTCGTTGATATGCGGGATGTAGTGCATAGCTAAAAATAGTCCTGTTGCGATTTGAATAATTAGGCATAGTCCTAATATGGACCCAAAGTTTCATAATGTTGAAATATTGGACGGGGCTGGGAGGTCAATAATGGTATTATTTATAATTTTAATTAAGGGGTGGTGTTTGCGTAAAGAGGAGTACATAGGTAGTCAGTGGCCGTAAAGGGCCTTTGTTTAGGTTAGTAATTTTTACTACTGCGATTAGTGTAAGGAAAAGCAGAAGGGCTAGGAAGATGTAAATAAAAGTGTTTGCATCGGAGAAAAGGAAAGAGATGGGCAGAGAGTTAGAAAAATTTAGGAAAGGTATTGATGACGTTTGGAATGGGAGTAGGGAAAACAGGAAGAAAATTGTAATGGATGAGTAAATGATAGGTGTAAAAAGTAAGTGTTGGTTAGGCTGGAGGGCTACAAAGTAGGCAAATATTACCAATATGCCTCCGATATAAATTAAGAACATGAGGAAACTAAATCACGATATTAAAGAAATATTTAGTGTTACAGCAATATTTAAAGCGAATAGGAGAATTGCCAAACCTAGGGAGATAGGGGATTGGGCGAGAAGTAGGGAAATGGCGAGAGAGGTTGCGAGAAGGAGTAGCATTTGTTTTATTTGGTTTAAACCAAATCTAAAGGAATCAAAGGCCTTTGTGCAGGGGTACACTATAAAACAAGTTATGATCCTCATCAGTAAATGCAGAGGTAAAGAAAAATTCAAACTACGTCTACGAAATGTCAGTATCAGGCAGCGGCTTCGAAGCCGAAATGATGGTTAGAAGCAAAGTGTTTGGAGAGGTGTCGTAGAAAACAAATTAGAAGAAAAGTAGTACCAATTAGGACATGAAGGCCGTGAAACCCTGTGGCCACAAAAAATGTGGAGCCAAAAACTCTATCGGCGATCGAGAATGGGGCTTCTCAATACTCGGAGAGTTGGAGGAGGGTAAAGTAGGCCCCTAAGAGAATGGTGATTAAGAGTCTGAAGGATGCATTGAAATGCTGTCGTTCTAATAATCTATGGTGTGCTCAAGTGACTGATACTCCTGAAGCTAGTAAGACTGCGGTGTTTAGTAAGGGCACAGAAAAGGGGTTGATGGGATCAATCCCAGTTGGGGGCCAAGTGCACCCCAGTTCAGGAGTTGGAGCTAGTGATCTATGGAAAAAAGCTCAGAAAAAGGCAAAGAAAAACATTACTTCAGAAGTAATAAACAGGATTATCCCTCATCGCAGTCCTTTAGTGACATGAAATGTATGGTGTCCTTGAAAGGTTCCTTCACGCACTACATCACGTCATCATTGGTTTATGGTTAATAATATAACTAAGAATCCTAAGAAAATGCAAGAATAATTGTAGTTATGAAATCAGGCTGTGAGACCAGCGGTCAGGAATAAAGCTCTTATGGCGCCGGTTAGTGGCCAGGGTCTAAATTCTACTAGGTGGAAGGGTTGGCGGGGCATTTATATCTTTTGCGGTTAAGCAATATTTTTACTTGGAAGGTAAATGTAATCAAATACTGAAGATACAAATTATGATCAGGGTCAGGAGGCTTCTTTAGGTAAAGCTAATTTTTTTAATGTTGGTGGGAATTGGGGCTGTGGCTGTCATCAGATGTAGGCAGTTAAAAGGAGTAAAATAAGGGAAAAAGAAATGGCTGAAGAGATTCAATTTATCGGGGATAAGTGTGGCATGGGAAAGACGTCTTTAAGACAATTTATGCGTGACAAGCATATGTTATAATTTTTAACTAGACTTTCTATTCGGTTATAGAAGAAATTCAGTTGTTGAAAGCAGTATAGTTAACAATTTCTAACGTAATTGGTATAAATGAGTGGTTTGCGCCGCAAATTTCGGAGCATTGGCCATAAAATACACCAGGTCGAGTGGGCGTGAAGCCGAGTTGGTTTAGTCGCCCAGGGACAGCATCAACTTTTACGCCTATTCTAGGTACTGTTCATGAATGAATAACATCGGCTGCTGTTACAAGTATACGAATTTCGGATAGTATAGGAAGGACCGTTCGGTTATCTGTTTCTAGAAGTCGGAATTGTCCTGAAGTTAGTTCTTCTGGGGGGGTTATGTAGGAGTCAAATTCAAGGTTAGCGAAATCGGAGTATTCATATCTTCAATATCATTGGTGGCCGATTGTTTTTACTGTAAGGGCAGGAGAAGAGACTTCATCTATTAAGTATAGCAGTCGTAGTGAGGGGAGTGCTAGGAATAAGAGTGTAATAGCGGGGAGGATAGTTCAGATTGTTTCGATTTCTTGTGCTTCATGAATATTTCGGCATTTGTAGGAGTTAGATATTAGGGCTACAGTGGCATAAAGGACAAGGGTGAGTACTAAAGTGAGAATAACTATAGCATGGTCGTGGAATGCAATTAGTTGTGTTATAATAGGGGATGCGGCGTCTTGGAATCTAAGTTGGCCTCATGTTATCATATGAGTAGGCTTTAAAGAGCTTCTCTTAGGTAACAACTAATTGCCTTGTTATAGGCTACTACTCATATTATGATTTTAAAATTATACCTGTTTCAGCGGGGTTATGGAAATCAGGAGGGAGCATGTTTTGTCATTCTATAGAGGGAGACAGGTGAGAAGAGAATAATGCTGGACGTTGTGCGGCGAAAGCTTCTCATAAAATAAAAATAAAAAGGAGAAGAGCTACGAATGAAATAGTTGACCCGACAGTTGAAATAATATTTCATTTGGTTAGTGCGTCTGGGTAGTCGGAGTACCGTCGAGGTATCCCGGCTAGGCCTAAGAAATGTTGGGGGAAAAATGTCAGGTTTACTCCGATAAATATAAGAAAAAAGTGTGTTTTTGTTCATCGAGCGTGTAGTGTCAAGCCTGTTAATAGGGGGAATCAATGAGTGAAAGCGGCAAATAAAGCAAATACAGCTCCTATAGATAGGACATAGTGGAAGTGGGCTACTACGTAGTAGGTATCATGTAAAACTACGTCTAAGGAAGAGTTGGATAAGACAATTCCTGTTAGCCCGCCTACGGTGAACAAGAAAATGAATCCTAAAGCTCAAAGTATAGGAGTTTCATATTTGATTTTTCTTCCGTGAATGGTGGCGAGTCATCTGAATACTTTAATTCCTGTGGGGACAGCAATAATTATAGTGGCGGCGGTGAAGTATGCGCGAGTGTCAACATCTATTCCTACTGTGAACATATGGTGGGCCCATACAATAAAACCTAAGATTCCAATGCCTAGTATTGCGTAAATTATTCCTAAAGTTCCGAAGGGTTCTAATTTACCAGAGTAGTGGGTGACGATATGAGAGATCGCACCAAATCCAGGGAGGATGAGGATATATACTTCTGGGTGCCCAAAAAATCAGAATAGGTGTTGGTAGAGAATTGGGTCTCCTCCCCCGGCGGGGTCAAAGAATGCAGTGTTTAAGTTTCGATCTGTTAATAATATTGTGATAGCTCCGGCTAGAACAGGGAGAGACAGGAGGAGAAGAACAGCCGTAATTATAACAGCTCATACAAATAGGGGGAGACGTTCTAGGCGAAGACCTTCAGAGCGTATGTTGAATATAGTAGTAATAAAATTTAAAGCTCCAAGAATAGAGCTGATGCCAGCTAAATGTAAAGAAAAAATTGCTAAGTCTACGGAAGGTCCAGCGTGGGCGATATTGGCAGCTAATGGAGGGTAGACGGTTCATCCGGTTCCTGCACCTGATTCTACGGCTGCGGACATAATAAGGAGTGTCAGTGAAGGGGGGAGGAGTCAAAATCTTATATTATTTAGTCGAGGGAATGCTATGTCTGGGGCACCTAGTATTAAAGGTAGGAGTCAGTTTCCAAACCCTCCAATCATTATAGGTATAACTAGGAAGAAAATTATTAAAAATGCGTGGGCAGTTACAATGGTGTTATATAGTTGGTCATTACCCAATAAAGATCCTGGTTGGCCAAGTTCAGCACGGATTAAAAGTCTTATAGATGTTCCTAGTAGGCCTGCTCAGGCGGCAAAGATGAAGTATAGGGTTCCAATGTCTTTATGATTAGTTGAGTAAAGTCATCGCATAGATTAGGAGGGGAAGTGAGAAGATTGTTATTATTAATGCTGAGGTAATTCAAGTAAGTGGGTAATTCGGAGAGATTAGGTTTTTTTTAAGCGGTAGTCTTTGAAGGGAGAAAGCTAGATTTAGATAGTATGCTATATTTAAGGTAGAGCCTAAAATTAAAAATAACGTTATGATGGGTAGGAATAAAGTAATTGATTCTAGTGCTAGTCATTTAGGGAGAAATCCGAGCATAGGGGGTAATCCGGCTAATGAGAATAGGAAAATAGGTATGGTAGAGGGGAGTATATTTTGATTATTTAAGGTATTTGACTTAGTTAATGGGGAGTCTGTGTTTGTGTTTTTCAGTATTATGAAGATGGGGAGTGAGGAAAATAAATAAATTAGGAAGTAAAGAAGAGCTGTGGAAGAAGAGGTTATGCTAGCTGCTATTATTCATCTTATGTGGCCAATGGATGAGTAGGCAAGTAAAGAGCGGATTTGAGTTTGGTTTAGCCCTCCTACTCCTCTGATGATTAAGCCGGCTATAATGAGGGTAAGAGTGAGGAGGTTTAAAGGTGTTGGTGTGAAAATAATTAGGGTGATAGGGGCGATTTTTTGCCAGGTAGCTAGTGTTAAGCATAATGTTCAATTGAGTCTTGCTATTACGGAAGGGAGTCAGAAATGGCAGGGGGGCAACCCGGCTTTAACTATTAGTGCCATTGTCAAAGTGAGAGGGATAAAGTGAGAAGTATGTTTAGGATCGAGTGTTAAAAGCGTAGAAAATAGCAAGAGAAGCCCAGAGGCTATAGCTTGAACTAAAAAGTATTTTATTATGGCGGAGGTTTCTTGATTGGAAGAGGATGGGGAAAGGAGGGCAATAAATGAGAGTAAGTTTAGTTCTAATCCAATTCAAATAAATACTCACGAGTTTGAAGAGATGGCAATTAAGGATCCTAGAAAAAGAGAGGTAAAAAAGATTGGTATGGCGGAGGGTATCAAGAGTGGCATAAAATTAGGAGGAGGCCTATATCCTCAAAAGGAAGATTAGAAGTCTAATTTACGGCTTATTGTCTAATTTAGCAAGAGATTATGAGGATCAGGAGAGAGACCCTTCGTTTCATTCGTGGAAAAGACCTAAAAGAAGAATAAAAAGAAAAGAGAGGAGCAGGAGCAACGATGGGAATAGAAAGTTTTGTGAAAGATTTATAGGGAGGGGCAAAAGAAGGACGATTTCAATATCGAAAACTAGAAAGATTACCGCCAAAAGAAAGAAGCGTATGGAAAAAGGTAGTCGTGCATTTTTTTTAGGGTCGAAACCACATTCAAATGGAGATAGTTTTTCCCGGTCGTTAGACGAGCGGTGTATGAGTGTGAGGCCAATAATGATTAAAAGAAGAGGTACAATTACGCAGATTATAGAAAAGATAAAGGATATAAGCATTCGATTAGGAAAGACAATTTCATACTTGAATTAAAAGTTCAAAGCTTCTTTAAAGCTTCTAGTCGAGGTATAGGGGTTAAGCCATATTTAACTTCATCAAAGTTATCCGTTCAGTCCGGCGCAATACCAAAAAAGAAAAGAGGGGGTTAGTAAGAATAGGAAAGTGATGGACAGGGGTAGGAAGCATTTTCAAGTTAGGTTTATTAATTGGTCATAACGAAGGCGGGGTAAAGTGCCTCGAGTTCAGATAAATAATGTGGCGAAAAAAGAAGTTTTTAGGGATAGGATTAAGGGGGAGAAAATGGTTGTAAAGGGGGAGGCTAAGAAAAATAAGGCGGTGAATAACCTTATAACTAAGATATTTGTATACTCGGCCATAAAAATTAATGCAAAGGTGCCGCCGGCATACTCTGTATTAAACCCGGAGACAAGTTCGGACTCTCCTTCTGCGAGGTCAAAAGGTGTTCGGTTCGTTTCGGCAAGGCAGGTAGTGAATCAGAGATATAGTAGAGGGAAAATTAAGGGGGCTGTTCACATAAGGGGGGAGTGAAAAAGAGAAAAATTAAAGGTTGTTAAAATGAAGAGCGGGGAGAGAAGGATAAGGGCTATAGAGATTTCATAGGAGATTGTTTGTGCCATTCCACGAAGCGCTCCTATAAGAGCATATTTAGAATTAGATGTTCATCCAGCACCTAAAGTAGTGTAGACATTGAGGCTGGACACACAAAGAAATATTAGAACACCAAAAGAAAAAAAGTTTGGGGTGAAGCTATTAGGGTAGAGGGTTCAAAGGAGTAACGCTAGAAGCAAGCCCAGGGTGGGTGCGGCGATAAAAGGGATTATATTAGCGTGTAAAGGCGATACGATTTCTTTCAAAAAAAGTTTCGCGGCGTCGGCTAAGGGCTGTGGGATACCTATAATTCCAACTTTATTTGGGCCTTTCCGTGTTTGAGCATAGCCCAGAATTTTTCGTTCTAAAAGGGTGAAGAAAGCCATAGCAAGCAAAGTTATAAGATAGATGATAATGGAGGAAGAAAGTGAACAAAATATCATTACTAACGAAGATAAATCTTATAATTAGGGCTTAAACCTAAAGCACTATTCTGCCACATTAGTGGGCTTTTAAGGTGTACTTTCTTTTCGAGTGCAATTCGACTGTTCTTTTTAAACTAAAAAGCCTTATTTGAAGCGAGTAACGAATTGAACGTTATAAACAGATTTTCAAAATCCGGTTGCCCCGGGGCATCGCTCAATTACTATCATAAAAAGTAGGAAGTCCTATCTATCGATCCTAAGTCGAGTGCATTTATCTGCCAACTTTTTACAGGTATGATATTAAGTGGGAAAATTATTTTTTTATCAAGGTCCTTTCGTACTATTGATAAAATAGAAAAAAAGGATAGAAACTAACCTGGCTCACGCCGGTCTGAACTCAGCTCATGTAAGACATTAAAGGCTGAACAAGCCTACCTTTTCTAACTTCTGCGATAGAGGGGTGTCTTAAGCCAACATCGAGGTGCCAATCCCTTCTGTCAATTTGGGCTCTTAAGAAGGATTAGCCTGTTATCCCTGCGGTAGCTTTTCAGAAGACATAGGAGGGTCATTTAGTGATTGTGTATCTATAAAATGGGAGAAGTTTTTTTTATTCTCAGGTCGCCCCAACCAAATACTATGAAAGTATAAAGCTCGACAGGGTCTTCTTGTCCTATTTTTGAATTTAGGGCTTTTCACCTAAAGGATAATTTAGAGGGATAAACTTGTAAAAGCTGTAACCACGTGTATCCATTCATACAAGCCACCAATTAAGAGGCAAATTATTATGCTACCTTCGCACGGTCAGGGTACCGCGGCCGTTTAAAATCACTGGGCAGGAGTTATTTTTAATTTTATACTCTAAAAACTATGTTTTTGATAAACAGTCGGGCTACGGTTTGCCGAGTTTTAAAAGTTTATTTGAGGGGGTTTTACTATCTAGTAGAGAAGTACTAATTTAAACAGAGTAGATTTATACTAAGTTAGAATAAATTAAAGATAATAAATGAAATAATATAAAATTATAGCATGAGATTGGGATTTGCGGTGAGGCAGAGGGCTGCTTTAAAGCCTTTATTTCATTAATGCTTTATTTAATTTTCTTAGGAATTTTAAGCTGGGCCTTAAAATTAGGGTTAAGGTTGATACCTGATGTCAATAAGGTGGGGGTTATCTTTAATCAGCTATATTGTGGTGCGGTTGGTATGTAGCCTCTATCAGAAATTTTTAAAAAAATTTTGAAATAGTTTTTTTTGAGTTCTGAACGAATTTGTGATAGGTCACACACATTTCGGAATGAAAATTAATTGTGGGGCTTGTTTAACCATGATGCAAAAGGTAAATATGGGAACAATTACTTTTTATTTGTCTTATTGCCTGTGAGGTAATTTTTAAAATTAGTGGTAGGAAGTGATTGAGCGTGTGTCTGGTGTTTATATTATGGTGCAGACAAGGTGACCAAAATTGGTTTATTTTCCAGTGTAAGAGGAAATAGAAAGACACACCTTGGTTAGGCACAACTTCTGTTACGCCTACTATGTTACGACTTATCCCCCTTTTCAGGGGGAGCGACGGGCGATTTGTGCACATTTTAGATGACCTATTTCAAAGTCGTTTTATTTATAGAAAATTACTGTTAAGTCCTTCCTTAGAGATAGATTTTCATCTATTTTAGGGATTTGTGAAAAATGTAACCCATCGACGCTTTATTATAAGCTGTATTTTGACCTGACATAAGGGCAAGGAGACGGTTTGGCGAGTAAATTGTAATACGGGCTTAGGACAGCAATACACAGGCTTGGGCAAAATAAAGTAAGGTGTAGCGTGGATTATCGAATTAAGTGACAGGTTCCCCTAAGTGGATAAAATGCCGCCAAGTTCTTTAGGTTTCGAGCATGTGCTTTTACTGCCCAAACTTTAAATTAGGCCTAAGAATAAGAGGGTGTCTAATCCTCGTTTTAGACGTAGGTTTAGAATAGATTAAAGAGGAAGTGTAGATAAAGTACAAATTGGACCTATTATTTATAAATATTTAATCATTGAGTTTGTGAGGATTAACAAATCTTTCTGTTTAACCGCGGCTGCTGGCACAGATTTTGCCAGATTAATAGTTTTAGATCGGTTTTTACTTACGTAAATTGACTCAGTGTTTTATACTGCTGGCTTGACGGCATGTTTGGTGTATCAGGTAAATATTAAGATATAATTTAGGGGTTCGGGTAGTTGCATGTATTATACTAAAACGGTGTTAATCAGGTAGCTAGAATCAAACTAATAGTAACGGAGAAACTCATGGCCGGGGCATGAACCCGGAAGCTTAAATTAGCTTACATTACTTAAGCTACAGTAGTGGTACACTTTTAAATCTGCAGTTTAATGTTGTTATTCAACTATGGAGCCTATGATCAAAGGGCGAGGAGATCGGAAGTAAGGAATATTAGGAATAGAGGGATGATGTGAAGTAGTAGGGTTAAAGTGTTCCGTCTTTGAGAAATTTTAGAAGGGTTTGATAGTAGTGAAGGGGGCCCATAGTGGGGGAGGGTAAATAAGATTAGGGAATAGGCTGCTGCTAGAAAGGCAGGGGGAGCGATGAGAATGATCGCTATTCTGGAGAGAGAGATTACACTAGTGATTAGTATGATTTCTCTAAGTAAATTGAGAGAGGGGGGCGCCGCTATGTTTGCAATACAAAGAAAAAAAGCTAGGAGTGAGAAAGTGGGAGCGTAGGAAACTATTCCTTTAGAGAGAATTATTCTTCGTGTGTGGGAGGATTCATATGATATGTTGGCTAATCTGAAAAGGGCGGAGGATGATAGCCCATGCGCGATTATTATGAGTAGAGCTCCATGTCATGCTCAAATGTTTTCAGTTATAAACCCTGCAGTGAGAAGGCCTATGTGACTAACGGAGGAATAGGCGATTAATGATTTTATGTCGGGCTGTCGGACACAAATTAGTCTGGCCACAGTGGCTCCCCAAAGGGCAATAGCTATGATGGGGGGTCTGATTAAGAAGTTTGGGGGGTTGTATAAATTTATTAAGCGGATGATGCCGTATCTCCCGAGTTTTAGAAGGATTGCTGCAAGAATTATGGAGCCGGCTACAGGGGCTTCCACATGTGCTTTAGGGAGTCATAGATGGAATATAAATAAAGGTATTTTAACTAAGAAAGCAAGAATAGATAAGATCCATAAAAAAGCTTGGATATTTGGGGAGTACGGGGCCGTATATTGGAGGTATAAGAATGTTGAGTTGTTTTTTTGTCTTAGGAAAAGAATAATAGTGAGTAGGGGTAAAGAGGCTAGTACGGTATAAAGCATGAAGTATGTGGAGGCTTGGATTCGTTCCGGTTGGTAGCCCCATCCCAGGATGATAATTAAAGTAGGGATGAGTGTAGTTTCGAACAGAATGTAGAATAAGATAGTGTTATGGGCTATGAAGGTTCATAATAGAATAAGTGTTAGGATTAGAATAAGGAGGAGAAATAATGAGGGGGAATTTTTAGTTTGGTGGATTTTATAACTAGCAAGGATTATTAAGATGGAGATTCAAAGAGTTAGTAAGATTAAGGGTGTTCTCAAATTATCTAAGATAAATAGGGTAGAGCAGTAAGAGATTGGTAAGGGGGATATAATATATTTGAATATTGTTATTATTGTTACGGCTAAGGAAGTAATTAAGGTGATTCAAGGGTACCGAGTCAGAAAAATTATAGGGGCGGAGAAGAGAATAATGAGTGTGATTTTTAACATTTATTGATGTTTAGAGAAGATATGTTTGACTTTCCATAGAGGCGGGTGATTAGAACAAGGGTTGCTAGTCCGATGCTAGCTTCGCAGGCGCCCAGTGTTAGGATAATTAAAACAATAAAGGCTTGAGACGAAGAGAGTATAAAGGAAGAGACGCTAATAAGGAACGCTAAGGATAGAAGTATTGCTTCTAAGGATAAAAGGGCTATAAGTAAGTGATTACGTTGTGAGATGAGTGTGGTTAGGGCAGCAAGGGTTATAAAGGGAGTAATTGAGAGGGAAGGCATATTCTCAGGGTAAAATTGGCCTGAAAGCGGGGGTTGGGCTAAAGTAGAAAATTATACAGATGAGGCGGATTAGCGCCTTCGGTCTGAAAAATTGTTATTGGGGGATCAAGGGCGTAGGAGAATGCGGCCGAGACCTTGTCCTGAAGAAAAAGTGATGCGAAATCCTTGATTTTTAGCAAAAATTTATAGGCAAAATTGGTCTATTTTTTTATTTTTGGATTTTTCGGGCTTCTGTCGGGATTTTCAGTTTTTGGATGATAGGGATTACGCCTATGGCGAAAATCGTTTTCGTTTTTTTCGGGGATTTTTCGGGGTTTTGGGAATCACGATTAGGGGAGGTAGCGGTGTAGTGAAAAAAAAGTTGTGAAAAATGCAGGGCCCCCTACTCCCAGCCTAATATATATTAATATATAGAATATATAGGATAAAAGATATTTGTCAGATATGTTTTTCTCAAATAGCGTGAATACTAGGTTTCTAGGAGGATGAAAGAAAGTCATCAATAAGAAACACTTAAAATCTTCGACATAAGGAAAAATAGCGAAGCTTTATGGGTAGGAACAAACATCTATTTAAATAATCTTTTCCCAATACGTATATATATATAGATACGTATTAAAAAAAAAGAAAAGGGTGGACACAGATGCGGGGGGGGTAAAATTGGCCTGAAAGCGGGGGTTGGGCTAAAGTAGAAAATTATACAGATGAGGCGGATTAGCGCCTTCGGTCTGGAAAATTGTTATTGGGGGATCAAGGGCGTAGGAAAATGCGGCCGAGACCTTGTCCTGAAGAAAAAGTGATGCGAAATCCTTGATTTTTAGCAAAAATTTATAGGCAAAATTGGTCTATTTTTTTATTTTTGGATTTTTCGGGCTCCAAAAGAAAACTAAGGGAGGTTTAGGGGGAATATTAATATAATATTTTGTATTTATGTTTGATAGGAAACCAGGCTGCAGGTTTATAGAAGGAGAAAAGTGAATTTTAAAATTAAGAAAATTTGATAGGAAAATAGGGGGAAAAATTTAGATGATTTTATGGTGTGT
>Ga0126339_10001544_pt1 | contig 15748 bp, 12 predicted proteins | sample OrbTmetagenome_2_FD_92532 | JGI IMG/M metagenome (GOLD analysis project Ga0126339, IMG submission 92532) | Coral microbial communities from Petempiche,Puerto Morelos, Mexico - Orbicella T R C metagenome | ecosystem: Host-associated > Invertebrates > Cnidaria > Coral | place: Petempiche,Puerto... | reverse complement strand
TTTTCCATCTGTACTCACGTTAGTTTATTTAGTTTTTCTTTCTTTTATCTGCAAATGTAATTTCAATTGTTATTGTCACTCTTATTTGTAAACTTATATAAATATCAATAAAATACAAAAAAAAATGCTCCAATGGTGATAAGGAAGCCACACGGAGCAAGCAAACTGCCGGTTAGCTACTTTTTGCTGTCTTTTTTAGTGTTATCATATTATTGAAAAATGCCATTTGCATTTGAACAGACCCCATGCATTAGTCTCAGTTGCAAGCTAGTTCAAGTCCAGTAACGAGAATACAAGAATGGTTTATTACTGTTGGCTTTTTCATCTTCTGTACTTGAAAGTCCTGTTAGCCAGTTTAGGTCTGTTTTAGATCACTCTGGTTCTAGTTGAACAGACATTATAATTATCAACACAAACCGAAATACGAGATTGTGGTGACAAAAGTTCTTTTTTGTTCCAAAATAAAAAAAAAAGTCGATAGAGTAATCCGTTTTGTGAATGAGTTTGGGCCTTTCCTGAGGTCTTTGAGGAAAAAACTAATTTTTTGGTTTTTGCTATTTATAGTTGCCACAGGTAATCATGAAGAACCAATAGAGATATTTGATCTAAGCAACTGCTCCGATAGTGGTAAGGAAGCCACAGGGGGCAGGCAAACCGCCGGTTAGCTACTTTTTGCTGTTTTTTTTAATCACATTATTGAAAAATATATGTAATCTTATTGTTAAATGAAGGGCCTGTAAACCTATTACTTAAATCTGTTGACTAATTGAAGTGACCTTGGGAATTAATTCAGGGGTCTGCTGGATTAAAAACAGGCCTCTAAGTTACTGTTAATTATTTTACAAGGATTCCAAATTTACGAAATGGGCATTTGTAGGAGGGGGCAACGACCCTCCTCTCCTAGTTCAGCCACAAAAGTAATTGCATGTACATGTATTAGTTTATAAATTACTGATCTTAAGTGCTCATATGCGTGGAAAACAATAATTTGGAAAGGTAAGGAGTTTGAAGGATTAGCTGTTTAGTTGAGTTAGAGTGACTTCAGTTGGCACATGTTCATTGTTTAATTTTGCCCTTGTATCTGCAACAGAGAACCATAAAGAGGAGCTCCATGATCAATCAATGGAAGTTTTTAATGAAAGCCACTGCTCTGATGATAGTGACAAGGGAATTACGGATGACTTGGTGGTGCATGTACAGTCACCTTCAGATACGTCACAGGACAGCCAAATGCATGGTTAGTTCCATAGATGTTCAATTGTACAAATATTGTTTATATAAGTATTGTAAATATAGTATGATAATCATATGATTATTTATTGATTAAGTGTATAATAAACGACAATTGGAGAAAATATGAGCCTTTGGCTAATTCAATTAATTCAGTCTTCGTTTGTTTGCCCAGGTCAAAGTGAAAATTTCTCTATTCTGCAGTTGTCTGAAAAGCTTAAGCCCATGGAGTGCAGCATCTCAGGAATTAAAAAAAGCTCTTGCAAAATGTGGAGCACACATGACTGAATTCTTAGACAAACATGTTGATGTTATTATTGTGGATCAAAGAAAGTCTTCTCAAGATAAACTTTCCATTCCAATTTCTACAAATCAATCAAGGGTTGCCTCCATGATAAAGAGAACAATGACAAAGACAAGGTCTGGTTCATCTTCAGTCAAGGAAATTGGAAAAAGATGGAACATACTGATTTATGATTATAGAGCTATTCTAACAGAACATACTTCCTGGGAAAAAAACTAAGGAGTGCAGTAAGAAAACGTCCAAAGCAAGAAAGCTCAAAGCTCCATTCATAAAGGTAGAAGACAGATCTCAACGATATAGGCCCTATTTTGCTGAAATGAGGACAATTCCATTCATTGATTTTAAATCTCAAGCTCCAAAGTCTCCATTTGAGACTTGGTACAATGAAAATGTGCCAACAAGTAGACAGGCAAAATTGCTACAATCAAGAACCTGCGAGTTGTGTCAAGGAACCTATTCTGATCTTGATAGTCACTTAGTTTCTGTGAGACATACAGCAGCAGCAAATGACAATTCTTTGTTTGAAGGGGTTGATAATTTGATCAGACGTGGAAGAACAGTTAAGGAGTTTGTAAAGGAAACTGAGGACAGGTTAAAATTGAAAAAGAAAGGGTGATTTTCATTTTCACAATTTATACCATGTATATTTTCTCAGTGATATTTCATTACCGACAACAATCATTGAATTGAAGTGACGATGTCACAACATTTTGGGTGATCTTAATAAATTTTCTTATCGCAAAAGTCTTGAAGGGATTACATGTAAATTATGGCCCTATACCGTACGTATAGCAAAGATGTACATTATTCAAATAAACAAAATTGAACACTATCCTGTAACCTGCGTTAATGATTTCTAAATGTGAGTCATTTAAGTCTTTTCCAGTTTTTGAGAAATTTTGACAGGCCTCTTTTGCTCCTTCATTATTTTTTTTTTAATTATTTTTTTTGTGGTCCCCTAGAGTGTAAAGCTGATATTTAAGATTGCACAGGAGAAATTTGTATCAGATGCCTGAAATTGTGTGGCATGGCCCTCTAAATTGAGAATTCACAGTAGTGACTGATTTTGATTGGTGTTTTGAGAAAAGATGAAGATGTTCTCTGGATGATGTCGACTTCAGGAACCTGCTGCCCTAACAACTGCTTCAGGAAGTTGTCCATAGAGGATACTAAGTACTGCGAAAAGAGTTTGAAAACTCAGACACAGACGTTCCGAAGAAATCTGATCTTGGACTACCTTCACAAGCACAGCAAGCATGCTATTAATGGCGGGATTGACACAAAATTTATTATTGGTGGAAAAGTTGTATGCAAGGCATCATGGCTCCTTGCACATGACATAAAAACTGAAACTTTTCGACAAATTTACTCGGAATTTCAGAAGGGAATATTACACATTGAATATGGAAATGTAGGCCATAGAAAACCTTCAAAGAAGACTAAAGACTGCATTGCATGGTTGGAATTCTTTGTGAGTTGTGTTGGGCAGCATCAGCCAGATCAGTCCACAATCCACTTACCATCATGTTTCTCTGTATCATCAATCTACAAACAAATGGTGCAAGAAAATAATACTTTTGATGTGGAATCAGTTGGCCTGTCAGAATTCTACCATGTGTTTCATGAATACTTCCCAAATGTTACAATTCCAAAGGTTAGTTCTACATGCAAATGGATTACATTTTGTAATGATAAAAGTTCAATTCCGTAGATTTACAGATACCAGAATGTGTGATTCAATGTTCCTGTCCAGGAATTAGGAATATCTAGGACCTCATTCTAGGCAACTACTTTTGACACAATATTTAGTGTTCTAGAATAGGCCATATTTGTATTCTTAATATTGGACTGGAACTAGCTTGCAGTGGGGACTCATGCGGTGGAAATATCATTAAAAAGAGATTAATACCATTTGCATTTGAAAAGACTCCACGCATTAGTCTCAATTGCAAGCCAGTCCAAGTCCAATACCGAGTCATACAAGAATGGGATATTGCTGTAAGTTGGTTTTTTCCTCTTCTTTACTTGAAAGTCCTACTAGCCAGTCTCACTCTGGTCTAATAAGTTGAACACAATTATTATCAACACATACCGGAATCTGATGGCATGGGATATTGAATTTTAAGGGCAACTGCACGTGTACATGTTAGGGTTTAAAGTTAAACTAGGTTTTGGCTTGTGATATTTTCAAAGCTATTTGACTGTAAGCTTGTGTGTCACATGTAACAGCTCAAGACATGCAGTTTATCCTTCTGGCTCAAAAACTCATTTCTCATTGGAAAAGCTATTACATATCCAGATCGTTCTCTTTTTCCACAACTGAACAACAGTAGTTGACCAATTTGATTTTTAATAATTAAAACCTTTAAACCAGTATTTGTTTATCATACTCTCCTGGTGTGGACAGTAGTATGATACTTAAGATGGAAGCAAGCAGAAACACACTCGATCTGTACTGTGGTTGTAAATCAACCATGTTGCTATACATGATGTTGTACATAGCAATATACATAGATATTATTGTATGATCCCAGTTTTCTTTACCTACGCATAGGAGAATCGCTTTACAAAATGCACAGATTGTACAAAGTACAAAGAGCAGAAGGAGAAGACAATGGATAAAAAGGTTCGAGATGAGGTAGATGTACTCTTAAACAAACATCTGCAACTAGTTTGGTAAGTTATTGCACAACATTCAGACACATTAGAGTGTATTGTGTTATACATGTATACTTGTCCCCTGTATAAATTAGGTTATAGAAACCGTTCTGCAATTTAAATGGTTGATGTCATAGTAGTATTTCATTTTCTTTCTGGTGATTGTTCTTTTACTTTTCATCACTGTAAGTGTGTACAGTATAGCAAATTTCAACTGCCTAAATTAGAACCTTACAAACTCAGACTGTAAGCTATAGTTTCTGTCATTGCTAACCTGTGAGGTTTTGAGTAAAAAATAATGAAGCCTAAGTAGTTAAAATTTCGCATTAACTTGACTACCTGTATATACATTACTTAACAGGCAAGAAAGAAGGGTATATTACAAGCATCGTTACAAAGCAAGAAGATTTCCAGACAAGTATTTGGCAATGATTGATGATGGAATGGATCAAAAAACAACAAATATTCCAAGGGTCCGCTGTAAAACTAAAGCAACGTGTAATCTGACTTATGTTGGAACACACCTAGTTGGTGCTATTCTCCACTCTGGGCAATCTGTAGCCGGTAAAGAGATTTATGGATCATTTGACTTCTATCAGTGGCCTCATGACCCAAATTTGACAGCCTCAGTTCTTCTAAGAATGATTGCAAAATGGTGCCAATTCTACAAACTGCCTCCTGTCTTTTACCTTCAACTTGACAATTGCGTGAAGAAAAATAAAAACCAGTACATGATATGGCTATTTGTACTGCTGGTGGAGCTTCATGTGTTTGATAAGGTCAGTCAACAAGTGATGTACTTAATATAATACATATATATACAGAGTCAAATTGCAAGTTTGTGTACATGTACATATTAGAGGTAGACGGATACCACAGATTATATAATTTGCAAAATGTTGTATAGTGTTCGTGTACATTGAGAATGTTAAATTCAATAGTTTTATGCACTCTTTTATACTGTTTGACGTGAGCGTTCTAAGCTCAACTCATTTTATTTTTCTATCATTTCAACCCCTAAGTGAAGTTGAACTTTCTTCCAGTGGGACACACCCATGAAGAAAGTGATGCCTTTTTTAGCATTTATTCCAAGCACCTGGATCTTAATGACATTTACAGTATGGATGGTATGCGTACACATATTTTATCGCCAATGGACTGATTGAGCTATCAGCTAAAATAAATGAGTTCGTCACTGTTACTTAATTATTGAACATGCTATTAACGATGCTTGTAATTTTATTTTACACCTTACATATGCAAGAGGCAATGCAAAACTGTATACAGAACATTAAAGTCCTTTCTTTTCTGTTGGATGCTGTCTACGATATCAAAGAATGGTTGCAATCACATGCAGAGCAGCTGCATGACCATACTCAGCCAAAGTGCTTTAAATTTGTTCGCAATTCCATTGGAAAGTGTGAAATGTTCTACCGCAATTACTCTCACATGGCATGGGAGGGTCCAGTAGTTATCTTGAAGGTCAGCTACACCCTTTTAATTTCATTCTACAGTAGTAGTCTGCTCATAAATAACCTGTAGGTTCAGGGGAGCAATATTTTGTGGCTATACCTGACTAAGGGGCCTAAACATAAGCTAGCCATAGAAAAAAGCCTGGATACTCAAGAGTAAATTTCGTAAAGGACATTTAGTAGTGTTTAATTAAATTCTTAAAAATAATTACATATTAGAATATATCAAACACTGCAGTGTTTTTACAGTATTCAGGCTTTTTTCTAAGACTTGCTTGTTTTTAGGCCCTTGTTAGAATAGGAGCTTGTGGTATCTATGAGGTGAACTTGTAGAATTCTACTAAAATTAAATATTTTGTACCTACTCTAGAGTCACCCAAATGGAAAACCAAATCTAGTGAAGCCTGTGTTGGACAAAATTGATATCGAGGGCTTGAAACGTGACCTTGGAAAGTTCAGAGAGCATTATCCTGAAACTGCAGTCTCATTCTGGAGTGACTGGATTGACAGAGTTGATGAATTGGCTGCCTTACCAGAGGAGTGGGAATGGCCCTTGGATGCTATTCAGACTGCAGAGAAAATAAAGCCAGCTACCATCGATCATTCAGTCCCTGGACACCTTCAAGCACTACAGGACAAGGATGCTCAGCCAACAAAACAGGCAAGTGTATAAGTTGCAAATGTTCTTCCGTCCATTGTTGATTTAATAGTACACCACATACTGATGTCATGTACTGATGTCATGTAATTCCATAAGGCACGCTATGTAAATTTAATTACCACATTTCAAAATAGCAATAGATTTCTTCTTGAAAGTTATTTGTGACATTAAATATACGATATGACCATTTCATTGCATAGAGAATCAGTAGCATTTGAATGGTGAAGCCCTGGTAGAGTTAAGCCATTGATAAGGGATAAATCAATTTTCCAGCTTACCCTCAAGGCAAACTGTACAAGTAACTATGTGCAGGATGAACTTTAATGACAGTCATTTTCACTAGCCTGTTCACATGTGAATTCATAATACAAGGAGGCACATTCCTTTTTGACATTAGTTTGTTATCACTTTGGTCCACTATTTCAGATTTACACTAGTAGATATGTTGCCCAAGGAACAGGGAGAATCCAGTTGAGCGGGTTGACTCTTTCTTGGAAGGGCTTGATGCAGAAAAGTTTGTGGTGGTTTTCTTGTCAAACTGTGATGAAGAGCCAGTAATTGGTGTTGTGAAAGAGGTGACCGAGGATCATTTCAAGATACATTACTGGAAAGGAACTTACAGGGGGAGATGGTCTCCATTAAACTCGCCAAGATCAATAGAGCCTTGGACACAGATACTTCCAAAAGCATGTATCATTCTTCACTCGCTTGAACTTACAGAAGCAAAGAAGCTGCAGGCAATGACAAGGAAGCACTTAATGGAAAAGTATACTTCTTTGAGGAATGCTGCAGATATTCCTACATAGAGTGGTGCTCATAGCTTTATAATTCTAAGTCCAAGTTTGTGAAGAATTTTCCTTTTTTAACATTCATACTTTGACTTAATTCTGAACACAATGCATAGAGGTATGAATACAAATGTTTTTGCTCATTCTCTAGTTTCCACTTGCTGCATAAATATTGTAGTCCACAGATTTCACCCTTTTTTTGCCTGCAGCGTATTTTCAATGATAGGGTAAGGTACAGAATTCCGAGTTTTGTCTTGTGCATATCTAAAGTGATAGATGCTCTTTGAACACCATAAATTTATTAGTCTCTCCTCAAACAATAGTTTGAGCATTTTTGTGATTTTATTGGGTTCACTAAAATTGGATATATAACTACACATTGAGCAAGGTGCAGAATTTCTGCATCGTTGTGGCATTGAGCAGATTTGAGTGTACTTAGTCATTGAACGTCGGTTTCACTAAATGTACATATCTAATTACACATTGAACAAGGTGCAGAATTTCTGCATCGATCCTTGTTGGATTCAGCAGATTCAAGTGTCATTAAACATTGTGCAGAATTTCTGCATCGTTGTTTGGTTTAGCAGATTTAAAGCATCATCGAGCAAGGTGCAGAATTTCTGCATCATTGTTGGGCTCAGTAGATTTGAGTATATTTAGGCATTGAACAAGTCGCAGAATTTCTGCATCGATCCCTGTTGGATTCAGCAGATTCAAGTGTCATTGAACGTTTTGCAGAATTTCTGCATCGTTGTTTGGTTTAGCAGATTTTGAGCGTCATTGAGCAAGGTGCAGAATTTCTGCATCGTTGTTGGGCTCAGTAGATTTGAGTGTATCTAGGCATTGAACAAGGTGCAGAATTTCTGCATCCTTGATACCACTGAGAACTGTCATTTTACTCTGACTATTAAATTGACCCGCTTAAATAAAGGCGTTTTTTACTGAACCAGTTTGGTTGTTGGTGAGAATATTGACTTCCACAATGAACACAGTGCAGGCTCCGACAAATATACAAGTGGTTGACGGAAAATACTAGGTTTGGAAAAACCCAGTTTAGTTTGGAACGCATTCAAAGCTGGTCAGCAGTATCTGAAGATGGATTTCAAGATCCACACAGCCAGTGAATCTCTGTGCACAGATCACTGCAGAGTGCTTGCCCTCAGTAGGACAGAAACAGAGTACAAGAGGCACTGCCAACATCAGCATACCACAACCTGTGACCGGTGCGAGGATCTAAAGAATGCCATCTCAGATCTGCAGCTAGCAGTGGATTCAAGTGAAGTACACCTTAGGTAAGAACACATCTGTGACAAAAAAGCAGAGTTTAGCATTTGTAGTCAACTAACAACCTCGTTCCCAGGGCGCTTTTTATGATTTTGGAAATTTTATAGGGCTTTGGGTGGTTCTTAACCTAATGAATATATATTTTAAATAAAATGCGGTTAAAGAAAACGGTGACAGAGGAATCCTTTTTTTTTGATAACACGGCTCCAAAGAAAAATTTCCGATGCTATCGCGCCATGATGTTGACAAGCTCTACTCTTTCCATATTTAATCCTGATAAACGAGAGGAATTACAGCATGATTTAAACTGCGCTGCGCTGAGCATAGAAGATTGGAAGTCACACGTTTTCCGTTCAGTTCATCAGGACGCGGCCAAGAGTGAAATTATTGATAACCTGAAACCATGGCAGGTGCTGCTTATAATGGACTGGGCGATGAAGTTTATTCCAACCAGCTTTCGCAAAACGCAGCGCGACTGGTTTGGAAAGAAGGGGAAGTCCTGGCATCTATCGGTGGCCATTACTAAAGCAGAAGATGGAACAATTGAGGTGGGAATTGTATGTCTTCTCTTCTTTCTTCACCACTTGCTGACCACTATAAACTAGTTTCCCGTGAGCGCGCTCTTTGTTGCTCCAACCGATTACAAATTGAATAATTGATCAATTAATTATTTCAATCAAAGATTTCATTGATTTTCACTTATATATGCATGTAAGCGCGCGCAAAAGCTCATGGGATGGAATATATTTTTAATCCAAATAAACAGCCACAAACATTCTCGAAAAAAAACCGACTTTCTCAGATATTATCTCTATTTCGAGTGAAAATGCGCAGGTTAATACTCCATTAGCCCTCGACCGTGGTCAGGTTCCTTGGTGCATTATTCATGCTAAAAACTGCTTTTCTATGATCATTTTCAGACACGAACATTTATCCACTTATTTGATGAATGCAAACAAAACTGGTTCAGCGTTGCCTCCATCATCGAAGATTCACTAACCACCATGAAGTGACAGGAATCTAGACTGAATGAAGCTTTCCTGAGATCTGACAACGCGGGCTGTTATCATTGCACATTTCTTCTTCTCAGTCTTCCAAGCCAGGGACAGCGTGTTGGTGTCCGCACAGCTCATTATGACTTCAGTGAGGCCCAAGCTGGGAAAGACATATGTGACCGCCGAGCAGCCGCCCTGAAGAGCCACATTAGGCGCTACATTAATGAGGGCAATGATGTCGAAACAGCTGAAGACATGAAAGCTGCTATCGACTCACATGGGGGCGTCAAAGGCTGCTACTCAGCGGTGTGCAAGGTTGACGAAAGGTCCCAAAACATGACCAAGCACTCGTGAGTGGCATACAGTCTTTGAATAACTTCGTGTTTACTGAAAGTGGAGAGATCATCGCTTGGCGGGCCTACAATGTTGGACCCAGAAAGGTCTTCTCTGTCGCCGTTTAGAAAAATGACTTCTGACTGCTCTGCGCCAACCCATGTGAAGGTAGTGGTTGCTGGATTCAAAAAGGTTTCGAAGATGACAGTAAGTGGCTGTAGCTGGAAAGTCCTGGCAGAATTCACAGGTCCCACAAGAAGAATATTGCAAAATTTTCCATGGCCTTTCTCTAGTAGGTTAGTGACTGCTTCTGCAAACAATTGGTGGGAAATTCTGTTCTTCTCCAATACTTCTTAGGGCACAGTTGAACCAGACACCATTGCAGTCATCAGGACAAGGGGCTTCCTTGGCTTTTTCCAAGATTTCCAGCTGAGATAACCTGCTTCTCTGAAGCCTCTTGTTAGACTCTGCCATTTCCCAGCCAGTACTTAGTGCTTCTGCGACAGCTTTCAGTCCCCTGTTTAGGATAAACTCTGCCAAGTCTGTCTTACCCTCTTGGTTTTGTTCATTTGTTAGAGCCAGCAGCTCGGTACGGGTCCTAATACCTTTGCCAACAACAATTACCGATATCTCAAAAACACTCAAACGTGAATGGCGTGGGTTCTTGTCTACTGGACGCGAACTGCCCTCTTCACCCGAGTCACCACCACTACTCTCTTTGTCACTTCCCGGCTCTCACACATGTGTGCAGTTTACCGAGGTTTGACTGGCAGCCAACGTCCAAGGTGGTCCTTCATTTGTTAGATCTGGGTGGTTTGGCGACTCGACATAACTGTCGTCCCCTTTTGTCACATATACCCAGGCAGAGTAATAATTGCAGTGTTTGCTCAAGAAATGAACATTAATTCCCCAATTTTCCTTGATGTAATGCCGGATTGTATTCTAGCATTTTACTTTGTCGAGTTTTATCGCCATGTAAAAGTGAACTCCAGACTTTCCCTCCGTTCGGCCAGATCAATGCCTTTCCTGGGTGCACAATCACTGCACCTTGGAAGCATTTGTTGCTCTTACAGTTTCCAACACTATATCTGCGAAAGCTTATCTAGGCGGTATTGCTCTCATATCTGCTTGGCTGTATGTGATTAAATGTACTGCACGAGGTTGATTTTCCTTTAAAACTTCATCTGCACCCAAGCTATCCTTGCCACCACAGGTTTTCTTGTCTTCTGAACTTTCATACTGGAATAAAAGATCCATGCAGTGCACATGTGATGCCACAACTGAGAACTGTGCTTGTTTAGGATTATCAGAACGAAATTATTTATAGAAAATAGCACTGGCCCTTAACAATGAAAGTCTAATAACCATTGCCGGTCTTTTCAGGTCTCAATTCCCTGAAAACACTACGAATAATTGAAAAAGGTTATCATTACATCCAATTAACACTTTCATGACATAGTCCTCATTTCTGTAACCAAATGCAAACAGGCAATAACACATGTTGATGCCACTTCCCTTTTTTTTCCTTCCGTTAATTGTTATTAGGTCCCAGGTGGTCTTGTTCTCAACATTACAGTTCATCATGAGGGCCTGTAATGCAATTCTCATCCTCAGACAACCATGGACGTATTGTCTTGGAAATTTCCCCCACACCCCTGTTCAATGTTGGAGATACCAGCGCAATCGATGGACACAAATTTCTACCCCGACATTGAACTGGGGGGAAGGGGGAATTTTTTCCAACATTTGAGACCAAGATTGTTGGTCACAGTTTTTTACTGTACGGATCACTGTATTAGGGTATTCCCAGTATCTGGGAATACCCCAATACCACCACATGTCAAAACTGAACATCATAAATGCTGTTTTGTGAACAGATGCCTTTTCATTTTTATTTAATTGTTATTTGTACATTTGTAAATAGTTTGTAATGAGCTTTTTTATAGCAGTTAGTTATGTGAAATTGTAAGTCCAGATGTATGACTCTGGGCATGTTTCTTTTGGTATTTACTATTAATTAAAATAAAGAATTCTTATTTAAAAATATACTTGAGTTCGGCCATGTGAGTTCATTCATTATGATGAGGAGAAACTCTCCTGGTGAGCGGTTGCCATCTTGTCCCTCAAGGAAGCACATTCTTGATTTCAAGATGATCCACTTAGGATTTATCAACTCATCCAGTTCACCAACTTGGCCATTGGAAGACAATTATACATTGAGTTTGAGTACACAACAATGCCTTAGTGAACCTGTGACTCCCCCACGACCAAGCCGCCAGTGCCCAACAAACCACTATTTTCGAAAGGTTATTGATTTCCCATATGATAAAGCTTAGAAAGTGTGTTAAAGCAAATGGATGGGTTTTTTCATCCTTGCGTTTGATTCATTTGATTCCGAGAATATCGCCTGGTCACTTTAAGTGATGCAGTTGAATCACTTCTAAATAAGATTCCTCCATTCCTTCAGCCTGCCTTTATAAAAAGACAGCAATTAAATACTTTGAAGAGAGGCTAACAAACCTTGTCAAGGTGGAGGCTGTTGTCTAAGTATATTTTTTCAGAGAACTACACTTGCAGGTATCAAGATGAAATGCAATCAGCACACTGACACCAGGAGCAGGTAACACTCACTGTGGCCGTTTGGACAAAAGGAACTGGAGATGAGAATGTGTGAGTCTCATTTTATGGTGTCTGACAAAATGGTGCATTACAAAAAAAGCAGTGGCAGTGTTCATGTCTCAAGTTATAAAAAAACTTTGTGAAGAAAAGGGACCCAGATGTCAAACAAGTCTACTTTTTGACAGGCCTAGTTCCCAGTTCAAAAACAAGTATATGGCTAATTTCCTTTAAACACTTTGCAAGACTGTCAACATTGCTTGGAACTTCTTTGCAACCTTGCGTGGAAAGAGAGGGTGCAAGATGGGATAGGTGCCACAGTCAAGCATCTTGTGTGGAATGCAGTATGATAAGGAAATCACCTGTTGTTGTTGATCTCAGGTACATTAAGGACTAACTCTTTGTAAAAAGAAAGGATAAAATTTGCTTTCTGGGCAACCGAGCCCGATCTATAAATAAAGGGCCCAGTCAATTAACCGTCATCTGTACCAATACAGTGGCTCCCATATTAATTGTACCCCTGTATTCTCCAGAGGCAATGAGCCCAACTTTGAACGGGGACACCAATCAGCACCTGATAACTAGGGCCTGAGGTTTTAAGTCAAAAACCGGGCTTGATTTACTGCTAGCCCAATCGATATACCATTGAGCCTGGAGAAAACAGTACCCGCCATGGACTTTTCCACCCTCGCTTGAATTATTGCAAAATCGAGTCTGATATTAGGCCCGATTCCCTCATGACACACACTGGGCTTGATATTGGTTTGAAACTCATGAAATTTCCAGGGGGGACAAAAAAACTGGGCAAAAGACTCCTTAAAATGGGATGTTGGCAAAAGGAAAGGAGAGAGATAAGATCAGAGTTGGAGAATTACATTTTCTCATGTTCCTCACTTGGTACTCCTTTAAAGTACATTTTTGTATGGAGGTTTTTTTCGGTGAGATAGTTATAAATTCAAGAGTATCCTGACATTTATAATTTCCAGCACACGTGTTGCAAGTTGCAATTTTTCTCAGTCGTCATCGTTGCGTTGCACGTCATGAGTAAAAATTGCATCATGTAACATACCTGAGCTCACAAAAAAAATACTTCCAGCGAAATTCTAAATCAGTGCTAATGTTATTTTTGTATAAATCACAAATACAGTCAAGAGTGAATAACCTAACTTATAATCCATCAAATAGTTTTGCTCACACGCGATTGGTCCAAATGTATCATATGGCTGAATAAGCCCCAGCTAAAAGAGGCTATTCACTAAGCAATGTTCCCCAATTTCCAAGTCTTCAAGACCTCAAAAATTTAGTGTCAAGATAGAAGAACAGTTTGCCTTTGTGACAGAAGAAATAAACCTGTTGGTCGATAATCAAACATGAAAAAATCCACTTCATACGCTGTAAATGCTTTCGACAGTAAGCTACTTGTAAATGTTTCTTCTAATTTGAAACAATGTTCAAATACTTAAGCTCATTGGAACTTTTGCCCTCGGTTTCAACCAAGTTCTACTCTGTTCAACAGTCCTTCAATTAAGAACGTGTCCAAAAAAATATATTCATTTAGTAGTATTCATAATTTTCTTGACTGACATATGACAGACTGAAAGATCTCGCTTGTTGCAAAAAATATTTGAAGAATAATAAACACAATAGCCTCCATTTGGTGCAAAAATATTCTCATATATTTGTCCTTGGATATTATCTATTCCTCAAAGCTCACAGTTATGTATAGTTTTCCTCGACTCTTGTTCTCGGAAAACTGGTCGCCTTTCAGAACAAATAATTCCTGCGGACAAATATCTTAGAATATTTTTGCGCCAAATGGAGGGTATTGTTTATATAACGAAAAGTTCAAGCAACTGGAGTATCTGTTGGCAAAATGGCCAGAAAATTTCATATTTTGTCTCTTTGATTGCCCTCTCCATTGTCGCCACATCCGCGCATCCAAATAGGATTGAAGATCTTCTCTTCGTAACCCTTTTCTCTGTTTTTGGGACAGTTTGAGTTACTCCATGCAGATTTCACCTCATGTATGTGAATGCCAGTGCAGGATCAACGAAATTGTACACATGCATCTGAAAACGCTTGAGTCATGGGCAGGTCTCCTTCCCCTGTTGTACTGCAAAAAAAAACATGTAAATATGTTGTTTCTTACTGAAAAAGGCCATATTGATCATGAATACACTGTATTCAATCACACCTTTTCTTGTTTGTCCAGTTTAGTATGGTACACAGTTTGTAAATACAGACCCTTTCAGTTTCTTGAAGAACTTGGCCCATATAATAATAGATCAGTCTGAGACTTCGATGAATAGATAAACTACATATTCAGGCTAATTTAACTAGCCTGAATACTTTATACTTTGAGTCTAATTTAATTATCAACTAACTTTATCAAAGCGATAGTCCTGCTCAATTTTTATTCTTTTATTGCCTTCATTAGTTGTGTAGTAAAACTCCAGCCAGGTTTCACCTGTTATATTCAAGTCATTGTTCTTATCATTCCAAGCCCTTCAACTCGGCAACGCTATTATATCATTGCTAATCATTTCTTCTCAACTTTGGAATCTAGTCAGTACACAGTACACAGTCCCTCATGTATCAAAAGACTTTCAAACTGACGTGCTCATTAGGTTTTGCACAATTGCTCAGGTGATTATGGAAATGCATGTGCTCTGATTGGTTGAGAAGTGCGTCATATCCTGCCATAATAACCTTGCGTGAGGTTATTATAATACTGAAGCACTAAAATGACCAATGCACGATTCGTTGGTGTTTTTAAAGAAAATAGAAAAACTGAAAGAAGATGCAATTTTTCTGATAATCACTTGAGCAATTATACTAAAACAATTATCCTCCTCAGGCTCAGTGAATATTGTCAAATAATCCCCTCGACATCGTCTTGGGGATTACTTGACAATGCTCACTTTGCCTTTGGCAAATAATTGTTTTAAAATAACTGATGATAATATATGAGTAAAATTATGACTATACCATTTGAAGCCACCTTGGATGTATATTTTTTCATTATCAATTATTCAGATCTCTACTTTTCTTTTATTGCATGAATTGCCTATAGTTAGCACCAATTCAGTAATGGTATGGTCCCAGTCACTGAGCTGGGGACACCAAGAGTGCAAGTTCTAAAAATAGGTCCACAAAGCATACTTGTGCGGGCTTCGATTTACTTTTATTCCATTCAGTTGGAGTGCTACTTTTAAGTGTCAGTATTCAGGAGTTAAAGTACTACAAGTGAATAGGCCATCACTAGAAAGATAAAGGTATAAATTTAAATAAATAAGGTAATATTGATTATTAGGTATCAATATAGGTGAGTTGTTATTAATTTTATTGAAGACTGTTTACAGATATCAAATTAACTTGTACATGTACTGTCAGGAGGGTTTGCTGCA
>Ga0126339_10001542_pt1 | contig 15755 bp, 8 predicted proteins | sample OrbTmetagenome_2_FD_92532 | JGI IMG/M metagenome (GOLD analysis project Ga0126339, IMG submission 92532) | Coral microbial communities from Petempiche,Puerto Morelos, Mexico - Orbicella T R C metagenome | ecosystem: Host-associated > Invertebrates > Cnidaria > Coral | place: Petempiche,Puerto... | reverse complement strand
CGACGACGACGACGCAACATGGCGGCCATACTCCAAATAACAGGTTGACAGAGACATGCAGCCTTGGTTTACCGTGTACTTCTTTGATATTGGACATCCATGTTACGATCAATTGACACCTGTCAAAACAAGGTATCCGCTGACCCGTATCACGTGACCATATCACGGGCTCAAGTGTACAGCTCATCGAGGTCGCGTGTTTTTTTGAAGTTGACCGCTGACCGAGTGAGCGATTGGATCGCGGGCTCATATCAGGTTAACTTGTTGAAAACAGGGCAGGATTGTTCGGAAACCAGAAACTGCAAGGGACCGCATACGATAAACGCTGCTAACGTAGGATCTACATGAGATCTGATTAGCCAAAAACATGTATGAAGACAAACAATATACTGCAAGGCTGATATTACGTGAAAAACGTTTCGAGACACCAACATGACAAGAACCGATAAAGTAGGATCGCAACAGTGGACAGCTGTTTCGCCCTTTTTGGGGCTCGTCAGCAGAGTGTAGCGAAGATATGTAACGCCAGCCCAACAGCCAACGCACATAAATTGCAAAATGACCCGTTCACTATATCAAGTTCCGTACTTTGAACTCACTTGCGCCCCGAAACACGCGTTGCTCGGAACACGCGTTGTTCGGAACACGCGTTGTCCGGAACACGCGTTGTTCGGAAGTCGGTTAACGCTAACCCAGGATTAAAAGTTAACCGAATTATAACTTTTTCTTCTATTGACAAATGTTTTTTTCTGCTTTTTTTGTGTATATGGTGATTAATAAGACTCAAAACAGAGGGCCAAACATATACAGGAAACCTCACCGCAAAAGTTACAAAACTCAAATCAAAATTCTACCTTTTCCTGTTAGCTTAATCGGGCTCTGAACAACCCGGCCCCGGAGCTCCGCTTTTAGGCTGGCCTAAATCTATATATTAAAATTTAACGTGGACTCGAACAATATTTCGGGCAGAAAAACTGAAAAAAAAAATAGCCTCACATGCACGTTGGATTACCCCTCCCCTCCCACCGGGTGCAAATGAAGGAAAAAATAACCGTGAAAAAGGGTCATTACGCCGCACCAGCAGGAGTCTTGGTGCTAACAGGGATCAAGATGAGAGCGTATAACGCATCCTGATAGTGAAAATGTTCATGATCGCTACAGATGTTCCCAGACAAGATTTATTTCCCTTGTCACGCACCCCGCAAGTTTCTCTGCGCCGCGTCAATTTCTCCTGCCCCCGCCCTTCTCCAGACCAGCTCAGCTGATCAAGTCACGTGATAGTTTCGAGTTCCCTTTCCAAGCTAAAAGATGGACGCTCAGGAGCTTTTCAAGCAGCTACAGAAAGAAGCAGAATGTCCTGTATGTTTAGAAACAGTGGACAATCCCAAAACTCTCCCGTGCCTGCATTCATTCTGCTTAAATTGCCTCAAGAAAATACCAGTCGAAGAAGAAATGATGGAATGTCCTGTTTGTCGGACTTCCGTGTTGATCCCAGAAACTCTGATCGACTTACCAACATCTTTTCATCTCAATCGATTGTTGGATATTCTTCCACTCAGAGGCAATGGTACAGAGGCTCAGAGATGCGGCATTTGCGAAGAAATGCACACAGCAACTTGCTACTGTTTTGTGTGCGTGAGATTCATGTGTACAGCTTGTTTTGATTCTCATCAACGCACAAATGGCACTCGTGGTCATCGCAATGTTTTGATTGAGAATTTGCAAGCACCGCAAGTCTTAGAGTCAATCCGTGCACCAACTTGTTGTTTACAGAAATGCCACGAGCTAAAAGAACCGTTAAAATATTATTGCCAGCAATGCAAAGTCTGCATTTGCCAGAAATGTTGCGAAGCGGATCATGACCGACACGCCATGATAGGTATTCATGAAGCTGCCAACAAAGATAAAGTGCAAATGAGGTCGGTGATAAATAAACTCAAACCACTTGTTGTGTTGTATGAAAGTAAAATGAACAAACAAGTTCAACTGATGGAAAGAAGTAGAGAGGAAAATGCTGCTGCCCGCAAGAAAGTTACTGAAACAGTGGAAGAAGTTATCCGAGGTTTACGTGAACATGAAACAACCATCCATGCCAAATTAGATGAAATTCATGATATACAACAAAGGGACCACTCAACACAGCTAGAAAACTTTCAGTTGCTTGTTACTCAGTTGAACAGCTTTGTTGAATTTGGCGAGGCCGTCATAGAAAGGAACCTGAGTGAAGAAATCCTTCACACTCAAAGTAGCTATGGAAAACAGGGTGAAGCATTCCTTAATCTGAAGAAAATGGAATTGTATGATCCACAACATGTTGATTATGCAGTGACAAGCCAGGGCTTAATTCAGGGCCATGTTATAGTTAAGCATGCTGATGCTTCAAAATCAGTGGCTGAAGGAAAGGGTCTTGTAAGAACAAGTGTGGATACTGAAACTAATTTTAAGGTCACTATTATTGATGAAGAAGGTAAGCAGTATTATCACAAAGATGACCAGATGACTGTGAATGTGGTAGACCCACAAGGAAGTCTCTTAAACAAGAACATTGAGGACTACAAAGATGGGAAATATATGGTGGCCTATACACCACAGAGTGTGGGTATGCATACTGTTTCAATTGACATCAATGGTAAGGCATTGGCAGGCAGTCCCTGGAAAGTGAAAGTGATGCCCCATCATCACCGTTTGTTGTTCAAGTTTGGAACATCTGGGAGGATGCGAGGGCAATTTGACTGGCCTGTTTCTATTGCTGTAAGCAAGCGAACTGGAAACATAGCTGTAGCAGATTCTGATAACAGGAGAATTCAGTTGTTCAATTCAAATGGGAGATACCTGAGAGACTTTGGACAGACTGGTGCTGAGAAACTGAATAAACCAAAGTCAGTGGCATTCACGAGCTTTGGGGATGTAACTGTTCTTGACTCCAATAAGATTTTTGTTTTCAGTGAAACTGGTAATCTCATAAGCAGCACAGTCAATGAGCACCTGATAAATCCTTCCAGTCTTTCTGTCGGCTCTGACAATCACTTAATCGTGTGTGACAAAGGCGACAAGAAAATCAAAGTCCTCTCCACTGATGGAACAGAATTGCTGAGGTCATTCAGTGCCCCAGACTGTGGCACCTCCCCTGAGTTTGCTATTTGTCAGCAGAACAAGATCTTTGTTTCTTATTTTGAAGCTAATTGTGTCAAGGTGTTCAGTGTGGAAGGGCAGTTTGCATTTAACATTGGAAATATATCTAAGCTGATAGATAGAGATGGAGTGTTAAATGGCCCGCTTGGACTTTCTGTTGACAAAGATGGTAATTTAATTGTGTGCGACTTTCATAATAGGAGACTCCAACTGTTTACACCTGATGGATTGTTTATTAGTAAAATTGAACAACAGCTCAGGCAGAGTGTGGGACCATATTCAGTTGCTGTGCTGAATGATAATCGAGTGTTAATGATTGATATTTTAGGACACTCCATTCATGTTTTTCAGTAAGGTTATGTGCAGAAAGGGACTAAATGATATGGGGAAACTAGTATGTATATATCTGGTTGTCTGAAATGCAGTGGAAATCGAGAAAAATAGGTTTTTTATTATAATTCTTATAATATTATTCTTGTCAAGTTAACATGAAAGATATCTTAATGTAGCCTGAAAGGTGTTTTGGATTTCATTCTGATCTTATCTAGGATAGTTTTTTGCAATTTTATTTCTCCATTTACTCCTTGGATTTACTTTTGATGGAGAATGTATATCAATCACTTGAGACAGAGTCTCATCACGTTTCCAAACACCTTGAAATTTTTAGTCAAAAATACCGTACTGTACGTGATATGTTAAACTCCCTTCTCGGTGTGTGGTAATGTGGTGAGACACTACCTTGTGAAGAGGCCGAAGCTGAGGTGAACCAGTTCACTTACAGTGTTCTAGAATTTTATAAATTCTTGGTTATACAAATGGGCCATATTCGTATTCTTGATATTAGACTGGAACTAGCTTGTAATGGGACTTATGCAGGGGAATATACAAAGAGATTAATGTCCTTTGCATTTGAAACGATTTTCCCGCATTGGCCTCATTTGCAAGCTATTACTGCAGTTCCAATACCAAGAATAATCCAATACAAAGATGGTCTATTAAAACAATGCACATTTCTGTGTAGCTATATAATATTGATTAACTATTAAGAACTGGTAACATACTAGTGCTAAATAGTAGACATCTGCTGGGTGCAGTGTTTACTGTGGCTTAACAGTCCAATTTTCAATTTACAGTTCTGCCAGGAGAATATTGTACCTCTTGTGGATTGCAAGATTTGTGAAGAACTTTTGACTGAAAAGTTGCAAAGTTAGTAAAAAGGTACTCAATGCTATTTCACTTAGAGTGCTTTGATTACTATAGATAAAGAAAAGAACAAAATGCTTTTGTAAAGTTGTAACAAGGATGTATTAAAAGAGCTATATCTTCACCAGTTTTACTTGATAATGACTCTTTATTTGGCTTTGGACCAGTGCAGTGAAGATACCCTGGTGTAGCCCAGATAACAACCTTGTTCCTAGGGTTTTTGTGCTGATATACTAGGCAATAAGCAAACCTTGAAGACTAGCACAAGAGTTTTGTTGTTCCTACTCTTTATGAAAGGTTTGGATTTTATCGACATATGTTTTCATAGGATTTCACAAGAGATCACCTGAGAGACAAGACAGTGAGGAAGGGCTTCTAAAGTTACCAGGTTCTAGTTTATATTGAAGGTCAAATGCAATGAAACTGGACTTGCTTTGATTTTAAGTTAAAATAGAAGATTATAACCAAATATCCATAATCCAAACTTTTTTATGGTTTACCTAAGAAAGTCGCCAAGATATTCAACCTTGAAAATAGTCCAGGAAATAGCCTGAAATGTCAGTAATCTCACACCCTCAATCAGCCTAATCCCCGGGCGAGAGACATAGAAGCCAGGCATATATCGTAAACCTTGATCCCAGGCTCTCTCTCCTTCCCCTCCCTTGTCACTGCGGTAAGTGTTAGGGCCAAACTGGAACTCACAGTTCAAAATAATTTTAAAAACACTTTGTCGATTTTTTGATCAGGGAAAGTGTTAAGCAGCCTGTAACTATTAGTTCAAATTGCTCATTAATTGTGTGTTAAAATTTCTGGTTTATTTGTTGGTTGGGAAAATTGGAAAAATGTCAATTGTTGAAGGGTACGTGTTGCAACGTTGACTAAGATGCTGCAAAAGGTTTACTCAAGACATGGGGTACTCCGAGAAAAATTGGGTGGGGTGTGCAGCCCGCTTCCCAAAACCCTTACCCTATTTATGACCAAAATCTGCGATTTTCAATACCTTATTTATGACCTGACCCTAAATCGATGCCCTGGTTGAAACCTGCCTTATTCTTAGTTCCCTAGTTCAGACTGATGTTAAAGGCACCGTGAAGAGCTCTTGTTGATGGGTCGCATTGATTATGATGAAAAAGTAGCTTCTTCTAAAAACCATGCCTAATTGAAGACCAGAGTGCAAAAACCAGACCCTATTAATGATCAAAATGGCTAAAATCGATACCTTATTTATGACCAAAACGGCTGAAAAACCATACCCTTTGAGGCCGCACATAAATAGTCCATATAAGGGAGTACCTCTCCCCCATGGCCCAGGGGTTATTGCCAAAAGCCCAATGGGTGCCTGTTTTGTTTATTCCTCCTCAAGACATTAGTGTTTTTTATGAAAAAGGGTAACTCCATATTACACGAAGGAAATAGTTCACAGGTTTTCTCAGAGGGCACTTTGGTTAAATAACCGTCCCGGTGTCTGATCACAGGCAGCCCAAGCTCTATCTATGAAACACAAGAGCAACACAATATGGCATCGAATTATAAGGGTTTATATGGGATTTTCTTCAAGATATCCATGGAGGTAGTTAAAAGTGAAAATTTTCAATAAAAATGGCTTACCTTACGTGTGTTGTTTGCTCCTGGTGTGGTTATTTTACGGATTTAACTTGATTTAAGCGACTTTTTTGAATTCCAAGGGAAAACCGGAATTCAAAAGAGTTTGCTTAAATCAAGTCAAATCGGTAAAATAACCACACCAGGAGCAAACAACACACGTATGGAATAAGGTAAGCCATTTTTATTGAGAATTTTCACTTTTAACTACCTCCAGGGATATCTTGTAGAAAATCCCATATAAACCCTTATAATTCGATGCCATATTGCGTTGCTCGTGTGGTTTACAAAGAGAGCTTGGGCTGCCTGTGGTCTGATTCGTGGTACTGGAAACCACACCTCCGCTCACGCCCCCAGGTTCTGGTCACGTGGTCAACATTGCGCAGTTCTTTCGAGATACAAAGGCGAACAACATGGACGCAGCGGTAGCGGGGAAAAGAAAACACTTCGATGCGGACGAAGATGCAAGCAATCGAAAGGTAATTTCCAGTTTAATTTCTCGTCAAACTCTAATCCTAAACAACTGAGTTGGTTCTGTGTACTTGTTTCACAGATAGAACACCAATTTGAAAGTTGTTTTGCGATCATGCTAATCAATCCGCCCACAGTAGAGGCTACAGTAGCAAGACTATTGTGTGGATTATTTCATATATAAGGCTTAAATAGTACTATTTTTACGCAGAAACATCAGGCAGAAACTGGAGAAAAGAAACATACATCAATAGTGTTTGCGTTAAAAGAGAAAGTGGGGTCCCTAGCCAGGGCTCTGAAACTTTTTGAGGTAAGACATTGTAAGCATAGTCTTAACAATGCCTACAATTCAGTTTTTATTACTTAGTTTTTAAACCTTGTTCTTTGTGTACTCAAGTCTTAGAGTTTATTACTGATTGTATAGTTTATCACGTTTCTTTGTAAAGCGCCATGAACGTAGAAATGGTGCTATATATGTAGTCAATAAAGTTATTTTTATTTATTATCAAGTTATAAATATACATGTACTTCTAGCCTACTTGCAGCCCTTATGCATGATGACACAAGACAAACGAATTTCACCACCTCCTTTGAATATGCAAATTTTAAATTTGATAATAATAAATTGATGACGACTTTATTTTCTGAGGGTAACACTTGACAAATTACACCAAGGTAATTGATAAACTCATGGCCCTCCTAGCTAGGCCAAGAGCTAATACTCATCCCAAAGCAGCAAAGATGAAAAAGCTACTGGAATGGAGGGGGGATGGGTGAAGGTGAGGTTGAGGGGGAGGGTGTGGATGGTCATTGAAGAGGCTCTGTTGTTTTCTATTTGAATTTTTTGGAACCCTTTGATATTGTAGTTTGGAGACGTTTAGATGCTTCCTACCATCAGAATCTTGTCTTGTATCCAAGAATGGCATTTTAGTAACTTAGATGCACATGTAAAGAGCAGGAATTTTGCAGATATCGTTATAAGGTGGTTAAAACTGTTTTTTCTGGTGTCAGTTCACCAGACTGATGGGAATTTATCAACTGACAAAAAGTTGCCAACTTGTGAAAATGTCTTGATGGATGAAAATTGTTGAAATGATTATGTCTGGAGTATATTTGAACAGATGACATGCTGACATGAACTGTCATAAAAATTTGTTGCTTTTTTTACCTTATGAACAGCTGCAATTCAGTCATAATGGATAAGGATCTTCAATTGCATGTATAATTTGTCCCATATTTGGAACAAAATTCTACGAATTAGACAAAGCAGTGAATGTGGTTGACTTATTTATACATTTTCCCGCTTTTCTGCATTATTTTTTTACCTGTTTATAATTGTGGGACCTAAAAACGGGCTATGCATTTTTTTAAAGGGATCACTATTTTTAAGGGAAATACATGTATGTCCAGTTAACTGTCATTTATATGATGCCAGTGCTTTCAGTAAGATTTGAAGTAGGTGTCTCCCTTTTTTTAGCATCTGCTGGAGCTGATAAAAGGGGCCAAAGGCCCCTTGTCCTCCAAGGGGGTATGGGGGCATGCCCCCCAGAAAATTTTTGAAATCGGGAACCGCGGAACACAATTTCCAGTGATTTGACGCAAAATATTAACACCCAAGCATCATTATTTTTAGGGTGTCTGGAAAACCTGAATAGTGAATAGCAAATAGTCACGAATAGTGAATAATGAATAGTCCCGAATAGTGCGAATAGTCTCAAATAGTGCGAATAGTGGCGAACAGTCGCATAAAGTGGGGAATAGTGACGAATAGTCGTCAATAGTCACTGCTTTAGGTCTAATATCCTGCGTTAATTAATTATCCAAATAATCAACAATTTCAGTGAATTTATTACCTTTTCTTCTCCAGACTCAGGCTAAGGCTGTCAATCACCGACATTAAGAAAACAGAAAACACAAGGATAACCTAATAAAGACGTATTTAAGCTTTTGCAGCGGTTAAAACAGAAGAAACTACATTTAGAAACATCTTTTGTTCTGATAAGTGTCTCTGCTTTTTAGCGGGAAAATCTCTTCCTATGTTGCTGCAAGGTTGACTGCGAGATACTGGGTACCCCATTTGCTATGATTTGCCACTTTTTGCCACTATTTGCCACTATCCAAGACTGTTCACCACTATTCGCACTATTCGAGACTATTCTCACTATTAGTACTATTCGCTATTCGCTATTTGGGACTATTTGCTCGCTATTCGTGACTATTCGCTATTTGGGTTTTTGCAGACACCCTTTTTTTTAATCAGAAAAAAGTATTTTTTGAGATTTAGTAGTTTGTAAAAGTATTGTTCAAGATGCAAACATCGATACTAAGTAGCGAGGCCTGAACACAAAAGCGAACTGTTTGGAAAATTAAGTTACATACTGAAGTCAAGACCCAGTTTCGCTCGCATCAAGAGACCAAGATGGCCGCCCATCAAACTCAACGATTGACATCTATGATCTCACGGAGAAATAGGGGACTGTGAACAGTCTAGTAAACGTTGAACATCTAAGAACACGCAAGATGCTCCTTGGTTTTCTTATTTCTTTTCATCGTCATTTCATTTTTTCTATGATGCTGTTTCAGTGCTGTGTCACATTCATCCCAGACAAATAAGTCCTTCAGTTGAGTATTGAAGATAATATGCAATGGCTTTAATTTACAGTTTTGGTCTTGTTGTTTAACCCTATTCAACTCCTGAACCAGCTACAACTGGTATTGAGAGACCATTTTTCTTGATCTACTTGTGACATCATAACTTTTAATGCCAGCTGATGTTTTTGATAATCAACTAACGAGAGGGGGGTGAGTAGGTTTTCGGATTGACAGATTTGGCCTTAAAAAGCACACAGATTGTGGATTTTTGCGGTAAATCAAGCGGATTCACAGATTTTGAAAACACAGTGGATCGTGGATCAGCTGTAAATTTTGGCGCGGATTCCGGATTGTGCCTGTCTCGATGTTTGGATCTTGGGTCCTAAACAAAATAATGTGGATCATAGATCTTTCTTCAGCCTTGGTCGATATCTTAGTGAGTTCATCCAAATTATTTCTGTTTTGAACGAAGCTCATTTAAAATCAGGTGTGAGACTGTTATTGGAATTGTACTGTGTTATAGTCATCAAGCATGTTGCCGTCTTTACTATTTGGGTGATATTAACAATGGTATCCACATTTACCAATTTACCTTTAAGGTGGCTGAACACAGTTTTTGATACCTGTACTTCATTCACCTTTTTCTCTAAAACCTTTGATCTCTCGGTTGCCAAAAATGGCAGCAAGCAAGTTAACAACACAAACCTTGGTTTTTTGATGGTTGAGCTGACGTGCTGTTGCCATGGCAACATGAATAAAAATAAAATGGCCTTTAAAATTGTTTTTGTTTATTTGTAGAAAATCTAGTCATTAGATTTTCTTTATAATTTGCGTGCAACAAACTTGTAACGATTCTCACAAGTTAACACCATTTTGCTAATAATTTAACAGAGACATCTTTAATTATCCTTTGTTGAAGGTTTACTGGAATATCTAGAATTTCCTTTCTTAAAGTTCAATTATTTTCAATAATCCAGTTACTTTAAAGTATTTTCGTGCCAAATTTCATGAAATTCTAATGAGTGGTTCTCAAGAAATCGCAATTTTTTTACTTACTACGCGTGCGCTGCATTTAACTGGGTTCTTTCGGTAACACAGAAAAAGCTGAGAATTGTTGGGTTCTTTGCATTGTTATCTTTTCTAACATATCTTTGTGATAAAAGACTTAAGCCATCAAAACACTGCGTTCAATTATAGAGAAAAATAGCACAGATAGTGCGGGTGTTGAGTAAATAAAATGATCACTCTATTGACGGCATGTTTTTTTGGAATCCTTGTGCACGCGCTGAATTGCATCAGCAAAAGCGCGCGCGAAAACTGTGTTCGGCCACCTTAATTTGAACTTGCACACTCCTGTTTCACTCTTCAGGATGTGGTTGTGGTTTCGGATTTGAACAAAAACATTGGTGGATCAACGGATTTGGCGGAAAAAAGGCACGGATCGGTGGATTTGCATACCCCTATTCGCCCCCCTCTAATAAAGTAGGATAGAGTCTTACATATGCTTCATTCCCAAACAAAACAAGTATGACAGATGAATTGAGATAGGCCAGAGATGCACATAATAAACATTAGGCAATGAGTCAATATCCTCTCTAAACCAAAGAGAACCTAAGACAACCGCAAGGAGAACAAAACCTCAAAAGAAAAGGAGAGAAAAAGAGGAATGAAAAAAGTCAATACTACAGAAATTCAAATTTAAGAATGCTCACGTCCAAAAGGTTCCCATGAATAGATTTTTTTAAAACTTATCATGAAATCAGGTTAAGACTTTTGCCAAAACTTTTGCTAAAAAGCCAAAAAAATGGTTGGTTACTATGCTCATGATACAGTAAGGCATGTTAAAGACCATGGGTTTTTAGAGGTTTTTGTTGTTTTAAGATGAAGTTAGCTTACAACTATCGGACATAAAAAAGCTACATTTAATGAAATTTAGACAGGTGAACTTACTGAATTCAACACAGCTAATTATATTAAGTAAACCTTTGGAGCTGATGCTGTTCGTCAAGGTTCAATAGGCCTAGATAAAGAAATTTTAACCTTGCCTGTCCACACTTGAAGAACACTTTGCTCACACGAGAGCAGAAAAAGCAAAATATTTGTAACTTCTCATGAATAGATTTCCTGTTCATTTTTCGTTAAAATGGATAAAATTGGGAAAGGAATTGATCTACAGAAAGAAAAATGGGGGTCACCAAGCATCCAAGAGAGTAAATTGTAGGTGAAGTTAGCGCACCTGGTGCCAAACCCAATACTTGTTTATATTAATTCTTCCTTAGCGTGCACTTGATATTGTGACATGAAATTTGTGCGTAGAAAGGATGCATAGTAACAATGGGCGGGAACATCCATGTTAAATCCTTTTGTGCCCAACCAAAAGAAAAACCAAGCAATATCTCATTACCTGGTGTATTTTATGTCACTTTTCACAGGATCATAATGTTAACATGTCACACATTGAATCGCGTCCATCTAAACGCTCCAAGACAGAGTATGATTTCTTTGTGGATTGTGAAGAACTCCAAGGAGCCAAGCTTGAAAAGTTTTTGAACGCTTTGAAAGACCAAGCTTTGTCAATAACTCTGCATTCAGAAGATGGAGGAGGAGGTATGTATGGTACTTTAAACTAAATTCCCAAACCTTCCTGTTCATAAAACCATTGAGTCTAGATATGTAGCATATCTAGAAAAACTCGTAAAAGCTGAAAATGAAGTAGTCACAGAATGTAATTTTGTTGATTACTCCCTGAAATTCTGTGGGGACCTTAAGATTGACTCACAAGAATGAAGATGCATGTCTGACTTAATAACTTTTTTCCACCAATGTAAACCAATTTGATATGAAGGTGGTCCTTCTCGCCCAGGAGGGGGACTCTCATATGAAAAGGTTGAAAAGGTCAGAGGTGCTCATCGGAAAATTTGAATTAAACCCTTAAAGAAGACCAATCTGGGTATGGTAAAACTTTATTTGACCCCAAAAAAATTACCACTAAAACAGAATAGGCTCAGTTACCAGCCCTGTTCAGGAAATTGAGCCTGTGCTACGTGTAGTAGACTGAACTTGAGAGACTGGTGGAAATTGAGCCTATAAGAAACAGAAATGAGAGTGTTTTTTATTACAAATTCTTCAAGTGCACCCTAAAAGATACTTTCACAGCTTAAAACAGTCTGTGGCATTTCATAATAAACACCCTAAGGGAGACCAGAATCCTTGATTTACATGTACATTGTATACTCCTAAGCAAGATGATGAGCATCTCCAACCTTGTTGATAATATATGGAAGTTCCTTTGGGCCTTCTTGTTACTGATGACAAACTACTCCTGCCCAGCCTGCTATCTTGCAGTAAACTTTAGTATTTGGCTATCATGATATACATGTATAACTGTGTGGGGAACTTGTCTACCTGAGTCTACCATGCATGTCAATCTGTAGGAAACAAAGATCAGGTGTAGCTGACAGGAGTGGTTTGCGCTCTCACAAGAATATTTCTTAAACCCTGTGACAAAATGTTTTCAGCTTTTAATGAAATTTTTCTGATGTTGCTTCCCTTCAGGGGTGAATTAGTTTATCTTTTTGTTTATTTTGTTGAAACAAGATTTACATTTACTGCTATAAAATGTTTTTTTTTTTTCACCTGCACAATTTATTATGTTTTGCGCACCTATTGAGTCAATATTAAACAAGTTATCTTAGGGTGCTACCTAAATTTCTGAAGGGGATCAAAAATGACCATACAGGAGAAAATCATATCCTGAAATATAAGATGATTGTAATTAAACATTAGAAAAATAAAATATCAAATAAACAATTTATTTAAAGTTCAATTTGCCCCATCAAAAGTCCCTGATTTAAAATACAATAAAACTTCAAGCAATTTTGAGTTTGAGTGCTTCACAGGAAAACATGATGTAGTATTAATATTTATTAATAATTTAAGCTTAAATTTCATTGAAGGAAATGCCCTATATGACATTTGCACATCTCTGACCCTTTGGTCTGGCACTTAATAAATGGCTGAACATTATTATTTTATATCTTAAGGAGAATGGTTTGAGTTTGAGATAGCGGCCTGGTTCCACATGCAGTAACATGGTTTAACTTTAGCTTGATGTAAAATTTTTTATACAATGTAATTATTAACTAATAAATGAATGTATTTCCAAAGATTGAAATTTTTATTCTAAAATTATATTGTAACATTCACATGGTGTAATGCATTATCCTAATCCAGTTTGTATTGAGAATTTTTCGGACAGATTCATTCGCCAATTTGCCCCCTCCCCCACAGCAGGGGCAAATTACATCATTAGCGCATTCACACAGTCACGTATTTGCCGTATAGATTCAAAGATATGGTGTATGATTTCTGCGAATCGGCATGTAGTTTGACCCACTAGCCTTCGACAACGGAGTGGCAGATCTGCAGGAGGGGCCTGGAAAAAAGCTCTGTTCTAGAGAGAAAGTCTTGACAAAGATGCTTTACATGTATACATTCGTTGACTTATTGAATGTAAACTCACTAACAGAGAATACTTGAAAACAGAGAATACTTCAAACTGAAATCCTTACACCTATACTTTTAGTCCTACAATAGTATAGACATGTCATTTCACCAGGAGACGTATATATAACTGGACACAAGTATAGTTTTCAAAGCTTTTTTTGATCACAGCTCAGTGCAACAATGTAGACAGCTTTGTGGTGTAATAGAGATTCCCTACCGAGCGACGTTTAGCTGCTCTAGAATAGCAACCTTAAAAATGCTGTTTAACAGCAGGAAATGTGAGCTTATATGCTTATGAATAAAAATGGCTCTTATAGGAGCCACCAAACTTGTGAAGGCAATGATTGATGCATATTAATGGAAAATTATGTGGATTGTTGATGATCAAGACTATCAACCATTTGTTAACACAAAATTAATCTTACATAATAGTTGGAGAACATTTTAAAGCTAATTAAATAAACAGCATGTTGTAAGGAAGGCACAATGGCCTCATCAGGTTAGTGTGCTCATCTTCGGATCAAGCGGTCCCGGGGTCTAGCCCTTCCCATGGACATTGTGTTGTGCTGTCGGGCAAGACACTTTACTCTCATAGTGTCTCTCTCCACCCAGGTGTATAAATGGGTACTGGTGAATTTAATGCTGGGGGTAACCCTGCGATGGACTAGCATCCCATCCAGGGGGGTAGTAGAAATACTGTCTCCTAGTGGCTTCATACTACATAATCTGGGATAAGCTCCAGCCTGATGGGCCACTTGGCTTGTATGCAGACTTAACCTTACCTTTACCTAGATAAGGAAGAAGGAACTTACTGGTCAAAAGAGGAGTTTAATTTAGTGGTAAATTTAGTAGCTAACATAGAGGAAACTAACAACTAGAAAATTTTATTTTTATTTAATAATAACTCTAATTTTGAGATGAAGTCCTAAGGTCCATATACAAAAAATGGCAGAGTATGAAAGCCGCAGGCATCTGCAATACTAAACTAATGTGATCTAATGTAACATGCATTGCATTCACCAGCACCAGTGTTTGTAAACTGCACAGATGTACTGTAGTTTGTTTTCAGTAGGATTTCCTATGGTTTGAATTGTGGGTCAAAGTAAATGTAATATGTAACACGTGGATATATGAAATAAAAGTTTGGTGCAGTTCTGGTTAATTTACTAAATATATCTTTTGATTTTTCTTGTGTACAACGTACAACTAATTTGTTGTCATGGTTTGATTGCAACTCATGATCATCAGACCTGGCTGATGGTAAGTTGGTAAACTTTGATTTGTGATGTAGTCTAAGTCAATGTGTGACACAATTTACGATCAGACAGTACAGTTTCTATTTCTCACCAGATCCAATGAAAAAGGATTTAATTCACAGTACAGTCATATCTTTTTAAGTTACTAAATGTGGGTAACAGCTGAATACCTTCATCCAAGTAATTTGTTTAATATATATATAAATTATATTAAATGTGATAAATACAGGTATGAACTCAAAGCCTGTATTTATATAATTAATAAAGAGCTGGAAATTATCAATAGAGCCAAGCATTGGCTTTTCGGACTTGTACTATTTACTGCATGTCTTCATTATCCTGTTCATGAAGTTATTCTTTCCAGAGGTGCTCATGTGGTAAAAATTTAAAGCCCAGCTGTGAGCAACTTACAAGTTGCTCATGGCATGCTAATTAAGCTTATTTTGAGCATATGATATCTTCTAGAGATATGATAGTCCACAAATTAACACAAAAGGTGTAATTTTGAAATGAAAACAACTGCAATGTTTCTGTGTTTACATGCGCATCATTGGTCTTTGCGCCAGTAGGTGCACAACCCTGTGCCTAATCTGTGTGCAACAATCTTTGTATATTTGCTGCGTGTTAGTTTTTTATATTAACCTTTTAATAGTAAATAGATTGTCATGTATTTGGCTGGTATCATAGAGCACTTTCATTTAAGTTTCTGATTTTATTACCTGTAGATCTAGTAAGCTGTTGATCAAGGTCATAGGGTAGCAAGGTTTCAAAATAACTATTTTTGGAATTATAACAGTTTCATGATTAGATGTGAGAATTGTGAACACTTTTTTACCTGCAATTTTAGTGCATTTGTATCCCGATTTTGACACTCACCCAATTAGGCTTTTTTTGGTTTTTTTTCGGGCAAGCAGCTCACCGTCCCCAAAGTCCAAAGGTTTTGGTATGCCTATGTTTCCAGGAAAATGTCCGGGGGGGGGGGGGGGGGGGGGT
>Ga0126339_10001541_pt1 | contig 15758 bp, 15 predicted proteins | sample OrbTmetagenome_2_FD_92532 | JGI IMG/M metagenome (GOLD analysis project Ga0126339, IMG submission 92532) | Coral microbial communities from Petempiche,Puerto Morelos, Mexico - Orbicella T R C metagenome | ecosystem: Host-associated > Invertebrates > Cnidaria > Coral | place: Petempiche,Puerto... | reverse complement strand
GACCACCGACCGCGCCGACGGCGAGGTGACCGCCGACGTGGTGGTGCTGGCCGACGGCGTGAATGCCGTGCTCGGCACCCGGGCCGGGCTGCGGCCGGAACTGCGCCCCAAGGACGTGGCCCTGGGGGTCAAGGAAACCCTGTTCCTGAACCGCGAAACCATCGATGCCCGCTTCAACCTGAAGGGCAACGAGGGCGTGGTGATCGAGGCCGCCGGCACCATCACCGCCGGCATGACCGGCACCGGCTTCCTGTACACCAACGGCGACAGCCTGTCGGTGGGCATCGGCTGCCTGATCAGCGACTTCGCCGAAAGCCAGGTGCGCCCGTACTTCCTGCTGGAGCGCTTCAAGCGTCACCCGGCCATCGCGCCGCTGATCGAGGGCGCGGAAATCAAGGAGTACGCCGCGCACATGCTGCCAGAGGGCGGCTATGAGGCGGTTCCGCCGCTGTATGGCGATGGCTGGGTGGTGGCGGGCGACGCGGCCCAGTTCCTCAACGCCATGCACCGCGAGGGCTCCAACCTGGCCATGACCTCCGGGCGGATCGCCGGCGAGACCATCGTCGCCGCCAAGAAGGCCGGCAAGAAGATGAACGCGAAGACGCTGAAGGCCTATCGCAAGGCCCTGGACGACAGCTTCGTTCTCAAGGACCTGAAGAAGTACCGGCGCCTGCCCAAGGTGCTGGAGACCAACAAGCACTTCTTCACCGAGTACCCGCACCTGCTGACGCATGCCGCCGAAACCTGGCTGCGCGTGGACGGCGTCACCAAGCGCGAGAAGGAACGCCAGATCGTCCATGCCTTCCGCGACCGGCGCCGCCTGACGGGCTTGGTCAGCGACATGTTCAAGATGGGCCGCGCTTGGCGGTGATCGCCGGACCGCGCTCCGGTGCGTGACAGAGACCCCCGGCCCGCGTCTCGCGCGCCGGGGGTCGTTGTATGCGGTCCTGTCGGCAGCTCCTTCCCGAACGCATTGATGTCACCCCGAAAACGGATGTGGCCGGACCCGACGAACCTATGTCACCCTGGATGAGCGCCGCTCTGAACGGCGAGGCGACGCGCTGCCGGAAAACGGGAGACGGGCCGAGATGACCGGGGACCAGGATCCGACCGTGCGCGGTTCGTCCACGACGTCCGGCGGGCATGCCGGGGGCGAGGCGGAGGAGTCCGTCCCGCCGCTTGCTGATCCGTCACCTCAGGATCCGTCATCCCAGGATCCGGCGGCCCTGGTGCGGGCCATCCATGCGGGCGAGGTTGATCGGTTGACCGGGCCGGGCGGCGACCTGATCATCCGCAGCGCCGAGACCGACCGGCGCGCGGCCCATCTTTGGGAGTGTCGCGAGGCCGTCCGCCGCGTCGGCAAGATCCTGGTGCGGGAATCCGATCCGCGTGCCCTGCTCGATCAGGCGTGTCTTCGGTTGACCGAGTCTCAGGCCTATGTGGATGCCTGGGCCGCCCTGATGGACGCCCGTGGCTGGGTGACCCATGTCGCCATCTCCCCCGGCCTTCGAAATGTTCGCGAGCGGCTGCTCCAGAACCTGCGCACCGACCCTCTTCCCTATTGCGCGCGCCGGGCGCTGGCCGAGACCACGGCCGTCGCCATCGATGATCCGTCCACCCTCTGTGGCGACTGCCCACTGGCCGAAGCGTATCCCGGGCTGGTGCGGTTGTCGCGGACCCTTGCCTTCGCCGACCGCACGTATGGCGTGATCGCGGTCGCCATTCCGTCGGACCGCCGGCCGGACGAGGAGGAACGGGCCATCCTGGAGGATCTGGCCGGTGATCTGGCCTTCACGTTGCACAAGCTCGATCACGTGGCGTTGATCGCCGAGGTCACCACCCAGTATCGGGGCCTATTCGAGAATAGCCACTTGCCCATGCTGCTCATCGACCCGGAGTCCGGCGCCATTCAAGACGCCAATCCCGGGGCGGTCACCTTTTACGGCTGGTCGCGCGCGGAGTTGGTCGGCCGTAACATCACCACCATCAACACCCTGTCACCGGAGCGGGTGAGCCAGGACATGGCCAACGCCGTCGCCCGGCGCTGCAATCAGTTCGACTTTCGGCATCGGCGCGCCGACGGCTCGATCCGCGAGGTGGAGGTGCACAGCGGCCCCATAGAGACGGCCGGCAAGGTTCTGCTGTTCTCCATCATCGTCGATGTCACGGACCGGGCGCGGCAGCGGCGGGAACTGGGCGACACCCGATATGTCCTGGAAGAAGCCCAAAGGATCGCCCTGATCGGCCATGTTGATTTCGACGTCATGGCGGATCAGTGGACCAGTTCACTCGTGCTCGACAGTATCTTCGGGATCGGCGCCGACTATCCGCGGACCGCCGTGGGTTGGCTGGCGCTCGTGCACCCCGATGACCGGCGCTTGATGCGCGCCTACCTGAACGACACGGTGCTCGCGCAACGGCGTCCCTTCGATCAGACCTATCGTATCCGCCGCCATGCCGACGGCGAGGTTCGCTGGGTCCACGGCCGTGGCCGGCTGACTCTCGATGCTCAGGGGTGCCCCATCCGCCTGCTGGCCACGATTCAAGACGTGACCGACCAGGAACTCAGCACGCTGAGGCTCAGCAACACCATCCGGGACCTGCAGCTCTCGCAACGCATCGCCGGCATGGGTAACTGGCACTACGACCCCGCCCTGCGGGCCTTTCGGGTCTCCGACCAGTTCTGTCGCCTCCATCGCATTCCCCTGGTCCAGGGCCTGTTGGCACAGCGCGACTTCCTGGCACTGCACGCCCAGGCGGACCGAGCGTCCCTGGCCGACGACCTTGATGCCGCCAGCCGCGACGGCGTCGCCCTGGACCGCACGGTCATGATCACCCTTGGCGATGGCACCACGCGGTGGGTCCATATCATCGGTCAACCCGACCCGGAACGCGGCCCCAAGGGCGCCGCCGTGCGCGGCATCATCCAGGACATCACCGCCCAGGAACGGGTTCGGGCGGAACTGCAGCAGGCCAAGGACGCCGCCGACGCCGCCAATCGCACCAAAAGCGAGTTCCTGGCCAACGTCAGCCACGAAATCCGCACCCCCCTCAATGCGGTGATCGGGTTCGCCCAGGTGCTGGCGGACGAGATGTTCGGACCGATCGACAACCCGACGTACAAGGAATACGCGGAGTACATTCTGCGCTCGGGAACCGACCTGCTGAACCTGGTCGACGACATCATCGACCTGTCGCGAGTCGAGTTCGGCGCCCTGGAGTTGACCGAGGACTGGTTGGAGATGGCCGATCTCTTCCAGGCCATGACGCGAACATTCGAGATGCGGGCCCGCGCGAAATCCGTCGACCTGAGATCCGTGGCGCCGACCGGGTTCCGATCGCTCTATGCCGATGATCTCAGGCTGCGCCAGATCCTCGGCAATCTGCTGTCCAACGCGCTGAAGTTCACGCCTTCTGGTGGCTCGGTGACGTTGGCGGCGGCTCTGGACGAGGGCGGATGCCCCCTGCTGAGCGTCACCGATACCGGCATCGGTATCGCGCCCGACCAGATGGAGCGGGTTCTGTCCGTGTTCGGGCGCGCCGACAACGCACACGTTCGCAGCCAGGAGGGCGCCGGGCTCGGCCTTCCCCTCTGCAACCGTCTGGCGGCGTTACATGGTGCCCGCCTGCAGATCGACAGCGAGCCGGGCCAGGGGACTTGCGTTATCGTGGTGTTCCCGCCGGAACGCGCGGGATGATCACTCATGCCCGCCGGTCGCCTTGTGTTAGATGTATTTTTCTTGTATTCGGCATCACTCCGTCAACCGTCCTCAAACATTGATCAATAGGCTGGGGGACCGCGCACCACACGCCCCCATGGGGCGTGTCCCTGGCCCCGCCGGCCGTCCGTTGTCTCGCGCACCCGCAGGCTTCGCCCCAACGGCTCGGGGTGCCGTGCGGGGGACGGGCCCCTGACCATTCGGGGTTCGCCCCACCGTGTGGAGACACCGCATTGTCCACAACGATCGCCGAGGAGAGCCCCCAGGGGAGCCCCCGGGACGACTTGCGGGCCAAGGCCGCGCACTGGCTGCAGTGGCTGCTGATCCTTGTTCTGGTCTACCTGTTGCTGGTGGCCGTGGCCATGATCGGCAGCGGCTTCAAGGCCGCCGCCGGCGACCAGGCCAAGGAGTTGTTCGCCTTCGCCAGCAACCCGGTGACCGCCGTGGTGATCGGTACCGTCGCCACGGCGCTGATCCAGTCGTCCAGCACCGTAACCTCGATTATTGTCGGCCTGGTGGCCGGCGGCCTGCCGGTGGCCATCGCCATCCCGATGGTGATGGGCGCCAACATGGGCACCACCATCACCAACACCATTGTCAGCCTGGGTCACGTGCGCCAGGGCCAGGAGTTCCGGCGCGCCTTCGCGGCCGCCACCGTGCACGACTTCTTCAACCTGTTCAGCGTGCTCATCTTCCTGCCGCTGGAGATCATGTTCGGCGTTCTGGAGAAGGCTGGCGCGTACCTGGCGTCCTTCATGCTGGGCGGGGATTCGCTGTCCATGAAGGGCTTCAATTTCATCAAGCCGCTGGTCAAGCCACCCCTGAAGGCGATCAACGATGGCCTGCACGGCATCGGCCTGTCCGACATGATCGTCGGCATCGCCCTGATCATCCTCGGCATCGCCCTGATTTTCTTCGTCATCACCTGGATCGGCAAGCTGCTGAAGGTGCTGATGGTCGGCAAGGCCAAGGACATCCTGCACGCCGCCGTGGGCCGCGGACCGGTTTCCGGCACCGCCTCGGGCACGGTGATCACCGTCCTGGTGCAGTCGTCGTCCACCACCACCAGCCTGGTGGTGCCGCTGGCCGGCAGCGGTGTGTTCAGCCTGCAGCAGGTCTATCCCTTCACCCTCGGCGCCAACATCGGCACCTGCATCACCGCGCTCCTGGCCGCGACCGCCATTTCCGGCGCCAACGCGGTGTTCGCGCTGCAAATCGCCCTGGTGCACCTCACCTACAACCTGATGGGCGTGGTCGTGATCTACGGTCTGCCATTCCTGCGCTGGATCCCGCCGCGCGCCGCCGAGGGCCTCGCCGACCTGGCCATGAAGCGCAAGCTGTACGTGGCGCTCTATGTCGGCCTGGTGTTCTTCATCATCCCGGCGATCCTGATCGGTGTCAGCCAGACCATGGGCTGGTGATGCGCCTGGCGACGAGGGGAAAGAGTCATGAACGAGTTCAGCACGCGCAAGCAGGTGCTGGAAGCCAAGATCGGCGAGCTTGAGGATACCCTGGCGCACCTCAAGGAACAGCTTCGGGTCGAGGAAGAGGCCGCCCAGCATGCGGCCATCGACAAGCTGGAAATTTATTTGGACGATCTGAACAATAAGAACACCAATCTCCAGGAATTCTGGAAGGTACTGCGAGAGGAGATTCGTGGTTTTTTCGGCGGCACCTCGAAAGCCAAGGAAGACTGACGCCATGTTGGTCGTCGGCCCGGTCCTCGCCGGCGAGGAAAAGCCCATCGAGCCGCGCGCCGTGCCCGAGGACGTCATGGAGATCGCGCGCGCCGTCGCACCCTGTGTGCCATGCGGGTAGGGTGGTGGGTCAGGACTCCGTGCCTCTTATGTAATCCCGCGACTCACCGTCGTAAGGATTGCTGGACCCCGGGCCGCAGTCATCGGGATTGTGGCGGCAGAAGGACTCCGTGGTTCGATAAACGGTGGCCGCCACCTCGTCCCAGGTGCAGCCGCCAAGACTCCCACCCAGGGTCAGGAGCAGAGCCAGGCCGGCGGCGATACGCCCCGTTCGCGACGCCGTGGTCTGGGCCTCCTCGATCATCCATGCTCTCCTGCATCTCTTGCCCGACCATCGTGCCTACGCCCGGGCTCGACCGCTCGTCAACACCCGGCAACGATCCGCGCCCTCACAACCGCCGGCCGCTTTCGGCGTCGAACAGATGCAGGCGATCGGCGGTCAGGGTCAGCGGCACCACATCTCCCGCCGCCATGCCGGACGCGCCAGAGGCGCTGGCCGCCAGGGCCAGGGCGCACAGGCGACCATGGAGCACCGGCTCTGGGCGCCCAGATCCTCCACCACCTCCACCGTCAGGCGCGCGTGGTCGCCGCCGACCGCGATGTCCTCCGGGCGGATGCCGAGCACCACCGGCCGGCCTTTTTCTCGGTCCGTGGGGTCACGGCGGGTGGCCCGAAGCGGGCGATCCGGCCGCGCATCGCGTCCCGTCAGAATCTTCGAGCCAGGCGCGCCCGAACGCTGGCGCGGGCGGCCGCGAACCATTAGGCTCAGCCGCCTTTCCCGTCCGCCCGGTCACCGAGGGCTTCATGGACGTCTCCACGCTTCTCGCCGGTCTCGACCCCATCACCCAGGGCCTTCTGGTCCTTTGCCTGGTGGCCGTGACCGGCCTGCTGCTCGGCCGCTTGCGGCTGGGCACGGTCTCGCTGGGCATCGGCGGGGTGCTGTTCGCCGGCATCCTCTGGGGCCACTTGGGTCTGCATGTGGATCCCGAGGTCGGGTTCTTCCTGCGCGAGTTCGGGCTGATCCTGTTCGTCTATACCATCGGCATCCAGGTCGGTCCCGGGTTCTTCTCCGCGCTGCGCCGTGCCGGCCTGGCGCTCAACGGCATGGCGGCGGCGCTTGTGGTTCTTTCGGCGTTGGTGGCCGCCGCCCTGCATCTGGCCGTCGACCTGCCGATTCCGGTGATGCTGGGACTGTTGTCGGGGGCCACCACCAACACGCCGTCGCTGGGTGCCGCGACGCAGATGCTGACCACCGTGGGCGCGGAAGCCGAGGCCCTGGCCCTGCCTGGCCTGGGCTACGCCGTGGCCTATCCCTTTGGCATCCTGGGCATCCTGTTGACCATGATCCTGGTGCGCGCGGTGCTGCGCGTGCAGGTGGACCGCGAGCAGGACGCCTTCGAGGCTGAACGCGCCGCCCAGCGCCAGTCGCTGGACACCGTCACCCTGGAAATCGCCAACCCCAACATGGAGGGGCTGGCGCTGGGCGCCTTGCCGGGCCTGAAGGCCATGGGCATCGTCTGTAGCCGGGTGATGCGCGACGGCGCGGTGCAGGTGGCCCACGCGGACATGCCGGTGCGGATGGGTGATGTTCTGCTGCTGGTGGGGCGTCCCGAGAAACTGCGGGACATGGTGCGTATCCTCGGCCATCGGGTGGAGACCGACCTGAAGGCGGTGCCGTCGGAGGTCAAATGGCGCCGCCTGGTGGTGACGCGCTCGTCCGTCCTGGGCAAGACCATCGGCGACCTGGATGTCCTGCAACGTTACGACGTCGTGATCAGCCGCGTGACCCGTACCGGCGTCGAACTGCCGCCCAGCGCCAAGCTGCGCCTGCAGTTCGGCGATATCTGCACGGTGATCGGGCAGCCCGGCAATCTGGACGCCGCCGCGCGCGTCTTCGGCAATCGCGAGCAAGCCCTCCAGCAGGCGCAGATCCTGCCCATCTTCCTGGGCATCGCCCTGGGCGTGTTGCTGGGCTCGATCCCGCTGATGGTGCCGGGCATGCCGGCGCCGGTGAAGCTGGGCCTGGCCGGCGGCCCCTTGCTGGCGGCGATCCTGTTGGCCCGCCTGGGGCACCTGGGGCCCTTCGTCTGGTTCATGCCGCCCAGCGCCAACCATGCGCTCCGGGAAATCGGCATCGTGCTGTTTCTGGGCATCGTCGGTCTCAAGGCGGGCGAGAGCTTCGTGGCCATCCTGACCGAGGGCGACGGCCTGTCCTGGCTGCTCTACGGGGCGATCATCACCCTGGTGCCGCTCTTGATCGTCGGCTTCGTGGCGCGCCTGGCCTTACGCATGAACTACCTCACGCTCTGCGGCCTGCTGGCCGGCGGCATGACCGACCCGCCGGCCCTGGCCTTCGCCAACGCCATCCGCCCGTCGGAGGCCCCGGCGCTGGCCTATGCCACCGTCTATCCGCTGGTGATGGTGCTGCGCATCCTGGCCCCGCAGATCCTGGTGCTGATCTTCTGGATATAGCCGGCCCGGTCGCGCGCGAAGCGCGACCGCGTCGCAGTTTCGTTGGCTTGACTCTATCCCCTCCTGGGGGATAGGATAGTTACGGTTCATCACGATAAGGCTCGACCGCATGAGCGTCACCTCCGCGCCGTCCGCGCCCGCCGCCGCGACTCACGTGCACACCACCCACGGCGACATCGTCAAACGGCTGAGGCGCGCCGAGGGGCACCTGCGCAAGATCAGTTCCATGATCGAGGAGGGCCGTCCCTGCGTGGACGTGGCCCAGCAGTTGGCGGCGGTGGAGGCGGCGGTGCGCCAGGCCAAGCAGGTCTTCATCCGCGACCACATCGACCACTGCCTGGACGGCGTCGTTCAGGACGGTCCGGAAGCCAAGGCCGTACTGGCCGAGTTCAAGGAAATCGCACGGTACTTGTGAGCACGAGGACCCCGTCATGGACTTAACCGCCGCCATCACCGAAGGCGCCGCGCAACCCTTCCTTCTCGCGGGCACGGCATTGTTGCTGGGCGCTTTGCACGGGCTGGAGCCCGGGCACTCCAAGACCATGATGGCCGCCTTCATCATTGCGGTGCGCGGCACGGTCGCGCAGGCCGTGCTTCTGGGGCTATCGGCGGCGGTGTCGCACACCATCATTGTCTGGATCCTGGCCATCATCGCCTTGCGGTTGGGCGAGGAGATGATCGGCGAGGATCTGGAGCCCTGGTTCATGATGGCCTCGGGGGCGATCATCCTCGTCATCGCGGCCTGGATGGTGGTCCAGGCCCGGCGGGCGGCCTGTCCGGTGCACACCCATGATCACGATCATCACCACGACCACGGCCATGCGCGGGGACGCGAGGCACAGGGTGACGCGCACGCCCGCGCCCACGCCCAGGATATTGAACGCCGCTTCGGCGGCGCGGACGGCGGCGGCGCCACCCTGACCCAGACCGTGCTGTTCGGCCTGACCGGTGGGCTCATCCCCTGTTCGGCGGCTATCACCGTGCTGATCCTCTGCCTGCACCTGGATCAGTTTTGGCTGGGCGTGGGGCTGGTGGGCGCCTTCAGTGGTGGGCTCGCCGTGACCCTGGTGGCGGCCGGCGTGATCGCCGCCTACGGTGTGCGCTATGTGGCTCAGCGTACCCGGCGCTTCGACCGTATTCTGGCCGGTGCCCCCTATCTGTCCGCCGCGCTGATCAGCGTCATCGGCCTGGGCATGGTGGCCTTCGGCTGGACCCATCTTCTCGCGCCGACCTAAGGCCCGGACCCGTCTTGAACTTCTGGCAGGCGCTATGTTGCGACTAAGACCTAATTTCATTAGCTTGGCCCGCGTGGGGGTATTGGGCGAGGGCTCGCCCGACGACCACGCCACCACGGAATCCACCACTCCCCTGATTCGAGGATCATCATGACGACGTCCCTGTTCCGCCGCCCTGCCAAACCCCTCGCCACCGTCGCGGGGGTCATCGGCCTGGCCCTGCTGGCCGGTGCCGCCCCTCGGGTGGCCCAGGCTCATACACCGCTGTGTTCCTGCTACGACAACGGTGACGGCACCGTGATGTGCGAGGGCGGGTTCTCCGACGGATCCTCGGCGTCCGGCGTGCGCATCGCCGTGCGGGATGGGTCCGGCCATGTGCTCATCGAGGGCTCCATGGACGAGAACAGCGAGTTCACCTTCGAAAAGCCGCGCGATGGCTTCTCGGTCATGTTTGACGCCGGCGCCGGGCATCAGATCGAGATCCGCGACGCCGACATCTACTGATCCCGCCGTCCTCCTCCCTCTTCCCGTTGACCGGACCACGACCCATGACCCATGGCACGGCCATCACCGTCGATGGCCTGGTTCACCGCTATGGCGCGCGAACCATCCACGATGGCCTCAGCTTCCAGGTGGCCGAGGGCCGCATCCTCGGCCTGTTGGGCAAGAACGGGGTCGGCAAGACGACCCTGATCAAGATCCTGATGGGCTTCCTGGCCCCCTCCGCCGGCCGCTGCCGGGTGCTGGGCGAGCCCTCGCATGCCTTGTCGGCCGCCGCCAAGCGGCGTATCGGCCTGGTGTTCGAGGGACACCTTGCCTACGACTTCATGAGCATCCGCGAGGTCGAGCGCTTCTTCTCCGCCTGGTACCCCAAATGGCGCCGGGACGTGTTCCATGATCTGATCGATCGCCTGGGCCTGCCCCTGACTCATCGCATCCGCCACATGTCCGAGGGGCAGCGCTCCCAGGCGGTGCTGGGCGTGGTCATGGCGCAGGACCCGGACCTGCTGATCCTGGACGACTACACCATGGGCCTGGATGCCGGCTACCGGCGGCTGTTCCTGGATTACCTGATCCACTACGCCCGCGAGGGTCGCAAGACGGTCCTGGTCACCTCCCACGTGGTCCAGGACATGGAGCGGCTGGTGGACGACGTGATCTTCCTGCGGCGCGGCGGCCGGGTGCTGCAAACGTCGCTGGCCGACTTCATGGCCACCTTCCGGCACTTCCACATGCCCGCCAGCGTGGCGCCCGACGCCTTGCCCCCCGACCCCTTGCCCGAGGTTGGCGAGACGCTGCACGCCGTCGAGCGCGAGGCCGATGGGGGGGTGTCGGTCTTCGCCTTCCACGATCGTCCGACGGTCGAGTCCGCATTGCGTCACCAGGGGATCAACCCCACCGGGCTTCGGGAACAGGCCATGACGCTCGAAGACGCCTTCGTCGGCTACACGGGGAAATACTGATGGGGTCCTTGTTTTATAAGGAATGGCTGAAGCTGCGGCCGTTTCTCCTGTTGCTGATCGTCGGCAACCTGGCGTTCTCGCTCTATCTGTTCCTGTCCATTCGCCAGCAGTTCCGCATCGATCACGCCGAGATGATCTACTACCAAGCCAACCACATCGGCCGCCTGTTCTATGAGGACCTCCGCTACGTCCCCTTGATCACCGGTGTGATCCTGGCGTTGGCCCAGATCCTGCCGGAAATCCTGCGCGGCCGCCTGCGGCTGTCCCTGCATCTGCCCATCGGTCTGGCGCCGCTGATGATGGCGCATTTGCTGATCGGGTTGGCCGTGCTGGGGGTGATCCTGGCCCTGGACCTGGGCGCGCTGGCCCTGACCATCGGCGCCTACTTCCCGGCGGCTTTCGTCGCCAGCGCGGTGACCACCGCGCTGCCCTGGATGCTGGCTGGCGTGGCCGCCTATCTGGGCGGCGCCATGGTGCTGCTGGAGCCCGACCGGCGCTTTCAGGCCGCCAACCTGGTGGTCACGGCCGGCGTCGTTTGGCTGTGCCATCTGTCCGGTCAATACGGTGCCTATGAAAATGCCTTGTGGGGTCTGGCGGTTTTGGTGGCGCTGATGGTGCCGGCCGTGCTGCTGCCCGCCTATCGCTTCCGTGATGGAGGAGGCCGCTGATGTTTGCCCGTTTCCTCGTCCCCCGTCACCTGGGCTGGCTGTCCCTGGCCCTGCTGCTGACCGCCGTCTCGGCGATCGCCCTGCCGCGCCTTTATGGCCTGGCCTTCTCGGTGGACGTCGCCCCCACCCACCTGTTCTACAGCCCGGTCCGCCAGGCGTTCGTCTTCCGGGAGCACCGGGGCCACCATGACTTCACCTACGCGGACGAGCACGGCGCCACCTTCGACCGCCAGACCTTCGAGCAGCAGATCCCCTTCATCTACTACAAGAACATGGAGCTGTGGGGGCTGTTGCCCCTGACCCTGGAGGGCCGGACCTTCGACGCTGCCACCATTCGCGACGCCCGCCAGGTGTTCGAGTTGAAGGCGCGCGAGATCGCCGACCGTCGCCCGGCCATCGCCATCCATCCCTTGCTCGAGGCCAATCCGGGCCGGGCGCGGTTGCGCTTTCCCGAGGACGTCTTCCGCATGACTGACGCGCGGATGGAGTTCCTCAATGTGGATGTCAACCGTGTCGACGACGGTCTGACCGCCCTGTTCACGGAGGCGCTGGCGGAGGCCGGCTTCGTCTTCCCGGCGCGGCTGGTGGCCGGCAAGGCGACCATCCTCAAGCCCTTCGACGAGGGCTATCTGGTGGTCGATGCCGAGGGGGCGGTGTTCCATGTCAAGCGGGTCGACGGCGATCCCCGCGTGGTGCGCACGCCCATTCCCACGGACCTCGGCCAGGCGATCCGCCACATCAAGGTCACCGAGAACGAGCGGCGCCAGATCCTCGGCATGGTCCTGACCACGGACGACCGCCTCTTCCTGCTGCGGGCCGAGGATTACGGGCTCATCCCCTTACCCGCCGAGGGCTATGTCCCCGACACCATGGACGCCAAGCTGCTGATCAACCCGCTGTATCCCACCCTTGTCTTCGGCGACGGGACGACGGTGCATGCGGTGGCCATGACCCCGGACTATGACCCCGTGGCGTCCTATTCCCGGCCGGTGCCGGGCACGCGGGGTCTGCCCCACGACATGGTGGCCCGGGCGTTGTTCCCGTTTACTCTGTCGCTGGACGATCGCGGCGGCGTGTTCCTGGCCTGGCGTCTGGAAGGGCACGGCGGGGTTGGCCTGATCGGCATCGTCGGATCGTTGGTCGTGGTTCTCGCCTTGGCCCGGATGCGTCATGCCAGCTGGCGGGCGGTGCTGCCCAACGCGGTGCTGGTGGCGTTCACCGGCGTGTTCGGTCTGCTGGCCGCGCTGCTGGTGCCCTGGCCCCGGGAGGCGCGGCCGGAGGTGGGGTGAGGGGCGGTGCGGACCCGTCGGCGCTCTATCGTAGCGATCGCCGCAACCGCGTCACCGCCTGCATGGCTGCCCACATCATGCGTGGGCTGCGCACCACACAGTACTGGCCCCGCGCCTGACGCTGCCGGCAGATGGCGCGCGCCTGCCCCGCCCCCAGGGCCGCCACATAGGCGCGATGACGCACCATGCCGCCGACACCGGCGGGCGACGTGAGCGGCTTTCCCCCATGAATCCGGGCGACCTGGGTGGCCAGGTTTCGGGCCCGGCCCAGGCCGCGGAAGGTGCCCATCTCGATGGCCCAGCCGCCGGCATAGAGGCCGCCGCAGCCCTCCACGTCGGGTGCCGGCTGGACGCGCACCGCGCGCGGCGTGGCCAGGGCGGCGAGGGTCAGGGGTGACGCCTCGGCCGCGTCGCTGTCGGCCTCCGTGCCCTCGGGATCGGCGGCCAGGCGGTCGAAGCCGGCCTCCATCAGGCGGGTGATGGTCGCCAGGCGGTCGGCGCTGGAGGCCCCGCCCATGACCACGGCGATCACCCGCCGCCCGTCCCGCGCCGCCGATCCGGCCAGATTGTAGCCGGCGGCGCAGGTGAATCCGGTCTTCAGGCCATCGGCGCCGGGCAGGCTGGACAGCAACGGGTTGTAGGTGCCCAGCGCCCGGCCCCGGAACCGGAACACGCGGGTGTCGAACACGGCCATGCGCGCGGCATGATCCCGCCACAGGGCCAGCGCCAGGCGGGCCATGTCCCGGGGCGTGCTCTGGTGGTCATCGTTGGGCAGGCCCGAGGCATTGCGGAAGGTGGTGCGCGTCATGCCCAGGTCCTCGCGGGCCACCCGGGTCATCTCGCGGGCGAAGGCGGTCTCGTCACCGGCCAGGTATTCGGCCACGGCGACGGCGACGTCGTTGGCCGAGCGGGCGATCAGCGCCGGGATGGCCTCGGCCACCGTGAGGGAGTCCCCCGGCGGCAGGGCCAGCTTGACCGGATTGGCCGCCGCCGCCCGGCGCGAGATGGGAATCGGCGTGTCCGGGGTGAGGGTGCCGGCATCAAGCGCCCGGAACAGCATCAACACCGTCATCATCTTGGTCAGCGAGGCCGGATAGCGCAGGTGGTTGGGCTTGCGGGCGTCCAGCACGCGGCCGGTCGCCGCGTCCAGCACCACATGGGCCAGGCGATCCTCGAAGGCGCGCGCCGGCCCGGCGACCGTCAGGGCGGCCAGGAACAGGGCCAGGACGACGAGCCGCCGCGCTCCTGCGGTCATAGGGACGGCTTTCCGGCTGGAGGGACCTCCAGGGTCATGCCGGCGAGGGGATGGCTCTCGGTCACCAGGGCACGCAGGCGAGCATCGAGCACGTGCGTGTAAATCTGCGTCGTCGAGATATCGGCGTGGCCCAGCATGGCTTGCACCCCGCGCAGGTCGGCGCCATGGGCCAGCAGGTGGGTGGCGAAGGAATGACGCAGAACATGCGGTGACACCCGTCCCGGCGGCAGCCCCGCGCGCACCGCCAGCTCGGTCAGCATCTTGGAAAAACCGTCGCGGGTCAGGTGCCCCGCCGCCGCATGCGAGGGGAACAGCCGCCGCTGGCCAGTACGGCGGGCGGCACCGGTGCGGGCGAGGAAGGTTTCGCGCACCGGCAGGTAATCGCGCACCGCCGCCCGCGCGGCCTCGCCGATGGGCACCACACGCTCCTTGTCGCCCTTGCCGCGCACCAGCAGGACGTCGGGATCGCGGGCCACGGCGGCCAGCGGCAACGACACCAGTTCCGAAACGCGCAGTCCAGCCGCGTAGACCAGTTCCAGCAGCGCGCGGGCGCGCAGGCCATGCGGCCCTTCCCAGGCGCGGGCGGCCTCCAGCAGGCGTTCCACCTCGGTCTCCTCCAGCATCTTGGGCAAGGATCGGCCCAGGCGTGGCGGGTCCAGGACATCGGCCGGATTGTCCGGGCGGCGGCCGTCGGCGGCCAGGAAGGCGTAGAACTGACGCAGCGTGGAGCGCCGCCGGGCGGCGGTGCGGGGTGCCATGCCTTGATCGGTCTGGTGTTGCAGGAACGCGCGCAGGTCGGCGGTGCTGGCCCGCTCCAGCGGTGGGCCATCATGGTCACGGGCCAGGAAGGCGGCCAGGGTGTCCAGATCGCGGCGATAGGCGTCCAGGGTGTGCGGCGATGCGCCCCGGTCCACCGCCATCATCTCGAGGAAAGGCTCGACGTGTCGCGACATAACGGCGGGACTCCCGATGAGGCTGCCAGCACGCTTCGCCGCGACTTTACCAAAATCCCCCAACAAATACCCCCGGCGCGTCGCCGGAGATGCCTTCACGCCCCAGGTCCGTCCTCGCCATCCAGGCCCTCGCCCGCCTCCAGCAGGCGCCGGGCCTGGGTTTCCACCTCGTCCAGTTCCCACAGGGTCACCCGCAGGTCGTGCATGCGGTCCTGAAGAACGCCGCGGCGCTGGCGGATGGTCTCGATCAGCCGGCGCAACTGCGCGCCCTCGGTGGGCTCGGCGCCGTACATGTCGATGATTTCCTGGCATTCCCGCAGCGAGAACCCCAGGCGCTTGCCGCGCACGATCAGCAACAGGCGCACGCGCTCGCGCTCGGTATAGACCCGGCGCAAACCCTCGCGGCGCGGCTCCAGCAGGCCCTTGTCCTCATAGAAGCGGATCGCCCGAGGCGTGATCTCGAACTCCCGCGCCAACTCGGCAATGCTGTAGGTGGGCTCGTCCGGGCCGGCGTCCCCGGGATCGGAGTCGCTGGCGCCCTGGACCTGTCCGGGGATCCTATGGGGGAAAGCAGCCTCGGTCATGCCCGCAGTTTACGTAAACGTAAATCGCCTGTCGAGTCGGTTCAGGCAACCGTCGCCCGACCGCGCCCCAGGCCATGCGGCCGCGCGGCCTTGCCAGCGGAAGGCGATGTTGCTATATGGTGACGGTATCGATCCTCATACCGGACCGGGTCTCACCGAGACGGGACGTCATGATGGGGTGGGCCACCGGCCCGCCTTTTTTGTTTTCGGCGTCTTGCAGGAGCGGTGTCCTGGTGCGGCCCGGAGAGGGCACCAGAGGATCGGCGACGCGTCACGAGAATGGAGCGACGACGGGCGTGACCCGGTTGATCGGCGACAACGGCCCGCTGTTGGGTCTGGTGGTTCCCACCCTGGAGGGGATGG
>Ga0126339_10001540_pt1 | contig 15762 bp, 6 predicted proteins | sample OrbTmetagenome_2_FD_92532 | JGI IMG/M metagenome (GOLD analysis project Ga0126339, IMG submission 92532) | Coral microbial communities from Petempiche,Puerto Morelos, Mexico - Orbicella T R C metagenome | ecosystem: Host-associated > Invertebrates > Cnidaria > Coral | place: Petempiche,Puerto... | reverse complement strand
CGCCAAAACTGACACCTCCTCCCCAACTTCCGCCTCCACCGCCTCCGCCACCCTGAGAAAAAAACAAACGTATAAAGTATTCTTCTCCACTGGGAAAGACAACCGTGAAGTTAAGATTAGAAGTGCTAATAGGCCCTTTGCACGATCCGGTCACATGGTACGGAATTAATTATGCCGGGACGCAAGTTACACAGTGGGGCTTTCAAAACAAATGAAATTCGGGCTGGACTGGTAGGAGTTCCTTTGTTTTGAAAGTCGTACTGTGTAACTTGCGTCCCACTATAATTAATTCCGTACGATGTGACCGGATCGTGCAAAGGGCCTATTCATATTTGCTCCAGTTATTTTATTGCGTCGAACAATTCTGGCGCTCTGATCGTTTTATTGGCAGGGCAGTGACATAAAGTCATTGGCATGTTTCAATTTTAACTACTCCATAGATTTTGTCAGCTTTTCCCGATTACACAGGAGAGACGCTGGGAAGAAACATGCACTGAAAAAGCTATAGGTCACGACTAAAAGAAACGCTGGAAACCTAGAAATGACTACAATACATCACCATACGCTAAGAGAGCGAAAAGCTTTCGTTTCAATACACAAAAACTCATTGCAGTTGAGTACACAAATTTATTTTAAGTTTCCTTATTCAGTTCCTTTTCCCTTTCACTGGATTATCCTGCGTCAGCCAAAGCTGATGACGTCACAAGAAGTACAACTTGCTTACCTCCGCAAACCGTAAAATTACTGGTTTCGCAGTTTTAGCCGTTTTAAATAAATTGGAAGATAATTGTAATTGCGTGTACAGTTTGAACAGTGGCGAAAGAAAGATTAAAGCAAACGATCTTTCATGTATATAAATCCCAGTTGCACAACTCTATTTTACAACATTCTTACGGACTCTCACGTTTTCACGTTTTTAAAATGTTTTTATTTTCTCGTCGTTTGTTCTTTAACACTTTTGGCCCTGACAGTGAAATCTGCTTCAACGGGAATCCCGTTAACTGTACTGTATCTTCAACGGTATCCCATAAAGATGTTATTCTTTCCCGAAAATCCTGGTATCCCCAATATAAAGTTGACATGAAACAATCTTAACACAGGGAACCGTCCTTAAGCAACCGTTTATCAGTTGCCGACCTTACATGGAAATTTTTTAACTCACGGTCTAAGCCAAGTCTACCAAGGCTCATCGATTATCTGAACACGCACAACTGCTCGAACAAGGTCAAAGTTTTAAAATCAATCGTGCCACCATTATCAAACTCCAGTCAAGGGTTTCAAATATACCAGTAACTTCGCGCTGTTTTCCGATATTTCAGAAATCTTGATTCGCTCGTTAACACTGCATTGGTTAAACGCAAAATAAATTGTTTATTAAGCTATCAACTTACCTCGCAATCTTCGCAGCAGGAAAAGCAATTCCCCATCGTAAATCAGATCACTGAGGGACACTGAGTCTTCAAGGCGAAGTTATGATCTAGTTTTTCTCCTGACGACACCGAAGATGTGATCAAAACTGATGGCTTCGGAGAAACAAAGCAAATTTAACTGCGGACGAGGCAGTCATTTACTTAAAATAGCTCCTAATTACAGGGATTTTACTGAGCCGTGGTAAAGGAAGATTAATTTCATGTCAACCAAAGTGACGTACCGGCAAATTGCGGTGGCGATTGACTAAGCATGAACAAAAGTCGCTTAACATGATTGTGCAAATTTACAATAAGAGAAATTAAGAGATGATACATGTCAGTTACGAATCAGTTATCCCAAGCAAAATATTGTTGTGAAATTTTAAGAACATGTTTTGAAGTAATCGAGAACTACGAAATTGTTCGTCATAGCAAGCTTCTAACTTCCCGACGGGCTAATTAGAATATGGCAGCAATAAAATCATGTTCAAGTTGATTGCTGCGGGCCAATATGGATAGAAAATGTTCCGTATTATCGATACTGGGGTTTCCCTAAAAATGTCGCCGTTCAGTGATTAGGTTGAAATTACGCAGCATAAGTTACAGTCCTCAATTCTTCCGCATTTCTCACCTCTACATCGACCTACGTCAACCGGAAGTGGGATATAACGGTGCTCAGTAATTTTACTTGGAATAGTCAGCAAAGTCGATAGATCCTTGATTTCAGCATGCCCCGAGTGTTATGTTTTATTCTTTGGCTTGCCAGTTTTCCCTTGGCTGGGTAATCGCTTCAAAATGTTCTCATGATTCACGAGTTCTTGTGAATGCAGTAATGTTTTGAAGTGATTGGTAATAATTTTACCCTCCCCCCCGCCTCCCGACCACATGCTTCGGACTAGTGAGAGTTAATTTAGAGTTTGGAAGCTGCAGATCCTGTGTAACTTCGACTACCGTATCTACATTTGCTCTCGGCTTCTTGAAAAAGTCGTCATGTAGTAGCTGACTGACTGACTGACTGACTGTATACTGGACGCCGATGGAGCAATATCAGAGAGGAAGTTATGAGAAACCAGAGCCTAATTGTTCACCCTCTGTAAGTAGCAAAGATATAATTCATGGTTGATGATTTTAATTTTTATACTTTATTCAAGATTTTGTGAGGACTTGGCGCTATAATCTTGGACAAAATTCCTGGTAAAACAGAAACACTTTTGAGTTCATAATTTAAAACCATTGCTGTCAACGGGACGGTTCATGTGTTTGAAAGCAATTTCGACCAAAAAATAGCTGAAATAGATTTCGATCAGTCATGCAACAAAATCCTCTGAAGACTGTCTGGTAGTGAAAACACATACAGTCCTTGAATTTCAAAGACACATACATTGCTGAGACCATTTCTTTAATATTTCCGAAGAAAACGAACTAACGGAGAACGTGCTAGGCCCCAATTACATGGTCTCGGGTACCCGAGACAACCCTCCGAACCCCCTGAGGCAACTTTCTCGAGCGTTTATAAGTGAAAACGTAGTCCCTGTAGGCCGAGTCAAAGTTGACTCTGCTTGATTATTCGTAACCCATATTGAATAATCAAATGTGCAAATATTCCTCTTTTTTTTACTTTTCCTCGGGCTTTCGATCACCCTGCGTTTTGCCGATGTTAATTTTCACTTCTTTGATACGAATTTCTGCTTAAATCTTAAATCCAGGCATTACGTGACACTCGCCACGCCGAGAGTTGTCCCAGTTAGGCGAGCCAAAGTGTTTATATGAAGAAAAGTTGTCCTGCTTGCTAGGGTTACCCTACCTGCTGACGCGAGACAACTCGCCCACCTAGTCAGTCTCGTGTTAAGGTTTCTGGCAGTCTCACCAATGTGGAAAGCCTGGCAGTCGGAGCATTTGATCTTGTAATCTGCTCCCTGTCTGTTGTTAGGTTCGTCGCTGTCTTTAACGTTGGTCAGTAAGTGTCGTAACGTAGTTGTAGGTTTGTAGGCTACACGGATGTTGTGACACACTGGACAGCTTACGTGACGAAAACAGATACCTTGAACGTGTTTTTCACAAAAACAACCACAACGCTAGCTTTATTAGACGAAACATTTACCGACCTACTGAAGCTGACGCAACGAACAGGAACCCAACACCCGTTACTACAGTGACTATACCTTACATTAAGGGCACTTCTGAGACTATCTCACGGATCCTACAGCCCTACAACTCTGCCAATGAATATGAGCGTGATATACTGAATACTTTTTGTGCAACACGGTTTTACGAACTCAAACTTTTACAAAGAATGTATGAGCTCATTAGCGCTTTTGCAACCCAGAAATTTTGCAGTTTTTGAAAGACAATATCTCCTTGAATATTACAACCAAATAGCTAAACATTTCACTATGTATTAAGTTTCACTAGCTTTTTAGCTGCCTGGAGTCAATTCATATCTTACACGTTTCCTTCTGTACGCAAAGCCGTATGCAAAAGAGCAAAAATGTAAACAGTTACGTCAGCATGAATCCCCCTATTCAATACGTTGTTTCTGTTGTGCGTGCTTTGACTCGCAAACTACGGGTTTGTGCAGTGCTCTTCCTTCTCAACATTTAGTTGGCACGTTTTCCTTTCAGTTCTTACACCTTCGTCCTTGTAACTTGTGCTATCAGCTTGAAGTCATGTTATTGTACACGTGGTTTCGCTCCTATCTTTGTAGCTCCAGTTCGTTTGGTGATGTCCCTCCCAGCGCCTTCATCGTTTCTTTTCTGAAAGGGTGTCTAATGGATTCCTTTTCTGGCTCAGACTGCCATCCTCAGGGTGGGTTTTCTCGCGTCAGTCTTCCGCGCCTTTTGTTTTCTTTTTGTTTTACTGCACAAGGGCTGGCAGCTTGTTTAAGGGCATGGAGAAATTTAGCTTTCCCTGATGATATCAGCTGATTTCCACCCCTCTAACAGCTAACTCAACCCATTTTCCCAAGAAAAGAACAATCAGTTTATTACGAGATCGTTGAAAGAAATGCAATAGCTTGTTTTTGCCACTACTTTGTCCACGATTGCAGACCGTGAGTGAAAACCACTAGCGGGGACTGGAAAGAGTACAGAGTGGGAATTGCGTTCTGCTCGGAAGCGCGCCTTGTTAGTTTGTGACAATTCAACAAAACAGCGATGAGTAACAGTTTATTTATATTTATATTTCTGTTATCCAACGCTAGTTTAGATGAAGTTATCATTTATTCACTGTCTCCCTAGTAAGAAACCAAATAAAAAGACCAAAACCAAATTAAGACAAAACAGTTCAACAACAATTAACAAAGGCAACATTTGGACGTCCCAGATCCGGCAAGAAATCTATCCTAATAGTTTTCATCCATTTCTACAATTTGCCCCTCTCCTGCGCTGATCACGTGCCATATTTCTATACTGTCATAATTAAGTAAAATGATTTAAGAAATGAGCTGCACTGTGGGGGGACGGGGGGACGGTGGTATAGAGTTTCGCCTATACATATCTGAATCCGAATCTAACCCAGGCTATGCAATAGAAATAAAATACCGGAGAACACGAGGAACGAAGAAGGGCTAAGGTTTGAGTAATTCAAGTTATCACTGAACTGATCATAACGAGGTAGGTTTGAAAGGAAAATGATACAGTCAATAGCACTCATAGTTTGAACGATGAAATGTAACTGCTAAGCGTGTGAACCAACAGAGTTTAAGAATAACGTTGACAGCAAACGGCAAAAATTGCTGCTGATTTCGTGTTCTTTTCCTCTCGTCCTTAGAATATTCCCAAACAAAACTTGAAAAATCTCCTATTCACAGTAAATATACACAAAAAATTCTCATTTCAGTGAAACAGTTAATAAAAGAGCAGTACCGTTCATCTCTTGCCATTCGAATGTTGTTTTCGGTAAACGTCCTTCTTTAACATTCATACCTGAAATTTACAGTCAGGGATTACACCAAAAAGATAAAACATTGTGGAAATCGAGCACAGATCGATGAAGCCCCGTGTTGTACTGGGCTACCTTACAGAACAGTTACAAGGTTTACACTGAAAATAATACGGGACCGTAATCTCGGGCTATATAACAATGTCAATTTAGAAATGAGTGTGAACGCAACAAACTGTATCGATCACTGAAACTCGCAGAGAGCTTAAACGACCAAGATATATCACCATTTAAACGCATCTTCAAAATTATTTCAGTCTACAACGGGTGCGACGAAACACAATTTGAGCAGTTCGGCTTCGTCACAGTCGCGTCACAGACTTCTAGAGAGCTGCTTTCCTTGGATAACCTCTTTGATTTCTTGCAAGTCAAGAGTCTCGTATTTCAACAAGGCTTCTGCTAAGCGGCTGTGTTCCTTGGAGTGCACCTGGAGTATATTCTTCGCTCTCTCGTAGGAATCCTACGATAGAAACAGCACTCATTAGACTCGAAAATCAAAGAACGAATCTCAAAAAGGGCTTTCAACTGACTGTCGTAAAATGAAAACCAAAGTAATCACTCTAGCCAATCACAGAAGACACAGACAATCCAGTCAACCAATCAAAACCCGAAGCAAATGCCTGCAGCCGCCGCAAAGCGCGGAAAAACTTGTGTGCTCGAGTCAAGGTTCATTTTGTATACTCGTGATTGGCTTAGAGTTTTCTGAACCAATCCCAAAACGCGGTTGAACCGTTATTCAGCGTTATTCAGGTTAACCTGAATCAATCGAACCGGATGGCAGACTCCCCCCCTGCCCACCCCCGTCCCTCCCATAAGCCAAAAATTAATAACGCCCAGGTTAGCCTGTTTACCGTCAGCTACAGTATTGATAATTGAAATGGCAACTCGATATATCCTTGAAAAGCCTGCAGTGTGCAGCCTGCCGTCTGCATTTTACACAGACCGTAATGCAAATCTTGTTTTACTAAATTGCAGTGCCCGGGGAGCATTGAAACCTCTTTTGACCTTCTGACCTTTTTTGGTCAAATTGCCGGTCTTTTCGGCTATTAACGCTATACGAGCGTTTGTAACTAGCGACTGCTTGCCAGGGTCTTAACTCACCTTGAGAAGTTGTTTGACTTCACTTTCAATCAATGCCTGTAACTCAGGACTCGATTTCTCCACGTCCTTCACTTGAACCATTCCAATCTAAGAGCAGACGAGATTCTTTTACACCAAGGCCAAATAGAAATGATTTGCTCGCATTTTTAATACATTTCTATCAATACTGTAAAAAAAGCTGCTTGTTTGATGAGATCGTTTACTTTTAAGACGTCGTCGGTAAACAAAAAAGAGAGTAAAGACAAGAAATAAAGACCCACACACACATGAAGAACAATACTTGATGACATTAATTTCTCATAACCACGCCGCTTCATTCTTTCCAAGTTCTGGACACGTCAAAGATTCCACCTGACTAATAGCCCATGTTACAGTCCCGTGCTCAGTTGCCAAGCCTTTGAACAGAAGCGAGGCTAGAGTTGACTTTGTTATATGATACAAACCTCGTTACTTTTCAAATGCAAATTGTTAGTTTCTTATCGCTACCGTCACTGGGTCAACCCAAACCTCGTTTTTATGGCGTGGAGGCGTGGTTACATTTCCATAACGATTAAGTACAAGTAGCTCATCAAAAATCCGTGTAGCGTCTCTGATCGGTCGTCACTCGTTTTTGAAGTTTCGCGCGCAAATAACAACAAATCACGAATTTCTGTAAAGCTGCGACTTGATAGACTGTCTATTTAGGCTTAAAACACTTACAACACCTGTGACTGTCGAGAACAATATGGAATTATTGTACCTTGTCACTCATGCCATACATGGACACCATAGCATGTGCGATCTTATTTGAGGCTTCCATGTCACTTGCAGCCCCTGATGTAAAAAAGAAAAAAAAAGACATAAAAAGACGAATAAAAAAAATCGTAGTTAAAGCTTGGTCGGGAGAATCTTGCTTAAAATGCTGTCCAAGGTTGGCGCGGAAAGGACCTTAAACTTGTAAAACTTTTTGGACGAGTTTTACGGTGAGGAGGAGAAGTAGATGGGATGATACTGGATTTAAATATATAGTGTAAAATAAAGATATGAAAACTGAAATCTCAAGGAAATGAAGGATAGACACCAAAATGTACTCCTCCTTAACTTTCACCAGTGAGCCCTTGAGGACAACTGGAAAGGAAGCAATCGAACAAACACACAGCACAGGCAAACGAAAACAAGCACACAAAGAAACAAAACTCGTTTCCTCCAAACTAATTACATATTTTTACAATAGTCACCTCGTGATTAAGGGCGCTTTATTCTGACCCGGAAAAAAACAGAGTAGTTTCAGTTTCTATTGAGTGTCAGGAAACCAAAACCAAAGAAACCACTCTAGCCAATCACAAAGGACACAGACAATCCAATGAACCAATCAAAACTGAACAAAAATACATGTAGCCGACGCTCAGCTGACGAAAAGCGCGGGAAAACGTACAGTTTAACATACTAAAATCTTACGACTCTATACCAACACCTACCTGTTGTTACGTTTTCTTTGCCAAAGATAAGTTCTTCTGCCACTCGACCACCCATGCTAACATCAAGCCTGGCTAGGAGCTGAGCTTTAGACCAGTTCAACTCGTCTTTCTCTGGTAACTGGGAAACCTTTAAAAAAAGGAAATATTAACATTATTATTTTTTTAATGAACTATCCACTCCTCCTTTCTTGAAGGAAGCTGTACGGCAATTGCTAAAACGATATCTACCTCTAGCTCAGTTCATATTGAAGACAAGACTGCAGACTTACAGAGACTCTTTCAAAGAGTGCGCTGGATGGGATACTTGTCAATCGCAGGTTTTTCCAAGTGTTCTTTTGCGAGTGTCTTCTGCAAGTGTCTTAAACCGGGCTCCAACCCTGATCCGCTCGATCTCTTAATCGACCACGCTAACGGTTAAGCCATCATGACCACTCGCTTATAATTTTACTCAAATCAATAAGTAAAACTCTATACATACCATTCCCAAAGCCTGGCCCCGCGGTATAATGGTTGCTTTGTGTATTGGCAAAGCGTTAGGAGTGTACAAGGCAACCAGCGCATGCCCACCCTCGTGATACGCCACCAGCTCCCTGTTCTTGGCTTCAATGACTGCACTCTTTCGTTCAGGGCCTGTAGCACAAGCAAAATAAGATTTAGCAGAAGTAAACGACACATTACATCTGATTTTCTCACAAATGATTTATTCAAAGTAGAGTAGGACTAGCCCCTAGAAAATACGTCATCCTTTTAATTCGCCCTCTAAGGAGCTACGTCACAGTTTGCGCATCTCGAAAAAGTTTAGCCTAAATTTTTCAAGTTCGTCGTTTGCAATCCGTGTTAATCTTCTCCATCCTTAACCATCCTTGTTCCTTTATGGTTTATTATTATCTCTTTTGTGTTTTTCTCTCTTAGCGCACTACTATTGTTAGGTTTCTTTCAATTTAAAGGTGATTTTGTACGGGGACAAAATAACTGGAAATGCTGTGACTGAGCTTGTAATCTGTAAAACGTCACTAAGCTACAACCAGATCTCAAAGAACTCATATAACAGAACAAGAGCGACCAGAGTTGTAAGTGATATTAAGAGTACAGCTCAGAAACGAAAGCATTTTTAGTCACGTATTTACTTTTCTACCATTATAGTTTGACTTTATTTCATAAACAATCATCGTTAGGTACAAGAATAAAGTTTTTCTAGTTCCTGTAACAACGTCTGCGTTTGACTTTCTGTTTCTTCGCCTCGAACTATTGAAGTTCGAAAGAAGATCAGTGAATCCCTTGGTCAATCCCTTATAGACACGTAATCAAATTATGCAAGTGGATGTATGAAACACCATATTTTGAACTGCGGGTAAAATTATTTAATGCCATTAAGAGATCAACCCAGTCATGTATTAATATTACACAGCTGCGAAAATACCATCAATTCAGGTTTAACTGGATTCTGACAAGTTGTTACATGTAGTTATATTAATAAATTATATGGAGATAGCACACGGGAGAGTGGTGAAGTTTTGATTTACATGTAAATTTGCTGATCAACAAAATGTTGGTTGTACGAAAATGCCGAAAAAAGCAATGGCACGTTAAGAAATGAATTCCTCACTGCCGAACTGCGTAGTACACAAGGAAGACCTTATATGGCCAACCACAAGAAACATCAACAAAATACTTACCCATGAGAATTTTATCTTTCGCAAATTCAAGATGTCTGGTTGTGACACTCGTGTCTCCTTCACTTGCTGCATAAATCGCTGCAGCATTCACCATGTTGGCCAGATCAGCACCTAAATGAAGTAATTAGTATTCAAAATATTGATTTAATTCCTTTTCACATAAATGTATTTCACAAACAGGAAACATTTTTCTGTGTTCCCATCGAGCTACAGAAACGCATATGGAACATACTGCAGGAAGACGAGTCACAGGCGGGTGTTTTCACACTTTCTCTAGTTCTTCAAACGTTTGGGGCCATCTCAGGGGGTAGCATATTCTCTTAACCACTTGAAAATTTTACTTTTTCTCCCTTGTTCCCTCTTAATAAATTTCATTGCTCTTTTAATATTTTGTTTAACGTTCCCTTCAATAGCAGAGATATCCCTTGCTCCCTCAAATTAATCTCAACATTATCCCCAAACCCCTGGGAGGGTCTCAACTTTCACGAGTGTTTCTACAGAGTGCGAGTGAATAAGCAAGCAAGCAAACTAATGCAAGTAGGACTTTGAGTATACATACCTGAGAAACCAACAGTCCCCCTAGCGAGCACTTCTACATTGACATCTGAGACAATGAGAGACAACAAAGTGAGTATACTCTAGATACCTCAGATACATGTATGTCTAACTAGACCACATCACAAGTCTGTGAACAGCACAGTACCCAAGCATGTAGCCATTGGATAGGTAAAGGTGAAGTTTGCATCAGGACAGTGGCCCATGCAATCAGAGCTCACCCTGCTTCCTGTAGCACGAAACGACTAAGCCCGAGTATTTCTACCCCTCCCCTGGGGTGCTGGTCCATCACAGGGTTACCCCCCCCCCCAGCATTAAATTTGCTGGTACTGATTTATACATCTGATTGGAGAGAGGCAATGTGAGAGTGAAGTGTCTCAACTTCCCCAAGAATACAACACAATGACCCTCGTGTATGTGTTTGTTCCATTTCCAGATACATTCTTAACAAACATACCATCAGCAACTTGTACATTCTTGAGATGTAGCTTGAGAATATCATGACGTCCTTTGACATCAGGCATAGGTACAGTTATCTTGGTGTCAAATCGACCAGGTCTAACAAGTGCCCTGTGTGAAACATGTTTGATAACAATTACCAACAAGCTGACCATCCACTCACACACACAGGGAAAGAAGTGATTTAAAGAGCTAACATCCTAATGACAAACTTGAAACACAATGTTAAAAAACCTTCAAGTTTATAATGCATGTAAATCTTAATCACTCACAGAAAAAACGACTTTGAATATGGTGACATACATGTACATGTACATGTAGCCCTTTTAATTCCTCAGCACACGTGTATATGTAGAAACTATGGAGCATCAGTTTTCACTCACAGCCAGCAGCCATGCAAATTTATTGGAACAAAAGAAAGTGTTAACATGAGAAAAGAGTTCAACTTCCACAGGACTGGTTTGGTACACCAACATGGCTGCCGTTTCATTGTTTTGGAACACCAATATATGTAGCTGCCATGTCGCCAAGTGAAAATACTCCATTGCAATTTATGACTAATAGCCTGAACTGACCTACAATGTTACATGCAGGGAATTTTCTAGCCAAAAGATGGAATAATCTTACTCTTAAACAACAGCTGGTGCAACTGGACATCAAATCACAATCATGTGGAGTAAACTAATTTAGCAAGAAAACTTACTTGTCTAGCACTTCAGGAAAGTTTGTTGCACCAATCACAACGATTCCTTCTGATGTATCAAATCTGTAAGAAAAATACAGATTTCGATTGATAACAAACGTATGTGCTAGTAGATGTACACATTTTTCTAGCAAATCAGTCCAAACAGGATGAGATACATGTAGTGCTAAAGTGCTAAAGGTTCTGTCAAATGATTTGGGAAAGAAAATGGCACAACTAGCAAATTGTACAGACCATTAAAACAATTCACTTACCCATCCAATTCAACAAGCAACTGGTTGAGGGTCATTCTAGAGTAGGGCTGGTGATCATGAACAATTCTAGTGCCTCCAATAGCATCCAGCTCGTCAATGAACACTATGCAAGGGGCATGCTCTCTAGCGGCAGCTGAAACCAAACAAACAAACATGGATTGTTTGCATTTGAACAAAAAGATAATCTATTAAGCATGACTTTCATCGAGACTACCAGTGTGTACTTTAAGAAGCTGTTGCAATGAGTCAATTCACTTCAATTTGCTATCAATGTTTTTAATAAGTTGTAAACACACAGTAGAATTGCACATTTTAAACAAATTGCAACTCTTTTTACACTGAGTCACAATTTAAATGTAAAACACTTGACACTCAACTCCTGTTTCTGCAGCACAACACAGCTGGGATTATTACTACATGTAACTACTCCCCCCTGAATGTACATATACATGTAGGGAGGCACAGTGGCCTCATGGTCAGTGTACTCGACCCTTAGCAAGCGGTCCAGGTTTGAGCCATGGCTGGGGACATTGTATTGTGCACTTGGGCAAAACGATTTACTCTCACAGTGCCTCTCTCCAACCAGGTGTATAAATGGGGGGTAACCCTGCAATGAACTAGCATCCCATCCAGGGGGGAGTAGAAATACTCCTAGCTGCTTCATGCTACTGAAATCGGGATAAGCTCTGGCCTGATAAGCCACTTGGCTCGTATGCAGACTTTACCTTTTTTCCTTACCCCTGAATCAGTCCATCACAGGTTACTTCCCAGCATTCTGCCAGGTTTCTCCAGCAATTCACTGGAAATCGTTTATAACTACTGACTCAGACTCTCAGGTTTGCTTGGCCCACACTTAGAAAGGCTGCCATAAATGCTTACTACTTGTAACTAACTAGTGACCAGTGTTGGCAATGCATACTCATTGCTAATTGCAAATTAAAATCTGCACTTACAAAAGAGATTTCTGACTCGTGCAGCCCCAACACCAACAAACATTTCATCAAACTCGGAACCAGAACAGAAAAAGAACGGTACTCCAGCCTCGCCTGCAACAGCCTTGGCCAGAAGAGTCTTCCCCGTTCCTGGTGAGCCAATCAGTAGCACCCCTGGAAAAAACAAAACAAAAAAAACAACAACAAACACTTTACATGTAACAGCACCAACTTAGTAATAAAAACAACAAAACCGAAAAAAGCAATGCAGTTACAGTAACACTGTATTTTGACTCACCTGTTGGCATTTTTCCTCCAAGCCTCTTAAATCTCTCTGGGTTTCTCAGAAACTCGACTACATCCTTTAACTCTTGCTTTGCCTCTTCCACCTAAAAACAGAGGTACAGTAATTAAGTGCTCTGACAGAAATTAGACCACTTTACATACAGTGAGAGCAGTTTTCATTTGAGTGCCAAAGAACGATCGGTTTTGTATCAACTACGCCACACGATTGGCTTAAAAAAACTTGCACCACTATTTCATCCAATCAGAAGTAAAAGCAATTGTGACTCACTTGCACTCATTTTCTCATGTTTTGTGTCAGCTACATGTATAGTACATGTAATAACTTCAAGTTTTGATTGGTTCACTGTATGGTCTGCATCCTTTGTGATTGGCTAGAGTAACTATTTTGGTTTATTGCTTTTACTATATGTACACTCAATATGAAACTTGCTCTATACATCAATAAAACAATAAATAGACAGGCAGACAGACAGACAGGCATGCAGGCAGACAGACAGATAGACAGCACTTGTACTGTAAATGTTTGCTTCCCTGAACAATCTACAATACAGCGTGGATGTACATGTACAGTAAAGTTCACGAATTGTTTTCTTCATTTTTTGGACATTCAACATAACATACCCCTTGCACATCTGTAAATCTGCATTTTCTGTCCACGTTGTCAGGATGGATATCCTTTTGACTGGAGCTCACTGAAGAATCAAAACAAAAATTTCAAGACAAGGAGTTTTCTTAATCACTGACCACATCTTTTACCAAAGTAAGTGTTTTGTTTCTTTCAAATATCAGTTTAAATAGACTATGCCTGTGTTAATTATAAAAACAAACAACCTATTATACTTCTCACACACTACTGGGAGCCATGGCCAAAAAAGGCCAACAGTCTGCCAACAGTCAGCCAACAGTTGGCTGCCTTTAGTCAGCTGACTGACGACCAACAGTTGCCTGACAGATGGTTGACAGACGGCCGACAGGTTTTTTCGGGAGCTGTTCTTCACAATTAACAAATAAAATACACAGGTAAATTACTGAAAAAACAAACAACCAAACAAAAAAAAGAAAAACAACAAAAAAAAAAACACACTACATGTATCTTAAAAGTTTCCCATTTGACCTACATGTATATGGCATGACTCATCTGAGAATCTGTCGAAGGCTTGTGCCAATAACTGTGGTGTAGAAACCCTCAGTCTCTGTTTTTTAAACTTAGATTAATGTTGATATTGTTTAAAGCTTATGTAGCTTGATACTCACTCTTCATCTGGAGTTGTGCTTCAATCAAGGAGAGAATTAGAAACAAAGCAATGAGAAATCTGACTGTGTTCCAGAGTTGTTCCTTGAAAAATGCACCTGCATTGTTTCAATAAAAAAGAGCACTAGTTATTATCACCAGTATTCTGAGCAAAGGAATACAATGAGCAAAGAAAGTTGTGTCTGATAGCCTGGGGCTGGTGCCTTTTACAGTCAGGCTAGTGAATTCTGTCCTTCACTCAAGTGAACATTCTTGGAAAAAATTTTCTCAAGAAATACGAACTACTAAAGTACTGCATCAGATGAAATTTTAGGGGCCTAGTGAGAATGACTCTTGGGCTAGCACATGTACATCATAGCTACAGCTTGCATGAAGGACAAGCTCGAAGATTGGTTTTAATTGCACCCTTTGAGTTTGGCATATTTTAATTTACAGGTTCACAGTGTAAATGCTGGGCTGCAGCCAGTGTGATGCAAACCAAGGCACTTGACTCAGTCATGGTTTTTGTTTTTGTTACAGTAGGTTTTTTTTGTAGGGAGAAGGGAAAGTACATGTAAAGCAATACTTAATACCTTGGAAGAGAATTTAACCATGGACTTTGAAGCAAAAATTTTTGTTTGTCTGGCTGCGGCTCTGAAATGTACGCTGTACATACTGTACATAAAGGTCAATGCACCATGGATCAACTGGCCAGGTAGACTGCCTCAAGGGTGAAAAATTTAAGCCGGTGATCTCTTAAGTAAAACACCATAAGCAGTTAACTTAAGAAACTGAACAATAACAAGCCAAACTTACCTTTCTGGTTTTGTGTAATAACATAAACAGGATTATCTTCAGTTCCAGTCTGAATGGCAGGAGAGGTTGCTGTGCCGTAAGAGGATGGGCTGCCAAGTTCATTTGATGGTGACAAGATCTACCAACAAAAAACAAACAGCTCTTTCTAAATATATTTTACCTATTATACTCATAAATTCAAATCAAAAAGTTCTTTGAAATTGATTTCGTGATAAAAACTAACACTGTGATTGTTTGTGTGCAGGCCTAATGGAGATGGAGGTGGACTACAAGCTTAGAGATCAGGTACATGTTCAAATCTAGATTACAGTGTAGTACAAATTAAATAAAAAAAAGAGAAGCTGTAGTAAGGGCGTTGTATGGTAAATGTTGGAGGGTGAGTTGGTATGGCATCCCTGGCAGGGGTAGGGTAGGTTTAGGGACTCAAGGAGGTTCTTGTTGCCTTTACTACATGTACATGTACAAAACCTGTAACTGAAGGTGTATTATTAATGCTGACAAGATTAAAAAGTCCTCAGTGCTTTGGTAAGGGTCAATGTACAATCATGTACCTGATTGATTACCTTTTTTATGTCAGCATTGCTTACTTTGTCAGTCAACACCAGTGCCTAAAAAGTAACAAATTAAATGATAGGAACTGAGTGACGGTAAAATATTTAAGGAAAAAAAAAGCAAGCTTACATGTGAATCTTACACTGTAAGGGTACTCACTACAATAAAATTTTATATTTTTGGAAACAAAAATGGGGACTCAGAATTTTTCTTTGTCCCACGCTCGTGTCTTGTTGATTAATTCACCTACACATTTCATTACCGAGCTTAAAATTCACCATCTTTATTAATTTATCACTACTCACGATGACTTCGATAGCGTTGATCCTAGCAGTATGCAGGACACCTGTCATATATGAACTCAGTTAAATG
>Ga0126339_10001539_pt1 | contig 15766 bp, 7 predicted proteins | sample OrbTmetagenome_2_FD_92532 | JGI IMG/M metagenome (GOLD analysis project Ga0126339, IMG submission 92532) | Coral microbial communities from Petempiche,Puerto Morelos, Mexico - Orbicella T R C metagenome | ecosystem: Host-associated > Invertebrates > Cnidaria > Coral | place: Petempiche,Puerto... | reverse complement strand
TGAGGTGTGAAAAAAAGTTTTTATTTGTTAATTATTAATTTTGAGAAGCCCAATCGGATCTTTGTTTGTGGGGGCCCCCCCCCCCCCGCCCCGCCCTAAGCGGACACTTAGTCACGGTCCTTGGCTATATTCAAGCAGTCCATTTTTAACCTCCTTAAGCGAACACCTCCAAAATGGCCGCTTTTTCTGGTCATTAGGGGGTGGTTGCTTTGCGGTTTTATCAATAATTTTAGAACTACATTTCCGTGTTGTAGCAAGACAAAATAAGTAGTTATTTCCCGATCTGTGGACGTAGTACGTATTGCCGCAAATAAAAACCTCAACATGTTGACAGGGAACAAAAGCAACAAAGAATTTCCTGTATTGCAGTCCATGTAACAATTAGATTGTTGGCTCTCGATGTCTACCGCGTGATGCGCCCTCGTCAATTTTTACGCTGAAAAATCGAAAACGAATAATCTAATTGTTTTAGTATGAATCTACTAGTCGCTCAACACTTCATCTGAATCGACTTCACAGATACCTCGAAAATGCGGAGAAGCGGCCGCCAGTTTTTTAACAAGCGCATGATATGCTTCTGCTACAACAGAATAGATAGTGAGTAGCATAGCCAATCAGAGAACGGCATTCGTGATAGAACGCTAGTAGATTTAAACTAAAATGGTTTTAACTTCTTGAGTTGACTGACTTGATAAATGGCAACTTTAAATATCGTTGGTCTACATAAAATCATTTTTTTGGTGTTCTTTTTCTAGCCGATAGTCCATTCGATGAACAGCTTGACAGGGAGGCGGAGAAACTAATACATGCCGTTGATGATCTAGTTCACGAAGCCACTAAAGACGCCAGACAGCAGCCGTCACAAGAAGATGTGGTGCGGTGTACCGAACAGATCACCAAAAAAATTCAAGAGCTGTTACTGTCAGCACAGGCTGGAAGACACAGCTGGTAAGCAGCTCAATTCTCCCTAGACTTTTTCTCACATCTTCTGTTGTTTAATTTAGGAGAATGTGGTCTAACAATTAGTTGCTTCCTTAAAATGTTTCGGTATCAAACTCTCAAAGTTTGCCTTTTTGAATTTTCCATAAAATGGTTCAGAGAATTTAGTCATTCTCAAAGTCATTCTTGCTTTTGAAACCAAACTGACCTTTATTGCGTGAAATCCCGTTTAAGTACAATGAATTCAGCATGGCTTTAAAAGAAAAACACTTAAGGTATCTTCTCTAGGTTTACTGTAAGTGTTACAGTTGAAATACTGTTCATAAATTAATAAATAAATAAATAAATGAAGTGTATTAAGTGTGTATCGATATTCCTCCGATAACTAATTTCACGCTACATCTGTAGACTGCTACACAACATATTCGTGTTAGATATTTGTTGGTACAACTCGAATGCAGTGTACTTGAACCATCTTAAATTTAGTTCACGTGACTATGCTCTTTTTTTCAGTTTCATTCCCTGTTCAAGTAATATTTTCACTGCTGTTAACGACATGGCAAGTTTATTTCCGGAGGTAAGATTTTAACTTTGCTCATTTGGGTTGCTGGAAACCGCTGGCTTAGTCTTTTCACTGACTGCACTCAGTGACCGTACTTATTGTCTTATACGTCATTGTTTTACAGGACCCGGATGTGGACAGCATGCGTGTGTCACTCCAGCTGATGAAGAGTAGCGCCGCCAGACTACAAGTGGAGTGTAAGAGTGCTGTGTTGCCTGGCAACACTGTAGACATGGCATTTCTCACTCAGCAGGTCATTCAATGTGCTTATGACATCGCTAAAGCTGCTAAGCAACTGGTGACGACGTTTTCAGTTGATTAGAATATCTCTGACTAACCACTGAATGCAGCGTGGGGTCCGTAGATAGAAAAATCTAGCATTCCCTTTCATTCTCAAAATCAACACTGAATAGGCCGCAAGTCAATTTACCGCAAAGAACCGCCTTCTATGGTTTCATAAATAGCTCCGTTTAAAACTAGTATTCGTTTGCTTTCGTTTAAATTGTGACATTTCATCCACATACTTAAAAGTTAGAACAACGTTGTACAGCATAATAAACAGTACCACGTGAAAGTACTGCTCAGTAGCTTTCATTTGAATGGCCACACACTAGAGTTTCATCCACAAATTTAGAAGTTAGAACTACTTTAAACAGCACCTCATGAAAGCACTGCACAATAGTTTGCATTTGAATAGTCACTCTAGGGTTTCCTCTAAATACTTGAAACCGTTGATGAGGTTTGACTTTGCGAATGAAAGGGTAAAAGATACTAGGGTTAACATCGTGAAATAAATTATGAATATTATGGAAATTATCTTCGAAGTAAGTAAGCATCTTACAGAGCTAAGATCAACAGATACTACGTCTTAAGGCTACGTGTAGAGAAATCTTTTGCGTATTTTAAACATTGCAGAACCTCTCGTTAAATATTTTTAAACTTCAGTGTAAGCAAAAAAAATATGATCTTATCTCTGCAATTGCTTTCTTTCGCTTCGGAGGAAGAAATCAGATTTCTAGTATTTGTTCACTAGATAAAGTGTTTTAAAATTATATAATGCTAACTAGCTGGATTATGATACGAAGTGATTCTCCGTTTTAGACGGAACTTACATATTTGTCTGTCTCGCGTTTCTCTCTCTCGCGCGCGTCATCTTCGTGGGGGAGAGACATGCGAGGGCGTGCGCGAAACATTGGGAGTAAAATCAGCTGTTCTCTTGTCCAATCGCTAAAAGAATGCGTGGTGATTTCGTCGTAATTGCCTGAGCTCTTGTGTATTTGGCATGGTTTTCTCGGCAGCCACTTCGAGAGAATCTCGAAGCAATGAAACAGATTTTCTGACTTCTAAGTCTACTGTGGTGTCCTCTCAAGAGAAGTGTCCGCTTATGAGAGGTTGTAACCGTACTGTTTGTATGTAACTGGGAAGGGTATCCGTTAGCGAAGCTTCGAGCTTGCTTCTAAGCATGCGTTATAGGGTGGAACAAACGGTAGTTTATTTGTTGTAAGCAAAACGTTTGAGAAAAGCCTTAACATAACGCAAGCGAGGCTTGATAAAAACTGAATAGCAACAATTTTTTTTTTTTTTTTTTTTTTCACACACAAACAGCTAGACTGTAAAATGAAGCGTGTAAAAGAGGAAAATTTTCATCTGATAGCCTTTTCAGTTGCTCGGGTAAAACGTGGGCGTTTCTGTCTAGCCAAATCAGAGTGAACGAAACATGTAAAGAAAACATTTTTCATGGCTAGATGAAACTCAGATGCACTATCGAAGGAACAACTGCTGTCGACTAATTCTGACCAATCAAAATACAGCACGAGTACTTCATAAAGAACACGTCATAAAGAATCGTCACTAAGCAACCATGCTGGCGAGAGGCGCGTTAAGTAGATAATATAATAGACCTTTTTCATTTGGGCGGTTTCTTGCCGCATGTCAGACCATGTGATGATACTCTTGAGAATTCTTCCTTTCAAATTTTCAAATAGTCACGTGCATATGAATAAATATATTTTAGACGGATAAAAGGACAATTCTGTAGAGAATATCACGTGGTCTGTAATGAGAAAACAAACCGCCCAAGCCAAAAAGGTCTATTGGAGCAACACTTTTTCAAAGAAATGTGCCCTATTTTTTTTTTTTTTTTTACAATCGAATAGATTATTGATATACTCATAAACATGTACCATATTATACAAATTATATTATTAATCATACATAATCCCAAATAATTGACCGTAATTCACATATATCGATGTAAAAATAACGACGATTCTTACAAAATAAGCTTAATTGTTGAAAAACTTGTTGTTTCAGGCTCTGGTCTTTGAATTCCTAATCCTACAATGCCTATAAAGTGATCTTCAAATAGCAGTGATGAAATAAAATCGACAAAAAGAGAACGCTCTCCCTCACTTCTAGTGTAGCTCCTTGTGTCTTAAGTATTAGCGGAATGTGTGTTTACAATGTTTACCTTGAAAACATCAATGATCATCGAAGTTATACACACACTTTAGCAGTTGTGAAATTAAAGCCTGAAGAAAATTCAGGTTTGAACGGGATCTGAACTCATGACCTCTGCGATACCGGTGCAGTGCTCTACCAACTGAGTTATCAAGCCAACTGGGAGCTGGCCGTGTTGTGAGTTCGTAATTACCGTAGAATGTAAAGAATGCAAGTGAATATATGACAGATCATATATTTCAACTGTGGAGAAAGATATGAAGACATGATTGATCATCGCAGTTATATGCACAACTTAAGCAGCTGTGAGATTAAAGCCCGAAAAAAATACCGGCCTGAACGGGATTCCAATTTCACAGCTGCTTAAGTTGTGTGTTTAACTGCGATGATCATTGATGTCTCTATATCTTTCTCCGCAGTTCAAATATGTGATCTTTCATATTTTCACTTGCAATAAACTTGTTGCGTAGGAGTTTCAGTCTATGACCGAGCTACAAGTGTTCAAACTCTGAATATCGAAAGGGCACGGCACGATAAAGCGCCCCAAACGAATCAAGCACTTTGTGTGACGCTTGGTTAAAAACTCCTCACTTTACTAAACTCCAGACCTAAACCTTTTTGCAAAGAATGTGTGGGCTGGTTAGTGCTTTTGCCTCCCAAAAATTTTGAAGCTTTGTAGAGTTAATCAGTATTGCACCTTTTGAGCCGCAAAAAGCTAAAATCTCATAAATTATAAATCCAAGTTTCAAAAGCCCGAAAATATTAACGATTTGCAGCCAGTGTGCAGCGGAAAATAGTTCTATTCTTAAGCCTAAAAAGCATTTAACGAGTATTGAGTAAAAATAGCCTACCTCGCTTCAGGCGTGTGTTTCCTTGGAGGAAAAAGCAGTGAAGTTTAAAATCCCCTCAGTGGCCATAAAATCGATATATCGACCCAGAGACGCTAGAGACCCCACATCAAACAAAGAAACACACTCCTGAAGCGAGTTAAGACTAGTTTTATTCAATGCTCCTCCATGTTTTTCACCCTTACAAACCGCATCGGAACTTGGGCTACCTGTGGTAGGACTGAGTCAGTTGGGTGGCAAATTGCGTTCAGCGGATGTGCAAAAAATGACAACAGCCCGAAAATGGCGGCCAGTGGAGGGAAGGACATTTTGTGCGCTTCCCCTCCCGGAATTTCAAGAGATAAAATCCTTTCAGATTTCCCATTGCACTGGCACGTCTGGCATAAAGACTCTTCCTCGCTCGAAGAGGAACTTGCATTGAACAAGGTATGTGTTCGAGCATGTTTTGTACATTTGGTTTTCACCGCAAGCCGAGAAAACAGGAGACATGTTTTATGCAGCACGATCAACAGTTTTTTCCGTCTGTTTGTGGTTTATTTGTAGCACGATAAAGAGCTTTTGGATCCTCGCGGGCGGACACCACTTCATCTGGCGGTTTCTTTGGGTTATGTGGATTGTGTAAAGTGTCTTCTTCGCGGTGGCTGTGACGCTAATGCGATCAACAAGGACGGCTGGAATGGTAGGAAATTAAAAAGATGTTAAAAGGTGCACGGGCGTTGGAAAGTTTTTGTTGGTCTCCAGGCCTCACGGGTTTATACACCAGCTTAGAAAATTTACCTCGAAATCTCAAGTAGTAATTTTTAATAATGTGTACGTTTTCATTAAAAATAACAGATACTGAACTAAAGAATGTTTTAATATTACCTCGATTTTGAGCGAGGACAAGCTAAGAATGACAAATTTATCATTGTGCTACATTGGTTTTGTTGACAGGACATTTTAAGCGTAATTAGATATTTGCTTGTTAAATGCAGAATAAACTTATGAAAATGAAAAATGGTCACCCCTTCTCCCTGTTCATTGATCATTTTGATTTGAAAATAAAAGAACTTATATCTGGTTGGGGCGAAAAAGCAAGGAAGAAGTGTACCTAGAGCACAGTATCCAGGAAGAAGGGTTAAGTCACTGTAGTGTTTCTAAGAAGGTTTTTATACTTTAGGTAGCTTCCAATGGGGAAATTGTTGTACATAATTATATACTTTTGACAATGCAATGTATAGAGACATGAGCATTTCCACTCCCCTGACGTTCAACTTGTTGATATGCTGAGATGTATGGGAAGAAAGAGGTTGGTATGGTTCAGCATGGGGAATTTGACACTTTAAGGGAGGGGCTGGGGAATTTAAACAAGTTACCTCAAAATCATAGTCAAGAAGACCTATAAGGACCACCTTGATCGTCTGTAATGTTTTGACTTTAAAAGAAGAGTATTCAAAGCTATCATATACTGTGTTTGAAGGTAAATTATACAGTTTTGCTTGTGAAAATGTAATCCCCTTTATATTTTCATAACATGAAAGTAATATTTATGACATAGTGGAACATCAAAGTAGGTAATCGATGCTTTCTTTCTTTCTTTTCCATTACTCTATTTACCATGTATTTCCTTGGGGCTAGGGGTATTGGATCGTGTGTACTCAAGACATTGGCAGTCAAGTGTCAATTAATACTCAATCGATACCCTTGATCGACCCCTGATTAACACCTTGGTTGACACTCGAATAACACTTGATCCACATCTCAGTCAAGTGTCAGTCAATATATAGGAGTCGGTCGATACTCGGCCAACTATTGATCAAGTGCCAATCTAGTGTCAGCCGAGTATCAATCAAGATGTCAATCAAGTGTTGATCGAGAGTTGATCAAGGGTCGAACAAGGGTATCGATCAACACTCAACTGCAGATGCCTTTAGTACACATGATTCATGGTATTTGCTTGCCTGATATGAATCTGGTGTGAGATTTGAACACCAATTTTGATCAAGGGGGATGGGTACAACTTTAAAAGTTCACATGTTTCAAATTAGAGGCAGCATGGCTGAGTGGTTAGGGTGCCGGACTTGAAATCCAGAGTACCACTCAGACCACTAAGCTAAAGTTGTTTCTCGGTAGACCCAGTTCAACTCCTTGGACATGCTTGTAAATAGCCAGCTAGTCTGCCTCCCGCCAGTTGGGATTTTTAAGCCTGTTATGTTTATATTTTGCAATATTTATTTCTTTCAGTTTAAGTGGCATGCATGCTAGAAAACTAGCTACACCTGTAGTTGTAGCAAAGTGATCAACCACTATAAACATTCAACATTCGACATCTATAGATAATGTTTTTTTTCTTTTAGTATCACATGAAGCCATTAGCACAGGAAACCCTGAAATATTGTCACTTGTGGTTCAACATCGTGACTTTCAAAGGGGAAGTCAAAGGCTTGCTGGAATTCCTGAACTTTTGGATGAACTCAATGCTGTAAGTTCAAGTCATGGTTGGTTTTGGTTTAACTTCTGATTGGATGACAAAGTGACACAAATTTCTTATGAAGCCAATTGCAATTAGCCTGTAGTAATGTAAAACCAAAGCAAATGTGATAAAATTTACTTTCAGCACTTAACTGAAAATCATGTCATCGGTTATTAACTAAAATGTTTTCTTTCTTGACATTGCAGACTCCGGATTTTTATGTTGAAATGAAGTGGGAGTTTACCAGTTGGGGTAAAAAGTCAAATATTAACATATTTTCTTATTATCATAGCTAAAGAAAGCATAACCATTACACTGCATAATTGAGGATTTCTTCCAAATCGTTCTCCATTGAAAGCTGGAGCCCTGATTTATTTTTTTCTGTATAGATGTCACTTCCATTCAGAGATATCAATATCTTTGTCAGAATGCCTCCTCTTCTCTGATCTTGGACCTTAATGTATTTTTGATCGGTAGATAGACTACAACATTCATTTTCTTTTGTATTAATTCCAGTCCTCCTTTTTTAATAGTGCCATTTATGTCAAGGATGTGTCCAAGTGATACTTATAAAATATACAAATGTGGTAAGTAATGACTTTGATCAAAGGGCACATGTCTCAGAGCTCAGTGCAAATTGATCCTGGCACACTGCTGGTCAGCTTATCCTGTTTTCTGTCAACTACATGAAGTGACAGATCCTGACTCTTGTTATTCCACATGGATGTGATGCTAGTTTATTGAAGGTTACCCTCCACCCCTCATAATCATTTCCTTGTGTTACCCAAACAGTGACATGTACAACATGAGTAGAGGTACTGTGAGAGTTACAGGACATTTCTTACCCAAAGTGACTTTGACTTGATCCAGTACTAGTCTTGTAGCACTCTGGCTGTCTGGAGTCCAACAGGCAGAGCAGTTCCCACGATCTCACATTTAGTTAGTCCCCTTGTACATGTGAAAAAGAAAACCTTCAAGCCAAAATCTTCCATAGTAATTAATGATGAACATGTAACACTACCCTCCCCCATTTGATTAAACCAATCAGAAAGACTATGAAGTACAGAAGTTTTGCTGATTGTAATTGCGGTAGCACAAATGTCAAATAACTGTTAGCATAGACGTAGACATAAACATAGCAAATTATTTTTCTTGGACAATTCAGTCCAAGTGGGAGAGGCGCAATGAGATTGAGATTAACCCTATGTGAAGCACCAACCTGTGAGACAAGGCCCGTATACAACACTAGGAACTCCGTGCCCTAAGTACTCTTCGCAATAAGTGTGTGGGTTCTTTAACGTCCCCTGCTAACCATGTAACACTGAAGAAGCATGACTGATGTGGCAGGGCTTATGGCCCATAGTCCTTATCCAAAAAAGACTTTCAGAACATCTAACCATTTGCAGATGTAATTACAAAGGTACATGTACATGTAGCACATTCTCTTCAGTTCTTTTAAGACCCCGAGTGTTTGTCCAGTCTGGGGCTCAAACCCTCAACCTCCCAAAAGTTGTGTCTGATAGCCTAGGGCAAGTGAACGCTGTGGTCCTGCTAGTGGATTCTATCCTTTACTTGTCTAATGGGTAATTGAAGTTTTCTGGGGTTAATTTTGAGAAAATTCTAATTCCAATATTACTGCAGTATAAACATGAAATTATTAATAATTTTAATTTTGATTTTTTAACTAATTAATTGTGCTAGTGGGTTTTATTTTATGGGGGCTAGTAAAAATGACTATCAGGCTAGTACATCCTGATTGTCTGTGGCTCTTTTTATTACAGGTGGAAGTGTACGAGCAGACACCACCCTAATTGGGTTTGAACAGAATGACTGGCAGAGAGGAAACAGGAGTTATGTTTTCAAGGGTGGAGGTATGGTAATGTGTTAAGAAAATTGCTGTAATTATTAATATTATTATTATTTTCACCTCAAACTCAACACTGAGAGATAAGCTCAGAGAAGAGACTTGTGAAATCACTTGGACAACAAGGTTATATAACAAAAATTGCTACTAAATATAAGGCTTAGTATCCATGACAACTGATCTGTGAACAGCAGGTACTGTGATGATTATTAGTTGAGTAAGGCACAACAGAGCTTTGGTGACAAAGGTTTGGACTTAAAATTACGGCGTTGACATGGCCAACTTTCCTCCTTTCCAATGGTAACAATATTGTTGCCTGCAATTTTACGGGTTTTGCTGCCAATGATGTCAAAGGCCAACAAGTTGCCACTGGAAACAGAGCTAGTTGCCCATGACAACAACACAAGTTGAACATTAAAACCTGGCCACAAAACGTTTGTTGCACCTTACTCAACTGATAATCTTAGTTTCAGATACCAGTTCACTGCACTTTTTGACACCCCTGACCCTGAAGAATTATTAAAAACCATGGGTAAAACATTTAGGAAAAGTTTGTAAATTTAACTTCTAAACTTCGAAACTTCAAGCTTTTATGGCAAATCCTGCCTTAAGACTTCTTGAGAAAAATTTGGCTTTAAAATCTGTTTCATGTATGTAAGGCTGCATTCCAAATTTACTGTTTTCTGTGGTTGATTTGTTTTCAGCTGATGGAGGAGAATTTTTAGAGATTGACCATGATAAAAAGAGATACTTTAGGGAGACCCTACGAATCAGGTACATTGTAATAATAGTTCAGTGCATACCTCCAACTTACAGTAACTTGTGATCAATTTTGTTTATATGTTTGATTTGCAAAGTTGTTTGTAATGTTTTAGTTGGCATTCAGCTACTTTTGCAGATGGCAACTTCCTTCATTCTTTTCTGCCCAGGGTATACATGTATGCATATCTATAGAAGAGACTTTCTCTTCAGTGAGTAAAAGCAGGTAACAAAGGATCTTCTCCTAGGGCACTTAAGCTTTCTTCTACTTTCATATGATTTACCGTATTATTTATGAAAAAAAGGAGAGACTGGAATGTTTATATCACCACATGACAATGGCATGATTGTTTTTGTTGTTGTTGTTGTTGTTGTTTCAGAGATGATTTTCGAGACCTGGAGGGTCTGAAACCCTCAGATGATGCCATCAATGCCAGACTGACAACACCAACTGTTGCCACTATGCTTAACACTGATAATATAGCATTTACAAGGTAAAGACTGGTCTAGCTGACTATTAGATACAGTTGTGTAATCATGATGTCAGTGTTCTATCTCCAGGGCTGTCATTAAGGGCTGTAACCCCGTACCACCTGTTACGGCTGAGTATACTTGATGGGCCCTTGATGTTATGAGTGAAATTGTCTTTTGTTGATACAATTCACCCCCAAAGTTACAAGTTTGTCACAGCTGTGAAGATCAAGGTTATAGGTGACCCAATACTTAATGACAGTCCAGGGGCCTGTTTCTCGAAAGCCCCAAAAACTTTTCTGGCCCGCAATTAAGCCATTTTCAGTTTATCTGTATCTAAAAACAGAAAGATGTATACGCCTGAAACTTCTTGTATGAAGGGAACTTCTGGTCATATTAAGAATATGTAAATAACAACTCTGTAATTAGAAGGTTTGGGATTTTGCTACGGCTTTCCTGGTGCGCAAACTTTTCGGGACCTTTGAAAAACGGGCCCCTGGTCTCTGATATGGTATAGAATGTAATCATAGCTCATTTGATGCCACATCATTAAAGGGCTATTTACATGGGACATCGACCAAGCATGGGTCACGATGGCTGAATTTTGGGTGAGGTCTTCTGTATGTAAATGTTTATGAAGCGAGATGCAGTTGTGAGCCATTAACACATGCAAAAAGAGATTGGGGACAATATCCAACTGTAACAGGCACTTGACGCTTGGGCTATGTTGAAGCTTTTAGCCATTTCTGAACTGTCAGTTAATTCTTTCTTTAGGCACAAGACCATGTGGGGTTGGGGTGGAGACAAGACGGAAGTGGTGAATGGCTTTGAATGTAAGGTTTACACTGCTACTGGGGTTGAAGTGCTTACTAAGACAAGAGTGGAGCATCTGAACGCTGAGGATAAACAGGCAGCGCAAAGTGAGTTCTGAATCTAGATGTAATTGTTTTTTTAACTTATGTCCCTTAACATTGCAACTCTGATGAATTAATCCCAATCATAAATTATTAATGAATTGCAATTAATGAACCTGAACATTGCAACTCTGATGAAAGTGGATGGAAGCCACCAAGAACTCAGTGCTAAACACTACAGATTGGATAACAAAAACCTTAGCGAAGAATACCTAATGTCATTGTGCAGTACTCTTTCCTAAGTTGTGTAGTGATCCTGTGAAGTGGAGGTTAACTGCAGCATGGAATATTACATTGCAATGTCAAATGCGGTGTCCATTCTCTCATTTTACTTAATAAAATCTATCAAATATAATTTAATTATTAATATTTAAGTAATTTATACATATATACAAACCAATCTATTCTGGTAATCACTGGTATAATGACTTTTCTTGAAATAGAGCACTTAGTTGGCTGCAGAAGTGCTTTGGAGAAAGTTTTTTTCAGCAATAGCAGCTGAACATCTGTTCTGGAAACTTTTATTCAACAGATACAAATGATTCATTTGCTGCAAATGGTCTGCAAACACTGTTGGGTATTGAGGAGGAGAATTTGTCAAGTAATATGGAGGTAATTTTTCAAGTTCTCCCAAGTTTCCATGTGTAATTTAACTTGACAGATAATGACAATGTATTTGCTATTTTATCTTCTTTATTCTTTTCTAGTTCTGTATTCTTTCCTAGCTTGACTGTGTCAGTTCCATGTTTCTATCAAGTTATAAATGAAAAGTAGGCTTTTAGTATGTGCTTTCTTACATTTTTTTTTTGGTAAAAAAAAAAATAATCAATTTAAATCAAATGTTGAAAGTTATGAATCATAATCAAATTATTGGCTTGGTAATTTCTTCACAGGATGAACAGACTGGTCCTGTTGCAGACCCCTCATCTACTAACCCTTACCGAATGAGTATAGAGGAATACTTTAATCCTTCACCAGAAGCAAATTCAAGAGGTAAGATTGTAAAGTCATGATTTACCATTACATTCTGATTTAACCCCCATCCCCCTAGGTTATAGTCCCATCTTAATGTATACCAAAACTCTAACTCACCTTTAAGCTCCCCTTACCTTCCCCCAAATATAAGTCCCCCTTACTTTGGGTTAATTATGAGGTTATGAAGAAACTTCATACTTACTAAGACCTCTGTGCTTGGTGTTCATGTTTCCTCACTTGTGCCTTGCGTTTCTTGTTCCAAAAAAACATAAAACAACTATATACACTCTGCATCAAAACAGTCATTCTTTATATACTGCTTTTAGGCCCACCCAGACCTTTTCTTCATTTTGCATATGTACATGTACTGTACCCTATACTATACACCTACTTAGTTTTGACCGAGTTATTCTCACTGGCTGATTCCAGATTGATTATTTTGATTACTAAGTTATTAATAATAAATTATGACACTGTAAAAACTAATGAGTTCTTTCTCGACATGAAGATATTGGGAAGTTGAAAGAGATGTCAGTCAAGAAGCAGAAATTCAAAGCTACAATTTCAATGTGTGACAAACACCCGTTGTCTCTTCGGGAACAAGTTCTTCCAATTATCAAATTGCTGGTGAGTAGACAGACACTGTCAAAGGGGGAACTCATATTGCAGGCCTGTTTGTCTCAAAGGATTAAAGTACATTACTTGCGAAATTCATGTTTTGTGGGCATAAATATACATTAACTGTGTTTCAGCACCGAGAGTCCGACTTTGAAAATTGTCCAAAATGAGATGAAAAGTGTCCGAAAATTAAACGTTGAAATGTACGGGCAGCTTTGTTGTTGGATTAGGTGGCTGATTTTACCTCAGCACCCTAATGTTTATAAACATTATAACTGCTCACTCAATGGAATGGGAATCAATGTTATTCGTTACGAACCACAGACCTTATCTTTGAGGCCGTTTCCCAACAGCTTCATTGATTTTCACAGCTGCAAAGTTGTTTCATCAAGTAACACAAGAAAGAACGAAGCACAACGCTTTGCATCCATAATGGAGGTTGACATGAAAATTTGAATTTACTTCATGTAAGTAGTTGCATGAAGCAAAACAAACTCTCGAGAATGCACAGTATGGACTGGAAATCATCTCTAAGTATTAAAAATATAATCCAGCAGAATAGACAGTCAAGGTGATGAAGAACACAGGGATTTTTGCAGTCAGCCAACTGCTTTGGACAACTCTGTACAAGGCAATTCTTATATATAGATATTAGTGAAGTAGTGTGACATGGCATCAAAGTTTAAACAACCTATTTCAAGATTTCACAGTGGAAGTAATTTTATTTTTGTGATTCTCTTGTTATGTAATATAGGCCATTAGCAACAGTCACTTTGCCAAGCTGAGGGACTTTATTGCACTACATTTACCAGCAGGATTCCCTGTCAAAATAGGTACTATCGTAAATAAGATCCTTTGTTGTTAGTAATTCTAGTGGATGAATATGATGTAAAGGAATAAAAAGGCAAGGATTTAAAGGTCTCTGCTTTAACACCATGATTTATAATCTTCATAGAAATTCCGCTGTTTCATGTCCTGAATGCCAAGGTGACATTTGGCAATATTGGTGGTGGAGAATCTCCAGTAGCTGGGGTGCATGCTATTAAAGCTGATATCCAAGAGATTGATAAGGATAGTGAGACTCCTGTAGAGCAAGAGGAGGAGCCAGGCTCCTCTGCTGTGGGGATAGCTGCTAGGTGTGTCATAGAGTCAACTTGTTTTGATGCTCCAGTAGGATACAGAGAGGTTAATTTGGATCAGCCTGTAGGTGAGTAATATAGCAGTGTTCTAAAGTCAAAATGGATGCAAAAGTTCATACTCTCTCACTGACATATGCACTGGTCGGCAGCTTGGGAATTCCTTTAAAAATCAAACTCAGTACATGACAAGCTCCCAGTTAGTTTGATAGCCCAATATATGCAGTGTACTGCACTGGTATTGGAGATCAGAGGTCATGGTTTTGAATCCCATTGAAGTATGAATTTTCTTTCAGGTAATTTTTTCACAAGTGCTTAGGCTGTGAACATAACTACGATGATTGTTCAATAATATCTTTACATCTTCCTGCTCTGTTCAAATTTAAGATCCTTCATATATTGACTTGCAATCTCCTTAAAACAAACAGATGAGCAGAATAAACAATTTTTTTTATATTTTAGAGGAGTAATCCAGGACTTTCAACAGGCCTTGACACGAGAAATGACCAAAGTTTGGGATACACATAACTAGGATGTGATTTGAATAGTCATGTACATGTAGTTTGTACAAGTAAAGTGTACTGAAGAGATGTTTTTAAGATGTTTTCTTGGCACTGAAAAGTAGGCAGTCAATAATAACTTGATTTACAAGTACTAAATAAAGATGAAACAGTCTGTGTGAATTATAATCTTTAGAAGTCCAGAACTGGATAATTTCAAGTGATGAATAAATTAAAATGAATATGCACCATTCACAATCTGTGCTTATTTTATAGCACCTCTCAGAGATGAAGAAGATGAGATGCTGCAACTAGCAATTCAGCAGAGCCTACTGGAATATCAGCAAGACCCAGCACAGATGATTACACTACGAGCTTTGAGAGACAGCCAACAGATGGAAGAGGATGACCTTCAACGGTAACACCTTATCCTTGCCCTAACAAAGGGGTTGTGTACATATGCCCATCTCCTCCTTGTGGACTATGCATGTATACAGTGCTTATAATTAATGCATTAAATGTATGATGAGACCCATGAGAAATGCAATGTAGGTGTCTGGGGTGGATCTAGAGGATTTCAAGGGGGGGAGGGGTGGGGTCAGTAGTTTGTTCTATATGTATCAAAAGAACTGGGGCTTTACTGTAAGTATGTACCTGTTCTGGCACTGATGAGGCTACTTACATGTGCATCTCCAATTCCTCAGACTAGGATCTTGGATTTCAGTCTCATGTTGTTTAACTCAAGAACTATTAAGCAACAGTAAACATTCTCATGGTCATAATGCCATTCTCTTGATTGTGCTAAAGTCAATTAAGTAAGTTCAATATTACATTTGGGTGAAAAAGCAGACTTGAATGCACTTCAGGTCTTCAATACCATGTTTGCAATGGGGGCAGGGGGGGTGGGTGCTGCGTATTGGAAAAGAGGCCTTTATTAGAAAAACGTCACTCAACAAAGGGGCTTATTGGAAAGGAGGGTACTAAATTGAGTCATTAATAGTGACTGTAATAACTTAAAGTAACTGAATCTTATGTCGTGGTTGCAGTGCTATAAGGGAGAGCATGAGGGAAAGTGGCATTGAAGGGGAAGAATCCACACAAAGCCCTCCTGATGATAGACAAGAAGGAGATGGAGCTGTTGTCTATGATGAAGACTTGCAGTTGGCTATGGCACTATCTGAACAGCAACTGGAAGAAGATGAACGACTAAGAAAACTAGAGGAAGAGGAGCTGGCAAAAGTCATCCAACTCTCTCTGGCAGAAAATTA
>Ga0126339_10001538_pt1 | contig 15768 bp, 14 predicted proteins | sample OrbTmetagenome_2_FD_92532 | JGI IMG/M metagenome (GOLD analysis project Ga0126339, IMG submission 92532) | Coral microbial communities from Petempiche,Puerto Morelos, Mexico - Orbicella T R C metagenome | ecosystem: Host-associated > Invertebrates > Cnidaria > Coral | place: Petempiche,Puerto... | reverse complement strand
TCCGCTGAGGCTCCGCCGCTCGGGGGCGAGGCGTGACCGGTGGCGGCGGGCTGTTCGCCGGGGGCTTTGTCTCTGGTGGCATGCTCTCCCGCCGCCGGCTGGTGGGGCCCGGCGGTGTCGGCCCGCTCGGGCACGCCGTCGGCCAGACCCTGGGTCATCAGGGAAAAGGCGCGGGCAAGGGCATCGGACACTGCCGGATCCCGGGCCATGGAGCCGAGATGCTCCTGCCAAAGATCCAGATAGCGTCGAGCCAACGTCGCCAAATCGGGAGGATCGCTCATGACTCGAGTATAAATCGGGTTGATCGGCGCTGTCATCTTCCGAAGGGGACGATGGCTTGGTCGCGCGGGACTCGCATCACGGTGTCCTGTCCTTGGGCCAACCGATATTCTTGTTGCATCGCCGTCCCCGAAACCAGACACTGCCGATGGGGCTCAGTCCACAAGACCGGATCATACCCGGCGCGTTACGGACGGCTCCGCGGGCGAGGGTGCCGTCCGGCATCGCCCCGGCGAAGGGTCGGTGCCGGCGCGCGAGGTAGAAGGGGACGGCGACGGCATGACCGACAAGGCGGGTACCGGGCGCGCACGGCGCGGCGAGAACGACCCGATCATCATCAAGAAGTACGCCAATCGGCGTTTGTATAACACGGCGACCAGCAGCTACGTGACGCTGGATCTCCTCAGCCAGATGGTTAAGGACCAGACCGATTTCGTTGTCTACGACGCCAAGACCGGCGAGGACATCACGCGGTCCGTCCTGACGCAGATCATCGTCGAGGAGGAAGCCAAGGCGGAGCAAAACATGCTGCCGATCAGCTTCCTACGCCACATCATCAGCTTTTACGGGGACTCCCTGGGCAGCGTGGTCCCACAGTACCTGGACCATTCCATGCAGGCGTTCGCGCGCAACCAGGAACAGATGCGCCTCGTCATGCAGAATGCCTTCGACGGTCTCTTTCCCCTCCAGAAAATGGAGGAGATGAACAAGCAGAACATGGCCTTCTTCGAAAGCGCCATGAAGATGTTCTCCCCCTTCGAGGGTGGCCCGATGATGCCCGGCTTTCCGCCCGGCATGCCGCTTGCTGGCGGTTCGGGCGCGGCTGACCCGCGCGCCGCGTCCGAGGGCAACGGGGAACGCCGCTCGACAGGTGATGCCGAGGACGTTCAGGCCATGAAGCGGCAGATGGCGGAGATGCAGCGTAAGCTCGACCGCTTGATGAGCGAGCGCGAGGGGGCGGCAGGGGCTGGCGCGAAGACGGGGGACGGCGGCGGGACCAATCCCGGCACCGATCATGGCGGGACCAATGAGACCGCTGGCGGCGATGAGGCGGCATCGGCTCGCGAGTCTGCATCCCGGTCCACCGGGTCCTGACCATATGGGAGGCTGGTGCCGGCTGTGGCTATGGCTGAGGTCACGCCGGCCAGGACCATCGGGCTTGGGATGCGATCCGGGGTGTCCTGGGCGTTCCCAGGATGAACTGCGGGGAGGTGTGCGGTCGGGGCGAACCGGCGGGTGGGCGCTGGGTCGTGCCGTGGTGCTGGTGCTGGCCGGCGGAATCGTCTGGGCCTCCACCGCGGCCTGCGCGGACCAAGGCCCCGCGCCACCGCCGCCTCGGGATCCCGGTTTGGCCTCGGGGGATTTGGTGCTGACCCTGCACGCCCTGGCGCCTGACGATGACGGTGGACCGACCCCGTGCCGGGCCACCCTGCATATTCGTAATCGATCCCCTGTGCGGGTGCAGGCGTTCGCCCTGTCGGTGCTGGTGCATGATCGCGACGGGGTCCTGGTGCGGCAGGTGTCGGTGCTGGCCATGCCGCTCAGGCCCCGGGCGAAGACCGTGGCCAGCTTTCCCGTTCTGGAGACGGGGTGCGCGCACCTGGGCAGCCTGCGGATTCGGGGCTTTCCCTGGTGTACCGATCTGCGCGGTCGGCGGCTGGACTGCCGTGCGGCGGCGGTCGTGGAGAGCCGTTTGGCGGTGCCTCTCAGCTTTTGATGCGCAGAGCATCTGATGCCAAGAGGCCCGCGCGTGTCTTTGAGCAAGGTCGCTCGGTGGGGGGGCGGAGCGCGGTGGCGCAATCTGGAACGGATGGTCCACGCATGTGTTCCACCGACCTCGATCCCTTGATCCCGAGTCGCGAGCGCCGGAAGACGTGCTCCACTGAGGATGCACCCTTCATGGATGAAACGAGCGCCCCACCACCGTCCATCCAAGAGGCGGACGAGGGCCGGAGGATACCCGGCAATCCCTTCAAATTTATAGGGTTTCCAGACGTGCCCGAAAGACTCGAACCATATCCGGAAAAAAAGTCCGGATGGCATATGTCGCCGGGGTTGTCAGAGCGAACACCACCCTTGCATAGTTATTAAGCGTTTGGGGATTGGAACGCAGGGATTTTGGGCGGAGGGGATGAGCATGGTACAAGTGACCGTGAAGTGGTACAACCCAAAAAAGGGTTTTGGCTTCGTTCGCCCGGATGACGGGGACCCGGACGCATTTCTCCATGTGTCCGCTGTGGAAGCCCGGGGGCTGGACCGTCTGCCAGAGGGGGCGCGCCTGGCCTGTACCCTGGTGGAAGGTCCCAAGGGGTGGGAGGTCCAGAGCATCGATACGGTCCTGTCCCTGCCCGAGACCAGTCCCATCCCGGATCCCGCGCTGATTCCCGACGGTGATGGCGGTGTCGTCAAATTCTTCAATGCTTACAAGGGATTCGGGTTTGTGACCCGGGACGGTGACGAGGCTGACGTCTTCGTGCACGTGCGTACCTTGGAGCAATGTGGCCTGTTCGACCTGACCGAGGGGCAGTCGGTGGTGATGGAGGTCAGCACCGGTCCCAAGGGCCTTCAGGCCGACCGTATCGCCGTGGTGGCGGAGCCGGAACGCCCCACCGGTCCCTTGCTGCGGTGGCGGGCCGCCTATGCCTTGGGGGACGCCGAATCGGATGAAGAGCATCGGGAATTGATTGCCCTGGTGAATACCCTTCATGATCGCTGGGCCGCCAACGCTGGGCGCGAGGACTTGGCGCGCTTGTTCGATCGTGTGGTCAGTGCCGCCGTGATTCATCTCAGCCGCGAGGACACGCGCTGGGCTTATGGTCCCGGCGAGCCCCTGGCAGCTAGCCGCTGGCGCTGGGTCAAGGACATGATCGATTTTCGCGAGCGCAGCCTGGTGCCGACCCGGCCGCCCCGGTTCACGGACGATATGGGCGAGTTCCTGCGCGCTTGGGTGACGGCGCATATCCTGTCGGAGACCGGTAGCCAGCCCCGCGTTGTCGGCGCCCAGGGCTGATCCGCGCCCTTTTCGCTCGCGTTCACCAGGGCGCCCTTAAGGGTAAGGGCCCGGCCGCCGCAGATCTATTGACCGGATGACAGCGCCCCCCGCTGTCGTGGTATGACCGTGCGACCCGGTCCACGGCGCCATTGCCCCGGACCGCCCCCCGCCCGTCCGTCGCCGGGAGCGTCCATGGTCGCCTTCATCGTCCGTCGCTTGCTGCAGTCGGTGCTGGTCATGCTGGCGGTGGCCCTGGTGGGCTTCGCCCTGTTCACCTATGTGGGCGACCCGGTCAACAACATGGTTGGCCTGGACACCAGCCTGGAGGATCGCGAGCGTCTGCGCGAGGGTCTGGGGTTGAACGATCCCGTGCCGGTGCAGTTCGGGCGGTTCGTGATCAACGCCGTCCAGGGGGACTTCGGCCTCTCCTATCGGCATCGTCGACCCGTGGCCGAGTTGCTGCTGGAGCGTGCCCCGGCGACGCTGGAGTTGTCCCTGGCCGCAGGCCTATTCGCCCTGCTGGTGGGCGTGCCCATGGGTATTCACACGGCGCTGCGGCGCGAAAGCTGGCTGGCCAAGGCGTTCCTGACCGTGTCGCTGGTCGGCATTTCCCTACCCACCTTCCTCATCGGCATTCTGCTGATCCTGGTGTTCGCCGTCTGGCTGGGCTGGTTGCCGTCCTTCGGCCGGGGAGAGGTGGTGCAGATCGGCTGGTGGTCCACGGGTTTCCTGACGATCAGCGGCCTCAAGGCGCTGATCCTGCCCGCGGTGACGCTGGGCCTGTTCCAGATGACGCTGATCATGCGCCTGGTGCGCGCGGAGATGCTGGAGGTCCTGCGCACCGACTACATTAAGTTCGCCCGGGCGCGCGGCCTGCCGGCCCGGGCCATCAACTTCGGGCACGCGCTCAAGAACACCCTGGTGCCGGTCATCACCATCACCGGGCTGCAACTGGGCAGCGTCATCGCTTTCGCCATCATCACCGAAACCGTGTTCCAGTGGCCCGGCATGGGGCTGCTGTTCATTCAGGCGATCCACTTCGTCGATATTCCGGTGATGGCGGCCTACCTTGTGTTGGTCGCCGCCCTGTTCGTGCTGATCAATCTGGTGGTGGATATTCTTTACGTCATGGTGGACCCTCGCCTGCGGATCGGGCGCGGTGCCGTCGACGGGGGAGGCGGCCCATGAGCCAGGCCCGGGGACAGCCCAAGGCCGGCGAGCCATTGGCGCCGTTCGCCGTCCCGGAACCCGGTGCGCGGCACGGCCAGGGACCCATGGGGGTCCTGGCGCGCGCCTGGGATTCCGACATCGCTTATTCCTTCCGTCGCTCGCCGGTGACCGTGGTGGCCGCCGTGGTGGCCGTGGTGCTGGTGGGGGCGTCGCTGGCGGCGCCGCTGATCGCGCCCACCGATCCCTTCGCGCTGGAGACGGTGGACCTGATGGCCGCCTTCACGCCGCCGGTGTGGTTGGAGGGCGGCGACCCCGCCTTTCCGTTGGGCGCCGACGACCAGGGGCGCGACCTGCTGTCGGCTATCCTGTACGGCATGCGCATCTCCCTGGCGGTCGGGGCGGCCTCGGTGGTCTTCGCCATGGGGCTGGGGGTGGGCCTGGGGCTGCTGGCCGGTTACGCCGGTGGCTGGGTGGACGCGCTGATCATGCGCGTGGCCGACGTGCAACTCTCGTTTCCGGCCATCCTCATCGCCTTGCTGGTGGATGGCGTGGCCCGCGGCCTGCTGCCGCGCGAGATGCATCATGACATGGCCCTCTACGTGATCATTTTCGCCATCGGTGTGTCCGGCTGGGTGCAGTACGCGCGCACGGTGCGGGGTTCGACCATGGTCGAGAAGAACCGCGAGTATGTGATGGCCGCGCATATCATGGGCCTGCATCCTTGGGTCATCGCGCTGCGTCACGTGTTGCCCAACGTCATGGGGCCGGTGCTGGTGATCGCCACCATCCATCTGGCCGTGGCGGTGATCACCGAGGCCACGCTGTCCTTCCTGGGCGTGGGCCTCCCGCCCACCGAGCCGTCGCTCGGCACCCTGATCCGCATCGGCAACGACTTCCTGTTCTCCGGCGAGTGGTGGATCACCATCTTCCCGGGGGTGGCGCTGGTGCTGCTGGTGTTGTCGGTCAACCTGCTGGGCGACTGGCTGCGCGACGCCCTGAACCCCAAGCTGCGATAGGGCCCCTGACGCCATGGCCGGCGAACCGCTGCTGACTGTCCGCGACCTGGTCGTCGAGTTCCCCACCCGGCGTGGCGCCCTGCGGGTGGTGGACGGGGTGTCGCTGGACATCGCCCCCGGCGAGGTGCTGGGCGTCGTGGGTGAGTCCGGGGCCGGTAAGTCGCAGACCGGGGCGGCCATCATCGGTCTGTTGGAGCCCCCCGGCCGCATCGCCGGCGGCAGCGTGAAGCTGGAGGGCCAACGCCTGGACACGCTCTCCGGCGAGCAGTGGCGCCGGGTGCGCGGGCGGCGCATCGGCGCCGTGTTCCAGGACCCGCTGACCAGCCTCAACCCTCTGTACACCGTGGGGCGGCAACCCACCGAGACCATCCGCACCCACCTGGACATGACCGAGGCCCAGGCCCGCGCCCGCGCCCGCGCGCTGCTGGGCGAGGTGGGCATCCCGGCGGCCGGCGAGCGCCTGGACGCCTACCCGCATCAGTTTTCCGGCGGCATGCGCCAGCGGGTGGTGATCGCCCTGGCGCTCTGCGCCAATCCCCGGCTGATCATCGCCGACGAACCCACCACCGCGCTGGATGTCTCCATCCAGGCGCAGATCACCGCCCTGTTGAAGCGTCTGTGCCGCGACCATGACACGGCGGTGATGCTGATCACCCACGACATGGGCGTGATCGCCGAAACCGCCGACCGTGTGGCCGTGATGTATGCGGGCCGCCTGGTCGAGACCGGCCCGGTGGACGCCGTGGTCAACCGGCCGCTGCATCCCTACACCGAGGGGCTGATGGCCTGCATCCCCACCATGCATGACCGACCGCCGCGCCTCGCGCAGATCGAGGGCGCCATGCCCGCGCCCCGCGCGGTGCCGCCGGGCTGTGCCTTTCATCCGCGCTGTCCGCTGGCGATGGAGCGCTGCGTGTCCACGCGGCCGTCCATGGTCGCCCGGCCGCCCGGCGCCGCCGCCTGCTGGGTGCGGGCACCGGCGGAGGAGACGGCGCCATGACCGCGCCCCGGGATATCTCTCCCGCGCCGGACGATGGGTCGGTGCTGGTGCGTCTGCGGGGCGTGTCCAAGCAGTTCGACGTCTCGCCACCGCTGCTGGCGCGGTTTCTGGAGGGCCGGCGCCGACAGGTGCTCAGGGCCGTGGACGGCCTTGATCTGGACATCGCGCGGGGGCGCACCACGGCGCTGGTGGGCGAGTCCGGTTGCGGCAAGTCCACCGTGGCCCGCCTGCTGGTCACCCTCTATCGTCCCACCGCCGGGGATGTGATCTTCGAGGGCACCGACATCGGCCGGCTGCGCGACCGGCGGGCGCTGGCGCCGTTGCGCCGGCGCATGCAGATGATCTTTCAGGATCCCTTCGCCAGCCTCAACCCGCGCTGGCGGGTGGGGCGCATCATCTCCGAGCCGATCCGCGCCCATGGGCTGTTGGACGATCCGGTGGCCATCCGCCGCCGGGTGGCCGAGTTGCTGGAGCACGTGGGCCTGCGCGCCGCCGATGCCGAGCGCTTTCCGCACGAGTTCTCCGGCGGCCAGCGGCAACGCATCTCCATCGCCCGGGGGCTGGCCTCCAGCCCGCACTTCCTGGTTTGCGACGAGCCGACCAGCGCCCTCGATGTCTCTGTGCAGGCGCAGATCCTCAACTTGCTGCGCGACCTGCAACGGGAGTTGGGGCTCACCTATCTGGTCATCAGTCATGACCTGGCGGTGGTGCGCTTCATGGCCGACACCATCGGGGTGATGTACCTGGGCCGGCTGTGCGAGGTGGCGCCGGCGGACACCCTGTTCGCCCGGCCGCGTCATCCCTACACGCGGTTGCTCATGGAGACGGTGCCGGACCTGCGCCATCCCGACCGCGACCGTCAGCCCCTGGCCGGCGAGGTGCCCAGCCCCTTGGATCCGCCGCCGGGCTGTGCCTTCCACACCCGGTGTCCGCTGGCCATGGATCGGTGCCAGCGGGAGCGCCCGACCTTGCGGGACGATGGCGCGGGCCAGGTGGCCTGTCATGCGGTGGAGGAGGGCCGGCTGCCGCCGTGACGGGGGAGGGAGACCGGGCCTTGGGTGTCTCCGGACCCGACGGGCACGCAAAACGCCCCGGCCGGAAGCCGGGGCGGTCGCGCGGGACAGCGGTCATGGCCGGCAGGGACCGGGACGGCCAGGCCAGGCCGGTCCGGCGATGCCCTACAGCAGGATGATCTCCACGCGGCGGTTCTGGGCCTCGCGCATGCCGTCTGCGGTGGGAATCAGCGGCTGCGACTCGCCCTGGGCGAACACCGCGATCTGGTTCATGGGGATGCCCTGGGCCGCCAGGCGCTGCATCACCGCCTCGGCGCGGCGCTGCGACAGCACCATGTTGTAGCGGGCACCGCCGGAGCGGTCGGCGTGGCCGGTCACCTCGATGCGGGTCTTGTTGGCGCGTTGAGCGTTGCCGGCGGCGGTGTCGACGATGCGCGCGGCCTCGTTGGTCAGCAGGGCGCTGTCGAAGTCGAAAAACACCAGGTAGCTGGTGGGGACCTCCGGCGCGGGCGCGGCCACGACGGGCGCCGGGTCGGGCATCGGCAGTGGCTTCGGTGTGCGCGGCGAGCCAAAGGCATAGCGAACACCGGCGGTGATGGCATGGTTCATGTAGTTTTCATGGTCGACGGTGCCCCCGACGGAGGCATCGTGCTCCAGGCCCATGGCGTGGAAGAACCGGTAGTCGGCGGTCAGGGCCAGGTTGTCGGTCACGCTGTAGGCGAGGCCGGCAATGGCCTGGTAGGCGAAGCCAACGTCGGTGCCGTCGAATTCGATCGGTGTTCCGGAGACATCAATGTCCGGGGTCACGAAGGCAGCACCCACGCCCGCGCCCACGTAAGGGGAGAGCCGCGAGCCCAGGTCGAAATCGTACAGGGCGTTGGCCATGGTGTGCCAAGCGGAGATGCTGCCATTCACGTCCAGGTTGCCCCAATCGGTGACACCGTTTCGGCGGTAACCGCCTTCCAACTCGACACGCAGGCCATTGCCGAAGGCGTAGCCCAGGGCACCCAAGCCGACAAAGCCTGGGTCGACGTCCAGTTCCTCGCCGATGGCGCCGAACTCGAAGTCGCCGCTGTCGTTGAGATTCAGGCCGCCACCGAGACCGACATAAAAGCCTTCCGGGGTCTGCGCGACGGCCGTGGGCGCCATTGCGCCTTGAGTCGCCAAAAGCATGCCCAGAAGGGTGCCCAGCGTGCCTGTGGGTATCCGCATTGTCGGTCTCCCGCCCCTTGTCGCGCCCTTCGGCCGTTGCCCGGGCGTGGCCTCCCCATGATTCGGCCGATGACATCGTCCGTGTCCCGGCCATGCGTCCAGGTTCGGCCGAGCCATTCGTGCCTTGCGGACGTGCCTCGGATGCTACCCCACGCAATCCCGTGACGCCTATGTGCTTGGCCGGGGAGGCGCGTCGCGCGATTTGTACACGGTCTGGCATATTACGTACTACTTGAAGAGTTTGCCTGATCTTTCTGATTTTGCAAGATTTTTTTGAATGGCCGATGCTCTGCTCTAGAGGTCGCGGGCGCTGATGAGGGGAGACACAACATATGCGCCTGGCGATCGGCGTGCTGTCGGCGCCCGCCGCTGGCCCGACTCGGGGCGGCGACACTGTCCTAGGAACCGTCGCTTTCGCGTGGCGCCGCCGCTCGGGTCAAACGATCGTTGAGCGTGGCCCCAAGGCCGGTGGCCGGCAGGGGAACCACGGCGATGCCGGTGTATGGCGGCCGATCCAGGCTTCGCAGCATGGCGAACAGGTTGTGCGCCGCCTCTTCCAGGTCACCGGCCGGGCTCAGGTCCAGGGTGGCGCCTGGCGTGCCCGCGAAGCCCAGCAGGGCCTCGCCTGGGCGGGCTGTTTCTGCGTTCAGGCGCACGGGACGGTCAGGGGCATAATGGCTGGCCATCAGGCCAGGGGAGGGCAGGGCCGGTGCGGTGTCGCCACGGTCGTCGGCGTTGGTCGGCCTGCGGGCGGGAAACAGAGTCGCCCGCTCCGGAGGGGCGCCCAGGACCGGCGCGAGGGCCTCGACGGTCACACCACCCGGCCGGAGGAGGCGCGGTCGCGGGCCGCTGAGGTCCAGCACGGTGGACTCCACCCCCACGCGGCACGGACCACCGTCCAGGATCATGGCCAGCGGGGCATCGTTTGGGGGGGTGTTCGGATCAAGCGCCAGGTCCACGGCCACATGCGCGGCCCGGGTCGGGCTGACCGATCCGGAGCGGTTGGCGCTGGGCGCGGCCAGCGGGCAGGCGCACGCCGCGAGCAAGGCCCGGGCGACCGGATGCGCCGGGGCACGCAGAGCCACCGTGGCGCCCCCAGCGGTCACCTGCGGGGCCAGCGGTGTGTCGTCGGCAAGAGGCAGCACCAGGGTCAGCGGCCCGGGCCAGAAGGCCGTCGCAAGGTGCGCGGCCAGGGGTGTGACTCTGGCCAGCATGGCCGCCGCCGCCAGGTCGGGCACATGGACGATCAGGGGATTGCGGGACGGGCGCTTCTTGGTGGTGTAGATGGCGGTCACGGCGACGGGCGAGCGCGCATCGCCGCCCAGGCCGTAAACGGTCTCGGTGGGAAAGGCGACCAAGCGGCCGCTTTGCAGCGCCTGGGCGGCCTCGGCGATGGCCGCCGGGTCGGCGGAACGGACGAGGGTCACGGGTGATTGTTCCGGGACGCGAGGGTCAACGGGACGGGCGCAGGTGTTGCCTGGGGCGTCGACAGGGGCGTCGAAGGGGGCGTCCGGTGAGACGTCGTCGATCGGAGGCACCGACAGGCCCGATGCTCAAAGGCGAAACCGAACCGCGCGAACGCGCGATGTTCGATGCTGGCCCTTCCGTTTTGTGGTGCCATCGACGGACGGCGACCCAGGGACAGGACAAGAGCCAGGACACGACTGAGTGAGGTGGGGTGTGAGACATACCCAAACGCGCCACGTCATGATCACGTGGCGCGTTGGGCTTCCCCGACGTGGATCGAACCCCGCACGCAGGGCGTAACCAGCCTCAGGCGCTGGCCTTGGCTTCGGCGGCCTCGGCGCGAGCCTTGGCCAGGTCGGCTTCCGTCCGCAGCGAGATGGCTTCGCGACGATAGGCTTTTTCCAGGGAGCGATGCTTGCCCTGGGCCAGCCAAGTCATGAGCATGCCCAGCAGGAAGCCGATCAGCAACATGCCCAGCACGACCCAGAACACCGGCATCTGCGGCGCATACGGGAACGGCCACAGATCGAGAGTGACCGGGCCTTGATTGTAGATGGCGAAAATCACGGCGGCGACGATGACCGGCAAGCCGATCACCCAAGAGAAGAACTTGAACACTGTCTGCGTCCCATGCCCTTGTTGACGTTATGGCCACGCACACGGCTTGCCGCCATGGTCGCGGCCCCCCCTCATGGACCGGGCCCGACCCCGGGGTCCCCGGTGGATTGATCCGGGCCCGGATTCCTCCAATCGTCCGCCAGTCTACGAGACCGACGCGTCCTTGTTCAACAATTCCCGCAGCTGCTTTCCGGTCTTGAAGTAGGGCGCGGCCTTGGCCACAACCGACACGGTCTCGCCCGTGCGGGGATTGCGTCCCATCCGGGAGTCCCGGTGTTTCACGGAAAACGCGCCGAACCCGCGCAATTCGACTCTGTCGCCGCGACCCAGGGCGGCGGCAATCTCTTCGAAGATGGTGGAGACGATGCGCTCGACGTCTCGCTGATACAGGTGCGGATTCCGCTCCGCGATCCGCGCGATCAGTTCGGACTTGGTCATCCGGGAACCCCCACACCACCTCGCATCAGGTCCCGCGCAATGTTGCGCGACACGGAGTGTCCCGCCCGGAACCGCCCCCTGTTTCTGCAAGGGGTGAGCGTAAAATGCCAAAGGGTTCCGGAGGCGTCAAGGTAACGCATTCCGGTGCAACGATTTTTTTGCTTGGTTCAAGGGAGCGGCGCGCTGACCTCCGGGAGCGCCGCGATGACGGAGAGCCGGCGGACCTGACTCACACAGGGCCAGGTGGCGAACCGTTGGGCCAGATGCGCCGCCTCGCGTGCACTGGACAGAGTGACCGCCAAGGTCACCGACTGCGTGTCTGGGCGGTTTGAGGTCGGGCCACTGATGAGCGTGTCGGGCACACGGCCACGGCGCGCCAACTCGCCGACAATGCGCACCAATAGATTGGGGTCGCGGGCCCCTTCGATCACACACATCAACCGTGGGCCCGGGATCGTCACGGGCGCCTCAAGCTGCTCGGGCGGCCGCGGGTCGGCATCAACCGGAGTGCTGGAGAGGGAAACGGGATCGGAGTCCGGCTCCTGGGCCGAGGACTTGGGCGGACAGGCGGCATCCAGCATGCGGGCGTTCCTCGCGGGAAGAGTGATCCTGTCGCCTAGGCTATGCGCGAACGCGCGAAAAAAGTTGCTATTCTGCTCCCCTGGACGATAAATCCGGGAAACAATAAACTACGAAATCGATGATATGGAGTTGAATCTTCTTTCCACGGATGTTCACGGAGACTCCGCCATGGCCGTTTCCACCCCGGAACCCTCCCGCCTGGATGAGACCGATCGGCGCATCCTGCGCGCCTTGACCGCCGAGGGTCGCCTCAGCAACGCCGACCTGGCGGGGCGGGTCGGTCTGTCGCCCAGTCCCTGCTGGAAGCGCGTGCGGTCGCTGGAGACGCGCGGCGTCATCCAGGGCTATGGCGCCCGGTTGAATCGGGCCGCCCTGGGGTTTCCGGAAACGGCGCTGGTCAATGTCACCTTGGAAAGCCATAGCGAGGATACCCTGGCCCGATTCGGCGAGGCCCTGGCCGCGGTGCCGGAGGTGATGCAGGCGGACCTCGTTACCGGGGACTACGATTATCTCATCCGTGTGGCGGTGGCTGGCACGCGCCATTACGAGAGTTTTCTCCGCGACGCCCTATACCGCATCCCGGGAATCCGTCATTCGCGGTCCAGTTTTGTGCTGCGCGAGTTGAAATCGGAAACGTCACTCCTCGACGCGCGGTCATGGCCCTGAGTCACGATCCGCCGACTCCGCGACAGTCATCCACAGGCTCCCCGCGCGTCGGTGACAACGCGGCTCCCTGAGTGGTATTTCCATACAAACGGAGAAAAACTAATATTATCAATATTTTGATGGTCTGGTTTTCACATTCGACGGGAGCGTCATGGGGGATCCGGGCACGACCCGTTAACGGGTCTTCCACACTTTTGTCCACATGATGTCCGATCGACGATTTGGATGGCACCCCGCCCCCTGTCGGGCGAGGTTCGGTCGGGCGGGGTCGGCCGAGCGAGGGGGCCGACCGAGGGGGACCATGCCGTGAGTGGAGCGCCCACCCAACTCATCCGCCATCAATTGGCCGCGACCGTGCAACTCGGCGGCCGCACCGTTGGCCGCGATGTTCTGGTCGGCATTCACGATGCCAGCCATAAGACCGGCGTCAACTTTGCCTATATGCTGGCCAAGGCCAACCAGGAAAGCGGGTTTCGCCCGGACGCCACCAACCCACGCGGCACCGCCAGCGGCTTGTTCCAGTTCACACGTGCCACCTGGCTGGATCAGATCGCCCAGCATGGCGAGAAGCATGGCTTGGGGGACTTCTCGCGGCAGATCGTGCTGGACGCGCGAGGCCGGCCACGTGGACGCACGCCCGAGGTGGAACAGCAGATCCTGGCGTTGCGGGCCGACCCGCGCGTCTCCGCCATGATGGCCGCCGAGTACGCGGCCGAGAACAAGGCTTATCTGGAGCGGGCCTTGGGCCGCCCGGCGGATGCCACCGACATCTATCTCGCGCACTTCCTGGGGCCGGGCGGCGCCGTCACCTTCCTGCGCGGCATGGCCGTCGATCCGGGCACGCCGGCCGCGCGCCTGCTGCCCAAGGCCGCGGCCAACAACCCCACCATTTTCTCGCAGGATGGCGGGCCGCGGAGCCTGCGCCAGGTGCATGCCGTGCTGCGTGCCACCATCCAGGATGCCATGCGCCGCTTTTCCGGTGCCACGCGGCTGGCCGAGGTCACGACCCCACCGGCCCCGCCGGGCGCCAGGCCCGCCGCGCCGCCGCCCATGGAGCGGGGTTGGGGCCTGGCCGGCACGCCGCCCCCGTCGCCGCCCGGTCATCGTCCCGAGGGGCCGGACCGCGCCGACCTGATTCCGCTGTATCTGGCGGCCAACCCGCCGGCGCCCCCGGGGCAGCGCCCCCAGGCGCCGGATCGGGCCGACCTGATGTCCCCCGAGGTGGCCGCGCGCATGCCACCGGTGCCCGGGCCTCGTCCCGATCCCGGCGCCTCGCGAACCGATCAGCCCGACCCGGCCCCCGGGCCGGCGCCGGACATCAGGGTGGCTGGCGGCGCGCCCGTATCATCGTCCCCGGGATCGCCAACGGGCGATAGCATGGTGGATCGCGTTCTACACGTCACGCGGGCGGTGGAGGCCGCCGGCGCCGCGCGTAAGCTGGATTTGCCGGGACCATCGGCCTTGGCCATGGCGGCGATGCTGGATGACCTTTTTCATGGCGAGGCCCTGCCGGCCGAGCGTGTCCTGGTGCTGGATCCGGTGGCGGGCCTGACGCATGTTCCGGCGAGCGGGTCCGAGGTGTCGGACAGCGTGTCACCGACGATGACACCGCCAGAGGCTGTCCCGGCGGCACCCCCCTCACCGGCGCCATCCCGGCCGGATACGCCTCCTCCGGAGCGGTGGGCGGCGGCGGATCCCGTCGTGCCGACCCAGGCGGCGGGTCCGTCCTCCATGGACACACCGGCTCCCGCGGCGCCGGTGATGGCCGCCGCCCCAGAGGCGCCCGCCGATGCCGACACCGCGCATCCGGCCATCAGCCGGATCCTGGCCGTAGGCCGGAGCGTGAGCGCCGCGCCGGGCGAGGCCCAGGTCAGCCTTGCCGTGCCGACGGCTGACGACGTTCCCATGAGCACGGAGACCCCTGTGGATGCGTTGACCGCCGCCTTGGTGACGCCCGACCCTCCGTCTCCGGCGACCCGTCCTGCCGGGGGGACGGCGCCGGTCCCCACCGCGCGTCCGGCCACCGGCGACGCGCCCGGTGGTCAGGCCGAGCCGGCGGTGCGCTGGCGCACGGCCGCCGCCGGGCAACTGGCCGAGTCGGATGCCAATCGGGCCATCTCGGCCATCCTGGGCCGTCCGAACTCCGGGTGACCGCTGCAGGATGCTCAGAAGGGCGCCCGGGAAAGACCAGCATGGGCGGCCGTCGCGCGCGCCCCGCGGATCAAAGTGGCCGTCCGCGTCCATCACCCCAGGTCCAAGCCCGTGCTGGGAATGGCCGGTTGCATGCGCTTGACATCGCCGGCCTCGGGCCTATGGTCTTGTACAGACCTTTTTGCATGTTGGATCGCCTCGTGAGTCTGGTGTCGTCCGTCGCCCTGTGGAGGGCCTTCCTGTCCCATGCGGGGGCCGTGTGCGCTACGCACGCGGCCGGGGACGTGCGCGCGACCGTCACCACAGCCCTCGTTCGAACTCCCCACACGCGAACTCCCTTTGGGGGGTGATGCGATCCTTTCGGCCCCGTCGCGGGCCGCGCCCCACGCCCGCCGCCGCCTCGGCGTCGTCCCGTGGGCTCCCAGCTTCCCGAGTGCTCTCCGGTCGGTGGCCCGCCGCCCCGCGCCCGCACCGTTTCGGCGGGCGCTCCGCGCCGCTTGAACCGCCAGTCTGAAGTGGACTTGACCATGGTTGCCATCACGCTGCCGGACGGCAGTCAACGCCAGTACGACGGCCCGGTATCGGGCCTGGACGTCGCCCGCGACATTGGCCCTGGCCTGGCCAAGGCCGCGCTTGCCTGTACGGTGGACGGCGCGCCCTGGGACTTGATGCGGCCGATCGATCGCGACGCCGCCATGACGCTGATCACCGCCCGGGACGAGGCGGCACTGGACCTGATCCGCCATGACGCCGCCCACGTGATGGCCGAAGCCGTGCAGGAGCTGTACCCGGGCACCCAGGTGACCATCGGTCCGGCTATCGAGAACGGCTTCTACTACGACTTCGCCCGCGACGAGCCCTTCACGCCCGAGGATCTGGAGGCGATCGAGGCGCGCATGCGCGCGATCGTGGACCGCGACGAGGCGATCCTCCGCGAGGAGTGGGACCGCGACGAGGCCATCGCCTGGTTCAAGGCCAAGGGCGAGCACTACAAGGCCGAGATCATCGCCGACCTGCCGGCGGGCGAGCCCATCACGATCTACCGCCAGGGCGACTGGCTGGACCTGTGCCGGGGTCCGCACCTGCCGTCCACGGGCAAGCTGGGCAAGGCGTTCAAGCTGACCAAGCTGGCCGGCGCCTATTGGCGTGGCGATTCCCGCAACC
>Ga0126339_10001537_pt1 | contig 15770 bp, 3 predicted proteins | sample OrbTmetagenome_2_FD_92532 | JGI IMG/M metagenome (GOLD analysis project Ga0126339, IMG submission 92532) | Coral microbial communities from Petempiche,Puerto Morelos, Mexico - Orbicella T R C metagenome | ecosystem: Host-associated > Invertebrates > Cnidaria > Coral | place: Petempiche,Puerto... | reverse complement strand
TTTTGTCTTCATAGTGAGCACAATAACGTGAAGTAGGGGGATAATAGAGCAATATTAAAAAAGTTGAAATCTAAATATTGTTTGTTCAATTTTTTTTTTTTTGGGGGGGTCATCCCAAAAAATTACCGCTATAAGGGGGGGCCATATGAAAAAATTGGTAAGCTGAGGGGGGGTCATGCGATTTTTAAAATGGTGCTTCCCAAATCCCACCAGCCCCCCCTCCCTCATAAAAAATGAACGGTCCCTTAAACTACACGCGCTATATCGCTTGCGCGCGAGACACCCCTGAAGGTATACTGTAACCTTAATTCAAACTGAAATGTTCGCCACTGCCATTAGCATCTTTCGATCCAAACAAGGTCAATGCGATAATGCCCTTGTTGACTGACTTGTCGAGCTGGCGGGAATCTCTGCAGCTCTTCTGCAACAGACACCACATGGTACAGACCTCCAAAGATGACAAAGATTTCTACGTCCGGCTTGATCAGCAAAACTATTAAATTAAAACTATTAATTTATTCTGAGCTAATTTGGTAAGAACGGAATCACAAGGAATATTGTGAGACAGAACACGTTATTTTTAATTGTCGAAGTCAATTGAAGCCGTTTATGCGGTATAAGCAGATTACAGGAGATTTCGGCCTGTGAAAATAACGTAGAACCTTCTAATCTTGTTCTTTCAACGCCGCAGGATTAAACCATTCCAGTTTCCAGAGCTTGGCATTTTTCTGATGAACACGTTCAGCGTGTGCAGCGTTTACCGTCCTCGATCACAAGTGCTAACGATGAATTTAATCCAATTTACGAAACAAAGGACGTCGCCGTTTTAGCAAAACTTTTATTCAATCTTCAACAAGATTTAAACACAAAGTCACGAAAATTTATTCTCGGTGCTGCTCAGAACGAATTTGACTGAACAATTGGGATATAACGACACTTGCCTTTGCTGCGTTTTCAGTGAGACAAAAAAGCAAATAACACGCAAAGTAAACTGTTTATTTTTCCAACCATGTTAGCTTATTGCACGTGTCTGTTTAAGCCGTTTATTTTGGATTACAAGTTACAGCTCCATAGAAAAGTCTTCAACAAGTTTTGGCACGAAAACAAGCATTGTTTGCTGCGGTAAGAGCTAATGTTTTGGCAAAAATAACCTGTAATCGAGCGATCATTGGCAGTGTTCCATTTTTTGTTACTTACTTTTCAAGAAGATCTCACTTTTGAATAGACTGTGTTTATTCAAAAGATGATAAATTATTAAGCAGGAAAGGAACACACAAGTTCTTCATGTAGGAGTGCGGTGTTAATTAACATCAAAACATATTTCCTGCATGTTTTAATCGCCTTCCAATAGAATGTTGATCAAGTCACAGCAAGTGTCATTGTAATCAAAAATACAAACACACGCCCTTAATTGAGTGTTTTCCATTTTTCGCCCTGTGAAAGTTTTGAACAAGTCTCATATCGGAGTTAGTTCTCTCTCTCTCTTTTTCTAGTCCTTGTGGGCTCTGTTTCTCAGTTTTTTTGACTTTTTGCTTTTAAAAGATGATGTCCACGAAGCATTTTCCGTTTTGGCGCTTTGCAGATTGAGTACTTTCTCCGCTGCTACTCTTAGGCTGTGGCTTATCGTAACATCGCTCCTTAACAGATACCTCTTTCGTATCTCTTTGAACCTTCTGTACAACAATATAATAATCTACAAACAAGGCCGTGCGTTTACCTCACACGCAGAAACTGAGAGGATGTTTAGACTACTACTTTGGCCAAGTTGTCGGATTTCGACGCTTAATTCTTCTGTCTGTGTTCAAATCAGGCTGAGTTTGTTTTGATTGGAAATTAACTACCATTGTTTTCGGCTGCATCACGAAAGTTAAACGCCGTTGAATATAATAAAAAAAACCCAGTAAAGTCTGTCTAATGGTCCGTTGCTTGTTATGCAACGGTAAAAAAGAGGATATACTGAAATGTTGTTATTGTGAATCTCACAGCGACAAGCAAAGTTACGTAAGAGCAAATGCTCTTCACGTCCCATCTTGATAGAACGAAGGGCCAAGGGACTGGAAAAACATGTTCGCTATAACGTGGTTTCGTTATACCGGGGTTCTTTTCCATATATTTTATTATTACTGGGGCGAGGAATACTGTTCGTTACACCAAGGACTTCGTTCAATAGAGGTTCGTTAAATCGAGGTTCCACTGTACATTGGCCGGAATATAAACTCACCGTAAACCATGAAGTTAAAAAAAAAAACCCACCTAACTAAGCCTCTCACCATTTTTCTCTGAAAAAAAAGAAATGCTTGCTTTTATAGTGTTGCATTTTTCAACACGAATCGATTTTTTCCTTGATACAGTGTAACAAGGACAATTTCCTGGAAATGAAAATACCCCACGGACTTCAGTTTCCTCGACCCCAGATATGCGACTTCGGTGAACGTCTTCCCCGAGTGCTGTTCATGCTTTGCCGCGCACAATCCCTGGGAGAGGCTTTCCCTCATCGAATTTAAGAAACCATGAACACTTTGGTTGAACATGGATGGCAGAAATACTCCAGAAATGAGCATAACATGCACCAAAAAACTGAAACAAGTTTTAAAACAGAAAAATCTTGAGGCGGAAATGTAACTCCTATTTCTAAGACTGCCTGTGGTTTTAATTTACACTTGCAAACTGATCATAAGCGTGCCCAAGCTTAGGTCTTTGTATATCTAAAGATTAAAAAGCCATGTATTGTCTAGTTTTAGCCGGAAATTCGACAGTGGCCAGAAACTTCGATGCTTATGTTGCAGTTTCGCATAGGAAGTACGTAAGCAAACCAAAACAGTTCCAAATAAAGTATAACACATGTTTTTCGTTACGTAACTCAACTGCTTTCAAAAGATTCCGAAACTCGAAATATTACTTATTTTCTCCTTATTGACTGTCGTGCATTTCTTTAAATTTTAGCTATGAAAATCTTGCGGTACATCACTGACAATGACATTTACTTAATTTCTACGCATTTATTGATTTACTAATTTATTCCGCTTTCTTATTTATTGGTGATTTTTTTTCTTTTCCCCTTATTTTGTCTCCTTATTGCCCCCTCCGGACCCCATTCAAGGTTTACTGCCAGCCAACTTTATACAAATACTATTTAATTTCAATCAGTTCGATTAGCATTTAAGTCATTCTGAGTGAATTTACCTAATTTTTTCTGTTTCAATTATCTTTTTTTTTTGTAACTAAGAGTTTTTCTATTTTGGTAACAAAGTGTGTGCTGTTCTAAAACTCGCTGAAAAGCTCTGAAAGGGAAAATATCGTTTTATTTTCCGTTCGGTTACTATTCTTAACATACATCAATTATTAAAACGCACCTATTTCCAAGAGGAAGTTGGTCTTGTGGACTCCATCATCAACTGTCAACCCTAACTCATCACTGGCCTCGCCCTTGGTCACGTGCTGATACCGCATCCGGGAATTCGTAATATCCGGGACATTGAAGGTATCAAGATACTGCATTTCCAGTTCGTCCTTGAGGAGAACGCCATAACGCGGTACAGCGGTCACAGTGAAAGTTACTTCCTCGTCCTGTGTGTCTTCATCGAATACTTTCAATCGTTCATTTCCAAGAGTCGCTTGGCTTAGCTCTGTAACTTCTAAAGGTTGAACTATCGCACGAGGAGCCTGGTTGTTGACTGGCTTCAGAACAACACGGAACACCTGATTTTTAATCGTATTGCCTGCTAGGTCAGATACGGAAAACTCGAACTGGGCGTATCTAGTTCTGGTGCCAAGTTCTAATTCAGGAGACTTGAAACTTATTTTTTTGTGTCGCACCTGAAGCTGAGTGAAACGTGACACTTTCATTTTCATATCTGAAAGGAGGATTTCGCCCGCTAGCTCAGTGATGTTCGGATTCTCGTCTTTGAAGTGTGGTTCTTTTGTAATAAAATACGTAAGTTCCTCGTCCGGAGAATCTTTATCCGTGTAGTGAAGTACAGCCTCGCTGAGCTCCACAACTCCATACTCGTCAGCGGTTATTTCCAGAGGACATCCAGGAAACAGAGATGGTGGTAAGTCGTCGACTCTTCGGATGGTAACCTGGAAAGTTTTTATCGGCGATACGTTAGGGTTGTCAGCTTGGTCAAACATAACAAAAGCTATTTCGTCGCTGAAAAGCTCTCTGCCGAGATGTCGATAGTAGAGCCTTCTGTTAATAATATCAGACTGAGAGAACTGAGTGACATTCTGTTCATAGAGACCGTCGTCTTGTAAAACCCAATTTTCGCCACGTCTGGGGGGACTTCTCATTCGCAGGGACAAAACACCGACATTGTTTTCTTGAAACAGTGAAGAACCTGAATTCTCTTCGAAGTTTGGAAAGCTGATGACCTTAAATTGAATTTGACTGTCCTCGGAATCAATGTCTGTCGCACTGAGCATGTACCGGTCGACCAAGGCAACATCCCCCTCGTCCAGTGTCAGGCCAGTGTTGTACAACAGCATCGGAGCTGTGTCGTCCACAGGACCTATGGTGATTGGAAACAAGAACTTTATATCGTGTTTGCCATCGCTCAAGCGGAATATGATGTTATCACTGTATGTATCTGAGTTGTCATGGTGATAAGTTATCACAGGTATTTCCAGATCGGTAGCCATGAAAGTATCGATCTTGTGCCCCATAATTCTGAGCTCTCCGTGCCGCAGACCGCCAATCACTTTAAGCAGCACATCATTGAAGTTATCTTTATCAGCGATGGCCAGATTGGATTTTTCAGTGATCGCACGTGATTGACCTTCAAACAAGCTGAGTCCGGCGTTTTTCGTCACCGTAGGAGCCTCGTTATTTGTCGGTTTCACCATGATCAGAAGCGAAATTTGTTCAGATTTCGCGCCTTCTGTGTCCACGGCCTCCAAAAGCACTTGAAACATGCGCAGTTCGCTCTGCTGACTTGCAGGCGGCCTGTAGGCGATTTTAAACTGTTCGATATCTCTCTGATAGAAAGCTGTCAGCGGTTGATAAGGGTCATCCGTGTTGACCAAGGAACCTTCTCCGGGCTGCAACGCTTGAGTGATATTAAAAATTATCTCGCCTGCATCGGTTTCCGTGTCAGAGGCGGCAAGGATATCAGAAGTTATCGGCGCAAACGTGTACTGATTGACTTCTACGGTATTGGAAACTTGAAAAGAAGCCACTGGCCGTTGATTCGATCGAGCCTCCAAAATACGCACGATTATTTGAAAGTATTCCCTCTCCATTCGATGAGTATTTTGATCGATAAGCTCTACGACCAAGGGAATAAAATCCCGATTAGAAGATGAAAGCTTTTTATGTTGATAGCGAATATTGGAGCGTAAGAATTCGCCACACTCGTATTGTGCCGAGTTGCTTTCCTTCTTTGTCACGTTTACAAGTTGCCCGTATCGCGGAATTATTCCGTTGTTGAAGTTCAGAATCGTCACGGAGCATATTTTGTTTGGGTCATCTTTGAACGCAAGTACATCGCTGTTTATACTTGTGGATATGCCCCCGAGTTCAACTACGGTGATGGGAAGGTTTTTGTTGACGATTTCCATGTCCGAGAACGAAACTGTCACATGAAGATTGAGTGGAATTAAACGAGTCTGTGTGTCCGTGTCCGCGCGGATTTGAAGCTTAACGAAGTCCTGCATGAAAAACATAGACCCCAAGTGTGAGTATTGGACGTCGCCCAGAGAGAAGTCACACGGGAATATGTCTGGCACCAAGAAACCAACTCTCTGCGATAAGGGATCATTGCGTAACACAGACACCTTACAATCGGCTCCTTCGGGAAAGGTGATTTTAAGATCACCCACCGGATCCAGGAACACAGACCGTCCAAGTTCTACAGCGATCGGCGATAACTTGGTCACTCGGAGAAATCCATGGCAAGAAAATACAAACTGGAGGAGGCAGACGGCACGCAACAGGCCTAATAGTCCGTGCATTGTTTCAAATCCTCTGAGATGCTGTGACTTTACTAGACTTGGTACAAATGACCCGCTTCGCACCCGCGAAAGCTTGCTTCTCTTTTGCTTTGCAACGACTCTGGCCAAGTGTTTTCTTCACGAGGTTAATGATGTTACCGGAAACCGACTCGAACAAAAGTTTATTATATCTGCACATCAGCGCTCAAAAAGATTCAATTTACACCTTTATCTGGCCGACCACAAATTGACACCGCTATTCGCTCTGTACTCCTTGTGTACGATATTTGAAAATATTATGCAAACTTGCTCAGACCACCTGGTTGGGGAATTTGGTAGACCTACGCTTCAAGGCAGCACGCGGAGCTGTTATACCAGCTGAATTCGGCTTACTGAGCGGAAATGCTCTCGGGAAATATCAGATTCTAACCGAGGTTAACTGATGTCTGGCAAAATTAACTGTCACGCTCTTATTAGCATTAAGGGGTTTGAGAAACGATTTTTCTTTTCTTATTGTGTTCACGCCGTGATAGCAACAAACAAGCCAGTCAATTAGGCGACGATCAAATCCCTCTGATTCCTGAAATTTCTATTTTTTTCTTCGGCGCCAACACATGCTGGTAAAAATTAGAAACATCTGCTAAGGCGCTTGAAGAGTTACGAAGCAGATAAGTTGCTTAAGCTCGGCTTATAAACACAATAAAAATAATATGATATTTTCCATTGTTTTCCCTGGCTTTGTGTTGTTGTCAAGCACAGGAAAACCCTCCCGTAAATTAAGTTATTAATTTTCCGTCTCGCGCGGGGCAACAATTCCAAAGTGGTAACGGATTTACACTTCGCTGCCTCTATTTGTTTATCTTGACGTGGAAAACGGTGACTAAATTTTCGCATCTTTCTTTCATTATCACCGCAGGATTCTAACTTTTTGAACACATTTAAAAGAACCAAATCTCCCTAGGTTGTACTGTAACAAAGAAAGGCTGGAAACGCCCGCTAAACCACAATTTTTCATTTTCTAAAACGTGAGGCCATGCCACTTTGACCGAAGTTTGACTTGTATCTCGTACTTCCTTTCTCGATATGTAAGATCAATCTACCACGCATTAAACGTCATCTCTTCAGAGATTTTCGCACAGACAAGCTCATTAACACTGGAGATTAGTTGAAATAAGATTTATAGCAATATATAGACAAGTATTCTACCTTGTTAACAATGTGCGACTTTAAAGATTTGACACGAAGGAGAGAACGTTTCAGGCCCGGACAGGTGTGGACTGTCCGGCTGCAGCTTTGAAAATGCTTCAAATTTTATCGTAAAAAATCCAGAAGTTGTGAAAAGACTAGACATTCGAATATGTAAAAGGTTCCCGTGGAGAAAGCCAATTATTTGCATGCTGGGTTCCTCGCCAAAACACTTGCAAGATTCTGAAGATTGCATCATAACTAACATTGTAACTGTTCTAAAAAGATCAGTTACCAAAAAAAAAAATTCACAAAGCGATTTTGATCTCCTATGGCGCTCGCTGCCCGTTTCATATTCAATGCGTCAAGTTCTTTTTCAATCAATGAATCAAAGACCTCATTGATAAAATGATGGCTACACGTCCGATGGAGGGACTGTGGTGATTTTACTGTTTTGTATCACCTGTTACATTAAAAATATCTCTTCCAAAAATGCTTCGCGTTGACATCCATCGTGCATGACAAGTGACACTGGGTAAGAACTTCAGGCAAGGGTCCTAGAAAGCACGCCATGCATATGGCGACCTTGTTAATGCTGTTACCAGAACACTCCTCAGGACAATAGCAAGAAGGCAAGCTCATAATCTGCGCTTTACTGAACAGACCTGCTAGCTCTTAACAACAGGCTTTTGTCGGACATCGGTCGAACAGATCTTAATGAATTGGCTAATTGAGCTGAGAATTGCGAGATTTTAAAGTGAAAACAGACATTTAAGGTCACAGATCTGCTAGATATCTCCTCTGTGAAGGCGTTGTTAGGAATTTAAGACAGTCTTGAAATGTCCTTGTTTGATAAATTGTTCGGTAAATGTCGATCAGCAGAGAAGGTAGGGTCAGAAGAAATGTCTAAACAAAACTCGCCCAGGAATGAAAATCAGAAATTTTATCCCATTTCACTGAGAGGGCGGGGATCTGGGGATGTTTCCACTAATTCGCTGGACACAAGCCCGACCCTTGAAACTGACCGATAACTAAGCAAACAACATCAACCAACTAAGTACCATTTCGAAAAGGATTTAGCTGTTTACAAAAGTTACAAAGAACCGGAAAACGTGGGATTGCGTGTTCGTTGAACACGAAAGCCTTAACCTTTGAGAGAGCCTAGGTCACGAGACACGAGAAGTGAGGAAAGAAATGCCTTTCTGTGTTAATTGCGGACACTAAACTTCACAATGAAAACCACACTCTTTCAGCCCTTTGGCAATCTTCAGCTGCAAAACGAGCAAAGAGGATTTGAAATGACATTTCTGCATTGGTTGCTTGTTTTAAGTCAGACAAAATCACGTTAGCAAATTTGTAACCCATTTAGTTCCAGCTCATCAGTCTTATTCACTCACAAGTACTTGAGTACTTCGGTTTCGCCTGTTTATATTTTTTATTCTCTTTACCATCACGCCGCGATTTTGGCGAGATTTCATTGTGTTCTAGATCATTTTGAATTTTTTAAAAGGGAATGTTCTTTAGCTCGCGTGATTCAGGCAGATGATTTATTGGCGACTTAGTTTAAATCTGATGGTGATCATAAAATCATGTGCTGTGCAGATTTTCACGGTTGAATGACTGAGGTTACATCTGGGCAAGGTGTACCTCAGTTTATGAGTTCGTTTTACTCACGATTGTAAACGATGCAGTGAGTTTGATGCGAGTCGGCGAGTCCCCCTCAACAGAGTCAGTGGACGAAAAACGCTATGGACTTCTGCATAAAACTAATTGATAAGAAGAAGTTTTATATAAGAGGTCTTATCATTATTTACCATCCTCTCTTCGGCTTTGTTTTTACAAAATTTCATTGGAATGTGGGCTAAACCTTCATAGGGTTTCGTCAGTCCGATGGCTGACTGGACGTATTGTAATCCTTTCCCACCCCACCCCTCATGCCTTAGTCGAAATCACTTTCGAAGGTTCTTGTCTCCACAAAATCTGACATTGATAAAAAAAAATTATAATACTTACAGGAAACCACATCAGCCCTAGCTGGGTCTCTATCCTGGTCAAATTGGAATTTGGAAATGTTGTTTTTTTCAAAAAACCTTCGAAGCAAGGCGAGAACCAACAACAATCTCAACCCACATATGGCACCTGCGCCGGGCCGATTGGCGGGAGGCGAACGCTGAAAGGTATTTTATGAGATAGTTTTCACGGCTTCGCGAATAACTTTTTGTCCAGTACCAAAATTTTCCTGAGCTTAATCGAAAGTTGAAAGTCGATTACTCATTGGTCAGTAAAGAGACATGAGCTCCTGAAGAAAAAAGTTCATGGTTTAAAAGCTGTGTCGAAGTTTAACTAGGTTTCTCTTATGCATAGCGACCTCTGAAGTTTCCTCCCTACGCCCTCATTTCCACCCCACCCCTGATCCCCCCTCCCTCCCCCGCTAAAAAGACACAAAGCAAATTAGTTAACTTTGCTCAGATCGCGCCTTTGTCCATCTAAGGGTTTCGGGTAAATTGTTTATTTTTACGACTGTTTCGTCATTATTTTATGTTCTCAGTGATTAGTTTCTTAAAAGTGTTTTCGGGTCGCATTTTGATGACACGACGGTGGAAAAAGCCCCCGGGGGGTAAACCCCGGAAGGAAAAAAAAAACCCCTTCAAATCGTTTTCACATATCGCTGACCACAAAATGGCTGCGAATGTGCAAATCTTAGAATACTCTTCAAATAATCTATTTAAATGCATGCTGGTTTCATTTTTGCGTTTCTTTTGCAGTCCCTTCCCGAAGAACGCAAACAAGAGGAGCGGAATACCGCCAGGGGATTGCAATTGGGACAATTAAATAACCGCCCCTTTCTCTCGTGGCTTAAGATTTGTTCTCACCACTCAAATCATTGCAATACGAACTGCCAATCTTTGATCTAGTAGGTATGTAACTTACATTTTAAGTTTGAGTCAAGCTTTCAGTACTATTAGCATAATTATAACAAGATAATCTCCGCTTGAGTTCAGCGTAAATTCCTTTGGTTTTATTACCGCGTTGTTCGATTTCACGTTCAGCAAAATAACAGCACAGCTCTGGGTATTGATGCGTCAAAACACTTGCAAACATGTTTGTCACGTTAAGATAATTATCCCAAAACGACAAGTTACAAAGCAAGCGCCATGCCTTCCGCGGTTAATTAACCCAAGGGTTAATAGCCATCTTTCTATTTTAATTTTCATTAAATGGATTCTGCATGTATGCTGCCATAATGGGTCAAGGACTTATGATTTTGATTGATTACTGTTGCGGCAAACTTCTGTACAAAAGTGGACATTTTCATAACTGGCATTTCAATGGAGTTTTTCGGAGCGGAACGTTTGATCGAGGAGCATGTGTAGGCAATTTGATTTCGATTGTGTCTTTTCGTGTTCTTTTTCCTGATGTTCCTCGTCGTTAAGTTTTAATTCCTCGGGAAGTGCATTCCTGACTCCACAAGTCCTTCTGGAAAGTCAAGCATGCGTTGAAAACTGAAATACTTAATTCCACGATAATTCTTTGTAGGATCATTTTTTGGCTGAATCTAAAAGTTTGATGGAAGATCAAGGCAACTCAGCTGATGATTGCCTTACTTCTCATTGCATATCTCTTTGACAATGTATTAATACGTTAAGGAGAAAAAAAGAGATGATTGGACTTCACAATTTCACAATTCTGAGCGTTCAAGCGAAACAGTAATTTTTACGATCAGGCGACGTTTCGAACGGCAGTAGGGGAAATCGATTTGTTAGTAGTTACAAAGGCGTTAGCGAAGTATAATAAGTCCCACCCCTCTCTTCCAATAAGGCCCCCATAACGAAATCGACATTGTAGACATTGACATAGAATAGACTGTTCAGACTTGAACGTTATATTGAACATTATGACCATTAGAGCCAGCCATAGTATTACATTTGTTGAGTTATCTGCTGTTTATCATTGAAGTATATATGACTGAATTTATGAAAACCGTGTTTAAGACTTCGTACCAAAATAGCCATATGTACTTTGATTTCAAAACTCCAAAAGGCCTTAAAATCACTCCAAGCGATGAAAGAAAGAAAAAATACAGAGAGGAGAGTAAGAAAAGGAAGACAAGAGAGTGGAGGAAAAAAAAAACGCTCGCATGATTTCTTTAAAACTGTTTTCATGAATCCAGACATATATATTGCATCACATTGAGATGTTTAAGTTCAGAAAGAAATAAGCGCCCATTCTCCAGTAAACGTCCTACTTTGAGTTACACAAGTGAATTAGCGCCCCAGGCGCTAAATCAAAACATTACGGTAAACACATTAATATAAAAATTTGCCCGATTCTTTGATTTGCACTTCCGGGACCACAGTTATCAACAAATTTGTACGTTTAATCTGTAAGTTCAACTATTCTTTCTATCTCGTATGGATTCTTTTGTGTTACACATGGACAAATGAAAGAATCAGACCGCCGTTTAATTATTGCTTATGCTATTTCAAGTATTTTAACATTCCGGTTCTATAAGAAGGTCTTCCACTCCTCTGATATCGATTTCTCGATATGACTTTGCCTTCATTGAGAGTTCTTGAGAATATTTTTTTCAGACTCAGTGGCGCGCTTCCTACACTCACCCACTTGAAACTATATCTGCTCATGAGGATGAAAGGTTTTTGAAAAAATATATACTTACCAAGTTTCTAGCAAAAAACAACTTACGTACCTAATTCCATTCCCTTTTTGGTTTTTCATGACCTTTATTACGCTCAAGAACCCGTCGTCGGCTTTATTTAAGACTAGAAAGCCGATTATATTTAATTTTCAGTTGTTTGCAGCAAGCGCAAGTTCCGCACAAGGTTAGTTGATTTTTTTTTTTGTAATTTATCAAGGATAACTACCAATCCGCCGGTATTTGACATTTTTGACAGTGAAAAATTGAACGGTGGTCATTTTTAATGACAGATTAGCATTTTAGACTCTTCTACATATGCGTATACGCATTAAATACTCTTGACAAGAATTTGTGTGGTCAATGAAAAAGTAAATCTAATGCCACTGAGCATATTATGAGATCGAGGTAAGGGCCGAAGACCAATACTGCAATACGATGATTGCGGGAAAAAAGCTGCTTTTTGTGACCTCGCCCGTACATAATATAAATATAGTAAAGAATTCAAAGTACGTCTCAAGGCGGGTTCAAGTGAATTTCGTCGGCTTGATCTTCTGCCGAAAGACCAAAATCTACTTGAGTGATTGCCGCGTTGAGTACAAGAGGCGCCGGCCATGAAATCCGGTTTTCAAAGCAAACAGTTTAACTGATGGAAAATGAGCACAATCGCCTCTAATATTAATTAAATAGAAAATCAGGAGAAAGGACTGAGACCTTGGTCTCAACCCTTATCCTTTTAATTTGGCAAAGAGCTCAAATGTGACCGAGAAGATTTCGTCTGCCCCCCCCCCCCGATCTCCCCTCCCCCCTCCTAATCGTCTACCTCGGCCGCTTGCTTTGAGGGGAGTAACAGGGGCTCATAACTGAAGCTGTTGATATTCAACAAGAAGACAATATATCCTGCTTGTTGTATTTGATATTTTTTTCTTTAGACTCCTGTCCACTCAACACCATCATCTTTTAGTGGGCAGAATTTAAAACCCTTTCGTTCATTTCGACATTTATGGACAGCTCCCCCGCTGATAAATCGCGTATCTGTGATAAAAATGATTGATAGATAAATGAATAAATAAACAAATAAATAGATAACGAGTCGCCAAAAGTGGTGAAAGCAAGGAAATGTCAACAAAAAAATTCAAAATTTTACCAGAATGGCAATTATGTTTTCTTGACGCGTGCACCTTGTTGCAAAATCAAATTTGACGAACAGTAATCCACTTCCATTTTTGTTGTTCTTAATTTCTTCCCCAAATAACTTAAGTCTATTTTGCTTTACAGAATCTCGTTATCCAGTTTATTTGTATACTAATTAAGTGCCATTTGGGGACATATATGATAAAAATTAGGAACGAGAACATTCTATAATCACTTGGGACAAAGTGGGGACACTTCCCCTTAAAAAAAAAATTCTACGCGGCTCGTAAAACACATAACAACAACAACAACAACAACAACAACAACAACAACAGAAAAAAAAAACTATGAACTATTTTACTTGATATGGATCAAGGAACTATTTTCTAAAACTTAGTGCATATATATTGTCGTGCTGAACTTGTGGGTAAGAGAAATCAAAGAATGAAAAATATCGTTAACTCAGTTTGAAAACAAGTTGAAAAGTAAATGCTTATGTAAGACCTGAATTACAAATAATTATCTCCTCAGGTAAATTTGACTAAAGCCCCAACATCTATGCTAGGGATTATTCGTTCTTTTCCAAATTTTTCCTCGGAAATTGAAGATAAGTAAGGGTTTAATTAAGAATTAATATTTGGCCACAGTCCATCCGTACAGGAAATAGCCAGGCAATACGCTGGCTTCGCAGTGTAGGTTAAAATGTCTTCCGCGAAGTTGGAAGGGTCTATAAAGAGCCTACGTCAGTTAGTAGTCGCCTCTTTTTCTGGATTATATTATTGGTTAATATTAACCAATGTCGACTTAAACAGATTATTCCTGGCTTTTATATGATGCCCTTAACAACCACTGATCCGCTTTTTGGCCAAGAACTCGCAGAAGCTAAAAATCTGATCATGTTGACTTTTTGGTGGCATCCATCATGATACTGGATGACCCAGGTGGTGTAAGACGGCTTTGGAATGAGAAGTCATCAAAAATATTCCTTTAGCTTTGTTTTCCCTGTTGCTTTGACACTTAAAGTAGTGCCAACTGTTAATTGACTTAGAATTAGCAATGATAATTACACAAATCACAAGATTGAAGCCGTTGTAATTTTTAATCCCGGATCAACGTAAATTAGATTTTCCCTGCAGAATGCCCTATGGCCACAGCATCAAGTGCTCTTTGCAGATACTAAATTTGTGAAATTCTTCATATCTTGTAAGACATCTCGATCTTACACGGTGATTTGTTAAATTTGGGTGAAAACACTTAGACCTTGCAGAGGCCTTGTAATCCGTGTTGTCATCAATATATCGTGTCTGAGTGAAAGAAAAGGCAGTCTAACTATCGGCAAGAGAGGTTACATCAACTATTTAAAACTCTACAGCAAAATGAAATCCAATGAGTCGTCGCGGCGCCACTAAATCCAATTTAAAGAAAAATGAAAAGAAAATAAAGATCCACTCCTGGTTTGTAAGCGCATTAAAGGACGGAAACTTCACACCTTAAAATTGGTATTCAAGTTATTTATTCTATGAAAGCTGTATGAAAGACCTCCATGCACGTCAGATTCGGTAACTCGTCAACAAACAGAGTCTCCGGAGTCTTTTTTACCGGCTATTTTTACGACTTCTAGGTTGTACATGAGACAATGCCAAGTAGCCCAGATGACAACAGTTTCGCCTATCTGTAAGCAGAAAGTTAGTTGGAAATTCAAAGGTCACGATATTTTGAGTTATTTTGGACGTGTACAGAATTACCTTGAATTAAGGAAACCTGGAAATAGTAGTTCACTAAGTTGGAAAAACACCAAAAAGATAACAATAAGCCATCAAGGAACAAGGATGGTTAAGGATAAGGAAGATTGACACGGATCACAATGACGACGAGCTTGAAAAATTTACGCTTAACTTTTCAAGATGCACAAACCGTGCTCCTGCTCATCTGTTCCAAAAGGCCAATCGGCTCAAGTCAAATGAATCTTCAAATATGGGAGGAGCCGAGCTGACAAAACCAGCTGGCGCATGACAAGAAGACTACCTTGGTAGCGAGGCCGAGGATGAACACTGACGTTTCGGAACCTGCGATGTAGAGGTTGGGCAAGCGCGCCGACTCAAAAGCGCGACAAATTAGGACCAAAAACTTGAAGAAAGAGAAGGAAAAGCGTTCAACAGTATTACAATACATTGCATTTGCAACCTCCAACAAAGGGTCATCAGGTCTTATCTGGCGGCCACACACGAACACTACATTTGCAATGTCCATTAAAGGAACACCGAAGTCATTTTCTCATGGGAGGCTGGATAAACTATTATTCTTCTTGATCATTGAACATAACCTTTCGACGGCTTCGACCTTCTGGTTTCACGCAATCCATGCTAGCGCGTGACGCGAACTCCTAGCACTGACATTTGAAGATAAGTAACTTCGCGGTAGCCTTGTGCTCCCATGAATGGCCAACGCTCGAAAAGATAGCTTTCCAAGTACTCGTAATTACCTGCCGACGAGTTTCTGCAGAAACTAACACGTTGAGCACGTGAACTTTCTCCCCCTCGCGCGGACATCTTTCCTCGCTCGCGAGGGGCTACATGCACATAACCTGCCTTGCAAGTTGTGAAAGCGGGAGAGGATAGTGAGGTAGGGGGTCTCGCGTCCCAAGCTTTCACCCCAACGCTATAAGGACATTTTTCACCCACAATTTAAAAAGGATTTTCCTGGGGCACTAACTTAAGTGTGGGACGATTTGATCGTTGAGGAAGGGAAGGAAGGGGGAGTGGGTGGGGGGGGGGGGGGGGGGTTGGGGGTTAAAAAAAACATCCTGCAGGGAATCCCTGCCCCAAAAAAATAATCAAAGCACACGCAAACAACCCAAAAAAATAAACGG
>Ga0126339_10001536_pt1 | contig 15782 bp, 9 predicted proteins | sample OrbTmetagenome_2_FD_92532 | JGI IMG/M metagenome (GOLD analysis project Ga0126339, IMG submission 92532) | Coral microbial communities from Petempiche,Puerto Morelos, Mexico - Orbicella T R C metagenome | ecosystem: Host-associated > Invertebrates > Cnidaria > Coral | place: Petempiche,Puerto... | reverse complement strand
CCTTCCTTAGTGTATGACCAATCCATTTCCAGCGTCTTCTCTTTATGGTGGTAACAATAGGCTCTTGTCCAGTTCTTATCCATAAATCTTTGTTGGAAATCACCTCAGGCCAATATACTCTCAAAATTCACCTCAGACACTTGTTGATGAATGTTTGTACTTGCTTTGTAGAAGCTGTCGTCACTCGCCATGTCTCTGAACCGTACAGCAAAACTGCCTTAACATTGGTGTTGAAAACTCTAATTTTGGTAGCTGTGCGCAGGTCTTTGCTTCTCCAGACTGGTGTAAGCTTGGCAAAAGCTTGCTGTGCTTTCTTTCTTCTTGCTGCTATGTCTTCATCCGTTCCTCCAGTCTTATTCATCACGCTACCAATGTACGACTGATCGAGACGAACCTCTCCTTGTTGAATGGCATTGATCCGCATCACTTAAGTTTTACCAGGATCGATCTTAAGGCCTACTCTTTGTGCTGTGGTGTTCAGTCGTTCCATTTGGTTGTTTGTATCCCGGAGCCTCGCCCTCGGATTTTGTTAATAGTTCCTTTTCTGGTTTTGCCAGAGGATTATGGAATTGCTTACATTCTGACTGGCGTAGACTTACGAAAACGTTGTTTGAAAGACAGGGCTTCGGATTGAGGATGATAACGTTGACGCCCATTCCCTAGTCTTGATATTGAATACCCATAATTATTGTGTCTTATGACTGTATTTATAACAACTTCCCCTTTTCACAATTCTCCTCATCATTAGCCCTACTTATCACTGCTCAACCTCGTTCCCCAACTCTCTCTCCACTACAGAGAAGAGAGAGCCTGGGAAATAGGTTGATCACTGCTCAGATTCAATGCACTATGCTTACGGGTTTGGTAATTTACTTTTATTCTTTTTTCTTTTTCTCGTGACTTAATATATCATTTATTAAAGGACTCGCCTCGATTAGCCTACGCTATAGGCGGGTGTTATAAGTTGTAATTTGATTTTGATTTCAACAAATAAAGAAAGAAAGGAAAAAAAGAAGATGGTGACCCAGCCAAGTACAGTGGAATTTCACACCGTTGTCACGTATATATTTCGGTCATATTTTGGGTTCCTAAGAAATTCTGAGAACATTTTGTCTCAACACAATTTTCAATGTTACCACGTTATTTTGAAACCTTTGTTTTCGTTCAAAGTTATGCCGTTAAAACGACCAAACTTGCGAAATAAATCTTGTTGTTGTCGATAAACTTATAGAAAAATACTGCTGAGTAAAATGCGTCTACTTTGTACAATACCATGCAAACAGGAGTCAGTGGGGGAGGGGGTGGTGTCAGATTAAAATTATAGCTATAATTGTATCATTTTACTATTGGCATCATAATTTTGACTTGTTATTCAACATGTGACGGAATTTTTATGACCCGTTGGTTGTCATATTCACTGGTTCTGAGTTACATTTAACGTACAATTTGGATCGCTACACTCGTGTACGTGTAGGTTTGTCTGAGTAATCTTATTCCAAACTCGTTCCCGGTCGCCATTTACGGGTCAAATTGGATTGTTTCAAAGAGGAAGCGATCTGGATCGAGTGATTCGCGCGGAGAGCTATGAGAAGAGGCGGGAAAAGATTCGTCCCTTCCCATGACACCACGTGCGCCTTAATCTACCCTGGTATCCAATCCTCTCTCCCCACAAAACACGTAACTAGCGACTGGGTACGAGTCTGATCTTATCCTCAGAAAGATAGATTTCCTTGCACAAAACGGATGTCGGGGAAAGATGCTTGTCGAAAACTTTTGCCGGATAAAAAGATTGAAATTCAATTGGAACAAGTTTTTATCGGCTTGACTCAAGTTCTTCTTTTTATGACTAAAAGTATTAATGTAAGCTCTTGCTCAATTTCCCCGCTCCTTTTCCAAACAGCGGCTCATAATCGAGCCACGAGCCCCGTCCCATACCAGATTATTGACTACAATAGGCCACGCTCGATATACCAATATTCTAACTGGCTCCGAGGCTTTCAGGACAAACTTCTACATTTGCTGTTATTTTCTTTGTATTCAAGTCTCTTCTGGGAATTGAGAGACAAAAGAAACTTCAAAAAGTTTCAATTTTGACCCGAAAGTGGAGCCATGCTAGAATATTGATACATCGAACGTGGCCTATTTCAATTCTTGTGGTAACATATCAATTAGGAGAGATCGTATTTCATCACATTTTTTACACAACGAGAAGAGAGAAAACATGCAAGGCGCAGCGGAGAATGTTAGATCCTGATAGATTTCACGCTGTTTGTAAAAGAGATGAAACATTGTCTCGAGTCTATAAAAGCCGGGGCGAAAACGGAGAAATAAAATCGTAAAATTCAATGCTAAAAATAAGGCTCCTGTGAAAACACAACGTTCTAGCAACGTCATAGTTTTGAATTCCTGATGAATTTTAGTCAAAATTTTAAGAAAACTAATTCCAGCTAATTTGTGTTCCAAGAAAAAGAACGAAATTTCAAACACCCCTTGCGGTAACTCAACTGATTTTGAATCCTTACATACGGTTTACGCTAAAACTATTTAGTGCATTCGCGTTTCATGTGGTTCTACTGTGATTCTGGCCTTCTCCCTCGTATCAGTATCCTCACTTTTGTGTTTCGTTGATTTCAGTTTTTCAGTCAAAGGAGTTAACATCGTCTGAGTCGGTGAACAGTACGGCCGTGAGGCTCCTCATTTTCTGCATGGAAAGAAAAAAAGTGTCATTACAGACATGATACTGAAGGGAGATTACGATTGTCTACACATTCCTTTCTTTTTATTGCTATGAAACATGACCTTCAGATTATAAAATGAAGCAAACATTTGAAAAAAATTCCCGTGTATTGTTCACGAACTGGGGAAAAAGCCCTGCCAGATCTAAAAAAAGATACTAGGATTCTAGGAACCGGGTCTTAAAGAAGCCATAAAAACGGTAGATTTTGGTCTTAAACAGGGCCAAAGTTTCAAGAAGAAAGTGGCAGTCCCCTTTGCTACACTCATACCTCCTATCTAAAAAAGGTACCACTTTGGGCGGAGCCCCCCCCCTTCCCCCCACCCCCCCCCCCAAGTTAAAACGCCATTATGGGTAATTTACAAGGTGTGTTAAATTTGCCATTTTCTATTTTGAATTCTACTAGCGTACATCTCTGTCTCTGCTTTGACTCCATTTCAAAGCTTTCAGAAATCCTATTGAAGAAGCTACCAGTCAGGAGTTCACGAACCTGTTGATCTGGTGATTAGCGTCAGTCTTTTTTCGTGCTTGAATCTCGCGCGCTAAGGATGCGTTGCCCCTCTTCAGGCTGTCCATTTCTTTAACAAGGGATGCTACACGCTCATACTGATGTCGCAGCCTGCGGAGGGAATGACAGAAACGAGATGTAAAAAGTTTTAGGAATCTTGACAACCACGGAAAACAGGGATGCTTGGGTCGAGAGAGTTTCTTTTGATTGCCACGCAACGCCTGCGATGCGTGACGCGCTAAAAACAGCTGGTGTCGATGTAAAGACCACCGAAACTTGATTCTTTAGTTACCTCAATACTTCGAGTCTCAGTTGTGAATTCCCTTGTCTCTCCCGCTCCAGTTCGTCAAGCAACAGATGAGAACGCCTTCTTAAATGACACATTTCCTCAGAATCATCACCTGAAAAGAAAATTAAATCTTTCAGATGTCCGTCTCAGTATTTATCAGAATCGATCTCTGTTAGGAACTTTTGGCAAACACTCGCCGGTAGCCTCCGCAAGACTCGAACAAAGTCCAATATGACCTGAAACAGCAACCTCGTTCCCATAGAGAGCCTGGGAACGAGGTTGCTGAAACATTCATTGCTGATATGATGACGCAGCTCTCCAGTAATTCGTACACTGTCTGATTGGTTTCCTCGGTGTCAAATTTTCGCACGCAAACAACAACCAATCGCAAACCACTATAAGGCTACTTTATCAAAATGGCATTTTTTGAGGATCGGAATGGAGGTTCTAGATTTCAGCCCATTTTTCAGCTAACATCAATTTTTACAGATCTCGATCAGATTTCAACTATCATTTAAAAACGAGTCATTTCTCGGATAAAGGTAACAGTTTTGACAAAATCTCAGCTTTCGGGTTAAATAGAAAACCCAACCAGACCTCTTTTTGGCTCACTTCTCATAATTAATTAATCACGAATCACTTAATCACGCAAGAAAATATTCCAGGACAAATGACCCTGCCATCTGCAGTCATTGTTATTTCTTACTTTATTACCTTCACAATACTTACGATATATCCTGGATGGTCTTCTAAAATCAAAAGCGCTCCGTCTAAGAAAAGAGCAATAATAATAACAAGAACTTGATTTGCCGGGCTATGTTCCATCCCACCTACTGAAGAAGGGTTAAGCCCGAAACGTTTAGTTTATCAGAAAAAATTTGACACTTTTAAAAACATTTTGAGCCTTCTATACAATTCTTCAGCAGTGTCACGCATCGTATGAGTTTTTTGCTCATTCCTATTGAATTATATTCAATGTTTGCTCGTGTAGCCATAGTTGACTGATTGATTGATCGATCTATCAATTAAGCAATCAATCAGATAGATACTTGGTTCCACACTAAGCCGGAGGAATTTGAAAACGGAGGTTTTACTCTGAAAACACATCAAATGCTATCCGTTACTCCGGGGAAATTTAAAATATAGTCCTTTCCAGGCTTTCGGTCAGCGGGGACGACGTCGCTGATCCCGCTCGTCGTCCGCCCGCTTTTTCGATCAACCGCACTGACCGGAGCCTGGAACAGGCTAAATTTAAAAACGCATTAATCAACGGTCATTTTGGATTTGTGTTGAGGAAAACTCGAGCAGCAAAATCACGTGACTATCATGACTCCATCGTTTTCGAAAAGCCCCGTTTTCGTGACGTATTAGTGTGGACGGTAGGCCTAGCCGTAGAAATAAAGTTGCGTTTTCTAATTTCTGCGGTGGAGCGTGAACGCTGCCTTAGTCGACTTAGTCATGCAGTGAAACAAACAAACAAACTGTCGATCAAACGGAACGGACAGTAATCTGCTATACTGGTAACGAGACCCGCGGTCAAGAACGACAATTTATAACTTGTCCTACAATTAATGCAACTTATTATCCAAGGTTAATTGTACATTTTTTTGATAAAAATTTGACAAAAATTGATAAAAAATAAAGGAAGGAAGAAAGGTTAATGCAACAGGCGATAAGGCAAGAAACAACAACAACAAAAAAAACAATTAGAATACAATTTACCTTGTTTTGTGATCGACCGATGGTGGTTGAGACCACGTCACTGCAGGGACACTCATGGCACGGGGGGTTGGGGAAGGGGCGGTAGCAATAGCCTGTCAATCAATCAATTATTAAATCAATCAGTCACTTAATAAATCCTTAATCAATACACAAGTAATACCAAACCATCTTGTCATTCGTCACGCACGTGGTAAGGGAGTTCTTTCCCGTAACTCGTCGCTCCCTTGTCACGTGCTGCTAGACTCGCGCGAACCGAGACGATAATGACTTCAAGGCCCTGTACACACCACGCCGGAGACATTTGAAAACGCAGCTTTATTTCTACGGTTAGGCCTATCGTCCACACCAATCCGCCATGAAAACGGAGCTTTTCGAAAAAGCTCTCGAAATCGGAGGAATTTGATAACGCCAGTTTTGCGTTTAAGTGAGGATGGAAAACATTTTGAAAACGGAGCTTTTCGAAAACGATGAGGTAACGATACGGCCATATTATTCCTTAAACACAAATCCAAAATGACCGGTGATTGTTTTGTTTTCAAATTTCTGCTTTGTAGTGTAGACGGTTCCTCAGATTATAATCATCACGCAATACTGATAATGATGATGATGATGATGATAACAAATTAATATTTTAAGGGGAGGCCTCCAATCACCTAGAGGTGGTTTTCAGGGGTGTCCTCTAAAAAATAAAAGTGAACTCACGTGACATGCTGACTTAATACTGCGTTTGATGTTGGAACGATATTGGTCAATTTCCTTATCTTCAGACCGGCGGTGTTGTCTGCTTGATCCACTAACGGAGGAACAAACCTTGGAGGTGAAAAAGAAGGCTCAAACAAGGAACGTGAATGGTAAACAAGAATTCTAGTTGGGCAGCTATATCTCTTGCTATATTTGTTTTCCCAAGCTGAACATTTCCCTGATTATAAAACTCGACGTCCTGCCTTCCCTTAGCATATTATTTTTACCACGTGACATGTCACGTGATCATTTTGTTAAAATTTGGTAAATCGGCAAATTGGTGGCGAATTTTCATTCTATTGATCAATAAATGAGTGTTTGCGATGCAAATTTAAATTATCTACCTTGCTAGGTTTGGAATGATCTCTCTTGATTTCGTTTATAGAAGATATAAATGATCAAAAGTCGAATTTTGTTGAAAAAAAGGACCTTTCACCCTATAAAATTTTTCTGTGAAAAGAGGGACGGTCATTCCAAACGCGAGAGGATAGAAATTATTGACCTGCATCTAAAACGCGTTTTTGCAAGATGTTATTACTAAAACCCGCCACCAATTCCTCAAATAATGGCTATTTTCCGCTTAATGTCACGTGACATGTCACGTGACCTGTCAGAAGTACCTATTCTACTTTAAAATGTTCAGGACGTCAAAAAAACAATGGCTGTGCACGTGCATTATAAATCTCTGTACATTTCTTTGCCGTCCTCTGCAAAACAACAAGTGAAATGACCAAAATTTTGCATTGTCTGGGGAACGTCAACCATTTATAGCATATTCAGCAAGGGCAAGTTTTAATACCGACAGACACACTGGATAGTTCCAAATAAATGCGAAATTCCAAAGTAAAATAGAAACACATTTTTTACCAGGCGTCGTCCTCGCCGTCGTCGTCGCCGTCGTATATGCGTAAGGTCCCTAATGATTTATAACGCACGTGCACACCTATTGTACTACTCATTAAACGTTTCTGACCTTTCTCTTGTTGTTCTCTTTGCGTCGCCGTTGTGGTTTACTTAAGTTCCCTAGCGTTGTTTTACCGTGGACGGACGATATTTATAACGCACGTGCGTACCAATTGTTCTGCTCTGGTTAAACCTTTTGTTTGGTGACGTTTTCGTTGCCTTTACCTTCGTGGTTTAATACAGGGAGCTTAAACAATTTGAAGGCGGCGACGCCAGAAACGACGCCTAATATAATATGGATATATATTTTACCTTCGTATTTCGTAGCTATCTGAACCTTTTCAGTGCGTCAATAATTGGTCTAAGGACCTGCTCTAACTAGATAAGTAATGCCAGGGATCAACACGAGAGATGCGAGATGCGAAAACCGAAATGCGAAAACTTCGACGTCGTGGCGGACGTTCTCAAAACAACAAAGAACTTGGTCATTTCATGTGGTTGTTTTGCGGAGGACGGCTGGGAAATGTAAAAAGATTTAAAATGCACGTACATAGCTATCGTTCTACTCGTTAAACCTTTTGTTTGGTGACGTTTTCGTTGCCGTTTACTTCGTGGCTTATTAAGTCCCTACTGCATTGTAAACATGGAACTTTAAAGATTATTTTTAAGGCAACACTGTTGCGTTAAAAATCAATGTCGTGTAACGTCGCGCAGAGGGCGACTTTTAACGCAACATTTCGTGGCGGCAACATGGTGCAGGTTTTTGAAATTCAGAAACCTACAACATTGTTGTCTGAACTTAGAATGTTGCGTTAAAAATCTCTCGTGTAACATACCGTTGCCGACCGTTGCCGCAACAAAGTTGCGTCGAAAGTTGTCTAGTGTAACATGGATTAAAATTCGGCCGTAAAAATCGGCTTGTGTAACATCACCTGAAAAGAAAAATTATTTGGACTTACCATGCTTTCCGTGTCGCCTGTTTCAGCGATAGTGCTTTCTAACCGTGGCCCTCTCCAGCCCTTGTACCTGCTGTCATAAGCTGGGGTTTGCCGTCGATTTAACATCATGAACTGAAACATACAAAAGCCAAAATTGTATCGTACGTAGATTACATATGTAATTAATTTTCAAAACAAAAATAGCCAATTTGGCGAATTCATCCTGTAGCAAGTACTTAGCCTATAAACGTTTACCTAAGATGCCTGTATACTGTGTTTCAAATCTTCAATAGTACGTTTTCAATAATTTGAAAACGTTCCTGATAATCAGAACCGCCATTAGAACCGTAAATTGTTCGAGGGAGTAAAGTTTGTAAGAAAGAGTTACTCACCAAGTAACTTGTTTTTATGATTTATACTGTCACAAATAACTAAAATCGACACTGACGAAAATCGAGCTGATGTCCAGAGCTGTTACGTAAAAGAGTTTGACGATACAGTATTTAATCTTTACGTAGAGCGTACAAGAGACGAAAAATCCTTAAAACAGGCAGGAGTTTTGCGTTTGAAGCGAGAAAGTTTGAGACAACCGATCTGTGTATTAAAGAAATTCACAACACTGTTCTTATCTAAAAAAAAACCTTTCTATCAAGGCCAGGATTAAAGATAATTCGTCACTGAAGTAAAATTGAAAAAAAGCGAAAAGTTTGCAATCGTTTGATTACCTTTGACTGTTGACTTTCGCTATTTGAATCGCCTTGATCAGTACGGACACGGGAACGAAGTGAAAATGCTTCTTGGATTCCCCAGCGATACGTATTCGTCAGAAAATCAAGCAAAATATTTCACTGCTTATGTTGCAAGGCGTAGTTCACAAATATTTTGATTTTAACTCGTAATTGAAGGAAAGATTCACACTTCGTACAATGAAATATTTTTGCCGACGTCATTGAAAACGTGCTCCTTCACTCTCGGCCAATCAGCAGACGTCATAGTATCCAGAGCGTTACGAGTGTTTCGCCGACCTCGTCAACCTCGTTCGCATGGCCAGGAAAAGCCATGGGAACGAGGTTGAGACCACATGACCAAAGGCAACGGAGACTCTGAAGACGAGAATAAACAGAATAACATGGTCTTCGTATAATTTTTAGCTCCGCGTAAGCGAATTTTTGTCGCTTATCAAGAGCGCTCAACACGAGCACAGGATATGATGCAATCATACCGAATCTTTTTTTAAAAATCAATCAGTTATTGCTTCAGCTACGGAATCGAGGAACCATCCAAAGGTTCGTAGCAGTTGAAAGGTAATACTAGCTCGCCGTCAGAGAAACAAAATGCTAGCCCTGATTGGTTGTTTTAAACTTACCACGTGACAAAGTCGTGCAAAGACAAGGCGTAAACGACCTCGTTCCCAGTTCTCTCGCCACTATCATTGCCAGGTCTTGGAGGGATGAGCGACCTTCAGAGCGTAAAAACGTAATAAGCATGCGCGAGTCTGAGTCTTGGCTGAGCGCCAAGACTCAAGTTTGAACAAATGGCGGGAATTTCCACCATCGGGTAAAGCATCAACATCTTAACGTCACTAAAGGAAAGCTGGTGTATTGATTTCGTGGGGAATCAATTTTTTTTGGACAAAATTAGCCTAGAAAGGTTTCCGAACCGTCTGTTTCCCCGAGGTATACAAGAAATTTCGGTGCGAAGACATTTTTTTTTCCACAAACCCTCTTTACATATTGCATCCATATAAGCAACCCACTGAATATACAGCAAGAGATCCTCTCAGCAGGCAGGGGAAGCCTTGTTTTCTTAAAAGTGAAATGCTGAAAAAAATTCATGCTTGCCCAAGTATACATAGATCAAACGAGCGACATCCTCGCGTACCTTATATACAGTCTGCCGCTCTTTCCACCATTGCAGCTTGCATTATTACCTGAGCCCGCAATTAGGACTAGGGATGCGCAGAAAGCTGCGCCGTAGGTTTTCCCGCTCTGAGCTGAGCCACCTCAATCTCTCGCTTACGTTTCCTCACAAAACATCAATGAGAGGCTACGGTTTTCTAATGTATTGTTATCCAAATACGACGGTACGTATGCAATAAGCCCTTTGCACGATCCGGTCACATGGTACGGAATTAGTTATGCTGGGACGCAAGTTACACAGTGGGACTTTCAAAACAAAGGAAAGTCGGGTGGGACTGGTACTAGTTTCTTTGTTTTGGAAGTCCCACTGTGTAACTTGCGTCCCAGTACCGGATCGTGCAAAGGGTCTATTGAGATTTATAAGGTAGAGGAGGAGATAAAAGGTAATATTACTTGGCAAACACGAAAATGACCCACATTCACGATAATATTACTACAAAATTTAAAACGTATTTTATTATCGACTTGGTTAACCAATTAAAAGTGTTTGCGTTCGAGCTTTGGCCCTTTGCCAGAAGGTTCGCTTTCTCATATGTCCTAAGATCACAGCGCGTGTTTTATCTTCCATTATCTTCAAGTAAGCCATTCTTACTGAAGCTTCTTAACATTCAACACACACATGACGAGATCCCTCTCCCATACCCCCAGCGGTTATTCCAAAACCCAGCACATAGGTAGCCTCCAGGCCCACGCGCGCGGAACTGCGGTCCTGTGATGACGTAGTCAGGGACCATATTTGAAAAGGGTGATCTCGTCATTGGAGGAATCGTGGGTGTGGCTAACTGTACGGCATCTCGAATCCCTTCGATGGAATTCCCGGATATAACTAAAGCCAGGCGGGAGCCAGCATGCGGCGCTAGGAAAACCGCGCCAGTCTGGGGAAAGGAAAAGGTACACTCACCTGTAAACAGAAAAAAAAAACGGTTACAACAAATGTTTCATTTGTCTGTTTGTCTGTATGTGTGTTTAGGTGTTTGTCTCGGGAGTTTTACCATAAAAGACTATTCCACCTTTCCTTATCTGAAGTCTAATAACAAGAATATCCAAATGGTTTATTTGAGCAGCTTTCGTTTGAGTGTCGTAAATCCAAAACCAAAGCTTTCTCAAGGGCCAATCATAGGAAGCGTCCATAACGCAATCAACCAATCAGAATTCGAAGCGATTTCAGGTAGCCCGCGTCAACGGCGGGAAAACGCGTCAGACCCAATCACGAGTGGATTTGGTCTAGCATCTGATTGGTTGAATAGGTGGCGTTAGCTTTTTTAAAACGAATCAGAAAGCAGACGTTCCTGCCGAAGAAGGTCTACGAAATTTAAAATTGTCGTTTTATATCTGAAATGAATCACAGAGTGACCAAAACAATGTACGGAGTACTTTCGCCGCTCAATTGAAACCGCTCTATCAAACTCACGTTGTGATCTATGGTTTTAAGCTTTTTCACTAGAAAAAGCTCAAAACCATACCAAAATCACACAAGACCAACATCAGGAAGCCATGGGCGTCACGAGCAACTAAGAAAACACCACAATATATTTATTGTTTTTAATTCTAGTCGAACTCGTTTGAAATTTAGCAGAAATCTTGGAATGGCCAATTTTCTCCGAGACCAGTCTGCAGGGAATCATGGTAGTTGTATTCATCATCTTGGACTGAATATTTCTTTTGATAAATACAACTACCATGATTCCCTGTAGGAGCGTCTTAAAGAGGGAACTGGCCGTTGTTTTCAACGTGAAGTACGTATGTACTTTAACGTTACCCAAACCACTAACGGTAAAGGGAAGGCGAGGAGGCCTAATGATGAATATGTTCGGATCCAGCTGCCCCGGATGCAGCCTTGTTGCCAGGGCTTTTCCCTTGAAGTTTGAAACGGAAGGCCAAAAGAAAAAATCCCTGGAAACGAGGTTAATTGAACGGTCTAATTCTTGTCCATTAACGGGAAACTTCATGAATCCCAGTTACGCCAAACGTACCTAAAGTAAGTCTATTATCTTTGTATTGCAATGGTACTTTCCCATGATACTTCTCAACCCAAGAATTTTCCAGCGGACTGCCCACGAGAATCAAGTTGTACTGTTCAGCGGTTTTCTCGTTTAACTCAGCGTCGGAAACAACCGGTGCCCAGGCGTCGGACGTTAAAAAGAAGAGATTTGCAATGTACACTGCGAACTGTCTCAAGGCTGCTGTTATGTGATGCTGCTGAGACGACGTACCTGCAAAAAGATGGTGTATTGTTAAGGAAGAATTACCTCGAAATCGAAAAACCGCAGGTTTAGAAAACGCTCGACTGGAAACGCTCTTCAAACCGTAGGAATTTGAAAAAGCCGGCTTTTTGTGACGTCGTCGTTTTTGAAAAGCTCCGTTTTCAAAAATGTTTTCTGTCTACACTGAGACGCAAAGCCAGTGTTTTCAAATTTCCTCGGCTTGAAGAGCGTTTTCGAAAAGCTCCGTTTTAGGTTGACAATTTCTCCGGGTTAGTGTGGACGGAAGGCCTAAGCGTAGAAAAAAAAGCTGCTTTTGTCTTATTTCCCTGGCGTAGTGTGGACGGAAAACATTTTGAAAATAGAGCTTGTCAAAAAGCGATGACGTCAGGATGATCATGTGATTAACCCTAACCTTCAAGGGTTCATTCAAGCATTTCTGCCGCCGGTTACAGCTGCGTTTTACAATTTCTCCGGCGTCGTGTGGACAGAAAACATTTGATGCGTTTTCAGAGTGAAAACGCCGTTTTCGAACTTCTCCGGCGTAGTGTTGACGAGGCCTAAATGTAACATTGTGTGGCAGGATATGTAGAGTATACTCGTAGGCTACTGCGAGAGCGTGTGGAGGGACACAATAGAAAGTCTTCCTCCATTTACAAACACTTCCAGCTCGATTACAATGGTCGGATACCACAGAGCCTTTTAGGACAGTTTCACGTGTTTGCGAAATGCCACCAGCAAATTTGATTGCCTCCTTGAGGAGATTCTTTAACCATGTATTTAGTATGCAAATTTCAGTTCTAGCCTAGTTAAATATTTGCTTTGTTCGACTTTATTTAGTCTTGATAATGGAGTCATCGCGACACTAAAATGTCTTGCAACAATCTTGCCTTCATTTTTGTATTAAATTTCATTAATCGAACGACAGAAACACGGAAGTTCCTTTGAAGTAAATGGTTTCCTAAATTTTGAACCTTTCTATGTACGCCGTTGTTTCAATGACACAAATACTGAAAGAATTTAATTCCATTTTCAGTGAGTTCTGCTCCAGTAATTTCTCATTTCTGAGAAAATGACCCATACTCAATCAACCAATCACGAGCCACGATATCTTAAGGGGGGTTTCCCTTACCGAATAGAAAGCTGATCAACTGCCATCTGAGGAAAAAGAAGATTAATCATGCCGCGCTTCAGAAGACTTGACGAGCACGGAAACTTTGATGATAACCCTATACTAGCCGAGAAAATGGCGCTGTTAAACCCATCGCTTCGTTGGTATTTCTTCCTCTCTGGCCAGTGGTTTGCACCCGTGGAGGATATCATTAAAGCGAAGAATCTTCCGCGAAAGCCCTTTCGAGTGGCGTACTCGATTTGGCAAGGCATGGTGGTTATCTTTATGTGGTCGTTCTTCACATACTCGATGGGACTTCTCAGCCCTCTGCGAACGCTGGAAGAAGTGGATTGGCTATGTCCGCTAACGGACATTAAAAACATGGCGTACGGATTGTGTTGGATTGTGAACCAACACACAGGCCTTGCGTTTTTCTTGATGAGCAACATGGAAAACCTTCTGATCCAGTTAAGCATCACGAAGCAGGACGTCAGAAGTCGTACTTCGTCCAGTTGGCTGTTCTCTGTGGGGTCAGGGATTTGTCTCTTTATTCTGCCGCTTGGCATGCACCTCACACAAATGATAATCCCTGATTTCTTGTCAATGGTAAGCTACAAGAACGGAACGATCAAACATGTTACAAACGAAACCTTCCTACCTGTGCAGATTGTCTTTGATGCTGTGTTTTATACAATGAATCGCGCCTTCTCTCTGCCTGTTTTCTACGTGTTTCTCAACATGCTGTTATTCCTGAGCTGCGAGGTGGAGAATTTCAAGGAAGAACTTCTAAAGCGTGATTATCAAAGGGAAGACCAAGCCAAACAAAGGGCCATAAAGATTAAAAATCTAATCATGGACACGGAGAACGCCTTCCGCTTTTTCCTGGTACTCTACATCGCTATGCTCCTGTTGGCTTCGGCACTCGAAATCTTCTCCATCGTCGAGAAAATTGAAACGGTGATAACCACGAACCACACAATTCATTACCTACCGGCCAGTGCTACTACCACCAGCTTGCAAACCCTGCCTTTTGCACAGGAAAATATCAAGGCTTTCCCCCACCGGTTAGCCGGAAAACATTCATTCCCGTATCTTCTGGTGATAACCCCCCCGGGAAATGACTCTTCCGGAGGAACAGGGGCAAACGGACTCTCCCACCGATTTCCGGGCTGGACCAAGACTGTCATCGACCAATACAAGCTGAAGACCAAAGAAATCGTAGTTACGGCAATTCTAGACCTCACCCAAAACGTGGCCCTCTATGCCATCCCACTGTACAAGATGACCAAACTCAAAAGCTGCTTAAAGAGCGTTCAAGCCACTGTGGAAGACAGCGATTACGGAAATCAAGACTCCAACATGAAGATATTCAACACGAGGCAAGACAGGGAAGATTTTAAAACCTACTTCCGAGATACGTGTACTTCAGGTATCCGCGTGCTTGGCAAAGAAGTGAGTTTTCTTGGGACCCTGGTGTTGACATTTTTTGGTCCTTTTGCCGTAGTTGTTGTGAATCTAATGTTTAAGCACATTCATGTCCAGACCCCCTTGCCTTAGTCAAACCATTAAAATCAGCTTCAGAGATCGATAGAACAGCTCCCAAAAAAACCTGTCGGCTGTCTGTCGGCCGACAGTTGACGGACAGGTTTTTTCGGGAGCTCTTCTTCACAATACTCCAGCTTCGCTGCCATCCACAGGCCAGGTCACTGAGCAGACAACTGTAAAGATATACGGTGCTTGCACACCCATTTTATACCTAGCAGCACGATAGTTTTTTGGTATCGTAAAGTTATGTAAGTAACATGGCAATGTAAACTAAAGTGTTGTAAATAGTGTTATGTAGTGTTGTATGTGATAAAATAAAGTATATTCAGGCGAAAAAAGGTTTCTAGCTTGTAACCATCACGTGGATACATTGTTTACTCGGGACAATATGTAAGGTTAGGCTGGAATAAACTGTGGGGTTACAAAAGACTCGTGTATTCACAGTAGAACGAGTCGTTAACTCTGAAGTAATAGAAATAATTGTAATGATATGTTGAACAATGATGGGAGCCAAAAAAATGATGGCTGTACTGAGGAAAACAAAAGGAAACTACATATTTGGATATGTTATTAGATATTTGTGTTCAATTATTGCAATGGGCAGAAAGATTCTATTTCAAGTACATGTAGACATATGCAAAAGATATTTTGTAATGCATGTTATAAACAACATTTCCATGTAGTAGTTGACCAGTTCAAAATTAAACTTGAACGTGTTTAACTTTCCAGAGTTTGACTTTCTTATTCCAACTCACCCGTAACTATCAGAAATGGTGCTTCAGCAACTCTTCTAGCAGGTCCCATGTTGGCAGGGCCTCTTGTGAGTTCAGACACAAGGCCTGTATCCTGACAGGGCTCCCATTTGGAACCATCAGACTTGCAGAGAGAAACAACACATTCTTGGCTAGCTGTGAGTTACAAAACAGAAGTAGCAAGTGAAGCGGTTTGGCACTAACATCAAGACAGCTGACTGTATTTAAGTCTGTGTATTAATTCTAGAAACTGGACCACCCTGAGGGCTGATCAGACCAGTGGCTCTTACATTTGTTGTTAGTAGCATGAGGTGACATAGGAGTATGGCTATTCCCGGGGGGGGGGGGGGGGGGGTGGAACTCCCAAAAAAAAGGGGGGGGGGGTGTGTGTTAATTATCATTTTTTAATTAATAATCTT
>Ga0126339_10001534_pt1 | contig 15791 bp, 13 predicted proteins | sample OrbTmetagenome_2_FD_92532 | JGI IMG/M metagenome (GOLD analysis project Ga0126339, IMG submission 92532) | Coral microbial communities from Petempiche,Puerto Morelos, Mexico - Orbicella T R C metagenome | ecosystem: Host-associated > Invertebrates > Cnidaria > Coral | place: Petempiche,Puerto... | reverse complement strand
CCATAAGAAAAAAAAAAAAACCAAGGAGGATTCCTGATTGGAAGTGTAAAAAAAAACATCTCTTCGTATGCAAAAAAAAAAAAAAAAAAAGAAATGAAAAAAAAAACGTTAAATCCTCTTTTAGTTGTTGTGTCTGTACAGCTGGTTATGTTTACTGAGTTGTTGATGTTCCTTTGTTTACATTTTATATAGGAGTCTTGGCAAAGGAAATACAGTGCCCCATAAGAAGAAAACCAAGACCAGGTAGGTGATTTTTCTTTATATCTTATCATAATTAAATGAGCTCAGTTGTGGTATTTTGGAGTTATTTTGGCCATGTATAGGCTCAATTTCCAATCGCTGTTCGGGAAACAAGCCCGTGCTCTTCCCCAGAAGCAAGGAATGCAGACCGGACGTGAAGGATCAGTGGAAATTGAGCTTAGGCCATGTACAGAACTATTTTTATACTGAAGTAAGGCTGAAAATAGTAGTAGAAAGGCACCAAAGAGATAATGATAAACCATAAAGGAACAAGGATGGTTAAGGATGAGGAAGATTGACACGGAATGACGAACTTGAAATATTTAGGCTAAACTTTCAAGTCACACAAACCGTGAAGTAGCTCCTTGAAGCATGTGGTATAAACACATGCTCATTTGTGACCATAATGTGTCTCTTACTCCCTATTGAGTGTTGTTTCATTTTTCAACAGACCCAAAGTAAATCGCAAAGTACATTTTGAGAAATCTCCAGCTCCTCCTACATCACCTCTTGGAGAATCCAGAAATATAAAAAAACAAGCACCTACTGAAGCTGTAGCATATGACCAGTCTAAACAGGTTTTACGTCAAATGAAAAATCCTGCAGCAACAGGAACAGCCCTCCCACACTCACCCATCATTGAAGAACCCATGGATAAAAGAGAAGTCGAGGAATCCCCTTTGGCGGGGCAAGCTTTAGAAGGAAATGCTAGCAGTAACATACTTGACATTGAAGAAAGACGCAGTTCAGAAATTCCAGTTGTGTACTCTGAGACAAGCTCCTTATCAGAAAGTACTTATGTGGACTCCTTTCAGGACAAGCTGAAGGTGAGTGGGTTTGTTTCTTTGCCTGGTTAAGTTTGTCATTCAGCAGATGCTTGAAGTGGCTTGCTGCAGTTATGTGATGTTTAATACGGTGAGCTTTGTCCGTCTAAGGTCGTGCTCTTTTGGGATCAACTGCTTCTGGCTGGTTGGATTGGTTGGGATTGAGGAAAAATCCTTTTTGGACACTTTGGTTGATCAACTCTTTCAACCGGCCTCAAACCAGGTTGCAAAAACATTTGCGTGATTATAGCTCGCGTAAGGACTTTTCCCAGGAGTTACCTCATTTTGACCAAAAACGATGAGAAAAGTGTTCTATTGGGAACGTCAACCGTATCAACCCAAGCCGGTTGCGGTTTTCAACCATATCACAGTCCTCGAACCAACAGCTTTTTTATCCAGTCAAAACTGAGCCCATGATGTTGTTAAGTATATGACTTGACAACTTTCTAAAGCACTTGTACTGTTTTCTGATAAGACAATCGGAGAGTTCTAATCGTTTTAAGTTATCGGCACTTGTTTTCCTATCTGTTCTAATACGGCCAGATTATTGTTTTTGTGGCCCTTTGGCGACCGGATTAATGGGGTTCCACTGTATCCTTGCCGGTGTTTCTCTCGAAAAAGTTTGAAAACAGAAAAAAAAACTGAACGAAATTTTAACGTTTCGTTTCGCGTTATTGAATGCACAGACAATTGAAGTACCAGATGATACAGGGAAACAACAAGATGACAGCACGACTAGGCTCTCTAGTGTTCCCCCCTGCACCCCCACCCCTGTCCCCATCAAAACAGAAGGCACAGACGTGGACAATGAACCCGAGAGTGGTGTGGATGAGGGTGGGGTGGGAGAGGAAGATTCACAAAGTCTATTGATGGATGTCGTGTCCCAGATAGCTTCAGATCCGGCAGCAGATTATATGAAGGACATTTGACAGGTGCAGCTACGCGACCTAAGAAAGGCATGCCTGGAATGCATCCGCTGGCCAGAAACAAAGCAGGCACCTCGTGTGGAAAGTCAGACCTCTACTGAAAGTATTTGAATAGTTTTATTTTATCATCAACCTATTCCGGCAAATTGATTTCTAAGTCGATCTTGAAACTAATAACTTCAAGCTTGAGTTTACCTGGATTGATAATAATCTTTGTTCAGGCCGTGATTGTTCGCTCTTCTTATTTCAGAACTGCAACGTTGCCGTAAAATCAGTTTAAGTTTTCTTTTTTTCATTTGCTCAGGATCGAATAGGGTATTAAAAAGCCGTAGAGTGAATGTGCATGAAGGATTTTGTCGTGTGCCCGAGCATTTTATGATTGTTAACCAATCAGCAATGTCTTTCTCGATTGTCCAGTCACAGCCCTGGTTGACGCGCGGCTTACACTGAACATAAACTTCTTAAAGCCTTGTAAATGGTATCAAACTTTTAAGCCAACTTTAACACAGCAAAGTAGAGCGTAAGCGAAAGATTTAGGAAAAAGGCTTGAGAGTTTAATTTAGAAGCAACCGGCTTTGGTATTGAAATAAGAGCGGCGAGCAATTATAAAGTTTTAAATTTATTAGTGATATCTCTGTGTTGGTACATTTACTCCTTTTCTTTGACCAATCAAAGGCCACGTTTTTAAGACAAGTCGAGAGTTTTAAATGCACGTGCCGTTGTTTGCTCTGTGATTGGTTAAGAAGTTCTGAAAACCAACAAAAAGCCGTCCAGTATCAATCAAAACTGCTAGCCAATGGCAACGCTACAATATGTTACCCTGTTCGAAAATATTTTGAAACGATATCATTTACTGATGAATTTATTTTATATATTTTAAAGATAATACCGAACGAAAGTTACCAAAGAGTGTTTTATAACAAAAAATATATTTACATGAAAAATCTATAGAAACCCACAATTTCAGACTCAAAACGATGATATTTACGTTTATATGCGATTAACTTGGTTTAACGGATTTTTTTTTGAAAAGATGAACGAGGATTAAAACGCAATCAGACGAAGAAATTTTCGTAAACAGTTTGCGGTGTGTTCTTTTTTGATATTGGTGCCAAAAAAGTGCCTTGCAAAACGTGAGGGATAAGTTATTACTGCTGCAGTAAAAAACCCACGTATAAGAACCTAGGTTTCTTCAAGTTAGCCTCCATAGGTTCTTATATAAATGGTGCTTACTGTGAAATTAGGTTACCTAGGTTCTTAATCAGGTTATTAATTTTTGTTTTAAAAAAAACAACTTGTACTCATGGGTGTGACGTTTATATTGAATCATTCACAGTGCAGTAATATTTAGGTCTTATAACACTGCCAGTGCTCCGGCTAGTTTTTGTTACCTTTTTGTGTCGCATGTATTGTACTGTATTATATTTGAAAAAAACTATATTTTGAAATTAAGAACCTGTATTGAGATTTTAGCCTAGAATGTGAAGGGTACTTAACTGAGAAATTTTAGCGTAACAGGTTTTTAAATTTTAGGTTCTTATACGCGGGTTTTTACTGCATTGCTTGTGTTAAGTCGAGCGTCTGATCGCAGTTACAAACTTAGGGCGCTCCTCCAGAAGCGTTACTTTACGATCCACTGGCTTAAAAGAAACTAGATTTTTATTATCTTTACCTTCATGCGAAAGTTTCTTCGTAAAATGGCGTTTTAGGGTTAGTTTTTTTGGTGAAATAATATAATCAGCAAGGTCCGAAGCATTCAGTAGTGAGTATTCATGATTTCTTTTTTTAGGTGGCGTAGCGCAGAGAAAGAAACATACCTTGTCGAGGAAACAAAACCGTACACAGATCAAACTTGTTTGTATTTTCCGCAAGCGAAATATTTTGTCCAAAATGGTTTATGACATTCGCCAAAAATCGATTAAACCAAGGTTTGCCCATATTTTTGGTCAGCATTGTTGCTTAGCGACAAGTAAGATCGACTTAAGCTAATGTGAATCGATTGAGTTCAAGGGTTTTGTGTTTCTTGGTCAGAAGGTTACTAAGCATCTGGTGAGATGAACCTTTTGGGGCGTTCTCTGATAGGGCAGTTAACCTTTAACAAACGGCGAGAGTCGTTACTTACCATAACTGTATTTGTTCCCTTTGGAATATATGAAGTGTCTTTTACATCCAGATAAGTTGATAACCGTGGTAATATCATGGGTGACAAGTTACTCCTTAATTTTGGCGCGAAATTTCAGCGTTAATTTGTAATTTCACATGTGAAATTACAAAATTGCCATGGCAACGTTTGGCGCGAAATTTCTCGATAAAATAAACAAGTCAAGAACCCACGATTGTAAGCGTAATTTGTCACCCATGATATTAAGAGGTAATCAAATGGTTTACTCGTGAAATTAAGAAATAATTTCACGTGTCACCATTTGATTACCGTGCGCTTACTAATTTGTCGATTATTGGCGTTAAAAACGCTCAGTTTTGAAGATTTGCTCAACTAAGATTTATTGCAGAAATTTAACTTTCTATATTAAATAGAGTTTTATTATATATTTGTACAGAACATTTCGTTTTAAAAAATATTATTGCTTCGAGTTTCAGCGACATTTATACAAAGATATTTGTTTGTCTTATCATTTCTCAGGCTATTGTAATAAAGTTTAGTATAACAGATGCAGTCGATTTAACTTATTATCATGATTGTCTTTTATGAGAGGTTGGAGCGCGCCGAACAGTTTCTTCAGTTGTAGTTTAAAGGAGCTACGTCACTGTTTGCGCATCTTCAGCCTAAAGTTTTCAAGTTCGTCGATTGTAATCCGTGTTAATCTTCTCCATCCTTAACCATCCTTGTCCGGTTATGGTTTATCATTATCTCCTAATAGTGTGGTATCCCACACTATTGTCATCGGATCGTGTTCGTTAATACAAATGAGGTATCCCACACCTGTACCCTTCGGGACCCATTTTTGTTAATTATTCACGTTGCTGCGAAGGCTTACGTGAAATTGACGAAAACAGACCAAAATCCATGCCTTTGCAACCTTTCCAGCTGACAAAACAAAACAAAGTGGAACATGTTTTAAAATCCCAAGAGAAGCCCAACTGCAAGAGAATTTTTATTGTAAATTCAAATTTTGGAGAAATAAATTACCGACGTTCATTATCGCGCCTACTCACATGGGAAAACGCGCGAAAATTGAAATTGGCGAACGTCAACAATGGATAATTTGATAATTAGCGCATGTTGTGGAATTTTCACGTGCGTGCATTTGCGCGTGGAAGAACTGAAATTTGCAAATATGAAGAAGCCGATAATGTGTTCCAGAAGCTGCAGAAGTTGAATTAGAAGAAACTGAAGCAGATGATACTTGGGTAAGAACAACTTGTTTTCCCTTTGGTAAAAGCTATAAAACACGGGAAAATATTCTACTCATGAATTCCTGGGCCTTTCATGCAGGCTGCAAATTACAAACGTTTTGGTTCCAAAGCATTTTTGGCGTCAAAGCATGAGGACATCTGGGTAAAACGAAAGAATGGTTGGGCAATTTTACCGGCCTCGCCCTAGAAAGCAAACTGTAGTTAAACCTCTGCTTTAGAAATGCGTCTGAAACAATACTAAAACCATTTTAGTGTAGGGAGCTTAAACAACGACGACGGCGACCCCGAGGACAACGTCCAGTAAAAAATGAATTTATCTTTTACCGTCGAATTTCGTAATTGTCTAGATCTGTTCAGTGCGCCTATGGGCCTCAGAACTTGCTCAAGCTAAATAGGTAATGTCAGCCGTCGTTCGCGTTCTCTAAAATACGCAGAACTTGGTCGTTTGACGTTGTTGATGTGCAGAGGACTGCAAATTTATAACGCTCGTGTACAACCATTGTTCTACTCATTAAATCTTTTGTTTGGTAGCGTTCTCGTTGCCGTGACTGTCGTGGTTTGCTAAAGCTCTCTAATATCGATGACTAACCTTCGTGTTCATATTTTCAGAGTTTATACAATGTCTATACAGCGAACGTTACTCGTTTGCACACTAGTGTGCATTTTGGTTGTACACGTGAATGCCTGGTGGCCGTTTTCCAGTTCGTCTTCCGAAGAGGCTAATACAGAACAAGGTAGTCATTTAAAGGATAGTTCAGTGCCGTTTGAAATGACCACAGCTGAGGAGAAATTTCTGGCCCAAGCAAGGAAATACATGGGGGACCTCACCCCGCTGGACTCGTGTCATCAGATTGTAAGTACTGAAGTATTTCATTAAAACTAAGGCCCCCTCCACACTACACCGGAGGAATTCGAAAACGGAAGTTTCACTAGATCCGAAAACGCATCAATTGCTTTCCGTCCACACTACTTCGGAGAAATTTGAAAACGCAACAATCACCGGTCGTTTTGGATTTGTGTTGAGGTAAAACTCTAGCAGGGGAAAATAATGATCATCGTTCTCGAAAAGCTTCGCTCACACAATGTTCTCTATCCACACTAAAACGCAAAGCCGGCGTTTTCCAATTCCTCCGGTTTGATAAGTGTTTTCGAAAACCTCCGTTTTCGTGACGGATAAGTGACCTCATTAGTGTGGACGGTAGGCCTAACGGGAGAGATAAATCTCCGTTTTCAAATTATTCAGGTGTAGTCTGGTCGGGGCTTGAACTGGGAGGTAAACGAGTGTCACAAATTAACAAAACCAGCGTAAAATAGGTTCGAAATGAAAAGAAAATCCACGTTACCACGTTGCGAAATCCAAACTCAAATTAATCAAGACAAGTTTGGAATAGAGCATGTCAGTAACTTGATGAAGTCATATCCTTATCTATAGACACCATTCTTCCGCCCACTCCATCCTGCCTCCCCCAAAGGAAAAAACTTGCTTAATGCGTCTGCCAAGTGGTGTAACTAGAGTTCCAGTCGTATAAAGTGACCGTAGGTATTCCCACCGATCGAGCATGGAATGCCAGCCCATTACAATTTCTTCCCTACTACTTATTCTGTTGTCAAGTTTTGTAAATGATGTTTATTATTCCTTAGGTCATCAACCGAATCAAGAAATCCTGTGGCGATATCAATGAAGTTGAACTAGCTAAGCTGGGCGTGGCACTCTTAAACTGTCAATCAAAATCCGAGGGAAGGAAAACATACGAGTGCACGGATGAGATGGTAAGTTTATTCAATGACAAAAGGCCCTTTGCACGATCCTGTCACATGGCACAAAATCACACATGCTGGGACGCAAGTTGCACAGTGGGACTTCCAAAAAAAGGCAGGTCAAGGTGGACTGGTACGAGTTGCTTTGTTTTGGAAGTTCCACTTTGCAAGTTGCGTCCCAGAATGTGTGATTTTGTACCATGTGACCGGATCGTGCAAAGGGCCTATTATTGTCTTTGTTGTGTCCAATTTTGATTTAGTCCTTCATTCTGGCAATCATTTGGCAAGCAACGGATCAGTTCCTGTTTTAATAAATCAAATTACCAGTTATCAAGTGTATCTATGAGTCGGACAGTCGGCGTTCAGGTGGTAAGACACTCAGCCAGTCAGTCAGCCGGCCAGCAAGCGAGACAGACAGTCAGTCAGTCAGTCAGTCACTGTAAGTAAGTCAGTTTGTCAGCCAGTCAGTCAGCCAGTCAGTCAGTCAGTCAGTCCATCAGACAGGCAGACGATCAGTCTGTCAGTCAGGCAGTGAATTATTGATTACAAATCGTGGAGGTGTTCATAGGCATACCCCTAAAACATAATCCTTTGCTGATGAATAGTTTTGATCTTAATTTTTTAAGGAATTAAGACAATGCACAGCTGAAATGGACGCCAACACGTGGAACAGTTATCACATCATTAGTAACAGGGCGCGATCCATCTGCTACGCCACAAGACAACAGCAGTTCAGAATGAAGACAGAATTCACGGTCAATCAACTGGCTAACCAAGCGGAAAACCAGATGAACCTAATGAACAACTTACAGGTCAGGCAACCCTTTATTTGGAGTTTAGATCATGTCAAATACTGGGGGCGGATCAAAGCGCGAAACGAGAGCTATTGTCGCGTGTTCAGATTGGTCGATCTTTCGCATCGTTCTCTGACCAATCGGAGTAAACATGCTGTTTTTCTCAACCTATCAGTGTAGAGGTACGTGCAATTTCCCGCGCTTAATTGGCACCGGTTACACACTTTCCCGCCCTTGGCACCGGCTGTATGCATTTGTGTCAAGTTATTGGTTCATAACATTTTTTGCGTTTTTAGTGATTGGCTAGGTGCGACATTACGTTTTGGTTTCAAATTTTAAAGGGGCTACGTCAAGGTTTTCGAGCTTGACAAGTTTAGCCTTAAGTTCTCAAGTTCGTCATTTTGTAATGCCTATCGATGTTCTCCATCCTTAACCATCCTTGTTCCTTTATGGTTTATTATTATCTCTATGGTGTTTTTCTATCTTAGTAAACTATTATTTTCAGGTTTCCTTCAATTTAAGGTAATTTTGTACGTTGCCAATATAATTACCGTGAATTGGGAAACCGCTGTAGCAGCAACCTTGGTTTACTCTTTTAACACAGGAGAGTCAAATGCGGATGACAGAAGTGGCAGAGGATACCGTGATTAAAGTAGCCGCTGGACAGGAACGTCTCAACTGGCAGCAGCAGCAACTGCACTCCAACTATGAAGATGTCCAGCGGTCTATCTCATTCTCTCTCAAAGGAAATGTGAAAGCGTTACATCACGAGAAGATGTTGATAGATAGCGGTCGACGACAGCTCAAGGAGATGGCGAAAACGGTCAAGGAAAAGCTAGGTTGGTGATAAAATTCTGCTTGGTGTGTTTCAACGATCTCAATTTCTTAAAAACAATATCCTGCCACATGTTTGAAAAGTTCAAAGGAATTTAGGCCACCCTTACAAGAAAACGCGAACCTCGCATTTTTAAGTTTGTCCAGATTGCAGTCAGTTACCATACTTCGCTTCGTTTGTCAGCCTCACTTCCTAATGGGTTCTGCCATTTTTCAAATGCTGTTCTACAAAATCAAACCAGTATTGTCAATGAACCTTTTTGAAATCATACGGCTAAAAGAGAAGACGGTGTCAGTTTGACATTGCAAGAATTGAGAAATGGCCCGTGAATGGGTAATAGCTATTAAAACCAAGAGTTCTTTCAAAAACTGACTTTGCAATTTGATATCTCACAGAAAACGCAACAATAGAAATTCAGAAGCAGGATGTGGACCGTAAAAAGAGCCACAGAAGAATATTAGAAGACTTAAACAACATTCGCAACAAGGCGGAAGAAGTATGGAATAAAATTGGTGAGCAGTCGTTACATGAAAACAAAATTACTGGTTTTGCAGAAAGTAGTAGTAACGGAACCAATCATAACACTTGCCAAAAGGATAATAAACCAATCAAAATTGTTCTAGATTAATATAAGAAGTATGTATATAAGTTTTTTGTTTTTCCCAATAGACCACAGTACTCTGCAGATGATGTCATTCCACAGTGAGACCACGCAACACTACAACGAAACTATGGAAAATCTAAAGATCATTAACGACACAATCACATATCTACTTCAGGTATCTTGAAATAATGTGGCGACGGCGTACGGCGTTTTGTTGTAATATGTTATTGAGGTTACGTAAGGCAAAATTCTTGTAATCGAAAACTTCTTCTTCTTCCTAGGTAACCAATCAGATGCAAGAAAAGATCGATGACAGACTAAGTTGGTTGACGCAGTACCTGGGAGGAACTGAGGACAAACTAGCGCTGGTCGCCACGTGTTTGTTGCATGCCGGATACTTCCTCTCAGCGACCCTGTGTATTTTGTTCCTCAATGCTCCTCTATTCACGCGGCTTGTTCTGTTGGTCATGGTGCCGATTAACGCTTGGAGCGAAATACATTTCAACTCCAGTTTATCTTACAGCTCACTGTCGTGTCTACTCACTTTGGTTTTACTTGGTAAGTTACTAAAAATCGCAATGTCTTTTTCCTCATCTGAATTCGCTGCTTTTACCTCGTGCTCATTTCCTCGCAAATGTGTATCAAGTGTCGAGAGTAAATAAACCGATGTTGTTGTTGTTGTTGACAATAGGCCACTTCCGAGTTGCTTTTGCCTCTATGTCAAAACGAGTCTTCGTGCGAAACCATTTATGTGAAAATGTGTTCCCACAACAGATTTATTTTCAAACAAATCAGACTCATTTTCATATAAAACGTTTTGAAACAGAGGCACAAGGTAACTCGAAAATGGCCTTGGTTCTTCCTAGGTTGGACCGCGGTGCGCTTGGAGTTGCGGACCTGTTGCACGCAAACCCCGCGTTTCCTTTTTCTCGCCTATTTTCCAATGAAATGCAACGGGCGGAATCTGGTGATGAGGCAGATTAATTGAATCAAAGATTGTACAGCCAATCAAAAGAAAAATTTTTTTCTTACCCGTCCAGATTCGTGGTGTGGCTCATACAAAAAAATTAGTTGGAAGCTAACACCGTTTACTATGTTTTCTTTCAGGAAACTGGCTGTACTTTTACCTAAGAACAAAATATTTTCGCTCCCACGGGAATCTTCCCTGTGCCCCTCCTTCATCGCCTCTTGCACTGAATTCGCAGCCTCTTGGCAGCAATGTAATACATTGTTATCAACATAAAACCTCCAGTGACGCAGAAGATGAGTTAAATTTAACAAGTATGTATTTTTTTTATCGAATTTTGAATCAGTCAATCAAAAATGTAACCATTGTATATAGACTACTGCCCGGCCACATGTGACTTACTAATTGGGAACACCTAACCATCTATTTAAAAAATATGAATCATTTTTATCCTACACACTCGCTTTCTCCATCGAAAGCTGCCGGGTATTTTTTTTTAAAAGAATGAATAAATTAATCTCAGTGGTGTTTGAAGGATTTCCGACTCCTGCCCGATCGTGAACAACCAGCGGGCACTCCAAAAGCCTTAATGATTCAATTTGTTCAGTGCTTAGGACTTGCCATTAAGTTAAAACTGCGGTCTCAATGAATTATCAAAGACGACTTTGTCAGCAAGTAATCCTTGACCAACCCAAACTATCATGGGTAACCAACGATCAGGCGCTCTTGTTCTCGGGGAAGAAAGTGCAGACTGGTCTATCATCCCGACTCCCGATTCACGCATAACACGCACCCACTCATCCACGCACGCACGCACCCACGCACGTTTGTACCCACTCACGCATGCTTTCATTTTCTATCGCTCATGTGGAACAATTCTAAATTTCTTTTTTAATTTGTTTTCCGATAACAGACAGTATTGAGAATCTGGACAATTCAGTCGTACCTTCAACACCTCAAGGCCATGTTGGAAACACCAAACGCCAGCTGAACCTATCCCTCCCAGGAGCAGCCTCGACCCCAAGTAGAAAAGTGACCACTCCACGTAGGCGCTGTGGTGCTCAAACAAAAACAGGTTCAGCTTGTAAGAGAGTGATCGCTAATGGAAGCTTAAGATGCAACTCGCATTCCCGGATAGAAGCTAGTTACATCCCGGATGAGTGTTAGATACAGGAACGCATAGAAACACTGTTATACATGATTTAGAGGAATACGTTTGTACAATGCAGATCAAAGTGATATATTTTTATTTGTAAAGGATGCAAAATTATTTATGTAAGACAGGTGTGAAGCATACATGAACAGATGAAGTGTATTCATTCAGTCACGCGATTCAGGTCACAGGAGTCGAGTCACGCGAGTGATTTCAACAGAAAATTGCATAACGTTATCGTAATCTAACGGGAAGTATCGAAATGACACTCTAACGAACCACTGGGAGAGAACCAGTGTTTGAAAAATGCGCAGAAAGAGAGTATCTTCTTGGCAGCTTCAAAACCCAGGCAATGCTTACAAAACAAGGATTCAATTTCGAGCTGGAATGAACACAACTTTCATTGCAGACCTATGACTTTAGTGACAGCTACTGAAATAACTTGCATCTTGGAGTTGGATCGCGTAACTGGAAAACACCGCACTTTTTCAAAGCATTTATTTCTTGGAGATTTCGTAATATATATCTTAAGTTGAAGCAAAGTTTAAGGTTTATTTGAATAAAATACCGCATATACAAATGTCTGATATGATCTCACATGCTCGCTTGGAGATAGGGTGGTTATATGGTCGATCAAAAGGCATAACATCCATGACGGGAACGTTATCCAGGGACCAACAGAGGTATACAATAAGGGCCCTATAAAAGTACTTTAATTGAAAAAATGAGAACCTATTGAAACGAATAGTTGCTCGTCGCACGACAAGGAGGTTCGGGTATGGACTAGCATTTGCTGGAGTGGGAAGCGAATGCTTAGCTCGGTTTGGAGCAAGAATGAACTTTATTTTAACAACAATTTTAAGGCTAATATCTCGTTCACAAATGATTAAAAATTGAACAGTGGCCTGTTCTGTACTAGAAACCCATTTTTATACAAAACTTGTAACTCCCCTTATGTTACTTTTCCATACTTGGAAATAACTCAAAGCGTGACTCATGCTGTTCTCCTTCGGAGCCGTTACTTGGGTGTAACGCAACGCTTCTCCAAATAACGGTCCAGAAGATACTATTGAACTGCAAATCCTTGTTGAGAACAAGTCAAATTTATTACATTACTGTAAAAATAGGCAAAAGCAGTTCATACTGAACCCAGCATGACTTGAGCTCACAGCTTACACAAAATTGACACTATAAAAAATTTGTGCACGTTTCTAGGAACATTAAGTTATACAAAGACTAAGAGTACTAGGTCACGCAATTTTTAGAAGTGCTCTGAAATCAAATTGAACTTTACAGTAACTGACATAAATTATTGAAAAGAACGCAGACATTACGCGAAAATACAGCGCCTCAGTTGGGGGCACACCACATACGCTCTAAAACAATTCTGTAAATTTTAATTTCTGAAATCAGCCATTATATTTATGACGCCTACCAAAAAATTGACTCCAAATGACCCTACATTTTGTTTTGGGGGGTACGTTTCGGAGTATGCAATTTAAAAAATAGCTGCTATTTCATTATTATGCATCCTCGTTGTGCCATGGGACGCGTGAGGCCTCTACTGCGATGTAGTCCTGTTAAAATTACGTGACCTAACCTCTTACCAAGAAATTTCAACGCCATAAACATACAAACGGCATTTTTTTTTCGGCCTGCTGGCATGAGAGATTTCCAAACAAGCGAATGAGCTAAATTTCGGTTCGCTTTGTTTAACAAATAAAGAAATCTAAACAATTATTATACTGTCATAAAACAACTGAGATTTAAGAACGAGAGACCATTTTTTTTTTATGAATGGTTTAGGCTTCTTAATTAAACATGCTTTACTGTGAAACATAGTTTAGCCTATGTGAGCGCGTGCAGAATTCAAACTGTATCATAATTCGTGATATAAATACTTATTTTCGATTACAATTCCATAACGGCAGAAAATATTTGTTAGTTTTTGGTAATTTGTACTATTGGTGAATTCTTTTTTTTTTCAGTACTGTACATGCAGATTAGCAGACGGATTGTTTGTAACCTCTCTGTTGCCTCCGGTCATTGTTGTAAAGCAAATTTTTTACCCGTTACAAGAGCAGCAGAAATTGAAAAATGACTAGTCTAAACAGCGAAGGAACGAGAACGGAACGGAGCCGAGACAGAACCATACTTTCGACACGCTTCGCATCATGCCCGTATCATGCTTCAGATTCTAATTAACCAATCACGAAATTTCCCGAGCATGTCACGTGCGACAACGTCATATTCCGAGCAGAAAACGGGTTTGATTCCACCTGGCTTGATATGGAGTAGATTTCTTAAGCTAATCTGTTTCTTGACCTATTTCAGATCATGTGATGATAGATAGTCTTTAGCATGATTCCTTAAAATTTAATAAATCCTATTTAGGGGCCGGGGGGTTGGGGGGGGGGGGCGGCGGCGAATGTATTGTTTTTAGACAAGAATAGGAACACTGATTCTTCAGAGAGGGTCACATGATCTAAAATGGGTAAACGAAGCCAAACAGTGCTACTGGAATTAGAATGAAGTTGTCCTTTTGTGTAAGACATTAAGGATCTATATCAGTAACGCGAGAAAATTCACTACCTGCAACTTTGATTAGTTCTCGTTGAAGTTTAAAAGCATCCTCGCAATTTCTCGCGAAGACAACAACGCAAGCCTTGCGTTGGATGTCTACAGAAAGTTCGCCATGTGCCAATAGAATCACCCTTCCCTTCGCCTGAAGATTAAGATGGTCTATAGCTTCCAGTAAATGCTTTATGTTAGTAGGAAGAATTTCCATGACGTATGAAACGGGGTAATTCAAAGCAGCCATGTGTGGGGCTATTAGCAGAAGATTCGTTGAGGATGCAATTTTAAGATTTACGTCGATAACGAAGCTGCCTTTGTCGTTGACTAAGACTTCTACGCCAGTGAAACCGAAGTAGCCATTTTGGTGAAGGTATTGCGTGACGGGTAGTACAACGTCACACAATAGTGCTTTCAGCTCCTCCTGTTCATTCCAATCAACGTCAGGGGTCGGGATGAATCCCGCGGGTCGCTTAGCGAACGGCATGTTCGATTTGCATTTCACACCCAGCCAATGAAAGTGTCCGTTTTGAAAGAGATATAGCTGAGTTATAAGACATTTGGAAATATTTTCTATGACTTCCGTCACTACAAGTTCTGCTTCGCAGTGATTGCTAAGCTCTTCGAAGGCTTGTTTAGCTTCTTCTTCTGTCCTTACAAGAAATGTTCCTCTTTTTCCATGGCCTTGTGCTGCCTTTATCATACAAGGGAGTGTATAATTATCACGTGACATGTACCGAGGGCATGGCGCTCCCATCTCCGGGATTCTGGTCTTGGAGCTAAGTTTGTAGTGAATGTCGGGATTGACGGCGTGCTTTTTGGCGGGAAAACTTTGAAAAGGAAAGTTCACAATCAAAGGTTTCTCTCCGGTGTCTTCCTTGTCGAAAATACGTATGTCGGGTTTAGGAAAGAACGGAAGCCACTTTAACCAATGCTAAACAATGCAAACAGAAAAGAAACATAAAAAATTAGATTGACAACAAAATCTATCTAGACGATGTTTCATGAAACCTCAACATAATTTGCACGTGATCAAATCGTGCGTTGGAAAAGCGCGCGAAATTTCGGGACGAGGTGAGCAAGTGCAACTAGGATTCACAGTTCATATAGCTTGAGTTTTGCTAGTTCGTTTTGTAGCTTTTTCTCTTGTCATTCAATTCTAAATGGCATATTTTCGAGTATCATGAGTGATATTTGTGGAGAGGATACAAAGAACATTACCATGAAAACAAGGATGGCCCATTAAATGGTAAGTTTACAAATTCAGTTGTTTGAGCGTGCTTTGTGTTCGCCGCCATTTTCTCGCGCAAATAAAGTAAGAAATATTTTCAAATGAGATCATTTGCACATGACTAACAGCGAATTATTGGTCAAAGTAACTGATAGTTGATCACAAAATCAAGCAAAAAGTTTCATCCATGCTGTTTCGCTAATGTAAACACAGTGTATTAAATTTGAATTTTGCGTACTTTGTCAGCTAAGGTTTGCGGGAAACAAGACAGTTCCCCCAAACAAGAAATTTCTCAGCAAATTGAGTGCTGCTATAGCGAGAAAACATTGAATAGACCATTTTACAGTTGTCTGCTCAGTGACCTGGCCTTTGTATGGCAGCAAGGCCAGAGTTGACCTTGTTTTGATACAGACCTCACTGCTTTTGTTGTGTAAAACAAGTTGTTCTGATGCTAACTAGGTGCATTTACATGACAAAAGCAGTGAGGTCTGTATCAAAACAAGGTCAACT
>Ga0126339_10001533_pt1 | contig 15795 bp, 6 predicted proteins | sample OrbTmetagenome_2_FD_92532 | JGI IMG/M metagenome (GOLD analysis project Ga0126339, IMG submission 92532) | Coral microbial communities from Petempiche,Puerto Morelos, Mexico - Orbicella T R C metagenome | ecosystem: Host-associated > Invertebrates > Cnidaria > Coral | place: Petempiche,Puerto... | reverse complement strand
GCACCTCTACCATTGGTATAAATTAGTTTACTTTTCGCACAAATATTTTTTAACTTGAAAATGGTGCCAGGATGACACCGAAACGTCGTTGCTCAGTTTTTTCGCTAATCTTTATTGTTAAATGGACAAAGAGCCAGTTCTAAAACGCGTTATCTAAGTATCTTACTCCTCGAAGCTTAAACCTGTATTGTAAAAGAATATCGATAGCCAATGGTCGATCTTTGTAAATAGGAAACACGTTTTAATTATTGAGAGCTAAATATACCGCGCGAAGCTTAGTGTTTTTGCTCGATCCGTTCGCTACGTTAGCAAATGGCTTCCTCGATTATCACCGCAAATGATTGCGAACATTGCCCTACTTTTTAAAGTTAGACCCAAAAACGCAAGAAAAGCAACTATTATAAGATATATAAATACAATAAAGATGTCCTCCTAGCTTTAAAATTGTATAGACTTACAATTATCCTTGAGTATATGACTCCGATTCCACCAGTATATTTTCAGCCAGGCCTGCATCAGACGCTTACAGCTCAAGAAGTAGGTTGGCTAATTTCCACACGAGCGGAAACTGTATTTTCCTCTCTTGACAGCCGTAGCATGGAAACCAATCATATTTTATTTATTCGAGAAAAACTCCAGCCATCCTTAATTTTAAAATATTTATATTAATGCACCCTGCATTTACGGTGATTGGTTGGAAAATGAAAGCAATTATTTACTTGGTGTTGCAATTATTGATACTGTAAGCTAGGAAAAAGAAATCCGTCTTAATGGACACATCCCTACCTTTTTTTGTCGCGTTTTGATGCTAATTTCTCAGATTTCATTTCAAATGATATAATTCTTTGCCCTTTTTCGTTGCTCATTATTCATGCTTTTTGCCGTCCTCTGAACACTCTCTAATACAAAGAAGCCGTTTATCAGCTGTCGATGTTATTTTAATGATTGTTTCGGATTTATGAAAGAGCGAATACTTTCTCGCGATGGTGATTTATGGAGTTTCTTTGTCCATCCAGTATTAAACAGCTTGCTAGTTGTCTCGTCGCCTAGGGAGTCAGTGGGTTAGAATCCTGCCCGAAAATAGAAGGGATATATAGCAAGTTATATTTTGATTACACTCTTCCGCAAGGTATATATGTCAGTATTGATGCTAGGCGTCATGTAGTAAACATTATTTGTATACAAAAAACAATGATCGAAACACTTGCCAGTAGGTTAGTCCCAGCATGGATTTCGTATCGAGCGCAGTGGGTTCAATCCCTGACCGGGTTTATTGTGTTATGTTCCGTGGACCAGACAGTTAACCGTTAAAGTGGCTTTTTTTTATCTCCCCCAGGTGTATAAATGGGTAACGACAAATTTAATGCTGTGGTAACCCTTTCAGATGGACTAGCATCTCAGGAGGGAGTAGAAATACTCCTAGTAGCTTTATGCTAAGGGAACCGCTGATCTGAGGGGCCACAAGGCGAGGAGAGTTCTCAGTGAATTACAAAAACCGGATAGTTCTTGTGCCAAATCTCCCCCGGTTATTAAATTAAGAGAGTTGAATGGCTCCGGAGACGAGAGTGGAGAGCGGGCCTGTAGTTTTCGCGCTGAGTGTTCGTCGTAAAAGTTGAGAGGCTTGGAAACGAGGAAAAAGTAAGCAACAAAACCTCTCTCGAAACTCAGAGCGGAGAAACGTACTTTGCAGCCTTCTGCGCATCCCTAGCTCTACTTGCGGGCTCAGGTAATAATGCAGGCTGTAATGGTGGAAAAAACGGCGGACTGTCAATAAGGTATGCGAGGATGTCGCTCGGTTGATTTATTTATGCTTGGGCAAGCATTAATTTTTTTCTGCATTTCACTGTCAAGAAAACAAGTCTCCCCCTGCCTGCTGAGAGGCTCTCTTGCTTATATATTCAGTGGTGTGCTTATATGGATGCTATATGTAAAGAGTGTTTGAGGAAAAAATGTGTCTTCACATCGAAATTTCTTGTATATACCGCGGGGAAATGAAGGGTTCGCAAACCTTAGGTCAGGTTAATTTTGTCCGAAAAAATTGATTCCCAACGAAAACAATACACCAGATTTCCATTCGTGACGTTTAAATGTTGCTGCTTGCGGGGAAAATTTGGAAAGCATATAAAGTTCGTAACTTTTTTCGTTTACATGATCGACGAAATTCGCGCCATTTTTTCAAACTTGGAGCCCGGCGCGCAGCCAAAAACTCGCGCATACTTGTTACGTTTTCCGCTCTGAATTCTCGAAAAAGGAACTTTGTCAACCTCCTTCCCGGGGTCTTTTTGCGCGAAAAATTCAAGATGGCGGATACTCCTGTTGCCTCTCTACGTATGCCCGATAAAACGGGTTCTCTTGATGCTGACCAAAACAAATTGTGCCTCTGGTGAGACGAACGAGTTGGTGGCAAACCAAGAAGCCTCGCGCGCGCCCGTAAGCTGTGACGTCATAAATGATTTTCGACCTGCTACGAAAAGTGTAAAATGCGAGCGGTTTGTTTTGATAGCAGCTACAATGCGGCGCCCGTTAACAAGTTTTTCTTTATTAGCAATTTCATTTTATTCGTGAGAGATTTCCAAAGAAAAGACACCGTCAATGCGCTAAAAAGACCGCGGGGGAATGGCCTCCTTTCCCAAGGAGAAGAAAGTATTCCTTGCAGTTATACTGTCTTACATCGCCGGCTCTCTCGTCGTAGAAGGCAAAGGAAGTCTTCGAGGAGATAAGATAATCTTTTCTCCACTACGTAAAGGAAATAACTACACCTTAATGAAAAGCAAGAGCGACTGGTTTCTGTCCGGCTATGATAAAATTGCTGAAGCCGTGGTTTTATCACTTAATTACTCTCCGCCTTACGGTAAGATATTATTTAACGTATTGTGGTACAATTGAAACTGGACATGGATATATTTTACATTGGCCTTTTTAGCGATTTTCTGCTCATTTGAGAAGTGTTACAGTTGTAAGGGGCTATTGCTGGATTAACTAGGAAAAAGGGATCTCTGATTGCTTTTCTCCGTGGGGCGTTATCTGTGCAATCGGCTGTAAAATACTGAATTGAAAATCGTGACAGATTCATTCATGTGCAGTAAACCATAATGTTTTCAAACGCGCTTTCTCTTTCAAGTTTGTAAATCGCCTATATAGCTAACACTTTTCTTCAAAACAGATCTAGAGAAATCAGCGGGAAATTGGAGATGTTACCCGAGCGAAATTAGTCTATGTTTCAACGGGATTTCAATACCTATTCATGGATTTGAACTTTTTGTCGTCCTTTATTAAAAGTAGTTGATCGTATTGCGTTAAAAGGTAGTTGAAACGTTTAGAAAATATTTGAAACTTCTTCTCGACATCAATCGCACAACATTTCTTTAGTTCGCAATAACTGTGGCAATAGGCGAAAAATATAATCGAATTTCTCGAGTTTTCTAGCTAAAAAAGTTGTTAACTTCTGGTCGTAAACTCCATTTTGGCGTTTTTCAATAATTTAGTACATGCAATTCTTTGAAAGCCGCGGTGAAGAAAAAATCAAGCGCTTTACAATTATCTTGACAAATTTTCCACAAGGGTAAACTAAAATGTTTTTAATAAGCTTTTCCGAAAATTATACGTTAAACAAATCTTCTATTAGCCTTCCAATAAGATGGATTTCGTATTGAACAAGTAAGATCACAAGAGAGAGATCAGAAGTTAAGTTTACAAAAAGACCTGTGGTCTTCAGGTTTTGTTTAGCATAAGAGTTTCGCTGGTTTAGCATTGTACTTTCATGGTACCAGCACGCCCGGCCCACGTAATGGAAGAGATTTCCCATTGTAAGAGCTTGAGGTTTCTTTGTACCTTTGAACATACGTGGCCTAAACAAATATAATCAAGGCTTTTATTTTCGTGCGATGAATGTGAATTCGGTCTTGATAAGATCAACTGGAAATTCGTTGGAGAATTGTTTAGCGCATGACCACAGAAAATATGTTCAATTTGCGCTACCTAATTGACAAAATTGATTAATTAGAATTTTGCGCCGAAATTACAGGTCGATTTAGCTGTAATACACAGCCCTAGTTTGTTCCATTGCACGATTCCATTACTAACAACAAGAGGTTTTCAGTTTTAGTTTGATTTAATTCACCCAGTTTTAATTTCCACATTTTGACGTATTTTTTGGACAATGATTAACTCAGGCAATCTCTGAGAAAACGTTCCTTACGCGAGAAAAATCAAAAAATATCTTTCGGATGCGGGGGACAAGCTTCAAAAGACCTAGCAAAATTATTATAACCACTTTGACGAGCGTTGTACAGTTTACCAGAATTCTGACACGATTGTCTTCCTTTTGAGGCCCTGTTCGGTGCAACTTGCAACAAACGTCATGGTAATAAGCGGGGGAACTTCAGCGTAATTGAGAAAATGAATTGACGACGGTCAACAAGATTTGACTTAAAATTAACACAGCCTAGAAAAGTTATAAGAAAATCATTCAAGGTGAATCAGCTGTTTTCAAATGCCGAGTAACGCCCTTGTACTTTCACAGAGCCCTTGTACCATCTACAATTCTTCTGTAGCGTGCACAACCAACATGACACAAAATTCTAACCGCTTTCGCTATAACGAGTTCTGCCGCTGTAAAACTGAAACGCAAGAAAAGGAGCAATTGTTTTGGCGTGATCAGCAACCCATATAACAACTTCAATATCTCAATAACACAAACGAAAAAAAATAGCCGTCATATATTGTCATTTATTCGAGTTACAGCAAGACTCTCTACCATAGTAATTAAGACTAATAAAATTATTTTTAGGGTCCAGTCTTATGACAATAATCTTATAAGTCAATCTGGATTGTAAGATAAAAATTCATCTTTTTCGGGGCTACTCATATAAAAAAATATGGCTTGTCGAGAGCCGGCTTTTAGTCACTGCAAAGTATTGCGAGTGATCAAGTCACAGGTGTAACTGTACTGTGACAACAACGCCAAGGTTAACGAAAAACGACTTTTTATACTCAACCTACGGATCTCGCAAGAATTTAGATTCATTCAGTTAACTTATCACTGTCAGAGATATCCCAAACAAAATATATAAGACAGCGTCAAAATTCGCGAAAAATGAATTTTTAATTTGGCCCTCGTAGTTCATGTTCTCTCGAATACGTAAAATGTGCTCATTTCTCTTTGTTGTCTGGTAAAAAATGGCAAAGAAATGAACAAATAATTATAACACCCGTACACAGCCATTGTACTCGTTGCCTTTGCCGTTGTGCATTGCTTTTTAAACTTCCTAAAACCGAATGAACGGCAAAAGAATAAACAGCCAAACGCGCACAAAGCAAACGAAAGCCCAGCCGAACAAAAAGACGGTTGAGAGCTCGAGTGCAGAAAGCATCTTTGCAATGAAATGTCTTTTCACCACATTTCCCGCCATTTCGTCTCAGGTAGTTGCGAGAAAGTCGCTTGGGCTATCCACGTATCGCGCGAGTAACGTCCTCGAAATAACTGGGTGCCATGTCAAAAAATAACTTAGGAGGGATTCTTTGGGTATAAGGCCTACGTGGGGGATTCACTCTCATACCTTAATCTTCTCTTGTGCCTGAGAAACTTGCTCTGCGTCAGTAACTACCCAAGTTGTTTTCAATCTAGTTGCTAGCGAGAAATTTCCATCAGCTGCAAACTTTTCGTCAATGAAAGAGGTTTTATTGGCTGCGAATTGACACTAAAAACAGTTCTAAATACCCGAATGCCTTGAAAAACTCTTTCTCTACATAATTCAGTCGTTATATTTCCGCTGAGCCGGAAATTGGAACAGTGTAGTTGAAGTGTGCTATTAAAATGTCCTAGCTGAGAAACCCTTGCTCTCTGTAAATTAGTCAAGAAATAAAACCAGTTCAAACGCAAGATTATTCCTTGGGTACTATAACTACTTAATATCGGTCGAGAAATCTCCTTTCGAGAAATTTGCATCGGTGAGGAATTTTTTATAACTAAAAAGTTGACTTTTCGTCGTGGAAAAATGATAAGGAACAATACAAAATAAAACATTCTTGCTCTTTAATTAAAAATGACAAGAATCTCTTCCTTTAATTTGTGTACTTAAGTTACAGCATTTGAAAATTCTTAAATACATAAAAGCAATGTTGTCGCTTGAAAGATGGCAAAATGTACCCGGGCAGCGCTAGCGATCTCGAGTGGTTGGTGTCAAATGCTTCTTTCATAAAGATCTTTTCACAGGTTTTCGAAATCATTTCCCTGGATCTACATCATTACCTTTTTAATTTAGCTAGAAGTCTTTGAAAGATTCCCAAATTTTTGTACATGCCGAAGCTAACTGCATTCTGATGTCAGTTTGACACAGAATTGACGGGATTCTAAAATCCGAGGTTTAGCGGGTGCAAAGCCAAGATGAACTAAACCAGTATTTGTTATATGAATTCAAGCAATTTTTTCAGCCTTTGAATAATTTGAAACTGTACATAAAAAATTGCAGTGAAAGCGCTTAATATGTGGTTTTCTGGTAAGCCATGATCGAATGATGGCTGGTCAAACAGGTCCGAAATGCGTACATGTGCACAAATAACAAGCTTCCAATTTATACTGAACAGCCTAATGTCCTTGATTTTGTTAGCCTTTGAGAAATTTATTCGTGCTTATTTATTCAAAATTGCACTCGAAATCATGTGATTACCCATACAAATCATAATCTTTAAGATCTCGCATGTAACACATTGCAGATGCCATTAAAGATGGACTCCGAACTCTTGACGGGAAAGGTGATTTTACGGTTGGAGACATAACAAGAAAGGTAAAGGCACAGTGAGATATTGATATGCAGAAACAAGAAAAAGAATAAAAAGCTCTCTCGAGCCGCTCAAACGCATGTGTTGAGCAGAACTTTGACAAGTGGCACCTTCCGTACACGCAGAGAGTACTCTCTAAGAATTAAACGACTTCAGTCAGGGTATTTTTGGTTATTTTGGGCCGCGATCAAAATTACCTTTTAGTCGAAGGAAACCTGAAAATAGTAGTTTGCTAATATGGAAAAAAACCAAAGAGATAACAATCAACCATAAACAAACAAGGATGATTAGAGATGGAGAAGATTAATACGGATTGTAAACGATGAAGTTGAAAAATTGAGGCCAAACTTTTTAAAGAGCTCAAACAGTGACGTAGCTCCTGTACCGACCGTCAGCAAGGTTTATTAAAAACAAACAAAAAAAAACTTTAAAGTTTCTCTTATTTTGATTAGCATTTGAGATTATTTGAACGCTGCACTGATTTTTCCTTTCAGGCGATAGAGGAAAATCTACCTGTAACACTTCTCACCTCCATGTCGCTCATAAGTGCTTTTGTAATACCGCTGGTCGGTATCATATTTGGCTGCTTTCGTTGCAAGGGACGGTGTGGCGGCGAGCTGTTGGAGGAGGACCTGGAAACGAATCCTAAGAAACACAGACAACTTTTCACAGCCGCGATTTCTGTTTGTACGGCATTAATTATGTAAGTTTGACACAACTGTGTAAACGAGAAGCTTCTTCAGTGCAAATCGAGTCTTGTCACTTCTTGTTTTGATGTGCAAGCATTTTGGGAGCTTCTACCAAGTCAAGATTATTGAAGTCTAATTTCCGTTGTCTGATAGAGGGGTTTTCAACTGAGTGTCGTAAAACGAAAACCAAAGTAATCGCTCTTGCCAATCACAAAGAACACGGACAATAAAATGAGCCAATCAAAATTTCGAAGTAATTACAGGTAGCTGACGCAAAGCGCGGGAAAACGCGTGCGAACGAGTAACGATTGGATGAAAAATTGGCGCGAAGTGCAAAACCAATCCCTTTTTGAAACTCAAATTAAAAACCGCTCTAGTTAAAGCTTAGATTGATTTTATTATTTCTTAACTAAAAAACGCAGAATCTCATTTTGCCGACATCAATTAAAGAGTAACAGTTCCAAAGCAGCAACGACATTAGTTCATAGACTAGCTTTTTGTAAAAATTTAATAATGATGGAGACCGTCCCATCGAAAACTCGAAACCTACTCGTATAAGGATTTGAAAATCACTGTTATAAATCGCAAATGACCAATTGTTGGTTTATTTTAAATCCCCTCGAAAATACTCCAACATTTAAACCTCGGGACAACCTATTGATGTCGAAACACATTTTGAACCTTTAAACTTGCGAATGACACCTGAACAGTTGAGTAACATGGCCGGCTTATCACGATTAATTGTAAGACGATTTATATTCCGCAGGATCGCTGCTTTTTCAATCAGTCTTATCAACGACAAAACAGAAAGCGCCTCTCCATCGCTGGACGCCCTTTTTATGGACTCGATTGTGGACATCACCATTTACAAGGAGAACACCTTGGAGGTGAGCCTTGAAGACTTGAAGTTGATATCAAACACAACAGTTGTATATGAATTTTTTGTGAAAGATTGCCAAGATAATGTTTGCTCCCTGCCATCGATAAAAATGTTCCTAATGCGATCTTTTTTGTACAAGTGCACGTATTTTGCTTTTTCTTTTTTTACTATAACATGAACTTCAAAAAATTGCAAAAAAACCTTTTATTTCGCAAAATTTGAGCGAGAACTGGCACTTATACAGAGTTCACGCAATCAAAAACATTTTGATTGTATTTGAAATACAAACACTCGCCATTTTTCAGCATAACAGTACCACTTATTGCGCTGTGGAAGAAATAACTAGCTAAGAGGGCTTATTATGTTCCTTTAACTTTTAACAGTGTCTGAAAAGAAACCATCATTAGGAATTTGCAAGTAGTCAGAGGGTTAGTTATGGCGAAATTTTTCGTGCTTAGGTTCCTCCGGCTGGAAGAAAGGCGAGGAGCAATGTGAACGAGAATCAAAACATAAACAACGCGCGCGCGCGTAGCCTGAATTGAAACACGACGTCATAAGCTATTGATGACGTGTAACATGCAAACGGTTTGTTTCGATTGTAGCTACAACGCTGGGCATCTAAACGTTGTAAAGTTTTTCTTTAGAACCAATTCGTTCTTAATCATTGTAAGGGGTGTCTACGTAGTAAATGTTATCAGGAAACTGGTAACAGAAGCTTAGTTATATGTGCTGTGTTGTAATATTTTGAATTGTTTTCCTCTTGTAGGAACTAAGCGAAGTAACCGGAGAAAATATGAATTTTACAATCGATCTGATAACAAAAGAATTGTCATGTGAGTTATAAGTTGCTGTAGTGATTTCATACACAATTTTTACCGTAACAAGTATGACGATCTTTGACTTCGATCGCAGTGTTTGATTTACGGTCTACATTACTGTATTACGTATGTGCTTTGCATATGTTTCGGAGTCTCTGTACTCTAATGATTCAAGAAACTTGTTTAAGTTAGCAATCTGCTCCGACTGTTTGGAAAAAAACTTGAAGTTTTTCAACCAGTTAGGGACAAAACAGGAACTAATCGGATTAAATATAGTTTCGCATTATTTCCGCCGAGCTTGTAGAGTAACAGAGTTCTTGAATTGAATTGAATCTCAAGGAACTGTTTCGTTTAGCTAAGGGCCTTTTTGAACGAAATTTCCTTTGGTTGAAAAAAGACAGACAAATCCTGTAAAGCGTTTTGACTAATAAGAAGAACGGAAGCTATTTGTCCTTGTTATGCGGTTTTCTGATTTGGAATTACTTATAAAACTTGTTTACCTTGGTTACAGATCTACCGGTTAATATTACCACACCAGTCATTGAACGAACTAAAGACGCCGTGAAGGCCGTTCTGGATAACGTCAAAGAACTAGGAACAAGTTAGTATCTACGGTTGCTGCACAAGGGAACATTACTTGTTGGACTTGAAAACACAGCTTGGTTAGGCCTTCCGTCCACTTTGATCCGTCACGAAAACGGAGCTTTTCTAAAACGCTCTTCAACCCGGAGGAATTTGAAAACGCCGCCGCCATTGTGTTTTAGTGCGGACAGAAAACATTTTGAAAACGAAACTTTTTGAAAACGGTGACGTTACGATAATCATGATATTTCTCTGCGCGAGTTTTACTCGAAGACAAATGCGATTATTGCGTTTTCAAATTTCTCCGGCCCAGTGTGGACGGGACCTTAAGCCGACGGCAGGTCTTTATTTTATGCGAGAGCACACTAGCGAACCATGAAGCAAGTTTAAAGGCGATTTTTTTGAGAAAAATTTCTAACAGAATATATCTTATGACAAAAGGATTTTCTACGTTTAAGTGTTGTAAACAAGTGAATAACAGTAACAGAGAAAAAAGTTAAAAGAAATAAAAAAAAAAAACAAACAAGCGTAAACAAAAAAAGAATGATGGAACAAGCATGGAAAGAAGAAAACAAATAAACAAACAAATAGAGCGGTTTTCAATAGACCATTTTACAGTTGTCTGCTTGGTGACCTGGCCTTTGAATGGCAGCGAGCCTGCAGGTGACCTTGTTTTGATATAGACCTCACTTTCCTTTATTGTGTAAATCAAGTTGTTTTAAACGCTAACTATAGTTTGCATTTAAATGAGAAAAGCAGAAAGGTCTGTATCAAAGCAAGGTCACCTCCAGCCTCGCTTGCATTCATAGGCCAGGTAACCAAGCGCACAACTGTAAAATAACCTATTGAATGTCGAAATTATTCAGACAATTACTTTGGTTTTAGATTTTAGTTTTAGATTTTACTACGGTTTGAGATTGGCTGAGCAGTCTAATTGGTAAGCAATTATAAAACAAGACATTATAAAACATAGAAACAACAAGCAAACCAATAAACGATAAACATAGACACATGGGAGTAATCGAGCTAATAAATTTCTCAGAAATCATCCAAATAAAACTGATAAAAAACTGTCATTAGTGATAAATGCTATTCAGTTCCAACCAAAGTCCGGTAATTGACAATCTGCTTTTCAGAGCTCAAAGATCTAAGAGATTCCTTAAAGGATGTGGCGGACATTGTTCAGAATTTACGGCTGCTTGGTCAGAAACTTCGTGATGGCCTGGACGAGGCACGCAACAACTTAACAGACGCGAAAACAGAGTGTGACAAAGATGAGTCGTCAAAAACAGCTGGGGCGTGTGACAAAATACCCACTGGGGATCCACTACAGGCTCAAGCGGATTTTAACAAGGTAAGGCTTAGTTCACTTTAGCGACATAACGACATAAACATAACGACATAAGATGGACGTTATGTACTCGTTATGTTTGCAGAGTGGACATCCTGACATAATGACATAACAGCAGCATTATACATACCATAATAGCGACATAAGGGAAAATACTGATCTTTTCAGTCCCCATGTCTCCGTGTTCACGTTACTGTCATAAGCGATAACGTAATGGACTTTGAACAACTCGAAAGTAATTTATTCTTGTCAGCAAGCTCCGAAAGCCTCCCAAATGAAAATAAAGCGAAGTTGACATAGCTTTGAAACGAACTACGTGTTAACAAGGCTTGGGGGTAAACTATTGACAGCTGAGGTAATCACACCGGATGAAGTGTGCCAAGATTTTCAGGGTTCATTTCTTAAGACTTCTGTTCCTCTAAGAAATTGAATTTGAAATTTTTACGGTATGTTTTTTTTTTTCTTGTCACCACATTCTTCTCAATTTTCAACCCCGTTTGTGTTGTTTTTAGGTCCCGGCATTGACGCAAGAGTCGTCAAACATAGAAGGAATTCTCGCCAGAAATGACTTTGAAGAACGAAGCACTGAGGTGTGTCACAAATTCTTAACCCTCGTTCATTTGCAATAACTTTTAAGCTACGTGTAGCTACCTCAAAACGAGAAAGGGAAATAGGGCGATTGCTAGGAAAAAGATATCGGATAAAAGATATTTAATATCTGTTACAAGATATACACCGCATTTTAATTTCTGGTAGAAATAGACTTTTAATCATGGCAGGGTGTAGACGAGATCTTTTAAGCTAGAGGCAACGTGTACTAACAACGAAAGTTATCATTTAGATCTAACTTTTAGCTAACAGATATTACTGATATCGATTTTTTTTTTTACTTTAGGGGCAAAATGAATTTAACTCCATGGCAGCAAAAGTTGACCAAAAGACATTATCAGGAAGGGAAGGTAAGTTATCAAACAGAAAAGACTGGTAAATAGTAAAGGTTTTTAACTGTGACCAAGAGATTATCAAAGTAAGAGAGTGAATCCCCATATAGGCCTGATCCCTAAGGGAATCTCTCTTAAGTTATTTTCAGACATAGTACCCAGTTAGTTCGTCCGCGTATATTGCTCGCGCGTTGCGCGGATATTTTCGTGGAGGATTTGTTTATGTGTCACTTCGTTTTAAATCGACGGAAACCCTCCAACGGTGTGGGGATGCCTTCCTTTATATAAACATCAAAGAAGCAAAGGAGCTTGTACCCTAGCTATGTTTTCATACATTTTGAAACTTGAGGAGTTTAAATAAGAGACTAGTGTCTCCTGCCCAAACAATATGTTGTTGTTGTTCGTCCTTCGTTGTCGAGGATGACCATGACATCTAGTTGGCTGATGAGTGTCCGGAGGTGGCTGATGAGGCCAATCCTGGCAAGGAAGCCTCTCCCACAGGTAGGGCAGAAGTGGGTAGGCGCTGTGTTGGCGCTGGTGGCTCTAGCCTTGCGTGCTGCCGTGCCCGTTTCTACTCAGCTTGAAGGGACCTGCGCTCCTTTACTGCGTGGGCTCCTTTGATGATGTGATGGCGCCAGGAGGGTCTGTCCGAGGCCAGTGACTCCCATGAGTCAGTGCTGATGTTAAAGTCTTTCAGGGAGACCTTCAGGCTGTCCTTGAAACGTTTTCTTTGCCCTCCGACTGTGTGCTTGATCTGACAGAGTTCACCGTAGAAAAGCTGCCCAAACAATAATAAACTGAATGAACCGCAGAGAAATGAGCAGCTAAACGAGTGCAAAGCAGAAACTCCCGACCACAACGCAACTGAACAAACGGATGGTCGAAAGTGCGGATAGACACTCGCCGCCCAAACAAACAAAGGGAGTTTAAGCGACAACAACTACAACGCCAAGGACAACTGGACAACGTCGATTAAAAAAACGACTTTATATTCAACCCACGAATCTCGCAAGAATATACATTCATTCAGTTTGTCTATCATTTTCAGAGATAATTTAAACAGAATACGTACAATTCGAAAAAGAATTTTAAAAATTGGCCGTCGCATTCGCTGGGGGCTGCTTCCTTGTGTTTTCCAAGTGTCTGTGAAGAGGATTTAGATGAAAGTTTTGAACGACTAATAGATTTATACTAAAACAATTAGATTATTCGCTCTCGATTTCTATCGCGTGATAATTGACGAGGGCTGCGCCCTCGTCAACTATCACGCGATAGGCATCGAGAGCGAATAATCTAATTGTTTAATAGAAACACTCGTGAAAGTTTGGGAGAACTCGAAAAACCTGTGGAAATACTTGCCTGCGGCTCGTGTTCCCACCGCATTTCTCGTTCTCCCAAAGTTCCGCTCGTGTTTCTATAACTCGATAGCAACACGGTACACGTTTCTATTTCTTAAGTAACGCATGCGTACACAGCCATTATACTCCTTGCCTAATGTCGAACCCAGGTCTCCCACGGCCAGGCAGGCGTCAAACAGAGTGAGATCTGGGTACGAGGTTACTCTTTGCTGTTGCCGTTGTGGTTTGCTTATTTTTAAGGTCCGGTAATATGGACAACATTTTTCTTCAACTTGTCTCGCAACATTGTTGCATTGTAAGTTCAAAACACGCTGTTGCGCGTATTACCACGTTTGTGACCAACTTGCCTCGCAGCAAAATACAGTGTTGCAAGGTGAGGCAACATGTTGTGCAAAGTAGACTGGAGTTCTACTTTCTGCAACAAATTTTAGTTTTGCTGCTCGTATTACCACTGAAGCTGCGACTTGTCTCGCAACAAATTTGAATTCGACGCTTGTAATTGGCTGTCGCAAAGCGCGGCAACGCAGCCAAAAAACAAAAACAACAACAACAACAACAAACGGCGGACGGTAAGGACGAGCCTGAATTCGACGTAGACCAGTAACTCTCGGAAAGTAATACATTTGCCCTGTGAAAAGAACTCGAGGGCTATCATAGTCTTTGGGGCACCTCGTTTGTCCCTTCAAAAGAAGCGGCAAAACAGGGAAAATGTTTGGAAGAATCTTTAATCTTTAATCTTTAATCTTCAATCATTATTTATACACGGTAAAAACATCAGGTAGAAAAAAATAACATCATAATAATGATTATAAATCAAAATCCTAACATTATATTAACTTACATTGAAATGCCCCTTAAAAAACATCCTGGTTTCCATGAATGCCGTGTTTAAAAATTATGGTAGAGGAGGCGTTTAAATTTGTTTAATGAACCAGACTCTCCAACTGAACTGTTGCAGAAATACAACTTTTCGCCTAGCTATCTTTTACAACAACAAAACTTTATTTTGTTCTGAAACGACACTGAGCTTCATACTGAGAGAACGTCGCTGGCACGGAAAATTAAGAAGAGAATGACGGCCACAAGCCGGGCTGTTCCGAAAACGCGGAGTGCGAAGTGCGGAGTGCTGAGTGCGTACTCTAAAAAAAAAAATAAAAAAAAAAATAAAAATATATATATAAAAAAAAGAAATTAAAAAAATAGAAATAAAAGAATTTAAAAGTGAATCAAAAGAATAATTAAATACATAAATAAACTAGAAATAGAAATTTAAGAAATAAAAATAAAAAATAATTGTTAAAAATTAACATCGCCTGAGGTGGACTGTTTATATCACGTATATTTCATTCAGTCCAAATGGTAAATTCAACTAACTCACGATTTTCATAGTTTGCAGTTCACTTTTAGGAAAAAAAAAGTAAAGAACAGTCCAGTTTTGATCATGTCTAGAAAATGCGAGAAATTACGCCTTAGGTTTCCTTGGACAGCCGTGTTGCCTCGAAACAAACTCAAGCTTTGCTTTCCAAAAATAAACTGCCCGTGCGAACCATTCAACAACTTGTCAACTGCGCAGTCCCTAAAGTTCTCGCACTCTGATTGATGAATTCAAACTAAAACCTTGAAAATTTTTTCAGCGCTGAAAAATAGTACGGAAAGAAGTGACTTAGAAAAACATTTGACAATAAAAACTTGCGACAGAACATTTCTTGAAAGCATTTCTAAGATTTAAAAAGCTGAAAAGCTGAATTAAAATCGACGACGTTTCGACATTACCGCAACGTCATTATCAAGTCAAATAATGTATGTCAGAATAGTGTTACCATTTAAAGATCAGAGATCGGCCAATTCCGCGCGAAGGCAACTTCATCAATAGACGATGAATACAGTTTAATCAATTGCGGACATACGCGTCCGATCATATCTTCCTTTCCTGCACCAGGCAATGGTACGAGAACACTTTACTGTTTAAGCATAAGTAACAGATTTACGGTCGAGGATGACAGGAATAAGGGATCTCACTGCGCCGCACAAGAAAGTCCTCAATTTCTCAGTAATTGGAAATGAAAATATGTTGATATCCTTCTGTAGCTCCTTTGTGTACAGCACAGCTAGATTTTGCCCTTGTAAACACAAAAGAAGGAAAGTAGGGAGTTTTAATTTTCCATTAGGTCGCACGGGCAACTAGTATAATTAACCAATTTTATGAAATCTTTTCTTCGCTAGTATAAACATACCTTTATTTTTCAAGCGCAAATGTCACGTCATCTCCAATCAGCATAAACGGTGCCCACCTTGAAACCTTGGTAAAGCCGTGATCTCTCATCCACTTCATGGCCGCGTGAAGAGATTTACTGGCACTTTCTCCATGAACAAGGTGCTCGTAAAAACGACTCATC
>Ga0126339_10001532_pt1:0-7500 | contig 15798 bp, 13 predicted proteins | sample OrbTmetagenome_2_FD_92532 | JGI IMG/M metagenome (GOLD analysis project Ga0126339, IMG submission 92532) | Coral microbial communities from Petempiche,Puerto Morelos, Mexico - Orbicella T R C metagenome | ecosystem: Host-associated > Invertebrates > Cnidaria > Coral | place... | reverse complement strand
AGACGAATTGTTAGGACAATCAAGTGACATAATCGCTCTTTTGGCCGGCCTCGAAGGTCTACAGATGAAAATGGATTCCTTCAAATCCTTTCATGAAGCGGTATATAATGTTATGCTGGAATTGAACGAAGATGACACTGGAAACTTTGATTGTTTTTCATTGCTATCTAATCCATTCGTCGAATGTGTCACAGATGTCAAAGCACATATTAAAATGTTAGAAGAAGGGAGAATGGAATTATTGATGGAGCGATCGCATACTTCCATCTGAACAAGCACTTCTAAGAATTCACAATGGATGTCATCTTCAATGTGTGCAGCCACAGAAGCCACAGCATTACAGGCAAAGATAAACAGTCTCAAAAGACAGCAAGAACCTGACCGGCAACAAGAGCTTTTGAAAAGTCAACAGAGAGAGCTTGAACGCTTAGAAGAGCAAGAACGGATTCAAGGAGAGCTGGACGCACCTAAGGCAAGACAAGGCGTCCTGGAATGAGTTGAAGAAAAATCCAATAACGAGCAAGAAAATGAAAATTCTGATAAAAAGGAAAAGCCTAGCGTGACCAAAACTCCCTGGGTTTCGGTGAGCGGCCAGCATTTCCTTCTGGTGATGCAAGCGAATTCACCCATTCCCACTTTTTCTCCAGTCACAAATGAGACGTAACTCTCTCCCAGTCCCAACTGCTCCAGAAAAAAAAACACCAAATTCCAGCGTCGACAGATTCAACTCCTCAAGAAAATGACGCTTGCCATTCAAAGGCGCCTGTTTTTAGTGGCAAGATCATGGAAAATCCGAAGCGGTCAAGTGCCTTTGATGCCCTAATCGAAGAGGATGCTGTTAAGCCCAGTCACAAACTTTACTATCTGGGAGAACACACGGCTAGAAGGGCTCAAACTATGATCAGTGGCTTACTTGGCCTTCAGACAGAGACTGCCTACCACAGGGCAAGAAAGATCCTCAAGGAACGCTTTGGCGACCCTTTCAAGGTATACGAAGTATATTGCAGAAAATTAAAGGGGTGGCCTGTTTGTTCTGCAGCCACTGAGCTGCAAGATTTCAGCAACTTCTTAGTGATGACAGAAGAAACTATGAAAACAGTCAAATAGCTTAAAGAGTTTGAAAACTTCTCCTTCATATGAGAATTAGCTGCTCGTCTCCAGACGTATTACACTAATAAATGGAGAGATAATGCAAAGACGATGGACTGCAAGCAAGGTGACTACACCTTCCATAACTTTGTCAGTTACATCCAAGAAGCTGCGTTTGATGCAACTCATCCTGTCTTTTCTCACGAGGCCCTAGCCACAACAACAAGGGAAATTCAGCAAGGAGTCAACACCAAACATAAACGGCCCCCATCAGATAAGAAAAGAGACAGCGATGTTAGCTTTGGAACAGCCTTCACTACTAGCGCCGGAAACGATGAAAACACAGGAAACCGATCTTCTCCAAACAAAAACAAGTGTTTCCTGTGTCTCAAGCCACATGAACTGGAGCACTGTCAAGAGTTCTTAAAGAAACCAGTTACAGAGAGGAAAGCATTCGCTGGAGCAAAGGGCCTGTGCTTTGCGTGCTTAGCCAGAGGACACATGACACGACAATGCGAACAGAAGAAGAGATGTCGAATCTGTAAGAAACCCCATGTAACTGCCCTTCACCTTTATGAACCAGTCACGCCTAAGAAAGATGAACAGCTAGAGGGCTCAAATGAAGAAGAAACAACCAAGGCAACAAGCAGTTGCATGAGCATTTGTCATGCCAACAACTGTGACACCTGCTTCATTACAAACGACACCTGTGAGAAACTCGGACTTACAGGCCCTGAAGTGGCATTGCAACTGGGAACGATGCACGCTGTTGAAAATAACACTATGAAAATCAATGGCTTATTGTTTCTTGCCATGACAAGCTGGTCAACATTGAGCTTCCGAAATCATATACCAGAGATCAAATTCCTGCCAGAAAGGAACAAATTCTGCAACCTGAAACTGCGCAAGCCTGGAAGCACCTTTGTTCAATTGCGAACAAGATTCCCCTGTACTATAAGGACCTCGAGGTTGGTGTACTCATTGGCAACAATTGCGTTCAAGCGATCAAGCCTTGCGAGTTAATTCCTGGAAAGTCCAGAGACCCCTAAGCTATTTGGACCGCTCTTGCAGGGTTCATACCCTTTTTCAGAAACAATTTTCCAGGACTTTTCCAGGACTGAGGACTAAGATCTCAGTGTTAATTCTCCTTACAGTCTGGCATACATTTCATATTTTTCACTTGAGTTTAACAGATTTCCAGAACTTTCCAGGACCAGCAGCTTTGTGGCATTTTCCAGGACTGGAAAGTCCTGGAAAATGCCACAATAAAATTCCAACACTTTCCAGGATTTCCAGGACCTGTCCGAACCCTGTCTTGGCTGGGGCTTAATTGGTGCCTTACTCCCAAGTAGCGAACCAGAAGGAGATGATGGCATTATCGCCTCTGACTGTTTCTGAATAACGATGAAAGAAATCAGCCTGGAAGAGACTCCAACATGAAGCTTTGTTCAGCAAACACAATGCAAGGAATTAATCAATCCCATCACAGTCTCTAAAATGTTCAAGAGAGATTTTTCGGAAGGTCAAAGGCACTGCAAGACGCTGTCACAAGAAGATAAAAGATTCTTGCAAAAGATGAAAGATGGCATCCACCTCACCAAAGACCACCACTATGAGATGTCTTTGCCATTTTGCCAAGACAAGATTGACTTTCATCGAACAGGAAAACAGCAGAGACCTGACTCCATTAGCTGAAAAGATGCTTTGCTAGAGACCCCCAATACAAGGACCATTACATCTCCTTTATAAATGACATGATCAGAGCTGGTTGCACTGAAAGAGCCCCGAAGAAGAATGCAAAGTCATGGTACATCCCACATCATGGTGTATACCACCCCAAGAAACTGGGAAAAGTCAGAGTTGTTTTCGATTGCTCTGCAGAATTTGAAGGCCAGTTGCTGAACTGGCAGTTACTGCAGGGACCTGACTTAACCAACTCACTGCTGGGAGTCCTGTGCCGCTTTCGCCAAGAACCTGTCACATTTGCATGCGATTTTGAAGGGATATTCCACCAGGTGAAAGTCAACGAGGAACATCGAGACTATAAGGCGATATCACCAAAGACCCTGTGGAATACTGAATGACTGCATCTCTTCGGGGTCAGATGCTCGCCAGGATGCACTAATCTGGCTCTTAAAACCACTGCCGAAGACAACAAAAGGAAGTTTGGAACTGAAACTGCAGAGTTTCTCAGTAAGAACTTTTATGTAGATGATGGTTTGAAGTCTGTTAAGACAGTCAAGTAAGCTATCTCCCTCATAGAGAAGAGTAAACTGATGTGTAAGGAAGGTGGATTTTGACTACACAAGTTCATCTCAAACTGAAAGGAAGTAATTGAAGCAATTGAAGGCTTTCATGCAAAAAGGGTGTATATAGCATATTTATGGGGCGATTTTTATTTTTTGCAGGATCGAGCTAATTTTTGGCAGACTGACTTGTTTTGACATGAAAAGCATCGTTGCACAATTGTTTTTGTTGATTTGTGTTTTGTTTTCAACAAATAACGTATGCAAAAAAACTCAGTGTTTTAAGGGTATCTTTTGGAGATCTTTTGCTGCGCAAAAAACAAAAGAAACCTTTTGTTTCACTAGACGATGAAGTCACCGAGGCATGGCATTTGCCACTAGTTTTATTATTCATATAATTATCCTATACTGTTGTTTCGTTAGCCCAAGCAAATAAGGTGCTGAATGGGCTGGATTCGGGTTTGTTTTGTCGTGACGCCGGTTCGATACAAGGTCGGTTGATTTTTTTTCCAGTCTATTTCTCTACTTCTTTCAAAAATCAAAACATCTATTTAAAAAAAAACCGTGCTGTTGAAGCTGCTAAAAGTAACTGTTTAAGTTCGCACCACGTCAAAATCCACCTTTGAAGGATTCACTCCAAAGGATGCTACTCGGAAAACTGAGTTTTTTTGCATACGTTATTTCTCGAAAAAGAAGCGCAAATCAACAAAAACAATTATGCAACGATGCTCTTCGTGTCAAAACAAGTCAGTCTGCCAAAAATTAGCTCGATCCAGCAAAAAATAAGAATTGGCCCAAAATGCTATATGTGCCCTTTTTGCATGAAAGCCTTCAATTCCTGCCGAAGACTGCACCAAAGGTTTCAAGGATCTTGATCTTGAGCACAAAGAACTTCCTTCTGAACGAGTACTGGGGATTGAATGGTGCGTAGAGAATGACGCTTTTCAATTTCGCATCACACTAAAGGACAAGCCCCTTACAGGATATGGTATCCTTTCAACCGTGAGCTCGATCTATGACCCCCTCGGGTTTGCTGCTCCCTTTCTCAAGTGACCCCATTAAAGCCAGTCACGATACGAAGACTAGAGTTAACAGCCGCTCTTGTCTCTGTCAGAGTCAGCCAAACACTTTAATAAGAGCTTGAATACGACAATGTAATTGAATTTTTCTGGACCGACAACAAAGTTGTCCTGGGATATATCACCAATGATGCCTGTTCGTTCCATATATTTGTCGCTAACCGTGTGCAACAAATCTGAGATCATACTTCTCCCAAACAGTGGCATTACATTGAAACTAAAAATAACCCTGCTGATGATGCCTCCCGCGGTCTCAGTGCAAGAAGCCTTGGAAGAAGCAATGGATAAAAGGACCTGGATTCTTGTGGGAGAACAGTGAAGGCCGGAGAAGCCCTGATTCACAGTATGAACTTCTCGAGCTATCACCTGACGATAAAGAAGTCAAGAAAATCTCTCTTTTCATGATAGCAGTGAATGAAGTCCCAGCATCCTTGCTACAATGACTAGATCATTTCTCAGATTGGTTCTGTGCAAAGCCGTAGCTGCCTGCTGCAGATACCTAGAAGTACTCAGAGAGAGAGTAAAATCAAGGGAAGGGATCCCCTTGGAAGATGTGAAAAACTCCGCAACTCAGAAGTACCAGCCGGTTTGGATAGAACTGAAGAAAGCTGAGCGCAAAATCATAAAGCAAATACAAGGAAAGGCTTTCGACAATAAGTTCAAGGCACTTGAGACCCTCAGGTCGAACAAAGAAATACAGAAAAGAGATGAAGCAAGAAAGCGAAATCAAGTTGTGAAACAAGCAAGCACTCTCTACTGCCCTGATCCTTTCCTAGATAAAGACGGGATTCTAAGAGTTGGTGGGAAAATTCAGCAAGCCAGCCTATCTGAAGATATAAAGACCGCAGTCATTCTTCCGAGAAGAGGACAGGTCACCAAGCTTGTGATAAAGGGTTTTCATAAGAAGACTCAGCACTGAGGAAGAGGCTTTACCCTCAAAGAAATTCGCTCTGGCTATTGGGTCACTGGATGTAGCGGTGCTGTTTAAACCTTCATAAAGAAATGCGTTACTTGCCAACGACTGCGAGCAAAGGCACAAGAGCAAAAAATGGCCGACCTTCCCGAAGAAAGACTAGAACCATCCCCTCTATTTAGTTACTGTGGTGTTGATCTCTTCGGCCCATGGTACATTAAGGAAGGCTGCAAGGAACTAAAAAGATATGGCATGGTTTTCACATGCCTGGCCTCTAGAGCTGTTCATTTAGAAGTCTGTCATACATTGGAAACTGACTCATTTCTAAACACACTGTGACGATTCCTCTGTAGGTGTGGTCCTATATGCCAACTTCGAGCAGACCAAGGCTCAAACTTCATTGGTGCAAGACGAGAATTGAGAAGCTCTCAGTGAAATGGATCAAGACAAGATCAAGTCCGACCTACTGAAGATGAACTGTGATTGGATAGAATTAAAGTTTAATGCTCCCACAGCCAGTCACATGGAAAGCATGTGGGAGAGACAAATCGGGACTGTTAGAAGCATCCTCTCTGCGCTCTTGAAAAAGAACTGGAGCCAGCTGAACGACAATGCACTAAGACATTTATGTGTGAAGCTGAAGCAGTGATAAACAGCTGTCCACTCACTACTGACAACACCAGGTCGCCTGTTTCTCTAGAGGCCTTGACCCCAAATCATCTTCTTACCATGAAGACTTAGGTTGTTCTTTCATCCCCGGAGCCTTCCAGGATGCCGACCAGTACTCAAGGAAACAATGGCGGCGCGTCCAGAATTTAACGCACAAGTTCTGGACTCGATGGAGGAAAGAATTTCTCCATGCTCTACAAGAACGGTAGAAATGGGTGCGCCCAAGATGAAACTTACAGATTGGAGATGTCGTTATCATTAAAGACGATAATACCCCCATACCCAGTGGCAACTAGCTCGTGTGACAGAAGCTCGAAAGGGAAATAATGGGCTAGTGCATAAGGTGTTCCTCGCTGTTGGAGATCTCCATCTCTCTGGCAGTGGCAAACGAACAAAACCAGTGTCTTTCCTGGAGCACCTAATCCACAAGCTTGTCCTCCTAGTCCTGAATAACACAGAAGAAAGACTGGGTGTCCCAGATGAGGAGCCAATCCCGCAAGGCTGAACAGGTTCCAGTGATACCAAGTGAAGCTGATGCTGACGGAAGCAGATGCTGAATGAACACTTTATTTTAGTTGTTTCCCTTTAGTTTGGACATTTCATAGAGTAGCTAAGCATTCTAGGAGACGCCTTTTTATAAATTAATTTAAAAATTTAGGGGACCCATGTAACTGCTGCAATATAGGCGCAGCTAAGTATCTATCATCAAGTTTTGTTCCATAATTTACAGAATATCATGTGGGATATATTTTGTTATAAGAACCAGTTAATAGCATTATAGAATGAGATCAGTAACGTGCATGATCGAAGAATCAGAAATTGCTTAAGAACTTGTCAAGACATAAGATAGGATTTAATCCAGAAATATTGGTGAGTAAGTCTATTCCATCAGCATTTAATTTCAGCCTGTTTCAGTTATGTTTTTTTCCATTATTGTACATAGCTAATTTGTCTTTCTCCTGTCCCATGTAGAACCACTAACCTGCTGTTAGTAATTTAGCTTTATGTAATTGTAATTTCAGTCGACCACATCATTATTAAATCAAGGAAACAAATCCAAAATAGTGACAAAGACTGGGTCATTTTTCTTGGTGGTATAGTGCTGTGCGTTTTTAAAGAACAAGTTTCTGTGACAAGATTTTACTCGTGGCACAGTTTGAGTCTGGCCACCTACAGCCATACATACATACATACATACATACATACATTTTATTTGTTCTCAAATTAAAATTACAATTGTAACATGCCCGTGGATAGCTGAGCTAATCTAGGCGGGTCATGTTTGGACGAGTTATTAATATACAACTAGGTACAACTAAATACAACTGAAGGTAACAAGAGCACTAAAGATACTAGAATTGACAACGATGACTAAAGACAGCTAATAAACTAACGATATTACAAATAATAATTAACAACAGTTACGACGAGAGACTACAGATACACTAAAGCGAAATTATTGAGTATTAATGAATACATACTAGGAGGAAAATAAATTCAGCTT
>Ga0126339_10001530_pt1 | contig 15811 bp, 10 predicted proteins | sample OrbTmetagenome_2_FD_92532 | JGI IMG/M metagenome (GOLD analysis project Ga0126339, IMG submission 92532) | Coral microbial communities from Petempiche,Puerto Morelos, Mexico - Orbicella T R C metagenome | ecosystem: Host-associated > Invertebrates > Cnidaria > Coral | place: Petempiche,Puerto... | reverse complement strand
GTGACGATATGTGAAATTTCCAATCATTTGTGAAGCAATTTCATTTGTGGTTGTTTTTCTTCGAGAATAGCACCTTTCTTCACCAGTTTTTTTCAACAAGCTGGTGAAAATCTCGTGGTCACGTTGCCATTTCACACCATGGAATCATGACGTATCACTTTCTCTTTTCAAGGTTGGAATTGCCACAAGTTAGCCGCTGATGAAACTGAGATAAAAGTTGTCATTATGAGCTCAATCAGCTGAGACGTTTGGCGCTTGTCCGGATTTCTCACTGAGATAGTATATTTTATCTTTTGCCATGAAACAAATTGAGATATTTAACCCTTCAAAACAAGAACTTCGGCCAACTTAACCGGATCTTTCTCACCCAGGAATGAGAAAAAAAGAAAATCGTACACGCAGAAATGGTATTTCAATTCGGTGCACGATGCTTTACTGAGATCTAACGTCAATACCAAAACATGGCTGTAGACCAGTTAAATGATAAACACGTCCTAAATTTTGCGATGACAATGACAAATGGCCACGTCAAGTATTCGGGTCCCATTACTCTTTCAGTGACTTGTTGGATCGTATGTTATTTTCATAAGTACGCGATGCGTACCTGTTTGGCGTTGGATGTTTGGCGTTGTTGTCAGCGTGGCGACCCAGCAGATTAATGGCAATTTTCAGTTGATTTATCATCGTCTTTCAGCTTGCCATAACTAATATGTGCTTCATGTTTCCGAGTCCAATTATAACATAAAACAGTGTCAAACCGACCATACTTAGAGCTGATTAGCTGGCGACCCATTAACCATCAACACAGTTTTCCATATGGCCTAAAAGTTTAGCGGAAGTTTTTTTAGGAATGCATTTTGCGGGATCCATTTTTGCGGCTTGCCGAAGCCAGACTATTATTTTGTGGATGATGCCAAATTTCAAAATTCCCAGCGAATAGTGAAAAGACATTTGAGACTAAATGGATGAGAGAAAACACAATTTACCACGGAAAATAGAAAACAAAACAGTGTCACACAACTTACTTAATTTAGGGCCTCGATCCCGAAAATCAGGAACCTTCAAATGATCTCCTTCACATGATCTGCCTACTATTTTTTTAGGTAAATGTTTTTTTCGTATATTGTTCTCAAATGTACTCAAAGGGTCTTCCCGCTTCACCTCACAGGTTTGTGGCCTGAGTTGCGCGTGTGATCTCGTGTGTAGCATATGAATATAAAAGCCTTTTCATTGGACACTTGGCCAGTCACATACATTGATCAGACTGGAACATAATGTTTTCACTTGCACAAACTACAATAGCATGTCCGACCGAAATTTTGGGGTTACTTGTAAAATTCTAGCAGAAAATTAACCACAACTAAGAGTAATCTTTGAGGAAAATACTGAAGAGTTTCAGTCAGTCTGCAAAAAGAGTTAATGTCTTCAAATTGGCTCAGCCATCCCGTCTTTTACCTGGTTTCCGTAGTGAAGCAATTAGAAGTATTTCTACTCCCCTTGGATCGGAAGCTAATCCATTGCACAGTACACCCAGTATCTAGCCAATTCATTCTCTAACACATGAGATCGTCGGCGTTCATTCATGTAATGGGCTGACTTTCCCGCGTTACTTTCAAGCGAAAGATGAAACGTGAACTGTACTAACTCAACTACAAAATAACTTGCAAAGATTGCTGTTAATCGGATAAAAAGAAATTCTCCTAAAGCTGATTAGTAAATGCTCAGACATGAATTACCCAGGCAGGTAGCTTAATTAGTCCAAGTCTGCCAAACTCTGGCGTAAATGAGCTTTTTAACAATTGCCATGGAGTTGTAAGTGCCAACCATATATATAGACCGCGGGTCCCGATTTGTAATTTTTTCTCGTCTATCTCGGAAAGACGGGAGCAAAAAACTTGCGTGACTGGTGGTGAAGTCTTTTGTCCAAAATGTCGTCATATAATTTGCATTGATGTTTACAGACAATTACAGGATCGATTGCAAATGATTTACTCGACAATATACCGCGCGGGCGTATTGTTTTTACTCCGAACTTATTTTCTCTTGACTGCCGATGCAAGCCTGTGTCTTACGCTTCATGCGCGGGGAGCGTGGAAGGCGAGATCGAATCGGACGGAGCGTTCTGGCGAGAAAACTGGGACGAGTCATTTCCCAGATCATTTGTCAAAACGTCTGAAAAATACTGTGTATCGATCATTCTATGGTCGACTAGGGATAACAATTTGTAACCGATTTGCGCATCAAAATGGCGGTCGGCCATCGAGTCAGATTTGGCTGGTAATTTCCAACCTCGTAGAAGGAGAAAGAGGAAGAAACTTAATTTGGAAAGTGTCGTGGCTGGAGCAGAGGCTTTCCTTGCTTCGCAAAGTGAGTAAAGGAAACCGTATGTTTCCTTTTTCAGCAGGAATCCTATTACAGGCGAAAGATCTACACATTGTAAATACCGACCAAGGAAAAGGCGCAGTACTTCCACACTTTCAGGTCAGTGTATGACATTTGCAGACTACAGGCTATGGACATTTAGGCCTAAATAGCGCTCAGGTTAGCCTGAATAGCGCTCAAGTTAGCCTGAATAACGCTCAGTTTGGCCTGAATAACGCTCAGGTTAGCCTGAATAACGCTCAGGTCAGCCTGAATCAGGTAACGCTCAGGTTAGCCTGAATAACGTTCAGGTTAGCCTGAATAACGCTCATGTTAGCCTGAATAACGCTCAGTTTAGCCTGAATAGCGCTCAGGTTAGCCTGAATAGGACGAGGAGATAGAGTTACTCATTGCCTGTTTGTGGGATTTAGCTTATGAAGAATAAATAAATGAATAGGGACAAAAAGGAAGTGGCTTACTGTCAAATCGATGCACAGATGTCAGAAATCTAGTATCAGAACAGACTATTACCAAAGCAAATGAAAAAATTCTGAGATCACAATTTATGAGAGAACAAGCCCTGGAACCCTGCTCTGGAACAAAAAAAACAAGTCTCCCCAGACTTCTTCGGAAGTCAGTTTACCATAATGCGCAAGCGTGTCTTTTGTTTTTCTGATGCCAGTGGGGCAGCGAAACATTTTGTTTGCTCCCCGCTAATATAGCCACCCCGGAACAAAACAAGAAACAATGTTTTTACAACAACGTTTTCTAGTTTAGCCAGTCCTTAAGGCTAACTTGATTTCGGTAACACTATTTTTCTTGCAGTCTCCTTCAACCTTTTCTTTACGTTTTTCCTTTCCTAAATACGGTCGCTAAAGTGAGATACAATTTGTTTCGAATCCCTCAGTCAGACCATCATCTCCAGCAAAGCCATGAGGCTTATCTTTCGAGTCCGTTTTTGTACATTTTTAAGGCAACTTTTAGAATGCATATGATGATCTATCCTTCGTACGTACCAGCCGGTTGCTTACCTCGGTTCAATGCAATCTTGCATGACGTGCGAATTTATGATTTCGATCGCAGTTGCTGAAACAGCATGCAACGGTCAGAAACACCGATTAAAACTCAGCTTTGGTGGCAAAAGAATGATATCATTGACCAAATACTCGAATACTCGGCCAGAGCTATCTCAGAATCCAGTCGTAGGAACATTGCCTTCCCTGAGGAAATTTTCTAACGTGTGCGAAAATCGAGAAAATCTGGTGCCACAGTCGCGGAAATTATACAAAAACGTGAACATTTTGAGTCGGGAAATATTCCGAAATTAAAATCGGGAAATATACATAACGTTGTCGCGCAATGAGACAGACCAAAATCCTTTCATTTTCCGGCGGATTGTGGCTTCTGAATTAACGAGCAGTTTCAGGAACTTTACAAGCGCATGCAGTACGTTGAAATAATGTCACATTTAGTTTATTGGACGTTCGATAAATCTTGTCACCTTACCCAGCATCTGCGCATTTGACGATTTAAAACTAGCGTTACGGAAACAAAACCAAAAGCCTGAACGTGCCACAAGACTACAGGTGTATGCAAAATAGCCTTTCTGCACAAAACTAATGCGTGTAATCCTTAATTGACCCCTCCCCCAGACGAATAGGCTTATGTTCTAAACAAACGCGAACGAAATTCAGTTGTAAGCAGGTTTATAAACGGTCAGCGAAAGTGATCTTATTGCAATGGCGGTCCAGACACATAGAGTAAATTTGGCCGAAACGTACAAGCCATCCTTCAAATGGTCTGAAATTGATCCCGGAGCGGGTGAGTAAATATTGCGTTTATCAGATATATATGAAACCGTGTTTACTTTTGTTAGTTATAAGCGGACTTAGCACAAAGAATTGTTGCCTCGTGTGTTTACCGTTAGCATTTACTAGATATCACGATACAGAGCAAAGTGGAATAAAAAAACATATAGACCCCTAAAATTGATTAGGGTGTCTTGTAAATCTCACGCTCTCGATTATTGATCACACTGCCATGGGTTCGAATGAAAACGCTTTACAATCTCTGATCTTGGTACGAATTATATGATAAAAGGATTTAGTAATTTCTTTTATTTTGTCGTTTTGCGGGCCTGTTTTTCGTGTTTTTTTGTGTGTGTTCTAGTTTCAATCAAATGAGATACATATATATACGAAGCGGAATGTTTGCAGACGGCTCGCAACCTGAATATATTTTTGTTCATAATATTACTGTGATTTGTTCTAAGCGAAATGGAAATAAATATGCATTTAGCAATAATTGTCAGATACGCCCTCTCCAGTAGGCGCTATCAAATTCTGAATCGATTAAGCGAAAGTCGCGATAGGCAACAAAAAATTTTATGGTTTTCTGATAGCGTTTTAAAGCCTTGTTCGAGCCCAATAATTAATTCTCGTTAATTCGATATTGCTGCGCCGTAGTGCAAGTACTGTATATTGTCTAAATGATCCTGACAAACATCCGTTGATCCAGCTGATTGTTATTCGAAAACATCACTGAAAACACCGCAGTTTCTTTGTTACAAATACAACAATAGTCACAAAAGGAATAATTAAGTGCTTTAGCGTGTACACTCCAATAAGAAATCAGCAATTACGCTCAGGAGGATCCATGAACTAGCTACAGTATTATTTTTTTCCACTTCATCACATTCTCTCCTACCAGACTGAGAACTTAAATTAATCAACCTGCGTTATATTTCAACCGTTACAGTTGTGTTTGTAAATATTTGGAGTGAAATAGCAGTTTCTCTTATAGTCAGCCGATTAACACTGGTCCAAGGAAAATATGACTGGTGGGTATTGTTTAGACAAAACATAGCCTGTTTAGCAAGTTTATTGTCCAATCCGCTTAGAGATTCCCTAAAACGTCCGACCGCAATGAAACCATGAATGGAGAACTGTGGTCAACCGTCGGAAACAGACGAGGTGGTTGGTTTGTTTGACAATTTTCACGTTGCGCGTCCAATGGCTATCAGTTGTAATAAACGTGGACCACTTAATAAATTATAAATAACTTAATGAATAACTTGATAAATGTCTGAGCAGCTAGCAGGTCTAAGATTTCTCTGTCTTCTTTTTTACACGAAATTAAAGCAAGGAAGAGCCTGCATATCAAAAGAAATGGAGGCTTGTGCTCGGTTATCCCAGTATAGCCTACTCTTCCACCTAGAATCAATAATTGTTATAAATAATTATTGAAAAAAGTTTTCGGAGACTCCAGTGTACGCGGTATATGACTATGGGCGATAACAGATCTCTGACTACAAAATGGATACTGCGGGCTCAGGTTATTTTTGTAGGATCGTTGGGCGTACTAAAGAATGAAAACCACTTTCAATGTATTCCATAGTGTTTACATCAACGCCTTGCACATAAGGCTCCCGGGTAGATCATAAAGCTTTCTCTTTTCTTCTGTGTTCTCGCTGTTAAAAATCAAAGACGAAAAACGATGAAGGTATAATAGCCGTGTACGTCATGACGTCAAAAAAGTATTTAAATTGCTTTTTCTTGGTTTGTTTTGTTCACATAACCTTAGCCCTTTAAATTAAAATATGCTCATAAAAATTTCACTGATGAATTTTCAACTTAGTTTGATTCCTAAACTATATGATATAGCGTATATTCATGCTGAATGTTCAGCGAGACATTAAATAACATGTGTTCTAAAGACTGGCTAAACTAGGAAACATTATTGCGGAAACATTGTTTCTTGTTACGTTTCCAGGGTGGCTAAATTAGCGGGAAGCAAACAAAATGTTTTGCGGCCCCATTGGCTAAACAAGGAAACGCTGTTTCGGACTGAACAAAGGGTCACGCTTGAACATACCAATAAACTGACTTAACTTCCGAAGAAGTCTGGGGAAGAATTTTTGTATATTCTCTTCGCTTTGCTTTTGTAATCGTCCTTTGCGATACCATATTTCTCTGGCATCTGTACATCTACCTGTATTTGACAGTAAGACACTTCCTGTTTGTCCTATTCTTCATGAGCTACATCCCACAAACAGGCTCCGTCCTCACACAAGGTAATGTATAATTCTATCTTCTCGTTCTTACAATCCGTTTCCTTTTATCCCCTCCCTTTTTTATGACCTGCGTTTGGCTTTTCTACTTTGGCTTCGCCGTCAGCCATTGTTGTATGCTCGCCATTCCTGGGAAACATTTTTAATGAGCAGCACTGGAAACTAGTGAACATTGCGTTCGTGCTGGCAAAGCTGGGAAACACGGTTTCGGAAGCAAAATTTGTGTCTGGCAAGCAAAAGTGTTTTTGACCCGAGGCAAACACATTTTCTTGTTTCCGAGCAGCAAATTTTTTTTCCCGCAACATATGTTTCCAAAACTTGGAAACATTTGCATATGCAACAATGTTTTCCCAACAATGTTTCCTAGTTCAGCCAGACCCTAAGCTCATGTCAGCCAATCGTCTGCTTTGTTATAATTGGCCGAGAAAATGAGACTTCTTTCTACAAACCGGCGCCTCTGTCTATTTTTATAACGGCTACTGATTAAACTGCTATCTTTTCAATTCGTTTAAGACAAGATGTTGCAACCAAATAATTTATAGTGGTGCATGGGCTGGATTTTTTGCATTTGATTTCAGTGAAAAGGGATTTCTTTACTTTTGAAACTGTATAACTGTGTTCGACAAACATGGTCTTGCACATGAACAAAATTGGATTTTCTCTCAGTCGTAGCTTTTCCTGTTCAGCCAATGAAGCTGATGCTCTACCCATACTCACGTACTCTACAAGTCTCGTTGAGTTTCAAAGTCGGTCGTTTTCGATTGTCCGTCGAGTGAACGATTTTTGTTCAGCTGGGCACGCATTTCAATTTGTTGATACTGAGCAAACTTCCGTTCTGTAAACTGTCCTTTCAATAAGCCTACAATGAAAACCTGCCGTCCAATTGAAGCCTTTTTATGTGAAAATATTAGACTGTACTTCAGATATTTTACAGGCCCAAAAGCGACTTTCCTAAGAACACTCACTTTGCTCGATACAAAATGTCTTTTCCACGAGCCACGTACGAAGACAAAAGAGTGAAGTTTTTAATGGGTATCCTTGCGCGTGGCGCGGTTGATTTTGTAACTGTGCTACAATTATGCAAATACAGAATCATCGCTTATTAAAACAGGTTTGTGGAGGCATTTGGGCACACGAAAATCAAACTATCTTACCTTTCCATTGTGACTCATGTATAAACAGCAAGCCTTGTTTGCCAAACTGTGACCAGAAGAGATACAAACGTGGAAAATATTCCACACAACAACAGATCGAGTACAAAGCATTTTAAACGCGGACCGTTCGTCGCCACTCCAGCGGCAAAGCTAGTAATTTAGACTGAAAAGGTGTTGCGGTCTCAATTTAACTGACAATTTGCTCTTATATCTTCGAAGATAAGGATTTCAGTTGACACCGCCGGCGACTAAGAACTCATTGCTTTTCACAACATGAATTAATTTCAAAATCTTTTAGTGAAAACCAAGAAAACAATTTTGAATCAACACAAGAAAGACTCGTAAGGGAAGAAATAGAAATGCTAAGGTTTACACACAACAATTTCTCCACTCAAGAAAAACAATCGAATTTATTTCACGAAAATTATTTCAAAAATAAATTTTCCCGCTAATGATAGGAAAAAGCTTTTCAGGTGCAGAAAAGAAAGGGAAAACAAATTCTGTACTCCCTCGTTTATAATGTGAGCCAAATTTCACGTTTTTTTTTACCTAGAACTGTACTTTTATATAAGCGTGATTTGCTAACTGTACTCAAATTCAAACTGAGTGATAATTCGAGTATGATCGATATTTACCCTGCTTGGTACATTAGAGTACTTAGCAGCCGCACACTCACATAGAAACTCAAGTTAACAGAAAGAAAAAAACAATTGAAACCTCTCGATACTCAAATTGCCTTCATTTTACATTTCTTCACATTTAATAATTCTTTCTGTTGCTTTTTTTTTGAGGATTCTATTCCATTACGTGACTCGATAGACCCTATGCATGACTAAGAACTGCGCCACAATCTTAGTCACATGATACAGCTTTCGCACCGACAGTTCCGTTTTCCTTACCATTATTGTATTTTAAAACTTTATACATGCCTTTAGGAAAAGAAACGAAAATCTGCGCCGGAAAATTTAATTAACAATAAGTTCCGATTTCATTGACGAAAACGGACGTTTCAGGCTTCGCTCCGGAACTGCTGCTAACTTTGCCTCGTGTTCAATTTACTTTTCCTGTACGACAGCTTTAATTGTTTTAATGTTTTTCTATCACAGTGTCGTTAAAATATACTGTTTTGACTTGTCCAAGACTCAATGTACATCGATAATTTCTTGAGCCCGCGGAAATACAGCGGACTCAAACATTCCAAAGTATGACGTCATTTTTGTCACGAAAAAAAAAACTTACCTCTTCTCCGGCCAGCCTCCTCTCGGCCAGGTCTCGGCCATGTTTTCCAACAGCAAGATGGCGCCTTTGTATGCTTGACGGGGGATACCTGGTCTAGAGTGGGATGCATAATTTAGCAAGAGCTATTACACGTTACAGCTGTAATTATTTATAGAACCGTTTATTACATTAAAAGTAATAAATTAGTACTGGTAAAAACAGAGTTTTTATTCACATTTAACAATTCACCTGGTCCTATATGACTCAAAAAAATCACAGAACCCTCTCTCGAATTAGAATAACTCTAAACAAAGCCAAACGTACCTTGAAACAGTAAACGAGTCGTTTGAAAAATTCTAAACGATTTGAAATAAAAGGGATGGATGGAAGGAGAAAACTATCTGCTTGCTAACAATTACAATACATATTTAGCACGGTTGCTAATTTTGTCTGCTTAAAACCAGCGCTGTGCCTTGTTAGTTATCTCATCGAACATATTTATTCTATTCTTTTCACGGCGGTCGGTAGAATACGGTTTCAGTGAGCAGATATAAAACCAAGCGGCTATCAAACGCTTTCTGATAATTTCATGGCTTCCTAGAAGCGCTTTACAGTGAACAAAATCGATGGCTGTGGTGGAAATGGTTTTCGTTTTACAATACTTCAGAATTAAATATGTCACTGAGGTTTTGGCAATACATTCCAAATTAAACACCGAAAGAAAAATAAACTACAAATTAATACTTGTGAATTAGATTTGTAGACGATATTTCTTGAACATGAATACGCTTATACGGTTTATATGAGTCTGAATACCAAATTACTTGACACATAGCTTATCAATTGAATTCTGTTAGCCAATCGGAGAGCCTTAAACTGCCTTCTAAGTGTTAACACGCACGTGTAGCAGACATACCGCAAAAATCACTTGAAATTTTTGTTTGTTATATCTTTTTGTCGATAAGATAATACTTTTTCTGGTTACTTTTAGAAACAAAAAATGACTGTAAAACTGTTTTGAAAACGTTTATCTAAAAAGTTTTTTTAGTCAAAAGGAAAAGTTTTATTCTCAGTGGCCTTGAGAGCTGGGCACCATTTGGCTTCTTTGACTTTGCTTGTCAGTGACGTGATTGTAAATGACTACATAATCTACATATCTTGCCATTAGTATCCAGTCGCATCTAACTAGATTCACAAATCGTCTGCGATGCATTTATTTTAATGATAATAGAGACAGCTGAACGGCAACAATAGGACTCGAACAAACCGCAAATAGCCGATTGGGATTTAAAATGGATTTGCACTCTTCCAAGCTATATTGACGGAACAGCAAATCGACATTTCGCTTCGCCAACGTTACGACCCTCGTCAACTAAAGAAATCGCAGGATTAGAGTGGTGCGTTGCGGGAATTTCTTTGGTTATTTAATTCTGCTTGCTGTCAATGATGGCCCACAGTAGCAGTTGGAAGCGAATGAAAAAAGTGTTCTTTCCGTGGGGAAAAAAGAATCGAAATTCGCAACCGCCACCTCCGACACCTTACAACGACGAGCTGACATCTTCTCCAGGTAGACTGGTCTATTTTTTTTCTCTGTACTGCAAAATAAAATTGTTCTAATATCTACCCAGCTTCTAGGATTCTAGTCTACCTTACACCTTAATACTAACGAAGAACGAACTGTAATGTGGGTTCGGTTACCTGTAGCTTATGAAGTTTAGCGCGGTTTAATTTTCTGGTCTGGTCAAATCAAATCTTCCCTATGGTTCAGGCGGCGACCCGAATGTAAGCTTAAAGAGGAGTTCTCGAACGCGACTCGAAATTGCTCGATTAGGCGCATATCTTTATTGAGAATAAGATAAAAGCTTTCAAAAACATCGAGTTTGTTACCTGTCAAGTAGACAGTCTTACATAGAAGTTCAAATTTGGTCGTGCGCCTAAGCAAAGAAGTTGTTAATTTCGGCAGCGTTCTGGTTTGATTAATAATGGAAAAAGTAAGCTTACAAGCTCGGGTGGAACTTTTTTTATAAAATGTTGCCGCTAAAGGGAAAAAGCAAAACAAAAAAAAAAAAAAGGAAGAAGAAAAGGAAAAGAAACTGTTTTCTGAAGCGTTTTTAACTTAAAGATGGTTATAAGTTTTAGGTTTGAAGAAATATTGTTGAGTTCACCATATGGTTTTTAGTGCGCTAATGCAACCAAGGAGAAGCCAGTTGGTAAACAGCGAAGATACATTAATTTAGACCGGGTGGCTCGACGCGACAGTTTATTCTGTTGTTTTAGAGCAAGCACATATTATTTCTTAAGAACATAGTGGGTGTTGCGACTATAGGTAGTCTTTCATAAGCCCAGTGTCTCGACTATGGTATTGCTTGGACGTGAAAAAAAGCGCAAAAAAAGAAAAAAAAAAAAAATTTAGTAAAGAAAACGTCGACGTTTGATCAGAAATCATGCGACCATAATTATTACCATGAAACACATGCACATTCAATTCGTCAAGTGCGGTTCTAGGCATTTTCATTGCTTTACGTGGGTGGTTTGGAGTTTTAGCGAGATTATGCTGGAAAGTTTGGATTTAAAATCTAAATGAGCTGCGACACCTTTGAAGCGTACGAATTAAAATACTTAAGTGTATGGAAATAAGAGAGAGTAATATGACAAATTGCCGAACATGAAATGCACTAGTGAACGCCCAACAGTTGGTCTTTATTGATGGCAAAGAAAAAAAGGCTACTTTAGAATAAATACTTCTTGAACTTTCTTGGCAAAAAAATGCGGCCATTGTGCTTCGTATTGTGTAGTATATGGTCGCATTAAGGAAATCTTGCTTACCGCGCGTTGTCAATTTCTTCTCGCGATTGATTTAGATCGGTAATTTTGAGTCCGATTTTTCCGATCTACGACTCATGCAAAAAAGACAGCCGTGACAACTACTGTCAAGTAATCTTTGAAGTCTAAATTAGAATTATTATTGCTTTTTTGTCATTTACGTCTTGAAACCTTCCTATGACAACCGGCTATTTTGCTGTTCGAACTATTTTAAATCATAAATTAAGCCGGTCGCATGCAAGGAACAGTTTACATGCATTTCAGTCGCTACGGTTTTCATTATTTGATCAGATAGATGGAGCCTTATGTTCAGCGCGATTTGTCATTTATCTTATCTTACATCTTCACTGAAAGAATATCCACATTCTAAGGTAATTTAATATACAATAGATCATATAGTCTGCGATTTGCATGACATGTGTACAGAGTATTGTGAATTAAAAATCCCGACAACACCATCTGTAACCATAGGTAACCAAGCAACCACTTTCTGGCGTAAGTCAAAAGAAGTAAACAATGAAACTAAAAGTCACTTTCTTTCGGTCTGTCCGTCGATATTTCGATAGAATTGTTATTCACCGAAAAGAGGTTTTAAAATTGGAAGGCGTTTAGTTCATGGGCAGCGCATATAGGGCGCAAAATTCGTTCAAACAGTTTGCTTAATGACAGAAAACGGACACTCGATAACAGCAAAGTTAAATGGTCACTTTCTTTTATTTCTATTGACAAACTTTTAGAGCATAACATAATATTTTTCAGTTTTATTTGCAAGTACAGACAACTTGAACAGTAGCCTTAATTTTTCAAAACGACTTGTTTACTGCTAAGGAAACCCTGCTAAAGTAAACAAACTGACAGTCACGCAAAATGATTGGCTGCTTAATGAAATTCAGCGCCGTGATTGGTTGTCTTCGTGATTTCACTGTCTTGAATGACGTTTGCCGCCAAAGTATCACGCAGGCGCCGTGACCGTGTAACCAGGATCTTTCCGCAGATGTATTTTGCTCATAACAACGGCAGCTCAATCACTTATACTAGAGATGAAAGTTATCGGTTAAAGCTACAAAAATAGACAGTTGCATTTGGCGTTAGTGAACTATTTTAGGAACTTCAAAGTAGATAATATGGATTTGGAACTGCCTGCCGGCTTCACAGACCTCCTGCAAGAATTCACGGTTCATGTTTTGCAAGAGAAACCTGACGATATCGTCGATTTTGCAGCCAATTACTTTATGAAACTCAAATTGAAAGAAAAGCGTTCAAAGGACGGAACAAAAAGAAAATCGAAAGGCGTTAGCTTTCAGAATGAGGAAGTAAATGGAGATGGTAATTCTGATGATGAAGACGACGACGAAGAAATTGGTATGAACTGTTCAAAGCTGCTAAATTAAGTCACCCGTACGACATGGTAGCGATCGGCAAGGTCTCGATACTCCGGAAGGATCTCAAGAACCCTTCAGGCGTATATTTCAATAGCTTTTCACCTTTTGCGACTTCTAGAACTTTGTATCTCATTAACTATAGATTACTGTTTAAACTTAAAGCTTCTGTTCTTTCAGATTAGAGTATGGCTTGCTGCAGTTAGAACTGCAGGCGTGCGATTTGAATTTAGCCCATCTCGCTAAAACGTTTATCTCGCGAAGAAAACTCTGTAGAGGTTGATTCTTGTACTTCTCTAACTGATCAGTTTGTTTTGAATATTTCAGAACCACCGAAAAACCGCTATGCAAGGCGCCAGTCTGGTAAGTTACGAAATGTGCAAGTAGTTTTGTTGCTCGTTTCTCGTCATGTTAATGTCCTTTTCATGCGTGAAAAATTTGATTGTAACTCTGCTACCTGGTGAGCGTTTAATTCGCGTATATTTTTTATGTTGCTTTAAATTCGTACGTTAAACGTTATGACCTAATGGAAGATTAAACGCCCCTCGGACCTTTCATGAAAGTGTACTAACAGTGAAAAGGGAAAGAGAATTCGTTCGCACAAGACGTAATTTTCATAACCGGCCAAATTGTTTGATGGCTTATCTCTTTCAGTTTGTGCAGAACCACTGAACCCCGACTCGGACGAGGAAGGCGACGAGAATCCGGTCAGTAAGGCATTAGTCAATTATCGTTTACGCTTGTTATGTTTGTATATTGGATGCAAAGAAATCTACATTATTTTGCTTAAATTAAGCCGGGTTTTTGTTCCATTGTTGGTTCTGGTGATTTAATTTGCAAGAGATTAGATCAATTTCGGGGAAAAAATATCTTTAGATCTTCGCCCGCAGCAAGTTAGTCATGAAATTAAAACGCAGCAACTTTTTGATATAGTTTAAGTATATTTTTTGAAAGAATGTGGCGTCTAGTTGTAATTAGCTTTTAAATGTTAATACGTTTCTTATGCTGGTTGTGATATTGTGTGACTGACAACTTGAAAGTAAAAAGCTATCAACGCCATTATCGTCATCATTAAAATTCAAGTACAAAAGTGTTTAGATGCATTGTCTGTTAAAATATTCAATTATAATTTGTGTATCCTAGCAGTTATTGAATTTCAGTAATTCAGTGGCCACTGTTGTTATAGACTAGCCTGAATTCCAGCCACCATCCTCTGGTACTTAATCCTGAGAAATTTTTTTGCAAATCGTAAAGCCTCTAAGACAGTCCTGTGGCATAATAGACCATAATATCACTTTTGTTTCAATTCTTTAATTCCCTAAATTTTACTTCCTTTCAAATCCAGGTTGTCTACCCCAAAACTGATGATCAGCGGAAACGTTTAAATGATGCAGTCAAGAATATCTTGCTTTTTAAGAATGTTGATCCAGTAAGTTTTGACTGTGAAAGCTTTTCTTAAACCAATATTTGCAGTGTCTTGCTGTGTGATCTGAAATATTCAGTAGTTATCGCAATTATAGCAATTCAATGGGTAGTTCCAAAAAAAAACCATACTCCATCCCAAGGAGGTTATTTGGAAACTCCAAGGGGGAGGGAGTAGCAAAAGCCAAAGTTTTAAAAGAAAAAAGTTTACCAAAAAAAGCAACCTTTATGAGAATTTCTTGATGGGTTCATGTGTTAACTGCAAACTGTGGTCCCTATAAAAATATTTATTTTTGAGTCAGTTGCGTCTTAGGTCAGATCATAAAGAGGAAGGCTGTTTTTTTTACAGGGACAGTATGACAGTAAAACACCAGGTTTTAAGAGAGTTTGTATGCTGATTCAAAAGCTCTTGGACTCATTGATTTCTAGGAACAACTAAATGAAGTGCTTGATGCTATGTTTGAGAGAAAAGTGCAACCTGGAGATCATGTTATAGATCAAGGAGATGATGGCGACAACTTTTATGTTATAGACAGGTATGTGTGGCATTTTGTGGATTATGACTTGAAGGAGCTACATGTAACTGTCATGGATGTCACAGTCTAAAAAAATTAGACCAAATATTTCAAGTTTACCAATAAGTTCCTGCAGTCTTTGCTGATATCAACTTTTCTTCGTCCAGTTTCTTTTACTATTGTTTTAATTTTAATTACTTTTTGCTACTTTAGCAATCTTTAATCTAAGATTTCCCTCAATTTGAACATGATATTGCACCTTCAGGGCTGTGCTCTAGAGGCACCCAGGTGACACAGGCTACTCACTTTTGCATTTAGGTGACTGGAAAAACTCACTTTTTTCATATAAGCATAAGTGCAGGACACCCAGGATTTCATGGTTAGCAACCTCTTTGCTCCTTGTAATTTTTCTTGTACCACAGCCTTAATCTTACTAGAAAGTACTCAATTAGATACATAATGACATGGAGCTCCTTCAAGGTTCTTCGGGTGGTTTTATAACTCACTGGGGGAGCAATTTTGCACTTGAGTAATAAGGTCATGGATTCATTCAAAGCTCAGTGGATTTTTTATTTCTAATCTTTGTAAACCTTTTACAGGGGAGTCTATGACATTTATGTGAAAATTGATGGCCAAGATAAACTGGTAAGCAGTTATGATAATCATATGATTACTTTAATACTTTGGGCCCAATAAAGGAGGGCCCACAGTGGTATATTGATTTTTGACAAGTGTCTGTTTAAAATACTGAAATTTATTGACTAATGAAATTTTGCATGCTTTATTTCCCATTTGAAACAGGATTTTGCTGTTTAAGTAATGTCAGTAGGAACAATTCCTCCGTCTGTCTTTCATGTCAGATAGGTGAAT
>Ga0126339_10001529_pt1 | contig 15816 bp, 8 predicted proteins | sample OrbTmetagenome_2_FD_92532 | JGI IMG/M metagenome (GOLD analysis project Ga0126339, IMG submission 92532) | Coral microbial communities from Petempiche,Puerto Morelos, Mexico - Orbicella T R C metagenome | ecosystem: Host-associated > Invertebrates > Cnidaria > Coral | place: Petempiche,Puerto... | reverse complement strand
GGTTCGAATCCCGTTGAAGCCCTGATTTTTTCAGGCTTCTTCTTTCCAATTGCTTAAATTGGAAAATTAACTGCGATGATCATTCTTCACTTTCGTCTACAACCGCAGTTCATATATGAATTATTTCATATAAACTTCACATCAAATCAAAGGTTAAACGAAAAGAAAACATCGAAAAGATGCTAATAGCTTTTAGAGGAAACTCGTTTGTGGTTTATTTACTTTTAGATAATTGATAATATTTACTCGATATACACTTATCTAGATTATGAGAGTCTTGTGTGTTTATCGTAGCTAACTCTGTCTCAACAGCTTTTCTTTATGTTTTGGCTTACAAAAGATTTTACAGCACCAGAACCATGTTAGAACTGTTCATATGAATGTTCTGGAATTTGGGTTATTTTAACTTTAGTTAACGATTTCGTAATGTCTTCGGACGACCTACGCTTAACATCAATCTTATGACTAAACTCTGAGAAACGATTTAGCTGGACACATTCTACAAAAACGTATTTCTTCGATCATTATCGAAGTTTACTTTAATCTGCGAATCAGGGCAAACAACCAAACTTCAACGAACTCTATTTCCGTTGCCATTTACGTTACTTTCATTTAGGAAACAAACATTAATAGCTAACATTACATCCGAAAACGTGATTTCAGCTGGCGTGCCTCCTGAGAAGCATTATCCTTAAAGATAAAAATTTACTTTAGGTTGAATCGAGGTCACACATTTAAGCATAATGAGGAGTTTTCTGAAACTCATTAAAATCTTGCCGACCTCTACATTTCTAACACCTTCGAGGTTCTTTGTCCTCAATTCATGAGTTTAAACTCAATTTTCTATGCTCTTTCAGTGTAAAACTTAATTCACTTTTCATCAGGACCTACACCAAGTTCATAGTTAGTTTTCTATCTGTTTGCTTTCTTTTTTTAAGCATTCCTTTGCATAGAAATCTCTTGGAATACAAATTTTTGCAAGATATGATGATGAAATCTCTTATTTTGGGCAACTCGAACAGCTGAAGTCACCTTTTATGAATAGCAAAGATATTTGATTAAGTTAGTTTTAGTAAATTAGGTTTCTCTGACATAAATATGAGTGCAGCTTATACCAACTACACTTGTAATTCACGTGTAACTTATGCCAACTTCACTGGTAAAAAGACTTGTAAAACCTTGAAGACGTTTGAAAAACTTAGCCACCTCTGTAAGCCTGAGGAAGATACCCAGTAAAGCCTACGCTGTTGTGAAACAAAATCTACATCGTGACAAAAGCCAATCCCCATGATCACAGTGCCTTTAACATCGGTCTGAACTAGGAAACTAAACAGGGTATTGATTAAAGGATCAGGTCATAAATAGGGTATCGAATTTTTGCTCAGGTCATAAATACGGTGGGGAAAATCGCAGATCTTGGTCATAGATAGGCTAATGGTTTTGGGAAGCGAGCCGCACACCCATTTTTTCTGGGAAAACCCCTCCCCCCTTCCCTCTGGGACTGGCTGCCATGCAATGACGGCCAAGCCCATAAGATGCGATGCATTTGTACCCGCTGATTACGCGGAAAAGCTCACCGCAATCTGTGTTTCCGATTCGCATCTGCATCTGCATCTGCACCAGCGCCTCCCTGCACATCAACCATGCTGCCAAGGTAAATGAGTCGGTCGATTTTTTCTATACCTCGTGTCCATCCATTCTGATTTGGCAGTTTATTTTGCCCCCGAAGGAGGAGGATCTTATATAAAAAGGACGAGGGTGGTCGTCGTGCCTTTTAGGGGTTGAAAAGCCACGCCAACAAAACAAGATCTTGGTACCTCTTAGGGGTTTTTTTTCAAAATTTTCGACGAGCACCCCCGTCTTTTTTTTAATGGGAGTTCCCCAAGGGGATTCAAACTGTCAAAAGCTTCTTCGAATTAATGAAATTCCGGAAAAAAATTTGATACACGACTTTTTTGCCTGTTCCTTCCGTAGCTGCTTACCCATTGTCGGCTGAATTCTTGCCAGGGTAATTCTGGTAAACACCTTCGACACCACCGATACAAGAGTTATTCCCCTCTAGTTGTTACATTTAGTGGTGTCTCCTTTCTTAGGTATTTGCACCACGAGATCTTTGTGCCAGTCACCTGGAAGCTGTTCTCCTTGCGATATGTGCGCAGCCAGGCTGTTTTAATGCCTGCGCGCTTTTAGCTAGCAGCTCTGTAGGCATGTCATCATAACCAAGGTCATTGCTGTTCTTCAGCAGTTCTATGACCTTACGAACTTTCATCTCTAGTGATGACATCTGAATTTCCGTCTAATTCAGGTACGTTGGTGTCAAGGCAAGGTGCGTTACATGGATTATCATGGTGCGTTGTATGAAGCAGAGTTTTAATTATACATAGTTTCCATATCTTATCATATTGTATTAAATTTTTAGGTTTTGTCTGTGAGTTGTAAAGTATGTCATAATTCAGCCGCGTCGGCGACTGCAATGATTTTACTTAATAAAGTTATCAGTCTATCATCTTTGTTAAGTGTACTACTCAAATTAGCTGGTGTGTTATTTCATCATGTATTGTCACACCCAAATAGCTAAGCGAATGACAATAAACTCGTATTGTATTGTAGTCAAGTGTTCCGCCCACCCCCTTAGTTGGTCTTCAATTGTCGTCAGAACATTGCACTAGGATCTGAAATTGTTGCAGAGTTTTGCTCGGTTTATCTATAAAAGATTCCTTGTGATGTTATAGAGCTTTCTGCTATCTTTTACTTTTTTTGCTTCTACTGTTAGTTTCTCTTGTCGTATTCTAAATGTAGTTTCTTTTGTGTTGCCGAGAGCTTTTCTTAAAAGCTCTCAGGCTATCTTTTGTTCAGTATTTTTTCTGAGGATCCTCGGCTGAATTGTGGTGGGTATCGTTTAACAGCTCTTTCCTTTCTTCAACTAGAGTCCATATATGCATCACTGAGATCCACTCTTCTTTTCCTATTTGAATACCCCCAAATCTTCCTTCCTGTTTCCATTTCTATGTTCTTGATACTTTGCCATATATCAGTTTCACCCCTGTTTCTTCCTCCTAGAAGCTTCAGGAACCTATTCTGTAATCGCAGGCTGACCTCTCTCTGCGTTTCTTGGTCTTTTAGCGTATCAAGATTTAGTTTTCTCCTCGCGGACTCCTTGGGTAAATTCCTTAGTTTCAAACGGAGTCAACTACCAGCATGTGGTTGCTTCCAATATCTCCACCCCGAAGTACCAGGCCCAGTGTAGAGGACAGCGACCGCTATTAAAGGTTACATGATCCATCTGATATTAAGCCCTTTTCTGTGGAGAAGTCCGTGTGGTGTTATGAATCCCTCTGTGAGTGAATATGCATGGTATCCCTAATAACCAAACCATTTAAATTACAGAAGTCTGCAAAGAGCAGGTCTTCGGGAGGCGAATAAGCTAACTTTACTAATAGCTATGTTTTACCCATAGGAGTAATGATTTGTTCGAGAACTCATATGTACTCATTTGCGATTTCGTCCCCTACGTCACAACTAGAAAGAAGTTTAAGGAAAGATATATAGGATATCTTGAAACAGGCATTCGCCTCCGGCAGCGAGAAATATTTCAGGAGGCCCCGGTCCCACAAGAAACCTCCATTCAGAATATAACTCGACTTGTGCAACGTACAAAGCCACACATTATATGTTTTCCTCATTTGGGAGAAGTATTATGCACTTTTTGTTCTTCTAGTTTTCGGACTGGGGCTGATTTCTTAATTATTTTCCAAGTTGAGCGTGAAATATTTTTCAAATGTTTGTGCGTTACCATTTCCAATCATTTTTTTGTGGGATACCTGTGGTATCCCACGCTATTGTCGTCGGCTCGTGTCCGTTAATGCAAATAAGGTATCCCACGCATGTACCCTTTGGGTACCTATTTTTAAGAATTTGTAGTAGTTTTCTTATAACTTCCAATAGTCCTGAACGGAAGCATCCTGGAGAACTTAGTGACATCCATGCATACAAGCTAGGATCAATAAGACCAATCTCTCGTTTAAATATGTTCCTAGAAGAATTGGTTGTTGGAACATGCAGTGGAATCCCGATTTTGCTCTCCTCCAAGGGAAAAGAAAATCGGTTTGAAATATCAGGTAATTCGAGAAATTGGAAGCAAAATTCAAGACATTTAATGTTCGACTGAGTGGACGACCTTTTGTTCGAGTTATAGGGGAGGTTCGAAAAGTCGAGGGTTTGAAAAATCGGGAAGCCACTGTGCGGCCCGATTTCATTCGGCTTGTACGGGAAGGCTTGTTACGCAGACTAAATGAGTTCTGTCCACATTTAAACACAAAGCCAGCTTTGCGTTTTTTAATTTCTCCGGTTTTCGGTGGGTAGGCCTGACCGTAGGAATAATGCTGCGTTTTCAAATTTCTCTGGGGTAGGGTAGACGGGGCCTGAATCTAAAACCGAAAGTACAACTCGCCTTAAGAGCTTCCAGAAAATGTCCAAGTCCCTTCTCAATATGTTCATTGCCCTTCGTCAAATGGAACTTTTTTTTGGAGGTTAAAAGGTCTTAAAAGTGGCTACTTGCGTGACTAATATTTACCCAAGACCGCTGACCTCTCCTGGCAGGCGTGGCCGTCGTTTCTTTTAGAGCGTAAAATTTGCCGAACTCCGCAGTGTTGGGAAATTTGTGAAACACAATTTCGAATGTTTGATATATTTTCTCAGTAGAACGCGGGCGCGCTTAAAAAGGTCAGCAAGTCGGTGTCCGCGTATTTTGTAACAGAGGCGTAAAATCAGAGTAAGAAATTTGAGGGAAGAGGAAACTAGTGGGGAACCCCGGGGTAATCAGAATAGACAAGGCATCTAAAGACACAGGTAATCTAGACCCAATCTGCAGAAAACGCGCAAGGCTAGCCTGTTCCAGGCTCTCGGTCAGTGGGGACGATTGAAAAAGCGGGCGGGCGACGAGCGGGGTCTCGTAGACCAAAGGAGAGGCTTTCCTCACCCCCTCCCCCCTGACAGAATATTGTGGTGCCTCTGAAGGCGGGGAAATAGAGTGAGACAATCCTGAAGGAGTAAACGGACTAGACAAGGTATGAAAAAAGGCCCAGGTTATCTAAGTTATCTACAGAGAATACAGAAGGCAGTCCATGTTGAATTGGCGACTGAACTAGAAACTGGAGCTGCATGTAAAAAGGTTAAGAAGTGATAAAGTACTTTGTACTAGCGAAGAAACAGAACACAAGAGACCTTAACCCAAAAATTTACTGACTTTTTAAAAGGTCACACTAACTAACGTACAGGTAAATCACTTCTGGATAATGAACTACAACCCTTATCTTCAAACGGACAAAGCCAGTCATGTTTCCATGACAACCATAAACCAACTACCACTGATGCAGTTTCTTCTTGATTAATATTCTTTCAAGTCACTATTGTTGCGTGACAGTTGGAGATCAGCGTTACGTGACGACCTGATTATTAAACTGTCAAAAGGAGTCTTTCGTTTGGGCTTGTTACCACACAAACAAAAACAATCCCGTTTATACCCTCAAGAGTCAAAGCTATAGCGTGTTTAGAACCAAGCAGCGTTATTTGGGTCGTCCGGGGAGTCCCTGGACCTCTCTCTGTCACGTAACACCACGCTTTCAAAAGTCACGTACTTCTTCAGAACCTGCTAAATTTTCCATTCACTCCCTGCTTCACAAACCTCTGTTATTTTAAGGGCTAGGTTTATATTCTCTGTTGTTTGTTCTAATGTTTTATCAGTCAAGCCTGTTGAGCCTTCTGGGAGGTGCGTTGCGCCCCACGCTTTCCGGAGAAAACGAACCTTGCGTGACAGAGAAAAGCCCAAAACTAAACAATGGAGCCTTAGTCTGGTGATGACGTGACATAAGAACCAATTAAATAAGATATCAAAATAACAATGCACCCATTTAGTGCTCTGGAAATCACACTATTGAATTAGACAGCAGGTGTAATTAAATTATGACATTGTCGACCCAGACACTTGACAAAATTCGTTAAAAGAAGATACAAGGTTGCTACATCTCACACACAGTTCAAGGAAAAGCACAGGTTTACAGATCTACTGAAAGAAAAATTGTTCTTGGAAACTGCTGAATTGGAGATGACGACGACGATGATGATGATGTTGATAAGGTTGATGATGATGATGAGATGAGATGAAGATGCGCAAACACTAAGACTTCCAAAAGGAAACTGAAAATCATTTTAATCGTTATGTAATGACCATTATCTCCCTACTCATTGCTAAAGAGAATGCTACAATGTACTGCATACACGGATGCAAGTTATACCACCAAAGCTATAACTTTGAATTACTGGGACCTTCCATAACACACAGACTCTGAAGTAAAAAGCCTAACTTAGTAACAACTCTATATGCTGCCGTCAATAAGTGATGACTAACAGACCCTGAAAAAACAAAAAGTTAAAAAAGACAAATGAATTGAAACCACCAATTGCATGTCTTTTGCTCCTGAGATGTCCACTAAAAAAGTTAACAGGAGCAGAAAAAGACAGCCATTCTTCTACATTTCTAAATTTCAGAGTTTCTGTATTATCAAAAGTTTCACTAACTCAGCATTAATATTCATACAACACAGCATTAGCCTAACTTCACCAACTACTACAAGGTTAAAGTACACTGAAAACTGTTTTAAATTATTTGCTGTTTTCACTGCTGATTGGCCAGCCAGCATGTCATTACATCACTTCATACTCCTTTTTGATGGATCGCATCAGGCAGCAGGCAAACACAATACCAATCAACTGAAAAGAAGAAAGAGTAGATAACACTGTGAGAAAAACTAATAAAACTCTGTGGAAGCCTTGCAAATCTTTAAATACACTTGTGTGTGATTTGTGCCTTCTGTTTTGTAACAGGCCATTTCCCAATTTCCTTTTGTCTCCGTGTCCATATGAAAATGAACTCTGATTACAGGTTCATTTTCATGCACACTATCATTTTCATGCATGCAAGTCAAACTCATTTTAATTTGGCTTTGCCCTTGGATTCATTTTGAAACAGAGGCACAAGGTAACACAGAAATAATTGCCTATTTTTATTTAAGATCTTTAACTTGATAAAATTGTGAAAATGAAATGAATATAGTCCTTTTCACGGCAAACTTTTCTCATTAGTATTACAATATCGTCCAACATGTTTGTGCAGCAATTTTGAGACATTTTGCAGCTTCTATTCTGCCCAAAACTGCCCTGCATCCATGTTGGATTACACCGTACAAATGAGAAAAGCCAACCCTGAAAAGGATAATGTCATTCTTCAATTCAACAAACATGTGAACTCAGCTAAATTTAGCACTGCAAAATAATGCCTAGCTACAAACCACAAAATGAAGCTCTAGCAAAACTTTACCCAAAAAGGAAAATCTTTGAAGATATAAGTAACAAACCTGGATAAAAGCAATGCCGACACCTACTCCACCAACAATAATGAGGTGATCCTTGAGGTATTGTTCAAATCCTTTGAGACAACCCTAGAAAGTAAGCCAAAAATGAGCATTAAGATAGCCATCACGATGCCATTTTGACTTTACATGTATGCAAGTGGCCTACACGGTTAAGAGAAAGCAGAAATCCTCATGCCATGGTTTCATTTGGCACAAATAAAGGTACAGTCTGCATACGAACCAAGTGGCCAATCAGGCCGGTGCTTTATCACCAATTTCAGTAGCACCATATTAAATGAAATATACCCCATGGCTTCAACGCCAATGAGATTTTCCACTAATTCTGTTGATCCACGAACGTACATGTATTTAAAATGAGCTATAAGACTAATTGAAATAATATATAAATAGTTAACAGTAGCATCCACATCCAATCAATTTCGCTTGCTGCATTTTCTCACCGTTTTCTTAAACACTGCAGGATTAGCCTTCTCTGCATCTCTAATAGTTCCTGGACAGGTGAGATTTCCTGGCCTTGGTTTCACACAACATGACTCAGGGAAATCTTCATCGGCAGTTGCATTAGAATTTTGCCAGTACATTTTGTATCCATCATCATCAATCCCGCAACAGTCAAACTGCAAAAAAATCAAACTGCATTTGACCTACACAAGGCTGTGGTCAAAGAAACCACAGGAAGCCCAAAGGTTCCTAACCATGAAATCCTGGGTGCCCAGCACTTAAACTTAAATGACAGGCAAAAGTTAGTCACCTGTGGCACCCGGGCATTCCTGGAGCACAGCCTAGCTACAACTTAAGCTTAGCCCTTGATAAAACAGTTTAAGGATCATTACGGATGTTTGTGAGGATCTAGAATCTTCCACAGGATTCTAAAAGAACTTGGTCATGAATCTTCAGGACACTCGAATAGTCGGGCTGGGGGGAAGAAAAGCACTTTGAGCATGACATGTGTCTCCTAAAAAAGTAAACAATACACAAATTTGGCTAACTCACGCGCGAGTGTCACGTGACTTGAATTGGGTACAACAATAACCAAAACAAGTACATTCGTATTGTCATTTAGAGAAAAATAAGCCATGACTCTGCAGTTTTGTTGCAGCGGAGATTGTCAGACCAGGTCCGCTAACCGAAAAGATCTGTTGTTTCATGGGTTTCCGTTAAATTTTAAAAGTCAATCTCCTCTCTGTTTGGATTGTGAAAATGAAAAGAGATCCACGATATTTCAACATCAGTACTGCAGCGTACACTTTACATCAGAAGATTTTATTAATCCTTACACTAGTAAAAATTGATTGAAGGCCGATGCAGTTCCTTTTTCTTTCGTGGGATAAAGATAAGCAGGAGAAGGTCCAAGCGGGGAAGAGGTACGCTTCAGAAAAGATGAATCAAAGCAGAAAAGGAAATGAAGCGATGGATTCGGCAGCATCTGAAGGAGAATGTGTCACGCTGAAGAAATTATTTCTCGAATGGCACAAACATCTTGAGGATGAAATCTTTAGTTAATTAAGATGACCATCTTAGAATTCCCAGGTTTCATAATTTTTCTGTATCCTACCTTCTTTCCGGATGTAGAGCTCAAAGAAAGAAAGCAAATTTATTACACTTTTCACTGGATTTAACAGTCATGGTGAATTCATAAATATTTTACAATTTCTGTTGCCTAATCTAGATAAAAAAAATGCACATTTAGTGGGATACTCCAACAAGAAAATCAAGTGTCATTGACACAGAGAAATTGCTCTCAAAATATAACAAGACTGGGGTAGTCTTGTAAAGACTGCATCACTCAGGATGTCTTTGATATTAAAACATGAATAATCATTCAACTGGAACAATAATGCAAATACATGATTGCAATGTCCACCGCTTCCTCCCTTACACGAAGAGCGTGCTTCTGCCCTGCCATCGCTCTCCCTGAAGATTACGGCTAAAATGAGGCCCTTCAATTTTTCTTAGAGATCTTTAGCAACGTGTCTTGACATGGAAATCCTCCAACTGCTGACACATGTAAACATCGTAAATATACCCTTCCCGAAAGAACTTATAGTTTTTCTCTCTAGTATTCTTTTCTCCACCTTGCTCAAGCCACAAAGACCATGTTCATTGAGCCTAATTTTCAAAAATTCCTCAAGGATTTTGACCATTTCTATTCTTTATTGACTAACCAACTACAGCAACGCACATGATTAACACAACAAATATAAGTGGCTGCAATAATAAAGAAAATGTTCACGGAGCCTCGTTTTCACACAATGTAACCACCCAATTCAATGTCATGTGTGTGTTAGCTGAATTTGTCAATCAAAATCACTTCCCAGCACTGGAAATTTACAGCATGGTCACATTGACAAAGTTTCTGTGCACCAAAATGACTTTGGTTATGTAGCTCTTTGTTGTGAAGATTTTGATTACAGATTTGAAACATATTAAAAATCATACAGATGTCTTTTGTTTTGCTTGAATTCTGACATGTGAATACCAAAACAAACAATGATGCAATTCTTAACTGGAACAAGATAATGAAAGTATAACAATTTAAAATGGCAGAGAAAAGCACACAACAAACTTCACAGTGAAAATATTAGGTAACAGAAGAAAACTTTGCAAGCCGCTGCATTCAACTGACCAAGTGACATTGCTAATTAAGTTTAATACTTGAAGCTGTGCATTGCTGGAAACATTTGGTTGTGGATCCATCTGAAAACGAAACCAAGCTTTATAGACTTGTTAAGGTTGGGCCTGATGTTGGCAGAGAGGCACTTAAAAGGTTTTCGATGGTGCTTATTTAATTTAAGGTGTTAGAAAACTGGACTTGCAATTTGTACATACTTAAATGGCAATCATCAAGTGCAGAACAGTTTTGAGACCTTTCTTTAGTCCTGCACCCCCTATCTCCTAGAGGCTGTGATCCTCTTGGTTTAAGTACCAAGAAATCAAGACCTCTGGACGAAATTGAGAGGTGAGCCAGCATCAGTTGGAGACAGTCTTAAAATGCATGTTGAACTTGATCATGAACTCGTGCACACATTCAAACCGCTCCCAAGTCAAGCACACTAACCATGATGAGGCCACCGCACCTCCCCTAGAGAACCCTAATCCTGGGTTAATGTAAGCTGTGGAACAGTACCTTCATGTGGTACTGTTCATTATGCTGCACAAAGTGGTTCACACTTTGACATCTGCAGATGGCAACTGTGTGTGATCTGATTTTAACAGTACTGTTTGTAACCTATACCTGCTGACCATTTGAAATCTGTCACTTGTCTAGGAGTGCCAATTGAACAAAACCGATAATTTTTCTTGTACATGTGACAATTCAAATGAAACGTTTCTGTGTTACTTTTCATTTTGAAAGGTTAAAACGTTCACCTGATCTTGTATTTTGTCCATTGTATCCTTGTAAATCTTATCTGAGTCATACTTTTCAACACCTTTAGTCAGTCCATCTCTAGCATAATCCTCCAGCTATTTTAAAGGCAAAAATTATGAAAACATTTAGAAAACATATTAACAAATACCCTGGTAGCCACAGGCATCACTTTTCAAAATTTCCTGACTTTTCCCTGATAAAAATAAGATTTTCTTGACCAAATAAATACAAAATGTCAGATCCAGTAGCGGCTTTTGGCCTCAACTTACAGCCGTCCTACCGACTCATTCATCAAGACTAATATGTTTTCAACAAATATTCATGAAAAATATCTTTGAGATCACGGTGACCCCAAATGTTTCTTCCAGCCTTCAATGGTAGTAAATCAGCCGTGTTAATTATTATTTCAATTTCCCTGACTTTTCTTCAAAATCTCAATTTTTCCTAGCTAAAAAATTAAATTCCCTGACTTTTCCCTGACCTTAACGATTTTTTTCCCTGACCATTTCCTGACCTGTGGTGAGCCTGAATGACTTGCTATGCCATGCATTTGACAGACAAACCATCAGTTTTTTTACATATAAAACTGATTACCAGGACAGTTTGGCCTTATTAGTGTTTCACCTAGAATCCTTTCAGTTGTCTACGTAATAATAACATTACTGACAATTAAGACTGATCTGTCAAAAATAGATTTGAAACAGAGACCACACAATCATGAATTTTAAATTTGAGCCTAAGAATCCTTTGTGCTTGAAAAGCATGGTTGCCACAAAATTAATATCACTTTTCAAAACAGACCATTTTACAGTTTTTTTGCTTGGTGACTTGGCCTTTGAATGGAAGCCAAGCTGCAGGTGATCTTGCTTTGATACAGACCTCTCTGCTTTTGTCATGCTAATGCACCTAGTTAGCACTAGAACAACGTGATTTACGCAACAAAAGCAGCGAGGTCCGTATCAAAACATGGTCACCTCCAGCCTTGCTGCCATTCAAAGGCCAGGTCACTAAGCAGACAACTGCAAAATGGTCTATTCCCATTTTGGAACGTCCTGGCATTCCAAGGCTAAAATTCTCACACCTGGGACTTGTACAGAGTTGGCAGGCATAATAATTGCCTTACTTACTTTTCCTCTGTAAGCATAAGCCAAAGCTCCAGCTGCGATCTCCAAGATGAAGATTATTGCCAGCAACACAGCAAACTGGAAGGAACACATGTAAAAGTTAAAAACTTCCATTTTATTAACCACTAACTAAAAAAAAATGTCTAAGTTACATTTCAGAATGTAGTAAATACATGCAACTTGCTTTTAAGATGAGAACAATGAAGAAATGTATTTCTGGCAAAAAAAATGCCTTAATTCATCTTTAACTGGACCATAATACACAATTCATATTACTATAGTTTGATATGTAACAAAAGTCAACAAATTATGCCACTCGAGATATATCCCTCTTTGCACTTAAATTTCTAAACCTGGATAATTATTTGCCAAAAATAGGTAAATCTCAAAGTGTTTACTAATAATTTAGGTATTATTTAGATAGTGCAGTGCATGCGGCTAGATTGTTCAAGAGCACTGAACGTTCTTGACACCAAAAACTCAAATATCAAAATAGCAACATTGCTCTTACTGAAACTAACCGACCTACATGTAGTAACTTTATTAGTACATCTCAGTTTAATTTAAACACAATGACTACACTATCTTGTACATGTAAACTAGCCCATTAGTCTGCCCTCTGCTAACTGGGATAAACATTCATTTGGAAAATGTTTATAGGTTTCAGGGCTGTTTACCTTGGCCCTACCCTGGACATGGCCAGTATCATCCATTGATTAATTATTTAACAATTTATTTATTCATTTATTTATTTTCTCACCGTCGTGACCATGCAGTAGTTCTCCTTGTAAGCACCACAGCATCCCAAAAAGCCCACTAATGCCACAATGACACCGATGATGATGAGAAACACTGGACCTGTTGTTAGACTGTTGTCGCTTAAATGAATGAAGTTACCATACTTTGACTTTACCCATGCACCAATGCCAATCAAACAAATGCCAGAGACCTGGAAGACACAGTATTTTTGTTAAATATTTATAGTTATAGTAAAGTAAGGCAGAATGGTAAAGTAGAACTCCTCATGCCATGGTTTCATTTGGCACAAAATAAATGTACAGTCTGCATACAAGCCAAGTGACACATCAGGCCAGAGCTTATCCTGGTTTCTGTAGCATGAAGTGACTTGGAGTATTTCTACTCCCCCGCCTCCCCCCGGAAGGGATGTTAGTCCATCACAGTACCCTCAGCATTGAATTTGCTGGTACCCGTTTATACACCTGGGTGGAGAGAACCACTGTGACAGTAAAGAGTGTCTCGCCCAAGAGCACAACACAATGTCCCTGGCCAGGTTTCAAAACCCACACTGCTCGATCTGGAGACGAGTACACTAACTGTGAGGCCACCGTGCCTCCACACGAATTATAATAATAATGAAAAAAGTATGGGCTTTTTCAGATAATGCTATTTTCATGTAAATGAGCAAAAATAAAAGTAGATAACTAAAAAATTGCTGGGCATGACTCAATATTTTTTCTACCTTTAATTGCATTTTGAGAATATGTAAATCTTGGAAGAAATAATCAATTGCACCGCGTAAATACAAGGGCAGTCATACGGTTTTGAAGTAGGTGGCTTTATTGCAGTGTTCTCTATAAATACTGGTGTAAGTACCAGCAACTGGCAAAAATCACCATCTAGTAGTCTTTAGTGTGCCAGCTACTCTTGAGATAAATACTGGTAGTGTTGTTTTCAAGATAAAAAGCTCACCTTTAAATTTATAAATTAGCACCCAGCTATCCTGGCTGAAAGTAATTTTGAACTTGAGTAAAAACTTGAAAACGAAACAAAAATTGCCAGCGAGATATTCTTGACTTATAATACACAATATGCACATCACTTAAGAATGCCTTTCTCATTGTGGCAAGCAAAATTCTATAGATTAACTTCTGGTTATAGTGCTCAATAAAGCAAATTTCTGAGAATATGATGCTTTGGGAGGTTCTAAAAATTTATACTGTGCCATCAATACTACAAAACATTCTGTCCACTTCTCAAACTCATTAATAATGTACCAATTGCTTAAACAAAGGAAATCATGACTGTGACAGTGTGTGGATATCTGATCTTAATTACCATATTAGATCTTAAAGATTTTTTTTCTCCGTTTTCTCCTTAGTTTTAGTTTCGATTGGGAAGATATAGAAAACACTCGGGCGGTGTTTGACCACATTTCCAAACACCTCCAAGTTCGTCAAAAATACTACGCTGTGCGTCGTATTTTCAACTCTCTTCTCAGTGTTTGGAAATGAGGTCAAACATGGTGTTTCAGGTTTGATGTAATACATATTGCTAGCTGTTTAATGTTGGAGGAGCCAGTTGACTTTACCATTGTTTTAAAAAGCATTGATCAGACAATTGGTCAAGAGAGTGGCTGGTTCAGATCACCAGAAACCTGCTACTTTTGAAATCCCTTCAATCGCAAGAATATACACACAAAGTTCTTTAACAAGTGTACTTTGAAGTTATAAACTATGCAGTATAAATTTCGTTTTAAATATTTGCATACATTTTTAATACTTTAGTACTTTGGACAGTATACATGCCCCTAGCAATTCTCACCAGTGTAAAATCTCTTTTAACAATGTAAGCCCCTAAATAAAGGGTGCATGGATAGGGGCTACAAGTTACCTACAGTATGGCATGGTATAAATTTATACATTATCCACAAAAACACATGACTGCTTGGGGCATGAGAAGCTCAACAGCCCAATTACAGCCGTTTGATAAGAGATGCTTTTTCTTGGACAGCTGTAATATACTCTCAAATCACTTACATTCTTGTTAAAATAACAAAGAAATTAATTTCTTTCTCGTCAAGCCTCAGTGTGCTCTCAAAAGCAACTATGGTATAGGGGACATTTTAAAGCTTCCTATAAGTTTCAAACGTCACTTTGTTTTTCAAGGTTAATTCTGAAATACTGTTCATATTTAAATTAGGTATTTCAGAGAAGTCATTTGCCTTGTACTAAGGTGTTCAGATGACTTGGTGTTCATTGTTATTCTCTGACATACCTGCTCTCTGTTGCTCTCAATTTCCTGTCAGGAACACTATAGCAACTGAGGTACTTTCCAACTATGTATTAGCACTGCTGGACATATTATTTTACATAGGTATGCACATCAGTCAGCCTCAATTATTAAAATTGTGACAGTCAGTTTGCTTCTTTATCTTTAAACATATCCTGTCTTTTCCATATATTCACACCATCAAAAAAAATTGAAAACATGACAACACACCCTCGTTATTTTGTTATTACAATTCTACAAGCTTAACTTGCTTATATCAGGCCCGAAAAAAATTGTCATTACAATTGAACCCCTGCTATTTCGGCCTCTCAGGGGAAACATGCACATAAAATGACTCAAAATTACGGGAGTTTGAAATAGCTGAAAGTAAATGATTGGAGGGCAAATTCAGGGGAAATGGTTTTGAGTTTGAAATAATAGGGAATTCAAAATAATGGGGCTCGAATTAGCAGGTTTATAAAAATAATAAGTTATACAATAGAAACTTTCTAATGGCTTTTTAATACTCTAGTTGGTAGGGCTCTTTGCTACTAGTCGACAATACACTGCATACTTTTGGTCAAGATTCATCGCAGGATTCAAAACTAATTATCCATCAGGGTTGTTAGAAAGAGGGAGGAGGGGGGGGGGGGAGGGAAGGGAGGGTTTGTATGTCCCATTAATGTTTAGCCTAAGATTATATCCTGTATTCTATTAATCCGAATTACAAAGATAAATGATTTCCCTACTCAATATACCATTTTATCTGATCTAAATATCCCAGATCCCATTAATTTTTTCCCCAAACATCCTGTATCTCATTAATTTTTTACGTAGTATTAAATAATGTACTGTACCCTGAAAAAAACCCTTAAGCCTGGTT
>Ga0126339_10001528_pt1 | contig 15821 bp, 13 predicted proteins | sample OrbTmetagenome_2_FD_92532 | JGI IMG/M metagenome (GOLD analysis project Ga0126339, IMG submission 92532) | Coral microbial communities from Petempiche,Puerto Morelos, Mexico - Orbicella T R C metagenome | ecosystem: Host-associated > Invertebrates > Cnidaria > Coral | place: Petempiche,Puerto... | reverse complement strand
TTTTGCACATAGAGCAAAGAACCAAACGGCAGTTTTCAGTCGGGTACATTTCTGCTCCAAAAGGTAGAGACAAGAGAAGGTATAAAATTGACTTGAAACATTTGGCAGTCGCAGGAAACTGCGTATATGGCCGGCATTCGATTCGTTCGTCGTGGGTTTTCAGTGGTAGGTGTATAATAATCAGCGTGTTTGTATTCAATCTTATCGTTAGCGGAAAAATCGCCATCATTGCGGCCCCAAACGCGTTCTCTTCGTTCCGATTCTTAAAAGAACAATTGGCGAGCAGAATTTTCCATCTGGCGACCAAAAATTTCGGTTTGTGTTTCGCTGCGAAGGAAAAATTTTATTGACACTTTTTGGCGACCACATTTTTCCATGTGGCGACTGAAAAAAAAATTTCAGTCGCCAGTTGGCGCCTTCCTAAAAAAGTTAATTTCGGACCCTGACTGTTGCTAAGTAACATTACGTACCCTAGCGATGGTTCATTTATCTAGTGCACCTATCGACCCATGAGAATGTGTGTTATTAAGCTGGTTTGAAATTAATGCCGCTACGTCGAAAAAAAAAAAAAAAAGGCGCTTAGCAGTGGTTTCATTAACTGAGGTTTTCAGGAGCTAGGCAAACTTTTCGTCTTTTCAACTTCTTTTGAACTTCGTTAAAAGAGAGAACTTTCCACGAGATGGTCAAACCCTAAGGTTGTCACAGGCGGTCAATTTGTCCTGTTCCCGTCCCTTAGTCACCCTTCCCTCCCCCCCTCCCCCCCTCCCCGTTCCCAACGTTTATTTGGGGTCTGGCGTTTAATGGAAAGTATATACGATATTTGTCAAACCTGCTCTTGTTCCTCCCTATTTTAATATTTCTATCTGTTTCTTTGTATACCGTTTCTACTATCACTGACGGATGTGTGGCGTTTCTTTTAGTACTTCAGTCACTGTCATGTTCTTTCGTGGTGTATTGTTGTCTAACCTCTGTCTGTTCTCATTCATTCTCACTTCTTCCTCACTAATAACTGTTTAGTGGTTGATAAGAAGGCCTGATGAGGAAGGATTGTCCGCATCTCTCATTAAACACTGGAGTAGTATGAAGGATTACATCAAAGATGTTAGTGTCCCGCCAATCTTCTTTTTTGTAAATTTTTCGTGTAGTTTAAAAAGTACCGCCTATTAGCCTTTGAACCATATGCCCCCTGGTTTCGTTTTGGTTCATTTTAATTTATCTGATATTTGTTCACGTGGCACACCTTATTCATGTTACTGTTTCTTCTTTCTTTGGTCGCGTTCTGTTGTGTTCTCTCTGATCACTTTTGGTTTCTTTTAGCCGCCGTGTTCTTAATTTCCCGATGCCTTTGTTCTCATACCTCTTTACGTGATTGCCCACTTTGTTTTGGCATAAACCTAAGAGGGTTTCCGATTTTTTGTTTGCATCGTTGTTGTCACTTTTTGTACAGGCTTCTGTTTTTCTTTTTGTACACTTCAGTTAGTTTAGTTTAACTGATCAGCTCACTGTAACATTGGTTATACCCTTGCATACTGTATAAAAGTTAATTTACGTGTATTAGGTTTTGCTCCACAACTTTTTTCCATTGCCCCTAGTATGAAATCATTTTAAATTCAAAGGTCATTTTTCTCAGTGTTTACGTAAGTATACTTTAAGCTCCAGCAAATCCTGGCACGTCCATTCCGAAGTTTTGGCGTCATATGTACATGAACAAACGTACTTCGGTTAAATAAATATGTAGAAATATCTCCCGAGCAACTCACTTCGTCTAAAAGAATACAACAGCACTTTGTTTAGACTGCAGTCGTGCCGTGGTTTCGTTTGCCACATCCTGCTTCTATTGTTCTGTGCAGTTTTACACCCAAGCTGCAGAAACATTATCAGCTTGGCGAACTCGCTAAAAAGAACTGACGTATTCCTTTTTCAGGCTTTTCAAGTGCACAACACTCCTGAACAAAACGAGCATTGTCTGAAGAACTTTGATTTGACGGAATACCGTCAAGTGCTAAGCGACCTGGCCATACACATCTATCAAGATTTGGTGAAGTGCATCTGGGAAGCTGTTCAGAATATGATAGGTACGATCTCTTTTCTTGTTCATCTGTTACATTACCGTTCTAATGAATTTTGGCATTAATTACTGTTTACTTCGGTGTTGCCTTTTCCAAGTTGTAATAAAACTCCAAGGAGTGCGCACTACATGCTCTGACAAATCACTCCCTTTGTTTAAACGACCCCACAAACTTTGTAGCTTTGAAAAGTATCGTTTTAAAATGAAGGTTGATTGATTGATTGTCTGACTGACTGACTGACCGACCGACCGACTGACTGACTGACTGAATGACTGACTGACTGACTGACTGACTGACTGACTGACTGACGGACTGACGGACTGACTGATTGACTGACTGACTGACTGACTGACTGACAGACTGACTGACTGACTGACGGATTGATTGAGTGATTGATTGATTGATCACAGTTAAGATGACGTCAAGACTAGTTCGGTTGAAATGAGAGTCATTTGGCTTGCGTAGATTCTCCCCCCTGCCCCCTAAGAGCTTACTTGTTTTGTTTAGCGCTGCTGATTGTGTTATTCTAACATTTGCGGCAGCAGATATTTTCTCTTGCTGTTGAAATGTTGTCAATGTCGCATTCTTCTTTTAGGATACGCCCTTGATCGGAAAAACTGGTTATTGATTAGTGAACTTCGTCAAAGCACCCGGAAGTACACTCGTTTTCTCAACGAGGCTAGGAAGCTTTACCTTACCCGGTAAAATCCGACAACAATAGTGAAGTGTTAAAACCCACTTGTAGCTTCAGGTCTACTCAAATATCACAGTGACCCCTAAATTGAAAATCATCTGGTCTGATGTCACCATTATTACGGACTATCTTGGAGTTTTGAATGTCCTAATTGTGATTGTTCTATATGTTGTAGTTCCAGGAATGCTTGAGTATGAATCAATTCCTGGAGTATCGAGCTCTAAACCGTTTGGTGGTCGAAGTAAAGCTCATGCTGACATCACAGTCAAGTCCATCACGAAACAGGTAAGTTATTTCTCCAAGTAAAGAAGTCCACTGCATTTCACTGCTCCACTCGGTAGATCTTTGCCTCTTGGTTAAGGCTTGGATTGATTGACATCTTTTTGTTGGGTTTCCAAACTGAGCCAACCCGCAAGTCAGGCACTACGTCAGCACGTGGCTACTCTGAGGAGTGCGCACATCCAAGGAGTGCGCACATCATGCTCTGACAAATCCCCCCCCCCCCCCCTTGTTTAAACGACCTCACAAGCTTTATAGCTTTGAAAACTATCGTTTTAAAATGAAGGTTGATTGATTGATTGACTGACTGACTGACTGACTGATTGATTGATTGATTGATTGATTGATTGATTGATTGATTGATTGATTGATTGATTGATCACAGTGAAGATGACGTCGAGACTAGTTCGATTGAAATGAGAGTCAATTGGCTTGTGCAAGTCAAGCACTACGTCAGCACGTGGCTACTCTGAGGCGAACTTGTTGTCGATTGGTTTAGCAAAGAAAAAAATATTAGGAACATCGAGAACGTCATTTTTATCTTCTATGATTGTCAACGGTACGGCGCTTTCATTCGACCATAGCCTGTCGAAATTTCGAAATAAGAGCAAATGATTAGATAGGGCGCTTTCCATTCGATCACAAATTTTGGCTTGAATTTCCGGCAATTTCCAATGGCGAATGGAACAGCCTTTTGGGGGATTTTCGGAAAACAGGTTAACTTTGCAAGGTACATCCAAATTTTCGAAGATTTATTTCCGTGAATTTCGGGAATTTTTGGCTAAATGAAAGCGCCCAAATTTCCAGGAAATCTATGAACTGTTAAATTTCTGGAACATGATTCATTTAACAAAATTTCCGAGTATATTAGGAGCAGCGGAAATTTCATGGGAGAAATTTTCGAATATTTGGGTTAACTCTGCGAGGCAGGCCTCTGTTTTGGGTGGGATTTGGAAATCTCGGAAAGATTTTCCCATCTACCACAGCAACTGGGCCATTTGTCACCTGCAATCTCCGGAAAGTCAACGGACATTTTTGGACAGGTAGCGCCCGAGTGTTCTTTTGAGATGCTCATTTTGATGACTCATTCAACGAACAGGGCAACGGTTTCACGTCGAGGTTCACAAGAGCTGAGTCTAATACAAATGGGCTGAAGCTGTTATTTTTTCTCATTGCTTTTAGGTTTGGCTCATAAAAATTCGACGTTTGAGCCAACCTCGTTCCCAGGGTCTCTCATCTTACCGCCCCATGGCTCGCTCGCTCTAGGGGGCGGTAGGATGAGAGACCCTGGGAACGAGGTTGCGTTTAAGCATGGTCTAAGTGTGTGCGTTTAAATAACTTTGTATGTAACTTTACAATTTCAGCTGTCAAATTTTCTTGCTATACTAAATGCTCATTGTGTGGATCCTGAAATTATCAAACAAGTTTTCAGACAGGTGAGTCTGGTTTTTGTTCTTTTGCTTGTTGGCTGCTGTTATTGCTGTTATTATTGCTTTTAACTGTTTGTCATTCCTTGTTTTTTTCCATTTCTGTTGTTACTGTTGTTGTTGTTGGTGGTGGTGGTGGTGGTGGTCGTTGTTAATGCTGCGCTTGTTTCTATTCTTACCGTTATTGTTATTGTGCTTGTTAGTATTTTGTTTGTTGGTTTCTTTTCATCACTTAGCTGATTTACGGCCACGACAGATTACGATAAGTTAGTTTCTTCCTCTTTCTATTTTCTATTTATTTTCTTCTTGTCCTTCTATTTTCAGCTGTTTTATTACGTTGGTGCCAACATGATGAACAATCTGCTGCTGAGGAAAGACATGTGCCACTGGTCAAGAGGAATGCAGATCAGGTTAGTTAGAGACCAATAGCTAAACTCCCATTACACTTTGATAGCTATTCATGAAACAACAGGTTATGAGTAAAGAGCTCTCGACCGTTAACGATTTGCTCGGCTTGTGAGAAGTATTTTTTGGGAGACGTGGGATTATTGAGAGGAGCGAAAACCAGGCTTACACAGTGTAATATTCAACACTGAGTATTGTTATTAAGGACATGGTAATAAGTTATGGGGAATCGCTCTGGCCTGGGACAAGCCTAAGACCAGACCAAAATAGAAGCGGACAGCGGACAGACTTACTCATTGGTTTGGGGGGTGGGGGTGGGGGTGGGGGTGGGGCGCCGACCTCGTCGCTTTCGCAGCCTCGAGTAGAGTGATAGGGTGGAACACTGTCATTTGCATAATCCTTTTTTATCAATTACCAATGCAAATTGAGTTTTGCACAGTCAAGTGTTTTCATTTGGAACAGATTTAACCTTAGTCAGTTAGAGGACTGGGTCCGCTTGAATCAGCTAGAGGGCAGCGGTATCGTGGAAGCCTTAGAGAACGTCATACAAGCAACACAATTACTCCAAGTCAATAAGAAGACGCTAGAAGACGTGGATGCGATTTGCGAAGTCTGCAGTTCTCTTAATACGCTACAAGTAAGATTGGTTGGAATTTAAAGTCATGGTGCTCTTAATCTGGAAGTTAGCCTGGTTCAGATTTTGAAAAATAGATTAATAATGTAGTGGTAAACGCAAGTGTGATCAATACATGGGGTCCGGGGTATTACCGGAAGTATTTCCTAACCGCCCGTTATAGTTCGAAAGTCTTAAAAAGTTATGTCTCCTGGTCACTTTTAGTTCAACTTTGGAAGGGTCGTTGGGCATCTTTAGAAATCCTCGATGTACTTCAGTTCTCCTCGAATGAAAATTTTGCGATGATTTCCAGTCCGTACTGCGCAGTCTCAGCACCCTAATGGTTTTAAACATTATAAATCTCACTCGATGGAATGCGAATCGATGTTATTCGTTACGAACCACCCAATCTTTGAGGCCTTTCAAATTCTTTTCCAACAACTTCATTGATTTTTACAGCGGTGAAGTTGTTTCATCAAGTAATATGAGAAAGAACGAAGCATAGATCTTTCGCATCCATACAGTGACGGTTGTTTCGAAATTTTGAATTTACTTCATGTAAGTAGTTGCGAAATCCTTCCATTTTGTGATGTCTTACATGAAACAAAACATAGAACAGACAAACTCTCCAGACTGCGCAGGACGGACTGGAAATCATCTTTAAAATGTCCTTGGTCAAAACCAAGCGCAATACTGTTATCTTTTAAAAGATTAAAAGCATACATGATATTTTCATTCCAGGTTCAAAAGATTCTGTCGATGTACACTCCAGCTAATGAATACGAGGCTAGAGTACCTTCGTCTGTAATCCGTGCCGTGGTGGAGCGAGGACATAACAAAACGGAACCAATGTTCCTGATGATCGATACAGCTTACATGTACCCCTTTACACTACCCTTCACTCCCTCGGCAGTGTCCTTAGAATCTCTGACCATCCCTGAAAATCTCAACCTTGATTTTCTGAAGGTGGTGTAGATATTACGTCAGGAATTGATCGGTTAAGTGGTGTGTGATGTAACTTTGGTTTGAATCGATAATGGCGTGCCATGATCTGACCAGTCAGAGCGAAGTTGATTTTGTGTCAGCCAATCAAATTCGTAGTAAAAAATGATTGGTTAATGTGACGGATTGGGGCACCTGGTCTTTGGTTTAAGAATCAAGCAAGCTGTATTATTTTCTCAACACAATATGTTTGATTTTCAAGCGTATTCTGCTAATTGATTCCTCGGTAGGGAGGGGCCATGTTTGAGGTCAAAGTGTTTCCAAAGCATCCAAGTATAAAATTAACTTTGGTTCTGAAAAAAAACTTTTCTGGGATCTGTCACATTATTGTGCGGTAGTAGCCCATAAATCGGACTGCTTCGTTTAGTTGCGAAGGACGTAAAAGAAATCGTGTTTAATCTAATATATTATAGAGAAGGTCTAATGGCCGTCGAAGTTTACAAACAAGATTTATTGTATAAATTATAATCAACTGAGAATTGGTTGAAGGATATAACGGGAGTCTTGGGGAATTAATTAAAAAGGTCAGTCCCATTACGTGACAATTATTAACATTTAGGATATTATATAAGATACTTGCAACTTAAGTTTGCGAACGTTAAGTCCTTGTTATTTAGGATTATTACAAAGACAATTCTTTGTGAATTGCTATAAAATTCCCGCTGTGTTGCTGACGCTAGCCATTTCCTTAAGAAGCGATGTAGCGAAAGACAAAGAAAAAAAGATCTTACCGGGATGAGGAAGGATCTTAGGGAGAGGCTGTGGGGTATCTGTTTTGAACAATGTTCGACTAAATTATGAAGAATTGATATTTTGCTGGATTGATTCAGTAGGAAACCGAAATAAGGTACATTCGATAAAACAATAGTCACTCATTTGAGGCAGGGTAGATCCCACACTTATTACATGTGTTATTTTTTTATGGGTAATTCATAGCTTCTCAAATCTTTGTAGTGCATTGCAATTACTTTTTGTTAGGTATTCACGTTATTTCCCTGTCGGTTCATGCTAACAGCAATTCAGTCACAAGGCATGAATTGTTGTAAATCGTTTCTTGATTTTTCTGCGCGCTTTGTCCAATTTTTTGTATGGAATCACGTTTTCATATTTTGTAATCTGTTTATTAACGAAGTCGTTTCTTTTGAATTTACGGTATTTCGTATTTGTACTTTTGTACTTGTTTATCTTCTGAGTATATTTGTTTATCAACAGAACAATGCTAGTAAACATGTTCATTTTACAGGAAAATGAAAATAGATTGTGCTGTGAATACTGACAACTGAGAAGTATAAAAAGTAACCGGAGGGAATTCTTTAAGTCGCTGTTGTTCATGTATTTAAACATTGCGTGACGTTCTACTTTGATCGTCACGTAATAAAATACTGTGATTGTGTGACGAAGGCAGTGTAGGCTAAATAATGCACTTCCAATATTTTAATGAATTGCGGTAGCCTGATCTGTAATTAATTTAGGTTCTGAATTTCTCGCTAAGAAGTGAATGGTGAACACTGACTTGCGATAGGTATTAATTTCTCCAAAAATGTCAGTACAAATTTACGCTTGCTGGTTATAAGGCTTAGGGAACTGATCACCAAAATTATTTACGTATATAAAATAGTCGTAGTCTTCATTACAATAACGAAGCGCGCGAAGGCTAAAATTAGGATGCAAATTATTGGAATCCCGCGAGAGTCAGACAACATTAGCATGTTCTGAGAGAAATAGGAGGAAAATGAACGCCAAATTTTCGTTTTAAAAATTGTTTTAGGAACACTTGCTTATGCGCTTAAAAAAGCGTCAAATCTTCCACCATTCCGTTTTGTTGTCTGAGTTTGTCTGAGTTATGACGTCACTCGCGCGCTTCGCTATTCGGACAAGATATAGGGAGACGCGTAAAGGAGAATTTGTAGCTTATCATCAGAACTTTGACGGTGAGAGAGACAGCTTGCAGTGTATGTTTAACTGTAGGGTATTTAATGATCATTTACCGGTATTGAAAATAAATGTATTTTTATAGTAGTGAAGTTGTTTATCGCTTGTACTGCTTTGATAATACTCCGTCAGTTGGGCACGTTTCTTTCTCGAGTGTGGCGAAAGAACGCGACATACAGATGGGTACAGAGTGAGTAAGCGTTTGCACCAGCCTATTTTATCAGTTAATCTTACAACGATGTATACAGTGCAGGAAAACAAGAAACGGCAAGATAACAGCTACAATAACCTGACCACCCACTACAACTCGTAAGCGCAATTCACGAGTTGAAAACAAATATGGCCGCCTTGACACCGTTGACATTCTCAGCTCTTGCTACGGGGCTTGGCTGCTTGGCGTTGGATTTTTAGAGTGTTTTTCCAGTTTTTGTTTGTTTCTTTGTTTTTCTCTGATAAAGAAAACGCCTTAAAGTGCTTAAGGTGCGTACTTGATGCTACTAACTGCATTTAGCGTCTGGTTTAAGGGGACGACGTAAACGTAATCGAGAAAACGGAAAGATTTTCTTTCCTGGTACGAGCCGTGGATTCCCAGCTTACACGTAGCGTGTGAGCGAGCTCTTTTTGCGGTTCTAAGTTGGCAGCTAAAAGAGCTGTCAACTAAACACGTGCTGCGACGAAGGGAGACTTTGCTCTTGCTAGCCTGCAGTGCAGACGTTATTTTAGCACGGATCGCTCTGATAAACCAAGTTCTCAATACCGCCATCTTGGATTGTAACTGGATGCTTGACCGCTAGAGGGTTTTCCGCCTCACGCGGTTTTCCTCACCCCAACCCTCCTCAGTTACCAAATCCAAGGTGGCGGCCTAATACGAACTGAAAATGAGCACTCGCGCCCTACACTCAAGGCGATGCTCTTGCTGGAAAACATTGCCTTTCCGAGCGCAAGCATTTCTAGCAACCAGTGTCCTCGCGTCTCTTCTGACGACAATAATATAGTTGCCATGCGCGATCGAATTGGAATTGGAACACTTCTGAGTTCAAATGTTCAGCACTTTTTTTGCAGCACTGTGAAAACTTCGATTACTTTGTGGTTTATACAATTGGATTAAAAAGTCCACTTGGAAGTGTTTTTTATATATATATAAACCGTACAAGCGGTGTTTTTAATTCCATTCTGGGGATTCCCATTTCAAAGCTGGAATTCAACAGATACAGGAAGCTGACTTTTATTAAGGTCTGATGTACAACGGTAGTTTGAAAAGCGCGCGATTTTGACGCGTAACAGCATTTAAGTTTATTCAGTGCCAGTGTCTTTCATCTTAGCTCGTAATATGTAAGCTTAGTGTATATACTGATGAAAGCGCACAAAAACAGGCTTCACTCCTCCAGAAGAACTTCAAATTTGTAAAAGGAAGCCGTAATTATTACTATTATTATTTTCAGTGGCAAACCGGAAGAGTCTTGAGCGCAAAATGTAATAGTTGGGATAAAAGTTCACTTTTAAGGTCGTCCTCTGAAAGTGAAAAGTTTAAAGGAGCTACATCACGGTTTGCGCTTGAGAAGTTAAGCCTAAATGTTTCGTCGTTTGCGATCCTTGTTAATCTTCTCCATCCTTAGCCATCCTTGTTCCTTTATGGTTTATTATTTTTCTCTACGGTGTTTTCTATCTTAGTAAACTAATATTTTCAAGTTTCCCTCAATTCAAAGGTAATTTTGTACACGGCCAAAATACCGTGACTGAGCTCCTTTAAAGTCCGTCTTTAACCGTATGACGCTAAAATGTCAGTAGATTGTTCCTACGATTATCAGGTGAGTAAGGCATGAGGGAAGTTTGGTTACGAAGTTTTGTCCTTAAAATTATTGTGTTGTCACGGGCAACTTACCTCGTTTCCGTTGATAACAATATCATCAGCCGTTGGTCGCCTGTCGTGTCGCCTACAATTTCGCGCGCTTTGCTGCCAATGACGTCAAAGGCCGACAAGTTGCCAATGGATACGGAGCCAGTTGCTAGTGACAACAGCACGCGTTTTACGCTAAAACTTGGTGACCAAACTTTCGTCCCGCCTTACTAAACTGATAATCGTAGTCCATACGCTTGCATATTGGTAGCCAAGAACGTTTTTTGAAGAAATAACTTATTAAGTCATTGTTGAGTATAATGCCATTATAAATATGAAACTTTAAGGTAAAAAGCTGTTAAAATTATGACTCTTAACGTTTTCGATCTGTTTGATCATCAGAGTAATCTCTGATGATGATCAAACAGATCGAAAACGTTAAGACTCATAATTTTAACAGCTTTTTACCTTAAAGTTTTATATTTTACTTTTATCGGCGAAATGTATATAATGCCATTATAATGGTAAGTATTTTGCACGCACCGTGCAGTGACTGAACGACTCCGTAATTTTGCACGAGCACTCCCGTGTTGCAGTTGTCATGACAACAGCACTCTAACTGACATCGCATCGTGACACCACGATGTTCAATGTTGCACAACGCTGCGTCACAGTGGCTAAGCAGCCCACACTCCTTCGAATAAGTGGTCTTCGTCTTTCCGTTTTCTGTTGTAATAATAACTTTTGTCTGGCAAACCCAGCCTGGATCATCGTGACAGAATCTTGATACCAGGTTGTCTTCACAGTCTGCCCATGACGTATTCGCGAAGCAACTCCAACAGTCGAGACCCAGAGCTGTGGAAAAACAAACAATTATAGATACAAAGAATACAAAGAATTGGAACATAATATCATTACCCAAACAAGTTGATATCAAATATTATCACCCAAACAAGTCGATATAATTAAAAGTGTGTCAGCTTTTATCAGTTTTATAGACTCACATTTGTTTGTCAAATGTTTGAATATCAATAGTTCGCCGGTCCTCGTCGTTTGTGAAAATGTTTGAGTGACAATTCGTAAAGGATCGAAGCTACTGCTTACTTCCAGAAGGGATCATTTCAGTGAGACTCCTGTCATTAAAAGCACAAGCACCGTAGACTGAATAGTTTAGTACGATATCCGCGCGTTGCTTGATATTGTAGTTTCTACTCAGTATCAGACAAGATATCCTGAAAAGATTAAATGTTAATTTTAAAATTTTGGGAATTTCTAACTTTTGGCGATGGCAGAAATGTGGAGAACCGTGGGAAAACCCCTAAATACAGAACTAGAGGCAGCTGACTAGAAGATTCATTTCACATCTGCGTTCAACGGGAAGTGGTTGTACTGACCAACGTCCATATCCCAGGCTCGAACTAGAGACATAAATCGTCTTGCGACCTTTAAATCTACGGCGAAGAAGTCTTAATTCAACAAACATTGATCTAAACTTTGAAACACGGACAGTCTCTAGTAAAATGGCGTCAACAGTAAATATGGCATATCGACAGCAAACAGAAAATACATGAACATGCATGTAAACACATACCCGGGGCACATACCTTGAGGCAAAAGCGATATAAAAGCAAGCCTGAATAACATTCCTGCCATCAGGTTATCACAGAGTAGTTGAAATTCAACTAGTTTGAATATTACGGAGTAAGAGACTTAAAGTTTTCCGCGAAGCAACCCTCGCTTCACTCAAACCACTTTCGAAATATGAGAAGTAACACTGCTTTTGAAAAACGTGTTGACCTTGCTCGGGCTGTGACTGTCACATAGAGTATATACAAACAACCCAAAGGTCGAAATCTTGATTTCAAAACCTTTCGTGACACAAATAATTCGGCATTGGGAGGTTTGACGTTATTCTTTGTTCATTTATTGTCTTTATTTCTCGACTCCAAATAAGTTTTTCGCAAAGTTTGCGTGACATCTTGAATTGTTTTACCTTGAGCTTGAGATCACATGACATCTCAAAATTGCTATCTGTTTGTGGCACAACCGTCGAATGCACGTGTGACCGACGACCTCAGTTTTCACTTGGAATCCAGACCTACTTTATGTGTCTTTTTATAAAATAACTGAGCTAGTTTAGATAAGAAAATGTAATACGGTTGTGACGTTTTAGATTCGCGCATATTTTTGAGAAATTTATAAAGCATTGCACTTTTTCCGTGTCTAAATACTCGGGAGGCTGGGAGATTTCTCGGAAGTTATGCAAACCGACTTCGTCTCGGGTTTACATAACTGTCTCGAATTCTCCCAACCGTCCTCGTGTTTTGAGGAAGCTATGTAAACACGGAAAAAGTGCTCTGTAGTTTAAATTGTGTCGAATTATTTGTTGACTGGTCCCTCGGGAGACCGGTTAAGTTTGTTTCACTTGAATCTCGGTGTTTCTCTCGAGTCCCGACTGCAGGAAAACACTAAGATTCTCGTGATAATCACGTCTCCATTCCAGATACTGACCAGCAAGATCGAAGGCTCCGACGACGCCTTTGTTTTGATCTCGCAGTGGAGGGGAAAGGGGGTAGTGCTGCGCCCATCACTGGGTTTTTGAGGTAGTACTGATTGTTCACCTGCATGGCCTTGTTGGACGAAGTTGTATGAATGAATGAATTCCCACTTCAGAAAGAATATCCTGGTATTGGAATAACACCCCGCTAATCTTTAGGATTTGAAAACGCCAATTTAAACGATTGGAATTTTGCGTTGGGGAGGTAAGCGAACCGATGGTAAAGTTCTCTTTAGAAAGACGACGGCGAAAAGCACGAAACAGGCTTTGGAGGTTGCGGTTTGCATAGAAATCCATGGACAGCTAGAAGTGAGGGTCACAGTGGGCTCCAGTGGGAAAAGTTATCATAGAAGCTGACTTTTGGAGACTGAGATTTGGAGGTGTGTTTCGAGTGGATTGGGGGACTATTATTTTCGAAAGGTTATTGTTTTGATATTTTCGGGCGATTGGCGCCTTTCCAGTAGCTTCACTGTATTTGTCTTAAAAAAAGGCTGCAAGAAAACAGTGAGGCTAGCTATGAGAAACTAAGCCACAAAAAAGTCAGAAAACAGATTGTTACGTGTACATGACTTTATTTCATCTCCAAAGAACACTTGATAAATGAAAAGAATCAGCAGAGGCGAGATAATGATCAAGTGAAGCTACTGATCTCACACCAATGCGAGGCTCAGATGTCGAAAAACCTGAAAATAATGAAAGAAATGCCATGTTAAAAGCCATTCATGATGGTGCGGTTATTAATACTTTATACTGGAAAAACGAAAGTGAGGGAAAATAAGCTTGATTTTATTGCACGGGAAGCCAAAACCATCTTATTTAATTGCGCAAATATATTAATCATTTCTAATCTATCTTAAATAAATACTTTGCCAAATTTTCATTATTCCAGTAAGTTCAGTCAATGCAGATCCTCCCATTGTTTACTTTCGTCAGCCACAATCTTACGGATAGTTTATCAGTAAAACTGCCTCAGTCATTGAAGATGTCTTATTCCAACTTACCTAGCGCTCGCACTTGTACTTGACAAGAAGATACTTAACGATTCCCTTGCATGGATCCCCAAACACCTTGTTGCTTGCATGTAGCGCACAACTGGCTTTCTTGTGGCACGTGCTCTTCACGACAGCAAGTGATTTAGCAGCACGACAGTTGGTGGAACGAATTGGAGACTTTGTACAGGCGCGTTTATTCAGTCGGCCATAGTTCGCTTGCACGATGTTAATCTTCTCCCCTTTCTTGCAGGTTATATTGGCTTTCTTGTGTTCACAGATGACAATAGACCTCGGCTTCTCTGAAATAGAAAACCACAAACAGGTCAAAATTGGCCCCCTCTGCAGATCCCCCCCTTCCTTTTGTCACGATTTCTCCCTGAATTGTACGACACGAGGTCCAATTACTAATTAATCGTATCTATAGCAAATTTCGAAATTAAAAATGTCTTTTGAGAAATTCTTTTGAGCGAACACGTCTGTAGCGCTTTTCATACGAAAACTGTAGGAAACATTGCGAAGGAAGCCAATTACAAAAAGTTCAAATTCAGGATATCTGTAATTGGACATCCACGTGATCGCGCGCCGATTACGTGACAAATAAGCGCGCGGAGAACCAATCACGATCGAGAATTTTGTTACAGTTACGATTAAAGCAATAATCCGAAAATATAGTTTTATTCGTCCGAGATCTATAAAATTAATAACCAGACGTACTTCAGTGTTTTGCAGTAGCTCTACATTATTGCCGAGTTGACATAGCCTCCCCATTCTTTCTCTTCGACGCACACCAACTCCACTAATCGCGAGATGGAAAACTTATTTTCAGACCGAGAAGCTTCGGGCTATTTTAGCCTGTCATTTAAGGCGTACCAAGCTAAATCAAAGGTTATAAGCTTTACAGGGATATTTTTACCGCGTGGGACTGGCAGTCACTCGTGAATTCCACAAAAGAAGTCCTACTCTCACGGAATCTTTTTTGTCTCTTACCCGACTTGCTTACGCACATGAAAACAAGAAAATTGTAATGACAAAGTAAAACTTCAAACCTTCATTCGCGACTTTTCGAATCATCTTTGTTATGCCATCCAATTTGCGGTCCATTTTGCCCAAGCGATGCAATAACACTGCATTAGCTGACAGAAACTAAAGAGAAACAAATTGATGTTAGTTTTTATTTTATACTCGTTTTTCACAAAATAAGCCGGCTTACCTTTTTTCATACGCTTGGCGGCAGACTCCAAAGAACTGATTCTACTGTGTGTAAAGCGAAGAGTTAAGTCGACCGAACTTACGATCGACAAAACTTGGCTAAGGTTCTTGTTCTGGCTGGGGCAAACTGTTTTCAGTTTGTTAGTAATTTGCTTCACGACAAATTTTCCTCTCTGGACTTTTCTGGCTGCGTTGGAAGAAAAAGGTTGCAAGAGAGCCAGTGCAGTAACGAGAAGAACCCAGATTAATTTCATGGCGGATTTACTGCTGGAAGTAATCTCGTTTCTCAGTTTCACGCTCGCGAAATGAACTACTATTAATTTGTCGGGGAAATTGTGAGGAGGTATAGTTCCTAGTATTGGATCGTGCCGTTTTTTCATGTTGGTTGTCAACTGTCTATTTACATGATATGACATTTAGAGAGTTTTGGTTAAAGCACAAAAGAACAGTCTGTACAGATTTGTTTGATTTTCGAATGTCATCCTTTGAGCTCATCCTTTGTGAATCATTTTCACTGTAGAGAACAAGTATAATGAGTCCAAGCTAGTAACGGTCTTAAGGGGAGAACAGTTTCCGACATGTCAGCTTGGAATGCTGATTTTACATTCAGGTCTAGTTGAAATACATATTCCTTGTAAGTGTTATGTTCCGTGACACCAAAGGAAGTCCTTGAAGTCGTTGAATATGCGTGGTTTAGTTTCGAAAGTTTAGACACAGGGTAAATATTTACTGAATGACACCCTATCAACGGCATGGACGATTAAGATGCCACTCTAAATATTGCGTTGCACTAAGATTATTCAAA
>Ga0126339_10001527_pt1 | contig 15826 bp, 12 predicted proteins | sample OrbTmetagenome_2_FD_92532 | JGI IMG/M metagenome (GOLD analysis project Ga0126339, IMG submission 92532) | Coral microbial communities from Petempiche,Puerto Morelos, Mexico - Orbicella T R C metagenome | ecosystem: Host-associated > Invertebrates > Cnidaria > Coral | place: Petempiche,Puerto... | reverse complement strand
TAATTAGTTAATATAAGTCAATTGTAAATATGTAAATAGCAATTTCTATTTTAATTTTTCGTTATCAAATATTTTGTTCTCGGAAATATTAGCTTGTCAAGCTACTCTGAAATTCGAGCTTAAGTAAAGTTTATGTATGTATGTATGTATGTTCAAAACTTCCATAACACTTTTCATGACATGCCACTGTGCATCAGCCTTCATGTTCAAATTAATTATTCAGGCTAAAGCAAATGCTTTGTAATAAAAGAAAAAGAAAGGAATTTGAACAAAGACTAATTTTTCATTCAAGATGAAGCCAAGAAACACATTCATAAGCATAGGATTGTCCAAACTTTCAAAGACAAGTGTGGTTGTGTTGTACCCCTCCAGTGAACGAAGGAGCTCACCGAAATGGTCCGCAAGCCTTCGTCCAGTTTCTCCAACATTTCTTCAGAAGAATTTTCTTGACTTCCTGGTTCTTTAGGTGGTAAGTAAGGACTTGGGGCCCTTTCTCAGAGTGTTCAGTCCTGTTATGTCATTCAGAGTTCCTGAGTGCTCTTTCACAGCTAATCCACTGGGCTCATTTTCGGCTGGTGGTAATGACACTGCAAGGATATCATCTCCTCTCAAAGAATGATGCCATCTCTTTGGATTTGGTCACAAAGTCATTATCTTTAAAACAAATCCTTCGAAGATGGAGAAATTGACTGTATGGCATGGTGTTCTTGCAGGGAGGAGGATGGGACAAACTATAATCAAGGTAGCTGTTAGCCTGATTCTCAGAATCAAAATTCTACGTCAAAAGATATGACCTCATTTTCTAGTATTCTTCCGTGGTTGATCGTGTTCACAAAGTAAGAAGAGTTAGTGACTGTGTATTCCGATTTGCCTGTCAAAGGACACAGGATATCAGCTGAGTGAGCTGACAACTCGTAAGCAAATAGCTGTTACCGGTGATGGTATGTTTGGCTTGTGAATCTTAGGTTGACCATAAATCCTAGGTGGCTGTTTGTGCCTTGGTTTGATCTTGCTGTAGATGGTTTCTGACAGATGTCCACTTCGTTTTAAGTTAAATAGCTTATCAGTAAGTTTCCAGCCGAGTCAGTCTGTCGGGTCTTTATTAAGAAGTTGGTATGGACCTGTTTCAATAAGTGTTTTCATTTCCTCATGGTAGGTGTCAGTGTTTAAAACTACACTAGCACAACCTTTGTCAACAATCAACTATTCATTTCACCATGGAAATGAAGAGAGATAACATCACTCCCTTTCTTGACACATCAGTTACAAGAGACACAGACAGTCTTCTCACTACCACTGTATACAGGAAACCAACAGACACTCACCAATACCTAGCCTACAACTCACACCATCCTCAGTCAGTGAAACATGGTATTGTGAAATGCCTTTATAATCATGCTAAACACTTCATAATGAAGCCTTCAGCTATTGCGGAAGAAAAGAAACACTTGTCATCAGTATTTGTTTCTAATGGATACCCGTCCTCATTTGTACAGAGGCTCATGAAAACAACAAGAGCAACAGCTAACCAAGAAACCACACAGGAATTTAAATCAATTGCCATTTTACCCTATATCAAAGGTGTACTCAGAGGTTCTTTGCCGCTGCCTACAATAACAAGGCATATGCACTGTCTTTAAATCTGACACAACTCTAAGGTCCTACTTAGTGCAACCTAAAGACACCCTTGAACCAACAAAACAAGACAGTGTCATTTATAACATTCCTTGCGAATGTGGCAAAGTGTATATCAGAGAGCTATGCGAGAAAGGATAACACAACAGTTTATGTTTCATGTTAAATTTAAAAGCAGATACTGATTCAAAAGTTCTAAGATAACTATCCATTGAGTTCCAAATGCCAACTGTCCTTCGACCACCAGCAGTCTTGAAAAGCGGAATATTCAGCATCTGTGAACTTCTTGTGGTACACCTGCTCATTTCTCTTCGCTTTATGAATTGAGAGGAAAGGTACTGGTACTCTGATACACAGGATGGTACACATTTAAAGGCCATGACAGCATTTCTAAGGTATGACTGAGTTGCTACTGGTAGCCATTTAAGCTCTTTCGGGACTGGTGTGACATGATCATATTTGCGCGCTCTGGTCACAATTCGAGTTGCAAAGTTCTGAATACTTTGTAATTTACTCATGTTGTGCTTAAATGTGTTGGCCCATGCCTTCGAACAATAAAAAAGCTGACTAAAGACCAAAGCATTTACTATGGTTAATAGAGTCAGCGGATTCAATTATGAAAAGTCTAACAGGAAGTGAAAGAGCAAAGGAAGGAGCAAAAGAGCGAAGGATTGAATGAATCTCCCATGCATGCCTACAACTTGGATTTTCCAAGTTAAAAAATGAACTTTCTGTAGGTCAGTATACATCTTTAACAAGCAATACAAATCAGCTGGCTCTTAGTTTTGTAAGTGATCAAAAGCTCTACCTTTTAAGAGATGGTCTGAAAAGCACCTGCACATCTTTGTAATTAAAATTACTTTATAAAACAAAAATTATGGAATATATTATCACCCAAAACATCTATAAGCAGCTTAACATTGCACTACTAGTGCTATACTTAGGCATGAAATAAACTCATTCCAGCCAGGTCAATGAAATATGTTGATTAGGAAAATTAGCAATAAGGTAAGGGTTAGATGTAGAATTAAGAAGAATGTTTTTCCACAACAAATATAGTAATTAATATCAGTTCACTGCATGTGAGGTAAATAATAAGATCAAACACCGCAGTTTGATCACTGTTCTATTCAACCACAAGATAAGCTTAATATAAGTTGTTTCCTGACAATAAGATAATTTTTCAGCTACCTAAAAAGATTCACATTTGAACAAGAAGCTGCAATAGTAAGCTTACAATGTTTTTGTTGTTGTTGTTGTTTTACAAGAGAAAGCTGGCTGCTTTTCTATCTCCTATTCGTTTACAACATAATAGGCTTTTTAGAGTGATAAGCTTCCCCTATCTATGATTACTTACCTTCTACCATCTCAACGGCACGTTGCAACGAAATAATTTAGTTTACATCCGGTTAGAATCAATTTTAACGAGAGGCATTTTCTCAGAATTAAAGAAGCACCAAAGTTTTAAACACGAGTGTAATATTCACATACGCACTTCTGTAAACTACCTGGAAACACTATACGCGTTAAAGCAGAAACGTTTGCAATTTGTACACAGCATCCATAACATTGAGCTAACACTCTCAGCTGCTTCAGCTGTTTCGTGTTCCCTCAAAACAGGACAACTTAAACCTGAAAATAACTAACTTAATATTTCTCAATAGCAAAACAACTGCAAAATATCTCACCTAAGGAAGATGCCTCAAGGATGACCACAAAAACCCACAGAAGCGTACAAACATTTATGAAAGTCACAGAAATAACGTTGACAGCGCGAACGGCGCTGAATCCGTCTGACAGTTTTACACGACTCGCAGCCACAAGGCGTCCATGCATCTCTCTTGCTCTAGATATTGTTTCACAATATTATCGCACAAGCCATCCAGATAAATGGCTCAAAACAACAGCACACTGTGCCGCTTAGTTTGTTCGTTTAACCCGGTAAGTTCAACTACTTCCTTTAGTGCCTGCCGCCATAGTGCTCAACAAAGTCACGTGATATAACATACACAAATGGAAGGAAAATGAATAAAATGTAATAATTTAACAATAATGCAATAATATTGACATAAATTTCTTAACACTCAGTTTATTATTTTTTTTACAAAAAATGCTCTTCAAAACGGTCTCTTAAAAATTATAGAAAATGGCATGTGTACTGTGTCCGTGGTTGTAAGTTTCAATTAAATCAGATGCCTTCTGGAGTTTGATGGTCCTGATTATGTACATTTTGTTTCAAATTGTGTCAGCTCAATGCTTTAAGCTTAAAAGAATCAGTTCTTTTCATGGATGATTTCTTTAACTACATAATAATTTGTCAAGTTAATTAGTTACTAAAGGTGATATTAGGAAGGGGCTTATTTGCTCCTCCCATGGAGTGCTGCCCTACTGACTCCTATCATTGGTTAGGAGAAAACTGGCTGCAGGTTTTCAGCATTCATTTTAGTTGGTAATCATCATTTTCAGTTACAGATCTGCACATCTGACTGGTTCTGTCATTGTTTACTCTTCACTGACAGACCACAATCAAGTGTTTCCTTTGCCTTTCAAAGTGAAAAATTTTTAAATTACTTAATTTTTGTCCCCCCCAAAATTAAAAATGTAGGTTTCTGGCTGCCATATTTCTTTATAGTCTGCTCCTTGACAATTCATATTTAGGAGACCTGCAGGTGTTTTTGAGTCTATCCTTCATAATTCTGAAAAATCCCAGGCAGGCAAGATATAAATGTAGCCCCATCTTGCCCAGTTGCTCAGGAAGCCAATCACAGCCCCGGATTCAGTTTGTCTTACCTGCTAATGGAGCTGTAGCCAAATAATAAACATATGTTATTTGCTGGCTGGGAAGTCAGTATAGTGAAAAATTATGGCCAGTTTCTCACTTCGTGGACCAACTTTGAGCCGGCAAATTTCTCTCTCTCCCTCTTCCTCTCTCTCTCAAATCACTTTTATTAAAAAAAAAAAATCGGAAACTTGTTACTGTGACCATGGGCAGAGATAGGAAAATCTGGACAATGCTATGAACCATTTAGATTGCAGGGTTGTCATCATGCCTCTTGGAAAAAATATAATTTGATATCCAGTTGTGAATCAGTAATTTTAATACATTTTAAAGAAAAAAATACATTACTTCAGTTCAAAATCTTCATCTAGTTAAGTCAATGTAAGAACATCACTCCTCACTCAGATAACATTATACATTTCTTCCTTCTATTTACATTTAATGGTCATTGTGGCACAAATGAATAATTTATAGCCATCTTTGTATTTGAACTACTTTTAACTGCTTTTTTTAACAGTGAATTGCTTCAATTATTTAGTTCTGGTTACAAACAGAGAAAAACATACAGACGTGAAATCTGCCTAGAATGCACTCTACACATAGTAAATGTAGTTCATTCTCATGACGTTTAGAAAAAAAAAAAAACGTTTTGGTTGGCAGCTATTAAAATCTTACAAAAAAAAAAAACATATTTAATTTCTGGCCCCAAAATGGCCATAACTTCAAATCGCGTTGTAAAGGACTTCAACAAACACAGCATTTGGAGAGAACAACAGAGCTAATGTATGCAAAATATTGAACCGGAAAAGTTGAAATCATTCACCCAGAAATAGGTTATTAGGGATAAATGATTCATGAAAATTTAAAAGTATATGGCTGTGATTAACTAGTCGAAATAAGGAGTAGCTAGAAGAACACGCTAAAGAGAGTGGATAAAACATACGCTTACATACGCTTATCGTGTGCCCTGCAAGCCAATATAACCTTAAAAATTCACCTGAAAAGAATTACGAAAGATAAACAGGGATTTCTCTTTTCTCATCAACGACAGCAAACTCTTGAATTGAAGTTTTTTCTCGAAAACACGACATTCTGACAGTAAATTGGTAATAATATGACTAAATACATCATCAGAAAGGTCCTGAAAAATAGATTTAGAGATTATCGTCTTCAATTCGCTGATAGCCCGATCCGGGCCGCAAGCCATACTTCTTGCGAATTTCATCCCTCTTGACTTCTCTCTCGTTTCGTTTTTGAGCATGGATGGCCTGCATTTCTTCACGTTTACGCTTCAACTTCTTGTCTTCTTTATCCATTCGCTTTTTCTTACACTTGTTACACTGACGACAACAGCAGCAGTATATACAACACCCAAGAAACACCAAGAAGACGCCAACCACGGAAGGCACCAAAATGATGAGAACGTTCCCGGCTATTCGACATTGACCATAATACCATTTTCTGCTAGGGCAATCTCGAGGGACAATTTTCGTCCAGCCAGGATAATTGGTACATTTTTTAGTAGAAGAACACCAATAACACGCGGAATGTCCGGTGCAGTCGCTGCAAGATTTGTTGAAGCTCTGACAATCGACTTCCTCAGCAGCTGAAACTGGCAAGGTGAAATACACAACGAAGGCTGATACCAACAACGAAATAAACAAGCGCTGTTCAAAATTCATGACGATTGAAGATTGTTCAGTCTTGAATCGGGATATTCTGACTGTCTGTCCTTCTTCTGTCGTCTTTAAAGTCGCCTCCTTCGATTACTCCCAGTACTACACCGTCTTTTCAATGAAGTAAAGTGAAGTGATTTGTTCTTTTCAAACGCAAGTAACGTTTACTTTGACAAGAGAAATCCCGCGAATGAATGTTCAATTCTGAAAGACGAGGATGAACAGCGATTCCTTTAAAAGTTTCTTCGACGAGAATCGTACATAGTACCACAAATCGGCGAATTCTTTCCGTCTGGAATTTTTCACAGCGCAGTGCGACAAGATCAAAAGTACAACCGACTTTTCGTGCGCACGAGCTACGTCACATAATTCAAAACACATTCTTCCCCCTGGAGGAGAGAGAAATAATAGAAATAATAACAACCAGTAAAACCCTTTGCAAGACAAAACATTATACAGCTACCTGCATTTTTGTGATAAATTACGATACCTGATAGCAGTGAGAACAGCACAACGGCATTTTTAAGGAGAAATAAGTGAAGCTTATATCCAGGAAAGACTTCCTTACTCTGGGTCCCTAAGTAGCTGTTTACGCTTGGGTTATCATGGAACGCGAATTATCATGAGATTGAAAGGAACAATACAAAAACTCGTTTTTCTCACAACGTGAAATTTGAAATTCAAATAAAGATGTTATGTCACCTATGATTGTTCATCCTATTCCTCAGACCCCTTTTTGTCCGAGTTCTTGACACCTATACATTTAAAGTGCGCGCTAGAAGCCTGCAAACCGGCTCCTGGTGGGGACGGAAAAAAAATTCTGCGAGCAAGCGCGCTAGGGATGTTTCAGTTATAGGGAACTACATGCGGAGTGTGCGCTAAGAGTGATTCAGTTAAGAGGGAGCTACATGAAGACTGCACGCTAGGGATGGTTCAGTTAGAGGGAGTTACAGGCACGATCCCTCGTCAAAAATAAATTTGTATTTTATCAGCGAAATTCGCAATTGTCTAAATTTGTTCAGTACCTCGATGGCTCTAAAAACGTGCTCCAGCCATATGCGCAATGACAGCGTTCAATTCTAAATGGAAACACGAAAAATAAGCCGTCGTCGTTTGCGTTCCTCAGACGAAGTAGAACTTGGCCATTTCACGTTCTTGCTCTGCAGAGGAGAGGACGGCAAAGAAATGTACGAAATCTTGTAGCGCACGTGCACAGCTTTTGTTTTGCTCATTAAACCTTTTGTTTGGCGACGTTCTCGTTGCCGTTGTCGTCGTGGTTTGCCTAAGCTCCCAATTCAGTTAAAGGGAGGTACATTTAGAGTGCGCGCTAGATGTCATTCAGTTATAGGGAGGTACATTTAGAGAGTGCGCTGGCCGCTGAGGATGGTTCAGTTAGAGGGAACTACACGCAGAATGTGCGCTAGGGGTCACTCAGTTATAGGGAGGTACATTTAGAGTGTGCGTTGGGGATGGTTCAGTTAGATGGAACTACACAGTGTGCGCGCTAAGGGTCTCTCAGTTATAGGGAGGTACATTTATAGTGTGCGCTGGGGATGGTTCAGTTAGAGGGAGCTACACGCAGAGTGCGCGCTAGGGGTCTCTCAGTTATAAGGAGGTACATTTAGAGTGTGCTCTAGGGACGGCTCAGTTAGAGGGAGCTACATGCAGACTGCGCACTAGGGGTCGTTCAGTTATTGGAAGGTACGTTCAGCGTGTGCGCTAGGGATGGTTCAGTTAGAGGGAACTACATGCAGACTGCGCGCTAGGGATGGTTCAGTTAGAGGGAGCCACATGCAAAGTGCGCACTAGGGGTCGTTCAGTTAAAGGGAGGTACATTTAGAGTGTGCGCTGGGGACGGTTCAGTTGTAGGGAGCTACATGAGGAGTGCACAAGGGGTGGTTAAATTAGAGGGAGCTACTGGTAGAGTCCCCGCTAGGGTGGTTCAGTGCGTATATGGTCGCTACGCCCCTAACAAGGGAAGGAATAGTCAGACTGAGGGAGGAATTTTAAAAGAATATAGGAATAAGTAGGGGAAGGGCACTATCAGGGTCAGGGGGAGATAAATTAAAGAGACCATAGAAAATTCGGTGGAGGAGGCACCTGAATTGCAGAGATGGAGGCTATGATAAAGAAGGGAGCTATTCAAAGTGCTAGGGGCCTTACAGCACAAACGTTTCACACGATGCGATATCGATGTTTCTCTGTATTTCAAACCAGTATGCAAAATGACGTGACTCACTGCTGGCCAAGGATTGTATTTACTTTTTAAACAATTTTATCCATATATGAGATACCGGATTTGTTTCTAAGACTTCATGACGTTTGTGAAGCAAATAAAAATATAAGAATAGTGTTGTAATTCTGTTTATTGTCAAGGTACATTTTGCTCAGTTCCTGGTATAAATAAAACCTGCGGCGCTGGATGCTCATAAAAAGTTAACTCAAATACTCTTTTCCAGTGTACAATCAGTTCACAACAAGCATCACAACTAATAATTGTACAAAATGTTTAAGACATATTTTACTATTGCCACTTAATAACTAGCCTCCGCCACAAATATTCGTTTCGCCTGAGTTACCCCAGGAAGCGGAGAATGCAAAGTAAATAAATTGTAACCGGTTCCTTTTCATTAAACCGAGAAGTTTAGAAGGCCAACATAAGGATGGGAGAAAAGTATTCGCATGCTACAACAAATGGCAAAGGTAAAGCACATTTAGCCGTGAAATAAATACAAAGCAAACTCCTGGAGCTGGCTCCTTTCTTTTAAATTATAATTCTGAGACTAGGATAGTGTTACGCCCTTTTGCTCACAAAGTCAACTTCATATCTCTCCCTATCCTAAGTACATTTTATGTGATCTAAAGTCAAGATCAGCCCTGTTATTCTCATTAACTGGAATTATAAAACAGTGAAAAGAAAATAGAAACTGATCTCTACTGGGGGTTAAAGGTTCACTCAGTTCAGCAAACGAAAAAAAATCCCTGACTAATCAAATGGTTTTGGCTAATTCTTACATACACTGATTACTTTTACTCTGTATTAATTGTAAGTGGACAAAACATTCAAGATTGTCTTCATGAGACTAAAAGAATTAAAGGATCAGATAAAAACTGGCAATATATTTGAAGCAAAAAATAAAAACTAAAACTGCAGAATTGTTGAGCAACAATTAGAAACAAGTCTTCATCCCAGCCATTGTGTTGGGAAAAACAGAATGTAGAATGAGATAATCCAGTCTTAAATACGATTTTCAATTCATCCAAATAACGACTGAAAACTATAACACAAAGGAAAGAGAACATTGTGCGGCCTCCGCTATTCACTCTCCTCATTAATTTTTATGGGCAAAAAGGTTGAAGCAACCTAATCAACTCCCCTGGCCAAATAATTGACTAGACTTATGCATTGAAGTCAAGGCCCAATAGATGAACTCCACCCATGGGTTCCTTGATATTACCCTCAAAAGAAAGGACAAGAGGAGAATGCAGAGTGAAGCTGCCAATAGAGTACGCCAGGACAAATCATGCCTCAATACTTTTGAGGGTAATGAGCATTTTTTGGCTTCTTACGACAATTTGCATTATGTTAGTAACATAAGCAATGTGAAGCATTATTTGAATGTAAGGGAAAATATCAGAAATGTAATTATAACATACAAATTAGTGAGGAACGGAAAATAATCAATAGTGACCTTGCTATATAGGATGATACAGATTAAGTTCATAACTATATGAGCACAATGCAAACATACTATAGTAGCCTGAGCATAACTTTATGAGCACAATAATTATTCGTCCAAGCCTACTACGAATACAGAACTTATTTGTAAGATCAATTTCTTTTTTGGACTTCAATCCAATATTCTTCAACTAAAATACCAAAACAAGGAGATTCAAACGAAAAAACAGGCCAATAAAAAGAAAGTTAAAATTCTTAAATTCCCTTTACACTTCCTCGATTAAGAGCTCAGGTGCTTAATTCTTGCCGCTGTGCATTTCATTTTTCAAAGATAAATCCAACCGTACCTTTATACAATTGAACCTCTCTGATACGGACACCACAGGAACCGAGCAAAGTGTCTGTATTAAAGGGGTGTCTGTATTGGAGAGGTCACTATGATGACGTCACTTTGACGTCTCCACTGACAGAATCAGGCCCAAAAGTGATTCACTTGTGAATTTCTGAATCTAAATGATAAAATGTCAATGTTTGTATAACTGCTGACAGGAAATGGTACATACTACAAATTATCAACACCTAGTCTCTGGAGTGTCCATAATAAAGAGGTTAAATTGGTATGAATTTGCTCTCTAGGGCCGAGATTTAGTGTCTGTTGTCTGTTTTAGAGAGGGTCCATATTATAGAGGGTATTTTAGAGGAACTTTATGAGAATTTTGTCAGTACATATGAAGCTGTCCGTATTAGAGAGGAGTCCATATTAGAGAGGTGTCCGTATGGAGAGGTTCAACTGTACAAATACCATTTTGGCTGAAAAGCCCTTGACGAAAATCACATTCCCTTTCTACTTCTGAGCTGATCTGCTTTTTTTTTTTTCAGGAAAAAGACAGGTTCTCAGTAAGTTTTTTGATGATTGAATGGTATTAATGAGACGAGGGGCACTTAATCGAGGAAATACATAACTCTGTTTGTCTTTCCAAACAATGTTTCACTGAAGGTACCTGTAAGACCTGTTTACATGTAACAAAATACAACTACATAAATGCAACTTATAACACTTTTTAAGTCTTCAAATGTGAATGCATGAACGTGATTTGTGAAACAAAACACATATTACCCTGGAATGTGCTCTTTTAGCAGCTTAAATGTACACAATTGAAATGTAAGTCTGGTATATCAACTGGTTACCTTTTGCGTACAGTATTTTGTGAAAATACCGCTAAACTATCAGGAAAAGAGCAGAAAATACATAGCTCTAGTCAAGCTCTAAAATTAAATAGTTGCTATAAGTACCTTGACAGATAAATAATCATCATAAATAGTAAGCTAAATTTTCTCCTTAGCTTACCGCAAACATGCATTTCTTTGTTCTTGTCTGTAAATACAGACCTAGCTGACCTAACCCCTGTCTCAACTAGTGGTAGTCTGATGTCAGGTAGCAAAGTTCACAATGTGGAGGAACCTGTGCAGGAACTCACATAAAGACTTCACATATATTATTGCCTCTACCAAACAATTTTTCAGTTGAGACCACCACAAAGCAATTTAAATTTCAAGTCCTCTATACAAATGCAATCATCACATCCATATCTTTACAGCTTGAAATACCTGAAATGTTTTAAGACACTAACCTTTGGCCATCTGGAATTATGGTAATAAATAAGCTTGCCTTTAAGGCTAAACGTCAATGGTATTTTTGGCCACCCTTGATCCATAGCAATATACTTTGACTCTCCTATAGCATGGGTATCCGGGGGGCTTTCTTCTGCTGCAGCAAACTTGTAGTGCAAAAAAAGGCAAAGGCTGCGAGGACCCCTCTCCATTCTCCCTGAGGTTTTGCCACTATTATTTTCTCAAATTTGCCACCACATAAATAAACTTCCAGCTATGCAAACTAATTCTCAGAGCCATTTCCAGTTCAGTATTTGTCCATAGTTTCCCCACTGTAAAGCAGGATAATCCCAGTGGACTTTCGATATCTTTATTCTTGAACATCCCAATATGGCGCAGACCCACTACAAAATGATATTGAGTACCTCTTAAATCCACAACAGGTCTTCAATCCTTGCATTCTTGTGCTCTCCACATGGCACAGTGCTTTGCTTTCACGTCTCCTATAGCCACACTGCACCCCACATACAAGATATTTGTCCATTAAAGGACCAGTTCAATCTTCACACCAGCCTGTTATGGCTGTGCGATGCCATGCTACAATGACATAGTCATTTTCATTCACATCTCTGAACTCGCATGGACCAGGTAATCACCTCTCTGTACTTTTGAATACTCCTTCTATCCACTGGTTTTGTAGAAAATATGTCTAATTGAACTCTTGGATAAGTAATTTTTGACGACCATGCGCCATATACACAAAACTGTGCACTGCACATTCTGGTTTTAAATAAGACTTGGAATTTGGTAAAAACTTCACCAAAAGTTTCCATACGAAAAAGATGGATAGTTTGTTCAAAGCTGCATCTGAAATGTTGTGGCACTCAAACACCACTCCGCAAAAACTTTTTAAATACCAAGTATTGCAGCTGTATTAAATATGTACTTGTATTTCAAATTTCAGAAATTTTTTCAAATAATATTTTGTAATAATTTGAAATCTCTTGGAAAGTTAATAGCCACAACTGGAGCTAAATTTCATGATCTGAATCAACAATGAACTTGATGTTGGCACTTGCTGGCAACTTTCACCCTATGAGCAAACTCACTCACTTTGTTCTAAAACAGCTTGATTTTAAATTACTGTGTGAGACCCCCGCCGGTCATTACAATTTTCATATCTGCGATTGGGAGCTCCGTCATGAATATTATTTGGGACTGCCACAGTTTCAAAATCTGGGAGGGTCACAATAGCTGATGTGGTGACATTATTAGGTTGTTTGTCATTGTGTGGCTTAGAGTTAACTTTGTGCTTGCTTTTCACGTCATTCATTGCCATGTAATCAGTTAAAAATGCATTCTCAAGTTGATGTGCAGGTTCAGAGAATGATCTTGTTCGCTTCATGCATTTCCCTGCATAACTGTTTCGGTTATAACAAGCATTGTCACACACTGCCGCTAATGAAACAGATGAGGAGATTGGTGAACCAGATGGAGTACAAATTGGAGTAGACAGCTTGGGAGTTTTGCGTACAGGTTCTCCTTTATATGAGTACTCCATTTCTACAAACTGCCGTGCCTGGTGAATGTCAAGCAAGATAAAGATAGTGAGTTCTACCTGCAACATAAGCATCACAGAATTTTTGTTCCACTGGTAGTAGCTTTTAGGCCACTGCTTGCTCTCAAACTCTAGCCAGGGCTAAAACCCTAGGCACCTAGGTCTGGAGCCAAACTCACTAACCCTTAGGAGACCATGTCTTCTGTTGAAATTTATGCTTCTGATATTAAAGAATAGTTCTTAAAGTCATCCTCCAGAAGATATAAAATTCTGTGGTGCTAGCAAACGTTTAAAGCACTGGCTCTGAAACACAGCACATTTGCCATTCCCATAGAAGTGAAGGTGAGGAGATCATGCATTAAATAGTATCCAGTGTGTATACCCAGCCCAGCTCGATTAGGCGTAGAAATTTTCGTAGATCTCTATGACTCTATGGTAGTATTTTGAATGTTTAAGCTCTGTTTCTCTTGGATATGCATACACCATGGAGGTGTAATGGCATATAGTTATTGTAGCAAATGTTATACCGCTTAAGAAATGTTGAGTGTTATTACAGATTGCATTTTTTTAATTGTTTTCAATTTAAAATTCTGTATTGAGTTTACCCTGACTTCACCCTACGCTCTATGCTATATGTTCTTCCGTCTACGGTCAAAGTGTTATGCTCTTAAAGCTCATATACTCCATGTTCCACCATCTACGCTCTACGCTCTTCATGTTTATGAGTTTATCAGTTCAAGAATTTTTGACTACTCTCTACACTAGCTTAGAGGCTTAAGAAAACAGTAGAGTGACAAAAAATATTTGGTTGCGAGTGCAAGTTTCTCGCTCATCTGCGATGCTCTAATTTTTGCAATTGTAATTTATTGGCTTTCTTTATTACCTCATATATATATTAAAGTGTTATTACCATTTACAGTATTTTAATAATCTCTTTAATTTACAATTCTGTGCTGAGTTTACCCTCTACACTCTACGCTATATGTTCTACAGTCTACAGTCTACATTCTACTCTCTACGTGCTCCATGCTCTACGATCTTTGATCTACCCTCCAAGTCCATCTACACTCTACTCTACATTCCACCAGCTACTCTCTTTGATCTCCACTCTCCGATCTTACCATCTACCCTCAAAGCCCATCTATGCTCTCCTCTCTATGTTCTACCAGCTTCTCTCTTTGATCTACATTCTACCCTCTAAGCCCATCTGCTTGGAAGGTTATTGGAACTTTTTAAATTTTTTTTTAAATTTTGTAAATTTTGTAATTTTTTAACGAAGACTAAGATTTTTCATTTATTTCCGACACGTTTCATCTGTCTGAGACTTCTTACAACTAACATTGAACAGCATATATAGCACATCACCATGCTGAAGTTTAATTTCCTATGGAAGTGAATAAATGCTGAAACATGCTGTAAACGGATGTTACAAGAAATGCCTAATGCATATGTTATTGCGTGTTGTTATATTTTGGGGGCCATACGATTAGCGCTAATCGTATGGCCCCCCCAAAACATACTATTTACATAGATGTGCTAAAGTAGCAGTCTGGTAAATGTCTCTGGATAACCAGCTTGATGTTAGTGGTTCTGAGTCAAACCATTTATTCGAACTTGAAATGAACATTCTCCACGACAAATTACGACCCCAAAAATGAGCAAACAACATGTCCACATGGTTGCAAAACATCCACTAAGCGTGCAAAGTCATGTGACCTAAGTATTCGCACTTTTTGAGTACACTATAACAAAATGTCCTCCACATCACTTAGCATGACTACAGTTAAATGTAGATTTAAAGACTACTATTCTACCATTGCACGATTTACGTTTTAGTGAAAGTTATTTAGTTCTGTTACTGTATTTAACTTCCCTGAATAAAGGAAGTAAAAACCCAACTGGGTAACTGCGAAGCCAGAGGCGCTTCCAGAATTTCTTGCCTTTCATTAAAGGCTTTAAAGTGCACCTAACCCCAAAAATTTTTTTTTGCTATAACGAATCTAGACTTTATTTGAAGCATTTCGGCGAAGAAATTTTTGAATTTGGTTGAATCCTCGATTTGCTATGCCTTTTCAATGTCGCACTTGAAGTGTTTCACAACTGCGTTTTAGGGAGTCTGGGGCGGCGGTACCTGATGACGTCTACCCAGGAACCAAACACAATAGTACCTCAGTCAACTCTCTGTATTTGCTTGAGAAAATGGAACACAAAACTAATCGTTTCGATGTATTTTGGGACTAAAACGTCCAAGTTTTGTCTCCAAATCATTTCTTTTTGTCACTGGAGTCAGAGTTAAGTTTCGATTCGGAAGACTCCGAAATAACTTAGATCGAGCACATTCGACAACTGTGAACTCACTGCTTAGAGCTTTGAGAACAATTTACAATATTTCAAGCGACGAAGGGGAAGACTTCTTTGCAGATGAGCTGCTTGTATATTAGGAATGGAAAGCTAGATACGAAGTGGAGGAGCAGGCAAACGAAAAGCAGGAAAGAAAACTCAAGGACTGCTTTGGATGGTAATTTCATCAACTAAACATAATAAGATTCCCACGCGTGTTTATAGCCCGTTTACATTTGTCCTTAGTGAGAATGTATTTTGTCAAGGTGTGATTGTTCTGTTAAATCCAGTTTGTGCTTTACTTTCAGTTGAATGCTTCGTGTTTATAAGAGCGACGTATGTGTTGCAGTTTTCAAGACTTGATGACCTCCAAAACATTGGCTTCGATCGATTGAAAATCGTATTGTTTGGACCTGTATTTTTGAAGCTGCGGTAAGCAAGGCGGAAGGAAACATTTCATACAATTACCGATTTCACATTGTCACACGTTTTAAGTCGTAACTCCAAATAACCAATGTAAATTGTTCTCAAAGTTTGCAGTGAAATTC
>Ga0126339_10001526_pt1 | contig 15828 bp, 14 predicted proteins | sample OrbTmetagenome_2_FD_92532 | JGI IMG/M metagenome (GOLD analysis project Ga0126339, IMG submission 92532) | Coral microbial communities from Petempiche,Puerto Morelos, Mexico - Orbicella T R C metagenome | ecosystem: Host-associated > Invertebrates > Cnidaria > Coral | place: Petempiche,Puerto... | reverse complement strand
TATGTAGACTAAATGTAAACTGTTTCTAACACAAGATGATATCATACATGTGCACTAGGTTGTAAGCACTCTTACGGCTCTGAGTACAACTCTGACTCTGACTCTGTCGCTGGTGAAAATCAGCCTAAAGACCCCATTTAATTTTAGTTTTCTGTCAGTGTGAAGTGTAGGGAATGGGCAATAAAATTTTGCTTTAAACTCACTTAAGTTGTTTTATTGTAGTTTCTTTCGATTCTACAGCATTGAAGACGTCTTAATGTTGAATTAAGGTTTTTAGTGAGCAAAATTGACGTGTTCAGAAAAGGTTTTAACCTGCCGCTGAGAAGTTTTTAATGCTGTAAAATCATAAGAAATGACAAGAAGAGAACTTCAATGACAAAATTCATTGCCAATTTTGAGCAATTTTAAACGACAGAAGTAGTTTTCATACAGTTTCTTACAATGAAGGTCATGTTTAATTATTAAGTACACTACAAATATTTAATTAGGGTTGAACTCTTACACTATATGTTGATGTTGTGATGCTCACATAGTGAGCTTGGGCTACCTGTGTTTACACAACAAAAGTTTACTGCTAGGCTTTGGTCATTTGCTGTTCAATATTGTGGTCCCTCATAGAAATTTCATGTTTCCAGCTGGTAAAAAGACAAAAAACAAAGGATGTTAGTTGAACAATCTTGTTTAATTTTTTTCAGATGTGACCATTCACACGAAAAAGGGGCTTAAGAGTTTGAGTGTGAAATGTGAAATTTATTTCATGGTCACGCAAAATGTTATTTGGAACCCATATGTTGCGTAAAAATTGTTGAAAGTAATGAAGAGAATTTTTTGTGCTCGTATTCAACGCAATGAGTTTTGCTGTGTATATGATGAAAAAGAAATAATTGTCTCAATAATTGTTACAGCAGACATTTTTCTGTACCCGTTTCTCCAATCCAAAGAGTAACACTAAAAAAAGCTGTACATGTGAAATATTAGTATGCAAATTTCAAGGTCCTGAATTTTCACAGTAGACACAGTACTGGCAGTAAGACATGCAAATAGTCATATGACAAGCAGTTTTTTACATCATGAATTCAATAACAGAAGGTTTAGTTGCAAAAAGTTTCATACAAATTATGAACTTAATATATTATATTGCTGATTTGTTTACCAAGAGTGAAACATGAATTGTGTAACATTTGTAAATGTTGGCTTGCATTGTTTCAGCTTGTTTTGAAACAGCATCTTTTTTCTAAGGTTACATTTATTTTTTGCAGTATGAAATTTCAGAGTATGACTTTTCACTTGGTGGGAATTTCCTTTTGCCATGGATTTATTTGACGATGATTTTGCTTCACGTTCAATATTTTTCTTTCATGATATGATTTATCTCAGAGTGAGATTATTTTTCTTTGACTCCATGTTCATGGTGATTGAAAGGATTTTGACGGAAATTCCAGTCAGTTTAATCTACTTCACACTGAGAATCAGTACATGTAGCTATCTGCGATTTTGTTTATTCATTGAGCGAATGATACTGATTGCTTTGTCGTTACTTTTTGCATTGAATTACTTCTCTTCTGCATTTTGTTGAATGAAAACTGCATTTTTCTTATCCAATCAGAATTGAGAAATTTTTTCATGTATGTTATTAAATGAATTATTTATTATTCCCTGGAGAGGGTTCTAGAGTCAATTTAAATTGTAATGGCATTGTAAAGTGATCAAATGTTGACACATGTATTTTGTTATAAAGCTTTTTTGTGTCTGAAGTATGGTACATGTAGCTCTTATGTAATTTCAATTCGCTCAAGATTTTCTTAATGTACTTGTGGAGAGTTTTTCTTTTGTTTGTATTGCATTGTTTCAAAGTTGTGTAGGTGTTCTTAGTAACTTACATTTTTATTTAGATGTAGAACTTAAAAAAACTACAAATTTTAAATCAAGTCAGATAACACAGTATTGATTTGTCTTTCAGGTTATGTTGTTTGTTCTCACTAAGTGTGTGCTAGTGGCTGAAGCTTATGAATTCAGGTATTAATAAGACTCTGGATACAACATAATTTTATAGTACCTGAATTGTATCTGGATTTCTTCTTGGGACAGCAATCTACAATGTAAAAGATTTTAACCAAGCTCTATTATCATTTTGGTTGAAAATGTTTTCATTTACTATAACTGATGCAATAAGAGAACAGTTTCAGACTTTATCTTTTAACTATTTATTAAATAGTATTATTGTAGTTCACAAGTTAATAAGTGGAACTTGGATAATTTATAAGGAGACAAAGTGAAGTATGTTTACCTGTTCCCACAACAGCTTGTGTTCTCTCAAGGAAGAACTGATATTTGTGGTAACCTAGATGTATAATTGAGAGATACCTGTAAGAATTTTTGATTACATGTAATCACATCATTTTCACAGTTAAATTAGGCTATTTTTTGGATGGTTTAGAATGGCTAGTTTTATCTATTAGACAGAGCTACAAGGAATTAACTAAAAGGAAGTTAAGTCTTCAAATTACATCCAAGAATTACAGTTGTGTAGCAATGTTGAATAGAATTACTGTGATATTTTAGCATTATTTTTCTTAATGGTGATTTGAGAATTAATTTAATGCCTTGTATGAAAGCCGTTCTGTACTAACCACTCAATTGCTTCAAAAATTTAGTTTGGTTGGTTAGTAGGTTGACATTTCTGTACAAGAAATATTGAGCTGTGAATCTCCCCTGTTTCTTGGGATGGAATCTCCTCTCTTTCTTGGGATGATAATGAGTATTGAATAGTATTTTGTGTATTTGCCTATCCTATATCCTGTAATTCTACTAATATTGCCTGAATTGTTTGGTTGTTCATTATCTGATGGGAGTAAATGCTTTGATAAAGTACTGTTAGAGTCATAGATTAGAAGTAATGAGTAACTTACATTCTGGCACAAGTCTAGGGTTGTGGTCATACTACACGCAAGGGATTTAACTTCTGCAGAAGTCTGAAAGAAGACGACATTTTAGTTTGTTTTAGAATTTTTTTCATAATAGAGGTATGATTAATGTTACATTTCATGATTACAAGAAATTAAGTTCTCTTTTTACCATAGTGCATGTTGCAGCTGTAGCGTCTTTCAGTAGTTTGACAGCTGTATCCATGAGGATTAAATTCTTCAAAGTATCAGTATATAAATTTTCCACCCATTTTCCTGAAAGATAAGTCAAATAAGTAATAACCTTCATTTGGTCTGAAAATATGTTGAGATCTTTGTGTACAGATGTTGTATAGATCTGTTCTGAGAACCAAACAGTTTTTCAAAAGCATTGTTTCATTGAAGAACAGTGTTTTGCGTGACATTTCGTGTGACATTTTGTTATTGATTTTAATAGTTCAATATTACACTTTTTATCAAACATGATTACATTGATTGACATTGCAATTTGAGCAGCTTGATGTAGGAATTGTTTTAAGTTAGTTTTACATGTGTCGGAATGGATAGCTTCCCGTCTTAAAGGTTGTTTACAGTTTAATTAGACTCTAGAATCCCGTCACCAAGTGAGTCAGTTTAAGTTGGTTTTTTCCGTTTTCTAAGGCTTTGTTTCTTTAAGTTGTTTCCTTTGACTTCTGGTAGTGTAATTTCGGTAATCGCGTGCATGTGATTAACAATTGTGTAATACCGCATGGTTTACTCAGTAAAATCTGTTCAGGTTTCTTGGTTCATACGATGTCTTAAGGCCCTTTATTTTCAGTTAGTTGCTAGTGTTTAAGTGTATCATTTGTTGTGTTTATTCCAGATCGAATAAAAATTTTATTTATACGATTTACGGGTAATCAGAGTCAAGTGTATTTTGGTGGTTTTCGTCCAACGGACCAAGCATGGCTCAAGGAAAAACATGAGCCTTGAGGCACAGATAATGTCCAAGGGCAAGTATTCAAGCATATGGTACAGTGCAAAAGTAATGCAATTGAAATGCAGAAATTTGTTTTTTTCTCTTTGTCAATTTTCATCGAAAAGTTGTGGAAAAATTTGAGAGAAAATTCAATGCGGCTCGAGTGATATTTCGGTTGAACAATAGGGGAAATTTTGTGGGATTTTCAACGCCTCAACGAAAATTTGTGATGAATAACGTTCTTTTGCCAGTAAGTATGCAAAATTTTGCTATGTATAGAGCAGAAGTTTGACAGTGTATCAAGGAAAGTTAATCACTTAATTGATTCAATTGATTGTTCATGTAATTTAGTATACATGAAATATATTTTGATAATTGTGAAAAGTTTGCTGTAGTTACTTACTGATACATGTAATTGATTAGGAGGGAATTATAACACACTACTGACACAAAGTTTCTTTTGTCTTGTGTATCTTAAGTTCACTAATTTTGTCAACTTGAATTCAGCCTTAGAGCAAGTTACCTAATGTACATGTACGGACTCTGAGTTTGTTGTGGGAACGAAGTCAACACACAATTTCAGCTTTTTGAAAAACTCATTCGTGCAAATTAATTCTAAATTAAACTCAAAACTATATGATTATCTATTATGTAATTATATTTTTTGTAACATGTGCAATTTTGAAAATTGGGGAAAATCACTTGGGTATTCTTTAGAGGATGGAATTTCGATAGGTAACTTAACTTACATGAGATTTTCATGTGCAAGGAGTGAAAATAGTGAGAACTGTTGTGGTATTTTCATTAAATTGTGATATTTACTGTCTCTTTTACCTTGCATATCAATTGTTGTACACGATGGTCTTGTAGAAGTTTGATGCCCTGTTAGATATAAGTTGTAAATATATATATATATAACAAGTTGTAGAACATTTTTATACATCTGTTACAACATTAAACTATAAGCTGTTTAGATATGATGTTTAAGGTTGATATACACAATACTGTACTAACATGACAAAAACAACAAGACAACAAATTTTCATAGACCGGCCATCATCTGAAGACTATAGTTATATTAACTGTTATTTGAAAGTTACAAGATGAAATATCTGACCCAGGTAGGTTTGAAAAGTGGATAAAGTATCCTCTAGATGAATCACTATCTAGCATATGGTGTGGTTTGTTTTGCCAACACTTATCTACTGAATAGTGATTTATCTGGTAGATAAGTATTATCTAGTCTTTGAACAGCTAGGCCATGGGGATTATAGTAAAACATTAATGTGAATACTTTCAGGTTTATTTTATGTTTAACAAACATCTTTGAATCAAGGGACATTAAAATTGCATTATTAATACTGTATTTACCTAGATGGGATGTTCTAGTGGATGATGTGCTTTCCGGTCTGCATTTGTATTTCTGTCGACATTCTGTAAACAGAAGTTCAGTATTGTTGTTATGACGGGAAGGTCACTCCAAAAAAGCTTACTGTACTTTTTTGCCGCCACTTGTGACAAGTAAACATTCATTTGGCTTTTCCCACACATTCAAGTATGAGCCTCTAAAGTGCCAGCTATTCTGAAGAAATTCATCGCTAAAGAAGCTCAAAATTGGACTTCAGACACCACTTATTTTGAAACTGCACTTAGCAGCCAAGTTGCGTGTATGTGATGTTATTCTGTCCAACTTGAAATTGGTGACAAGCGCAAATATCTGCAGATGACTTGCCATCTTTCATTAGGTCGGCAAAATGCAATTTTTTTCAAGCTGATTATCCACTTCTCTATCTTCATTGCCATCATTTATGAGGTTTTGAGCATATTTGGGTTGAAATAATATGGCTAAAGAGCAGCCACAACCAAGAGTGGTAGTTGTTGGAAGTCGTGGACAAAATCCCTTAGATGGAATGTTACCACAGAAATGCGGCCTGGTTGCTGAGTGCTGTTCAAATTGGTGGGAATGATGTTGAATTTTGGGCTCCTTTGAAGATGAATTTTATAAAGAAAACCTGTATTTTAGAAGCTGAAACTTCAGTGCGTAGGTTAACTTAGTGTGAGGTTTTTTACATGCATTGACCAAAAAGAAACTTGTTTGTTTTTTGAAGTGAACTTTTCATTTAAATTAAACTAATTGCACCCTTAAATATTTGAATAATGAATCTTATAAAGGTAAAGATTTAATGTAAGTCAATTGACCGCTTGGGGATTCATAGAAAAGTGGTATTGTTGTATTTTAAATTGTGGTATCTCTTTTAAAAACAGCATGTCCACATTGCTAACTTGTAGATGTTCTTGCAGAGATGTTCTTGGTTTGATGATCGGTTAGATGTAAGTTACATTTATACATATAGTAACGTGTAGAACAACTTTATACATCTGTTACAATATTAAACAATAACTTGTTTAAATGTAATGTTGAAGATTTATGTACATAATACCATCACAACAAAACAACAAGACAACAAATTTTGGTAGACTGGTCATCATCTGAAGACTATATAACTGTTATTTGATGGTTAGGGGTAAATCGTACCAGAGCCAGAGATTTCAAATATCCTGCCACAAACTCCACAGAATTTGGCCAAAGTTTGTCTTTTGACAATTTGACTGTTGTCCATGCACCATTGCACTAACATTTTGTTTACATTTGACAAATTGGAAATGTTTTTATTTCGTTGAACTGGTGACCTTTTCAGTATTTGGCGGGAAAGCGTATTTGATAACAACAAAATGATCCCAAGTTGTTTTGTCCTATAATTTCAGATGTATGTTCAGCTGAGGATAATGCTGATAATGTTGTCTCTTGCTGAAATTCAACCAAGTAAAAGAGTTTTGATTTGTCTGGCTCTAGTGCGATTCAGCCCTTAAGCCTCGGCCAAATGATCACAGCATGTCAATGCAACATATCGCAACATTGTTGGACGCAATATGTTCCATGCGTTTGGCCACCGTGTTGCAATGTGTTGCGACATGTTGTGTGTTGTTGGCTCAAATTTGACCATTTTCAAACTTGAACCAACAACACCCAACATGTCGCAACACATCGCAACACAGTGGCCAAATGCATACAACATGCTGCGCCCAACAATGTTGCGATATGTTGCATTCACATGTTGTTGATCATTTGGCCAGGGCTTTACAGGATGAAGCATCAGAGGATTATAGTAGAGAATTAAGTGTGAATCTTTTCAGGTTTCATATTTAATTTCATGTTAGACAAATATCTTTGAACCAAAGAATTAGGTAACATAACATTGTATTTACCTTGAAAGGATGATTTTCTTGCCCTGTCCTTGTTTTTACTACCTGCAGTATGTTTACGGCGATAGTCTGTGAATAGAAATTCAATGTTGCTGCTAAAACTAATTCTGCACTTAATATTTTTATCATAAATACTTAACAGAGTTAAAGTTCTAATGTAAGTGACCTGCTTTTGGGGAATTCAGAAATGTGGTACCGTTGTTACTATATAAAGCTGCTACGTTATTGCTTATAAGAACGAGATTAGAGGCTGAGGACTGGAGAATAGTGAGAATTATACTGTGCATCTTGAAGACTTCAATGTATTTTATATTTAATAGACAGATTTAGACCATGCAAAGAACTTAAAAACACAAATGATTTACTCTGATGAGATGTTTGATGTAAGATTGCTTGTTGAGTTACATGTAATTTGCCCTGTATTTATTAATCTGATTTTCAGTGTTTTCGCTGATTATGCTCAGTTAACCGCTCATGAACAATTTACTGCTACATTCACTTGCAGTTTATTTCTGTTGTAATTTTGGAGAGCATTCAGTGATTTGGGACTTTCATAAAATGGATTCAAGTTATCAAGAATTCTGTTTTGAATTGTTTAGAAAATGACTTGAAAGGAAAAGAAATCACTTTAAGTTAACTTGTAAGAAGTTCAATTTAATGAGGGTTGAAATTCGCTGAGGGAAAATAATTGGATGGTGTTTCCTCTGTTTAGAAATGCTTAACTAGTATACAGTACCTTTCTTGTTGTCCTCATTTGCAAGTGAGTCTATAGAATAAATCAAATTTCATTGTTCATACAGAGTTATAATATTCACATTTCAAAATATATCAAATGTCAGATTTTTTGTTTGAATAGTTTTTTAATGTACCATTGTTTTTTCAAATTGTAAATGGTTTTGGAATGTCTAGATTTCAGCTGTTAGAATTTTGTCTATATTAACAATCAGTAAGAAAGTTTTCAGAAAGATTTGTTAAGTAACAAAATATAATTCTGAATTCTGAGGTGCTGTTTATCATTTATGATTCTAAAAGTGTTAATTTATAAGGTCAGCTAATAATAAACACTTAATAACTAGTCCAAAGGGAAACAGTGAGTTTTGTTTCCTGGAGATCCTCAAATGTTCTTTGAGGCAAAGTTGAGGGGAACTTAGCGGTTGAGGAGAAACAAAACTCACTGTTTCCCTTGGAGCCGGTTATTAACTGTTACGTTATATCTCGACTCAACTCAAAAATGGAAAAAAAGTGTGAAGAAATCCTTTGCCTGACGATGGCTGGCTCACACAAATTTGCTGTGCTTTCAGGAGCATGTCCTGATCATGTATGAATCAGAAGTTCCAGTTGTTGTTTCTCTAGGGAGTTAGTGAGTTTTGTTTGCCCGAGGGAATTAGTGAGTTTTGACCCACAACACATGACACATTCTGCTGCAATCAGAAAATGTATTTGAGTTGGGAGGTATAATAAGAGTATTTATTTAACTTTTCAAATTTTAAAGGAGATGCAAAACAAAAAAAAAAGTAGAATGATAAAAAAGGAAACTAAATTTCTGAAACAGCCGTTTTTTCAATATTTGTTTGCATTACTTAATTAACAAAAATATGCTTACAATAGTTTACAATGTATGGCATCTGATCTGCCTGATCTTCGTGATATGTTATCAGTGGAGCATCTGTGGGTTATAAATAGTCGTGAAATTGTTACAATATATTCAAGGCTAATCAATGAGTGTGCTAATTAAAGTTACATATATACAAGAAGCGACTGGAATCAGTTTTATGAAACTTGAAGAGGGGCTATAGAAATATTTGTAGAGTTCTTTGATTCCACTTAAATGTTGAAAAATGTTTAAATGTTGCTTTTTATCATGGTCAATATGCTTAGCTACACGTACCTAGTTAACAGGTATACTATTAAATTAAACTGAAAGAAACAAATACATCATTGACGACTTTTAAATTATAGGTGTAAAAATTACAACTGGTAGGAGGATGACCAGTTCCGGGCTATTTAGAAGTATGACTGAGTCTGATGTCTTTAAAGCACTCAGATGTTGCCTATTTGTTCATCATCAATCACTTTGTACTACTTTTCTTGCATGTTCACTTGATCATTTGTTAATAGTCACTTTATAGCACTAATTTAGGATAACTATCTGCTGTTGTTATTGTTGCCAACTTAATTCATGTTATTAGTTTCATAAAACATGTAATTTCTTTTTGTGGCGTATCCCTTACATTTACTTTTTCAATACTGTTATTGTCACTTGTCAATATACAAGTGTTATTTATTGTTGAAATCTTTAGATCTCTGAAATACAAAATGCCATTTACATAAGTGCAATTATGTAGAAATTATCTAAAACCCAGACTTAATTAAGCTATATTTCTACATTAAAGGGAGAGATTCACAGCTCAGCACATGACTGTACAGTTGCATTTACCTATTTGATACCATCATTTTTAATAGTAAAACACTACTTTTGTTACTCTTAATTGTTAGAAATTTAAGTCCCTGAAAATTTTGTGGTCAGTTGCAGAACCCTGATCACAGAGATGACTTTTTCATAACAATTCTTTTCACTAGTTTTGTTCTAACGTTAATTGTAGTATCTTGTTGTATCAGTCTAATGTATTTCAGAAATTACATGAACTAACTGTAACCAGAATGTCAGTTCTTGTGTAGGACCAAATTATTGCTATAAGAAGGCTAGTTGAAAATATATAACTGTTGCTTTAATTTTAATACTTAAACTGTCAAAAAATTTTTATAACAAATGTTAAGTTAAGAATTGAATATGAAATGTATTATTTGACCCAATAATTTTGTTTTGGACTGAATTTCAGAATAATCTGCATGTATCTGATTGGTTTATAAACAGTTGAATTGAGTGGGCTAGTCACCATAGCTTACAGATGTTTTTAATTATTGAACTGTCTAGTTTGTATATTCATTCTAAGATTAGTTATATATTTTAAGAACAATATTGCATTTGTATTGTAAGTAAATATCTCATTTACAGTTATTTTAAAAAGAGCTATCTGTTGAATCTGTATCATGTTCAATAAACATTCCTTATAATTGTGAATTAATCAAGGTTGCTATTATTATATTTGATTTACATGTCAACTAACATTTTGATAATAACATTATCATAACATCATAGAGAAAGGATCTTTGTTCCATATTTTGTAGATGTATATATTTTAATTTTGTCAGTGTATCAGAGCATGCAAAGCTCAACTAAATACTGCAATCTGATTGATTGTGTGAGCAGGTAGAATTTTTCCATCCAGTCTGCTGAGAACAGGCAGAATCGTTGTCTAATGATCAATTTTTGTGAAGAAATTAGCATTAACTGTCTGAATTCTTTGTTCGTTTGTGCCCATTTTCAACCTTAGGGTGTGTTCCTTTGAGGTGATCTGGATCATGAATAGTGATCCAAGATCTGTCTGGATCACGGTCCATCAAAGGATCTGATGAATCCATTCTGATCACAGATTCATCAGTTCCTTTGATGGACCATGATCCAAACGAGTCTTGGATCATAATTGATCTTGATCCAGATCAATCCGAAGGAATGTACCCTAAGGGCCTGTTTACATGGAGGGAGGGTGTCCTAGCTAACTGGGCTACCTGGCTAATCAAGCTACCTTTGGAGGGCTAACTTTTCATATGTTTTTTTAGAAAATGCATTGAAGTGTTAGAGGGTAGCCTGCCTACCCGGGCACCCTGTCTACTTGCCTGGGGTACCCAGCTGGGTGGGATAGTGTTTTACCATGTTAACAGTTTGTGCCAAGTTAGCCGAAGTGAGATAAACTGTGAAAACATGGCCGTGTGAGATGAATTTTTTCATAGTTACCATTTGCCAGTGTTATCTGCTGCACAGAATGACAGTCAATTTAAAGAGATCAATGTAACAGATGAGTCTCAGGTAGAGAACAGGCCTGTGCCCATGCAGGAAGCTGAAATAAGACGTCAAATAGTTTCTTTGGTCAGGGATTTTATTTGTTGTACTTAGCAGCTGCTCAAAATATAGCCCACCCAGCTCACTCACTGTCCCAGTTAGGTGAGTTGCATGTAAAGGCGGGCTATGTGTCAACCCTTCTAGCCTGGTAGCCGACCAGTGAGTTAGCTGGGACACCCTCTCTCCATGTGAACAGGCCCTAAGTTTGTATTTGTTCACTTTTAAATGGCAAGAAAAGGTGGTTAGGTCACAAGAAGATCTAAATCAATGGTTTTCCTGAATATAAACCAAATCTGCACCACAGAACATTGTAAATATACACAAGTTTAAAATCACGACTTTTTTGTCTATGGTATGGAAATATCGTTTGTTCAACCATATGCATTGCTTATTATCAATAAATTAGCATTTTCTTTGAGAAGAATTGTTTTAATGTTGTTATGACTTTTATATTAACTTTTCAGCTGTCTTTTGTGTTTTCAACAGATTGATAACATTAATCATTTGGGTAGTATAAATATACTTTTGGAGAACGGTCAAATCCAACTTACTATTTTTCATGAACACAGTTGTTATGGCGTTTGCTTACTTTAATTAAGTAAATCTTACTGTCTTCACACTTTCTGTTCAGAACCACTCATTGAGTTTCTGATCCAAGAAAAACAAATTCACAGAATTTGGAAATTTCAGTCAGAAGTCAAATGAAAAGGTCTGTTTCAGTTCCTTCAAGCGAACCAATCATAACGGAGGTCTGAAACAGGGTTTTGATTTAAAGGTCAGGTCATAAATAGGGTTTCGAATTTTTGGTTAGCTCATAAATAGGGTAGGGAATATTGCAGATTTTTGTCTTAAATAGGGTAAGGGTTTTGGGAAGCGAGCCGCCCATCCCCCCCCAATTTTTTCGGAAATTCCCCCCCCCCCCCTGCCCACCGGGTACTCCCGACCGAGGTAAAGATTCTCCCATACAGATCAACTAAGCTCAGTTAATAAGATGTTTCTTATATGGCAAGCAAGAGAAATTTAATTTGCTTAGTGTAACTGGTTTGTACTAGCAATGAGTTGAACTTAATTCTACTGAAGTCTATTAGTCCTCTTTACTTTTCTTTTCTTTTCTTTTCTTATCAGACTTTCTAGCATTGCTATAAATAAATATTGCTAAAAGAAAATAGTCAACATTTTTGCATTAAAGTTTGCAAGTCTTTCACCGCAAAACAGTATCGGTCTACATGAAGGTCTAGATGGGAAAATCTAGACCGCTTTCAAGATCGATTTCAGTCAATCAAATTCTTGAGTTCGGTAGTTCCCAGTCCTTGTGAGACACAGCCATATAATGTCATATATTTACTAGCCAATCGCTGAGCTTATGTGCACTATTTGCAAAACGAAGTTGTAGCGGTCTTTTCGTGGATGGCATCCGAGGCGAATTTAAATGATTTTAAGAGCTTCTGGAGATGGTTTTTTAAGAAGAACGACAATCCGAAAGGTTTTCCAAATGATTTGTAAAAAGTCTGGACAGCCACTGCGAAAATAGAACTGATAACTGAGGTAAGCGAAATTATGTTTGCATGTATTCGAACATAAATGCGACTAAATACCCTTTACATCGTCATGTTTTGGTCTAGAATCTTGCTAATTTCATGAATAAGATGTTTTTTAATTCTTTATGGAGGCTTAGAGCTCAATAATTTTGTTTAAAAGGTCGTTTTAAGATCATTTGTGAGTAATTTTTGATATTGCGAAATCGAACGCGACTCGATCTTGTGAATCGCTAATGCTGTAAAAGCTTATTTCTCAATATGAAACCAGTACTTTGTGAAGTAAAAATCTGTAAGCTTACTTTGTCAATGAAAAATCTGCACTTTACGAAATAAAGAATCTGTAGTTTGTAAACGAAAGGTATAAGCCTATAATTTCTTAAAGAGTTTTGATGAAGAATTCAAGCTTCTCCTCTGAACCTTTTATTCTTCGATAGTATAACCGTGACTTACGTCTTTTGTCGCGGTCTACGAGGACGAGTTTCTCGTCGGTCGCAAATAATTTTGTTTCTTTGCTTTTGTTATATTAAGATATTTCAAATAGCGTGTTTCGGAAACTCAGATCGCGAAACCTCAGACCGAAAAACTCCGACCCTCTGGATTTAGCGGAAAAAAAACGTGTTTGTCGCGGATTGTTTCAAGCCGTCTCGGTTATTGGTGGATATAATCTCATGGGCAGAATAAGATTTTCTCAAAGTTGATTTTCGATGTTTTGTTAATCGGGTGGAAAACGGACTTTTCTCGCCTGCAGGGCGCCATTTCTTTTATGTTTTATCAATCTGATATTTTAGGTCGGCGGTGTGTCAGAGGTGTGAATACACTGATTTCCAATCAGATAGCATTATACTGTCTGACGTCATTTTGCGCGAAACAAAATCTCTGTTTGCGAAGTGATCGAAATGAACGTTCAAGAAGCTATCAACTTCGGTTAAAATGAGCTTGGTTTCAAAGAAGTCGGAATGAATCAATGCAGAGTAATTGAACGATACATTAGTCGTCGAGATGAGTTGATGATTTCACCGACTGGATCTCGAAAAAGTTCAATATTTCACATTGTATCGTTTGTGTTGCAATTGGAGTTTATTAAACATGCTATGATGAAAAAGAAGTTGTTAAGACAATTTATCTTGTTATTTTTCTTCCTTTAATTTCTTTGATCAAAGACCAAGTGTCCAAGTGTCTAACCTTAACCTTCCTGTCGCGTTTCATTTATTTGGTTGCCTTTATTTGGAAATTTTAGGCTTTAAAAATAAACAATGTTTTTGCACGCTGGATTTCTGCATATTTATTTACGGCGACCTCTGTTCAAATATAGTTTTTGGAGTCTTGTTCAGCTACTACAGAACTCCTGAGAAAAGAACTAACTGAGTACTAATTTAGCACAGTTGAAATGTATTACTTGTAGCACCGTGGAGAAATTATGAAATGAAATAAAAAATCTGATTTCTTGTTTTTAAATTTATTGTTAGATGTGTCTTTTCACTTTTAGTTTTTGCATTTTTTCAAATGTCACATGTATGTGTTATTGTGTTCATGAAGTGTAACACAATTTTAATCTAGTCTGTATGAAGATTCTTTGGAATGGATTTGTTAACTAATTTCGCACTCCCCTTCTCCTCCACGGCAGGGCCGGGGTAAATTGTGTCATTCCTGCATGTACACAGTAACATGTATGGCTTTGATGCTGTCACGTAAGTAACACAACCTTCATCATCAAGAGTGAATATTTTGTAGCTTTTCAATGGCAAATGGCCATGAATTGAATGAAAACAAATTTTTCAGGTTGTGAGGCTTGGCAAATGGCCACGATACAGTACCGCTCAGAAAAATCCTAGCAGGGAACATGTTTGCAAACGGGTACAGAATAGATGCAGAACAGGTATGAGAATACGAATGGAACAGGTACAGAATGGATACAGAACAGGAATGGGAATGTGTGTGGAATGGCGACAGAATGTATTCTTTCAAGCATTCCTGGTTAGGTTTCTTCTGATTGGTACTGTATGTGGTTAGAAAATAAAATTTTCAAGTTTTAGCTCAGACTTGCTTGGCAAGTGACCACATCAATTTGTTGTCAAAAAACAAACTTTCTTTGTTGTGTGGCTCAATTTGTTGTCAAGAAACAAACTTTCTTTGTTGCGTGGCTCATCTAAAGAACATGATTTGTATTCAAAACTAATTTAAGCTTCATTTGTATGTTCATAACTAGATGTAAACTTAAGCAATAAAAACACAAACACAAGTTAAAATTTACAACATAAGTATTAATGACGTGCTATTTGGCAGGTTAGTTGGTGAGAAATTTATTCTCTCAGGAAATATTTATCACAAGTGTTGGTAATCTGAACTTGAAGTTTGAGTTTTGCAAATAGTTAAATTAAGTGTCTTTCCTAGAAAATATTTTGTCCACTACAAATTAAAACTTTATTAAAAACATGTTTATGGGTTGTTGCTGCAGGATATAATTTGTACACATCTAGTTCAACTTCATGTTCAAATCATAATTTATTATTAGATCAAACTTTGTTGACCAAATATGCAAAGTACATGCATAAACGCACTGCTCTAATTTATGATTACTACTGTCTAGCAGTAAAAGAATGGAAATTCTTAATAATTAACTTATTTTTGTGTGTTCAATTTTCTTGACTTTTGTTGTGCTGCAAAGAAAAAATATAATTTCTCATTTTCTTACCAGTTTTATACATCAAGTTGAATTCTTTTTGTTGATATCTTTTAATATTTTGGTCCTTCATTTATTCAACTTTAAGTAACCTGATCTTGTGTCTGTGGTTAGTGCACATATGGTTTGTTTTTGTGCTTATGCTTGCTTTGAAATATTTCCAAAAAATTACTAAATTGCTGTAATAAATTTCTTTAGCGAAACATGCATATTTTCAGTTCTCGTGGAATATACTTGGATGCTGTGGAAATGAAAAGTATCATGGATAAGATTATTAAAAAAGAGATTAATAAGTAATTCATCAAAAAACTTTCAGCGCTCCTGAAATATTTTTTCATTTATACAAAGATGTTTTCACTTGACTCAAACTATTTTTCATTCACCCAAAGGGATTTTTTTTTCCATTTTTGAGTTATTTTTTTGTAAAAAAAATACCTCTTAGTCGGCGCGTCGGGTATGTTATGGACGGGTCAATGGGTGAGTGAGTGAGTGAGTGAGTGAGTGAGTGAGAGATGTATGTATGT
>Ga0126339_10001524_pt1 | contig 15832 bp, 15 predicted proteins | sample OrbTmetagenome_2_FD_92532 | JGI IMG/M metagenome (GOLD analysis project Ga0126339, IMG submission 92532) | Coral microbial communities from Petempiche,Puerto Morelos, Mexico - Orbicella T R C metagenome | ecosystem: Host-associated > Invertebrates > Cnidaria > Coral | place: Petempiche,Puerto... | reverse complement strand
TGTAATTTGCACTGGTGTTACACTTTTTGCACTGATGTTACACTTTTTGCACTGTGTTACACTTGAACTGCACTGCTCTTAGCCAATCAGAATCGAGTAATTTTTTCATGTGTATTATTAGGTAGTGTAACACTCGTTTATGACTGTAGTTCACATTTAAGCCGCATAAACTATTGAACTCGACCTGCCACTTTCGCGCATGTATGTGTTGTTCCTAAGATCTATCCCATGATGCTTTGCCGGGTCACAGGCAGCCCAGTGGACACTACAACCCCTCTTTTCCTTGGACTAAATAACGCATATATAAGGCAGCAAATTTTAACTTGATTGAAATAAATGTTTGAACATTTGATCTGGAAGTCCATCTAAGAAGTCCACTGTTCAAGCGTGAACAGAGCTCGTAATCAAACTGACCATAGTGTTGTATATAGGGAAATTATAAAACTCACAGCAGGACTTGAAACAAATTTGAATTCCACCTTGCCCTAGATGAAAAAGCAACTCTCAAGTTTTGTTTCTCTTTTATGACTTAGTTTGCAAACAACTTATCAATGCCCTTGCCCAAACGCGTCGGACAAACGGGCATAAAAAAGTTACTTGCATCACAGGAGAATCTACTGAGTCTTGTCAAGGGTGACGTGATGGCACTTTTCATGAGCCCTGAATAACCTTCTGCTACCTTGGTAATACCATTGTACACATTTTTTTTTCCCTTCACTGTTGGCTTAGATCATGTGGAAGAAATGTTTCAGACATTTCTAATGGCATACAGTGATGATCGGAATGTGGCTGCAGGCAGATGAAAGGAAATGACTCCTTTACCAATGAACTCTATGCTGAATAGGGAGTCAAGAGCTGATACAGTAAAAGAAAAAAATGATAGAAGCAAGAAGGTTGTGGAAGATGTCCCTCCCTCCCTACCACACCTGGTAAGTGTGAATTCCTAACATTTTTTTGTAAGTGGGATGTGTTGAAGAAGAGCAGGCTATTGTTAGGCTATCATTACTATTAAGACTATTATTACTATTAAGGCTATTATCACTTCTGAAGGTGAACCCCCAAGTCCAAGTATTTCAGACACTGAATACAACTAGTAGTAATCAAAGATTATGAGTGCGTTCTATGCCAGTGTTAATAGCTGGCTGTTGCTGAATTCATTATCTTTATGTGAACAGCTGAAGTTTTACTGACAGATATAACATAATGACAAAGTCCACTATTTTTCTGTGGAGTATTTGATGTCCTTGCTTTATGGTTAGCAAGTCGAGGTCCCATCTATAAAGTACGATTGTTATCACAAGTGCACAAATTCTCGTGTGCTCGTTGGCTAATTTTCATTGTAAATATAAAGCTGACGGACACATGAATTTATAACTTATGCAATGCATCAAGGAGCGAGAGTATACAATTTGTTATCATAAAAAACAAATTGACGGCATTTTTTCATGCCTCTGTCCTGTTTTTGCAATGAATTTTGTCATAACATTGTCAATGTAGTCTGTGGATCCACTTGGCTATCGCCTCGTGGATGCACAGCAACTTGGACAATGTTATCTGGTGTGAAGTTCGTTGGCAGAAGTTAATGTTTAGCAAAGCAGTGCTTAGGCCTCGGCTCGACTCAACCTCGCTCTTGCCACAAGGCCTTGTTGGGGGCCTTGTCGCCTGGTACGCTCGTTTCGGCATTCGTGTCGCACGTGTAACTGTTGTTTTGCCAGGTTTTTCCTGCATATTTTTGCTGTTCATGCCTCTGCTTGTGCCTTATTTACGTCTCGTGGACTGTCAATATGCCATCTCCAGGCAGTGAAAGTTCCTGTCCATGCCAGCCTTCTCCTATGGTGCTGGTCATCCGCACAACAGCACCTCAAGAGTTCTGTTTTGCTTCTCACGCAACCTTGCCATAGACTTCATTTATTTCCTCTGCTGGGATGATGACTGCTCCTTCCAGCCACCATGTCCACCACCAGTTATAAATCTGCAGGCCCTGCTCCAGTGGATAATGGCAGATGCAATTCAGCTTGCCTACTGTGAGCTTCCCCCATTGTCAATTGCTGCTGTGAATGCCCCAAGTTCTTTACATGCCTCTGTTCAACCCTCTAGCTCATCATAGTCCCTGCCATATCTGGGTGAGTCTCTTCAAATTCCTTCCTTTATTTCCACTGTTTGGTTTGCTATTGGAACGCTGTTGTAGACCCGTGTTTCTGCCCTCGCGTCGTCTTGCGGTGAGCACTATGCTCCAAACCCCTGCAGTCATTGCTCCAGTGCCGTCCCTACCACCCTCCTCGTTCACCACGGTCTGTTTGCTCCCCCGGTGCCGTCATTGTATGATGCCATCTCGCGTCTGGTGCCCTGGTTTTCATGTGAGTTTCGGTTGTCCCCCAATCCTGCCCAAGCTCGTTGACCAAATCTGCAACGGGGGGTACATGGAGCTCAGAGAACTCCTCCCAGACTCGCTTCGCGACCATGAGGTGCCCTGGGACCTGCTCTTAGAGAGCCGGTACCTCGTTACACCCAAATGTCTGCCCTGATGCGAAGTCAAGGTCATCATGACATGGCTGGGATGCTGGATAGCCTACTGCTAAGTTGTGCCGGCTTTCTTCCCCTCTCAGGCTGTGGAGCTCCTTTACTGCCTTGACCTGATTGCGTGCACGCATGGCAGTTTTCCATCTGTGTATGTGCGGCTATGATACGATAGCGGGTTCCGCCGCAAGGCAGCCTGTTCTCCCCTTTTCCTCAACTGGGGAGCAACCAACCTGGAGATCTTTCATCAGGCTTAAGCCAGCAGCAAGGCACTCCAGCTACCCTCATCTTCCCTATCACCCTTTCTGCAGTCATCGGACGCCTCTCACCAGGGCGAAGCTCACAGTTTTCCCTTCAGATCTGAGCTCTGCCGCATATGGAACAATGGGCGTCATACTAGCGTCTTCACTCAATGCAAACGTTGCCACAAATACACCAGTTGTCATGGCCAGCATTGCAGTCTCAACTGCCCCTCCGCTGCCACCTACCAATGTTCACGCTCTTGCCTCTCTTCCCCTCGTGTCGGGGGCTCTCGTATGCGTGCTAACTTTCTGCCTTCCATCCCTTCATCTTTTGCTCTGTCTTGTTCTTCTGTGTATTCGCCCTATTCCAGTTCATTCCTCCAGTCTGCTGTACTAGTGCCGCCTCTTCCTGTGTGTACCGGTCCAGCCTCCTCATTTTCTGCTTGTTTGGTGAGCTCGACCTCCCCCTCTCCACCCATTCCTGTTACTTCAGCGCCATTCCTTCCATCTCCTGCAGCTATCTCTCCGCTCAGCATCACTGCATTGATGTCCAAATTTCAGAATCACCCGTCGTCCATTGCCGTTAGTCCATTGCCTTCCTGTACTTCCTATCCGGTTTCTGCCACGGCTTCAGAGTCGGCTTCAATCTGTCATGCATCACTTGGCTCCAGTCCGCTTCCCAGAACATGGAGTCTGCCCTCCAGAATCCCCAGGTCATGGACAAGTACTTGTTTTGGGAAGTCCAGCTTGGCAGGGTCGCCGCACCTTTTCTCTTGCCACCTCTTCCTGCCTCTCATATCAGCAGATTCGGCATCGTCCCAAAACGCGGCAGGCTGGGCAAGTGGAGGATAATTGTGGCTCTCTTGCACCCTGCTGGAAATAGCGTTGACAATGGCATCAGTGGCGACAACTTCACACTCTCTTATGCCTAGGTCGAAGATGCCATTGATTTCATTGACTGGCGCGGTCTCCAAGTATGCTTCCTGTGTGACAACCAAGGCGTGGTCGGCATGATAACCAAACATTTCGGCTTCAACAGGGCATTGGGAGGTCTGCTGGGCAGTCTCTTTTTAGCAGCAGCTCACCACTCCTTCTGGGTCTCTGCTTCCCACGTGCCAGGTCGAACCTGGCTCCCTCAGCATCTTTCGAGCCAACACCACTTCCAGCCCAGCCGCTCGAGCACCTGAACTCTGTGACTTCCAACAGCGAGTGAAGGACCTACTTCAGGTCAGCTTGGAGCCTTCCACCTGCTGCTCATATTCCTCTGGCCAGCACTGTTTCTTTCAGTTTTGCACCTCGGTTGGACTCCTCCGTCAATCCGGTTCTCCGTTCCCGGCGTCCAAGTCGACTCTCGAGCTCTTCGTCTCGCACCTGTCGTCTGTTTTATATTGTACTGTCAAGTGCCATCTGGCTGCAGTTCGTTCTCTGCAAATTGACTTGGGCTTTGATGACCCACTAACTGCCACTTCCTGTCTCAAACATGTTCTCCAAGGAATTAAGCACTCCAAAGGGTCTATGGTGCAGGCTAGGTTTTCTCGCCTTCATGTAACCCACGACCTGATGCTAATTATCCACACCTACCTGAATCTCGCCAATCACAATAGTGCTTTGCTCTGGCAGCCTTCTCGACAGCCTGGTTTGGCTTTCTGCACGTCAGCAAATTTACCACCCTACCATCTGGCTTTGATCCCTCTGTTCACCTATCCATCAGTGACTTGGCGGTGGACTGACACTTTCGGACCTCTGGCATGCTTCTACTTATCAAGGCTTCCAAGACCGACCCCTTCTGCCAGGGTGTCAAGCTGTTTCTTCCTCGAACTGGTGGCGCACTTTGTCCAGTTGCCAGTCTTTCGGCTTACCTGCATCACCGCGGCGATTCGTCTTTTCTGCTGTTCCTCTTTCCAAATGGGAAACCCCTCTCTTGCCTCCAGGTTACAGACTGCCCTCGCTCCATCCTCGCGAAGGCTGCTGTCTAAGGCAACTTGTCAAGCCACAGTTTCCAGATCAGTGCCATCACCCTCTCGAAGGCCACAGGCCTTCCCGACTCATTAATCAGGACTCTCGGCCATTGGTCGAGCAACGCTTATCTGGTCTACGTCTGAAAGTCCCACGATACTCTCCGCCAGGCAGCCCGACAGCTGGCTTCCTCGTTGTCGTGACTATTTGTTAATAAATTGTTACTGTAATTATCTCAATTTGCGTGTGTCGTTTGTTTTTCCCGCCTCCTACACCGAGTTCCATTGCGGGGATGCTTCAGCTTGCACCAGGGCCTTCCTTTTAGGTGCTTGGAGCCTTCCTCTCCTTTGTCTTGTCAGTTTGGTTGCAGTTTTCAGAGCAACTGTCCAAGCAGTTACCCCTCAGTTGAGCCCCCAACTCGCTTGGGGAACAGGCCTCTGGCGCCTCGCTAGTTTGTATCTCCTGCCACTCCTCATGGGTAGTCGCGTAGCACAAACAAAAAGTGGTGTCAAGTTTGTTGGCAGAAGTTAATGTTTGGTGAAGCAGCGCCCAGGTCTCGGCTTGACTCAACCTCGGTCTCGCCACAAGCCCTTGCTGTGGGCCATGTCGTCTGGTATGGTCATCTCTGCGTTTGTGTCGTATGTGTAACTGTTGTTTCGCTGGGTTTCTCCTGGGTATTTTTGCTCCTCCCTCTCCCCCCTGTTCGCTTCGGTCCTGTCCTCTTACTTTACTCCACTGGTGTGACTCGGTGCAAAGGGCCTTGATGTGGTCGCGGTTTCCATAGCAACCGTCCACACACCTACTCCTCAGTCCGGACCCCAACTCGCTTTGGGGACCGGGCCTCTGGTGCCTTGCCCCTTTACATTCCCTGCCACTCCTCGCCGGTAGTCATGTAGCGCAAACATTAAGTAGGAATTCATGATCAATAACAGGATAACAGGACAGATGCATGAAAACTGACGTCAGTTTGTTAATTACTGACTTTTGATGACACTTTGCGTGATGGCTCCATTGGTAAACTCACAAGTTAAATAGAACTTTTACCCTCAAAATATTCATGCTAAACATCACATTTTCGCTTTTACTGGCAAATCTTTAAGCATAAAGGCTAATTTTTAAAAGTATATCTGTGTTACATCTAGTATTCTAAGCTGAAAGCACAAATATCAGCTAACATTTGCATTAGCGTGACGGTTTATCCGAGGTTTATCGTATACAAACTCCATGCGACTGGCAACTGATTTGAATATTTCCGCTAATGAATAAAAATAGTCAGTATTTACATCGCCGTTGCTTAGTTCTGGCTTACTCTTATGGATCTTGGCTTGAGAGTGCTCTTCCATCGATTCAATTTTGACCTTCACTGGATATAGACTGAACTATTTATGTCACACTTGCTTTACTTATCCATTACATCCGCCACAGAGGGTAACAGTAAATATAAATGACATTTTGCCCATTACATTTTAGTAAATCAAGTTCAAGAACCTGGAAACATTCCAGTGGCAGCCGAGAAGAAAAAGCAGCACCCAAATGCTTACTTTGTGGACACCCAACTAAAGGACATAAAAAGGTTTCCTGTCCCAAGAATCAGTAAAGCCAATTGTTTTTGGAATTTAAGGTGCAGGTCAAACGCCAAACTTCACATGAGATGAACTAAACTGAGTGAATCAAGTTCATGATAAGTTCGATGTCTGAGTCAACTGAGTTTGTGTGGCTGAATTTAGATTGACCAACACGTGTTTGTCGATCTAAATTCCAATTAAGTTTGACATTTGACCCAACGGTCAAGCTTTGCCTGTTTGGATTGACTCAAATTGTAATTTAGTTCATCTCCTGTGAAGATTGATGTTTGACCTGGGCCTTGGTGTTTTTGGTGATGTCATTGTATATCATAAGTTTTTACAGCCAGGGTCATGGCGGGAGTTCTGAGTCTCAAGAGTGCATGATGTTTATGATCTCAGTATAACAAAATATGTTATAAACTGAATTAAATATGTTACGCTATTTTTATGTTTTGCTGACAAATGGTACGCTTTTGGTAATGACAATGCAAGTAATATTTCAAGTATCCTCTTCATCAAGTTCAAATCCAGTGAATTCTTTATCCTTTGAACAAGGGAATGCTTTCCTGATTGCATCATCTGCACAGGCAGGCAAAGGATTCCTCTTATTCCCTAAGAATCCATAATTCTCGATAGGAAGCAAAAAAGCTGAAACTAAAACGCAGCAGATAAATGTTAATCAAAGGTTTTGGTTACATTCCTAGTACATGTAGCTATTTATGCTTGAAAATATAACAGTATTACTTGGCCGAAGTTTCAAGTATTACTTGAAGTGTGGAGTAGAATAAAGCAGTGGGAATTTGGACAACTGCAGCAATAATAAATTTGTGCTTTGGAAGACAAAAGCAAGACAACAAAAGCAAGACAACTTGAATCTAAAGCGGAATTTTAATGATTCACAAAAGAAGGGGGATTTCGAAAATCTTACTGTGCAATGAAGATAACATTCAATGTCAATATTATTTATCCAAGTGGAGCATAAAAAATAGGTCCGGGTTGTTCTCAGGTGTTCGGTTGTTCCCATGCTCCTTATTTTACCACACCGCTCATACAAACGTCGGGCATTTTATTAATTCAGAAAACCAGTTAAGTTCCACTTATCTTTCTACTTTCAAAATAGAGTAAAAGACAAGCAGAGTCTGTTGGTGAACATTTTGCACATCACGCACGTAACTTCATTTTCTAGATCCTGTACTTCTCCGCTGCCAGTCTAAAACTCCACTTCTGGAGGCAAATGGAATGAAATCCAGGATGTTGTGTGATACATGTTAGCACTGTGCCTTGGGGAAGATCTTGCAGACCCTTGTGGCTCCAGGGCACATGGAAAACATGGAATCCGGAATCCAGAAACAGAACCGGAACCAGACATATAAAAATTGGAGATGTTTTGAGAAGACTAGAATTTAAGCTTGAGTCTATATATATATGGAACAGCATTAGCTGGTTCTATGATTTTCAGTGGTTGTATATTCTGCTTTGTTTTATAAAGTCATGTGGAAGCGTGATGTATAAGTTCTCTTGAGAAAATAAGAACCCATATGCCTTTGCTTAATAAACAAATGTAGGCTCTTTCACACGGTCAAATGTTGTTATGGTTTGTTTTCTTTCAGTAATATTTGCAGATTAATTAAGTCGAGATAACTTCAACGCGAAATGCATATCCTGATCCACTGCAAAATAATATTCGCTTGTTAAAAGAATCAAGGTAAAAGATCAAGCTTAAATTCAAGGTAAACCATGCGGTATGAAATTTTTGCGGGAGTGTTATTTTGCGGATGGGTGATTGTTTGTATTTTGTGGAAACCAAATTTTTTCGATTGTGAAAGATTGTTTTTTCTTACTGGGTATTAATTTTTGCGATTAGCAGGAAGTTGCGTTTTATTGCAATTACAACGTTGCGTTTTTTATTTGACCACATGCAATCGACAAGCTAAACAACAATCAGTGGAGGTATGTAATTCAGACTAGGTCTACACTAGAGGAGATATTTCCGGATTCGTAAAAGTTTCTGGATTCATCAATTTTAGAGTATTCGGATTAGTAGGCGTTTACACCGACAGGATATTCGGATTCCTAACCGTTTACACACGATGATAACTCCGGGAACATTCATGATGGAATGGTTAAAAAGTCGACAACGAGAAACAAAATGCCTCCAAAAAGAAGGCTAGGGGTAGGTTGAGACAGTCTGAAGTTTTCTTCCCACTTGCTGACCACGGTACTGTTGTCCATTATGTCATGTCCCTCCAGGCATTTATTTTTTGGACTTTATCTAGAACCGTACAGGTTTTCGATCGTGCCATCGTCGTCATATCTGATAAAGTATAATTGGAAAACCAAAGCAAGATGCCTGTTTTCTATAAGCGCTATGTTGACGACACCCTCAGCAAAATGCCCGATGTTTCATCTGCCTCTGAATTCTTGTTAACACTGAATGAAATCCACCCCTCACTCAGCTTCACAATAGAACTCGAAGACAATGGCAAGCTTCCCTCTCTTGGAATGGTGATCATCAGAAATGGTCCCCGACTAGATACGAAGGTCTACGTGAAACCGAGCGATACTGGGCTCTTACTGCATTACCAAAGCCATGATGACGTAAGGTATAAACATTCTCTACTGAAGACAATGTTAAACCGTGCGTTCAAACTCTCCTCGAATTGGCAGTTCTTCCATCAAGAATGTGAACATCTTAAAATGGTTTTCACTCGCCTGCATTATCCCAAAATCCTTTTAGAGAACACCATCAGACATTTTTTTGAAATGAAAGTTACTGAGTCTAATGTGTGTTCTAAACAACGAGTATCCGATGAACAAGATGTTCCCATCAGCATTGTCTTACCGTTCAAAGACCAGAAATCGGCGAATGCGGTAAGACACCAACTCGGTGATCTCAGTCTAAAGATTGATGCCGTTGTCCAGCCTGCTTACACAAGTCAGAAGATCAAAGGACAATTCAAACCAAAGGAACATAAACCTCCAATTGTGAATCAACAAAACGTTGTTTATTATTACAAGTGTGGTCTGTGTGATGCAGACTATGTCGGCTTCATAAGTCGACACCTACATCAACATGTGGAGGGACATAAACGATCAGCAATCGGCAACCATGTAAAGGATGAGCACGGAAATGATCCAGAGACCATTGGAAGCAATTTCAGGATTTTGAAAAAATGTCAGAGTAAACTCGACTGTTTGATTTTTGAAATGCTTTTTATTCGTAAACTTCAACCAAAATTGAACAAACAGAGTGACTCGATCCGCGCGAAGCTGTTTATTTAATTATTTTATATATATATATTTTAAGTCGTTTCTATCGCCTTAACGTTTTTATTACTCATGCCGCAATTTTCTTGTATTGTTTCTATGTAAATATTTTAGAGTTTTAGTCAGTGTCTCATTAGCATTCTTAAAATCGATTGTATATATTTGGGCCCATGCAAAAATTTTACTTTTCAACTTGAAAATGACCGTCGAGCGGTCGAAACGTCATTGCTTTTTAATGTTAACTTTTTTAGTGAAAACTTTTGAAATTCCATCGAATTTCCCACATTAATTAACGGTTTTCGTAGTTTTAATTAACTGAAAAATAGGTAAACGAGCAGCTGGCATTATCGAATTCACGTATATCCTTAGAAACAAGTCCTAGTAATCAACTTGTTGGTACATGGAAAACGGATATTTTTTCCTTCCTTTGAGAAATTATACTAAAAGATTTAAAAGTCAAAGATTACAACAGATGCACTTAAACTTTTGAAGCAGTTTTTTTTTCAAGAAAAATCTTCGTGACATTCGTTTCTTAGCAAGCAAAATGGAAAATAAAAAAGAGTGTTGTCAATATTTAAGCCTAAACAATTTCTCAAATATGAAAATTGTACTCGACAAATGGGCAAGTGGTCGATGATTTGTACTCACCCCATGCTCACATTGGTTAGTGGGCCAGCGCCAATTTCCAACTACTCTGACTACTGATAAATATCAACAGAGCTCACTGGGAGCTGGCCAATCTTTGAAATGGCTTCAACTTCATCTTTTCCCGTAAAAGTAATGTAAATGTAAAACGCATTCTAGATAAAAGATTTTGTTTGATAGGGACGAGTTGGCTTCTAGCGTCATTTCAGGTTTTGTTCCTGAGAAGAATATTATGCGAACATGCAATGGTGTGTTTCAAAATCGTTGCAGAATGCAAGAAAGATGTGTTTTACGAGGCTGTAGCAGTACAAGATGTTTAGGATAGAGTATTCCTCTTCATTCAATATCTCTATTTCGATGAAACTCGACCAGAAACGCGAAAAAGACCAAAGAAGTGGGCTGATCTGTGTGAAGCTAACGCCGCGGAGCCATTGAGGATTTCTTCGATCTTGGGTTCGCCGCTTCTGTGAAAATTTAGAGCCTTTCATGGCCTGTATATTCTTCTCTATCTATAGTGAAAAGCTTGATATTGTCAAGGTAGCTCTACTGCATAAGGCATGAATTTGGGATAAGCTGGAAGCCACCTGACTATTCTGAGTTCAAACAATCCTCTGACAACTCTGCTGATCTCTTATCTTAACACTCTCTTCAATCATTGATCTAAAGAAGTAGGCAGGAGTGGACTTCGACTCCATTGCATTTTAAGCTTGATGATTTTTTTCTCTGAAGTAATCAGGGAAACTAGTAGATTTTATTAAAGGGAAAAAAAAACTTTTGGGGTTAGTAGCACTTACATGTAAGTTTCTTTTATCCCTAAATTTCGAAAAGAAATGGATGCAAAGAAAGCACCACCAAATATAGAGGTTTGTTCTGAAAGCCTTCTAGCCATGTTAGAATATTGATTTATCGAATGTGGCCTATTGCCTGAGATGCTATCTAGATTATAACTATTGTATTGTGTAAATTAGATAATTTAATCTTCAAAAGGGTTATTAGCTAGATGGCTCGCTTTCACTTTCATTTGACTTTGATAACTGGCTCAGTGCTTCAAACCTTACAAACTATGAGCTAATATATAGAAATCCCGAGCCTGCCATCCAATTGTTTAAAAGAAGCATCTAGCTCGTAGTTTTGTTCTAGCATTGTCTGTTTATGTGACTAATTTCTTGTGTTTTTTCTTTTCCTACAGATCTGTCAAGTGTGGAGTAGAATTTGAAAGCGTCGTTAAAGATGTCTGTCTCTGATGAGGAACAGAGAATGCTTTGTGTCCAGGTTTGCTTGAACAAGATTGTTGCTCCAGTGTTGCGAGATTATGTCAAGCAAGGAATGGATAAACATTATACATCCCTCGATGGACAATTGAAGGCTCTGACACCACCATGCAGTCTAAGCACTTTAACATATCCAAGTCCCACAAGTGATCCCGGACTTAGACCTATTATAAAATCCTTGGAATTTGAAAATATTAATGGCAATCTTGATGTACATGGAGGGGACAAAACCATGTACGATTACAAAGTCAGCAGTCCAGTCGATCTAGCCAAGCTGTATCTCCCAAAGTACCTTGCAAACTTTTCAGCTTTTGACATGTCCTTGGATATGAGTGCGATTCTTCGCTTGCTGGGAAAAAAGAGTCTTGAACCAATATTTTCCTCTTCAAATCCATTGATATGTATTCAATCAATTGCTGACGATGTCAAGAACAATGTTAGAAACAAGACAGCGCATTTTAACCCTCGTGGCTGGAATAAAACTTTCTTTGAGGAATGCTTTGCTAAAATGGAGGCTTTGGTTAAGAGTATAGTGCTTCCTTCTGCTCTCGAGAAAACCAAGCTGGATGAACTATCTGAATGGAAAACTGATGGTAAGAGAACTGTAAGCAAGTAGTGCGGCCCGGTTAAATGTAATTGAGTGTTTACAAAGAACAATATTTTGAGGCTGCAGAGTGGTATCAAATGTAGTCTGTATTCATACAACAAGTCATGTGGCTAACAAAATGGAATGGTAAGGTTGGAGTCCAGTTTAGTAATTTAATGACAATTGCTTGGCACGGTGACTTCAGGGGGATAGAATGGCAAGGGTTACTGTCATAAACTAAACAACTGTCGTGACCTTACACTGTTGTTGGTGAAGATTTATAGCTTCTTAATTTTCATGTGACATTGTCATATTCCAGAACTAAAAAATTACCTAGTGTATGCTTATCAGACTGAGGTTTTAATTTTATAAGAGATACTAAAGACTCTCTAAGAGCTTGATGCTTTACAAAGCTACAGCGTAACAAGGGTCTTCGTTTTGCAAAAGATCACGTTTGAATTTCCAAGCTTTTGCATTCTGTCGCATTAAAATGGCAGCCCAAGAGGCTGTCTCGTAGGTCTAAAGATGACTTATCGTTTAAGTTTTTGGTCAATGGATGAACAGTCCTTGCATTAGACAAAGTATCAATTTCAATGTGTCGGAGCTCCAGAATGAAATTTTTTGTTTAATAGCAAAACTCAGTGAGAGATGTTCTGTTACGTTGTGGCCACCATATATTGGTGCCCCTTTAGAGAAACCAACATGGCCTCTCCATTCAAAAGCTCTATGAATTTGTGTGAAACATTTTTTTTTCCAAATAACGTGTGTATGAAAAACCACACAGACCTGAATCTTGGTGGGGTTGTCTATGTTTATCAATTATTGCCAATTGGCAATTTTTAATCCTTCACAGGGACTGTGTTGCCTTAACTACAAAGAGGGCCTCAAGGAAGCATTATGCATGATATTAAATGTTCAGAATGACAGCAAAATGTGCACGAATATGAGCTTTTGCTTTTGATATGTATGTCAGGTTTTGTTGCCTTCTTCATGCTTTGATCAGTTTCAATGTACCATATCTCTCGTGAAAATTTTAATGGGCCTTGAAAAAATATAGGGACGTTCTAATTTCTTTACGCGAAACGAAGCCGTGGGTTGCAATTTTGGTGGATGGGCTGCAATTTTACGGGAAGCCATAGTCTGCAGCAAAGTGAGACCGCTTGTAACTGACCTGTTTGGGAATGTTTTACTTCCCTTCTGCCAGCATTGGTGGGTAATCAAGGAATATCGACTTAAGAGCAAATGTCACCGAAAACCAAAAAGTAATCTAAACGTAATTTGCATTCGCGCGTAAAGAAGAACCAATACTTATCGATACTTTTTCTTGAAAGACAAAGTATTCAGCTATCCAAACCAGTTTAGAACTTGACTTGAGCGCCATTTGAGAATAAACACACAATTTAAAAAAAAATCCCTTTAAGTTACTAGGTCGAATTCCTAATTTATGAATAAAATTCAGAGATATTTTTCGACATGTGTCAGAACTGCAAATTCCTTGAAACTTCGCCTTTAGAACACTTTTTTGTTGTTGTAAAACATGTATTAAAATCGGCTTGGGTTATTCTTTGGGTGCTTTTTGAGGCCCGGCTTAAAAACCCTGATTTTACCTGAAAGATCACGAAAAGTAAACGATGGACATCTGCGCGTTGGTCTGAGGGCAAGCGGGTATAGGCGTTTAAAGTCCTTGTGGTATTAGTTCCTTGTACTTAACACTTTTATGTTGTTGTAAAACATGTATCAAAATCAGCTTGGGTTATTCTTGGAGTGGTTTTCAACGCGCTGCTGATATAACCGGATTTTAATGAAAACATCAACAAGAAGTAAACAATCGACTGCTTGCATGTTTTTCTGAGGCCAAGAGAGTCAGCTGAAGTAAAGCGGTTTAACTTCTTTCATTATCATATTTTCGTTCTGCAGGTCAATATTCTTCTGTTAAAGTAAAATAAAATGATAATAGGACTTTATTCACGCATTCAAAAGTACCTTCACTCACAAGGAATATTTCAATCTTTTTACATTAATTAGATTACTGACAAATGGACAATGTGTAGATTTCACAATCACGGCACCGCAATTCTAAACAATTCGACCTGTTTAACTGTGTATATGTATACATAGAGTTAGAGAGTTGCATTTACTTCAGTTCAATATGGAAAACGGGACTGCAAAGTAAATGCGAGCAGGTGCGTGCCCATTTAAAACTGGGAAGGTAGAACAGAAGGTATACTAACCTGCGCCGACAAAAACAACATTGATCGCAAGAAAGATTTCCGCTGGTAATCCAGACATAACAGCATTTATAAGTCTTGGGATTTTTATTCTATTCTTCTTTCCTTCGTGACCTCTTTGTGGAATGGACACCATGTTGGATAGCGGCAAATTGGTGTCACCCAACCTGTCTTTTCGAATCACTGGATTTGCTGACCTCTGACTTTCCTCGACAATCTCGTTCATCAGTTTATACGCCGATAATGGAAGAATAACTGACCAGAATCCACCTGCATTGCTTAGCAATTCTTTTGATCCAAAAACAGAACAGTTCGTGTTTTTGAAACATACCAAAGGAGAAATGACAGAAACCTTTAAAAAAGATCCGCATTTGCAAACTTCTGCCGTCAGACCTTCAATCGGCTATATATATGACGCATCACGCGTTCCGAAAGCAAAGAAAGTGTTAGCAAAAGTCATAAAATTAATTTAGGGTAGAGCTTTCGATCATTATATGGTTGCAGTATGTTTTACACGACAGCAAAAAAAGAACAAGAGAACTGAGGATACATATCGTTTTCACATGCAGCGTGACGTCTAAAGAAGAATTCTATGGGGAAAATTCAACCCATACTGGGTAAAATTAATTAGCTTAAATGGATTTGGCATGCTTAAATATTCTATCCTGCAGTCCAGCTAACTATTGCAAGTGGGTCTTTTAGTGAGTCATGGATTGCCAATCGTAGAAGGTCAAAAAAAGTGAAAGCATTAGTAAAAAACACCTCGCTTTGGCGGGAAATATTTCTGACCGAACTTTTCATTGGAATTCGTACTCCAGAAACAGATGTTACTTAAAATTAAAATCTCCACATTGTCCAAATATGAACAAAAAGTCAATGTGGGAACCTAATAAAAATTGACTTAATAGGTCCACTTAAACAATATTTGGCAGAGAACATTTCACTTCAAAGATCTAATTGCAATATTTTTGGGCTTACAGACACTGTGGCCTTATGCGTTAACGAAGCCCGATTTTTTCAGATTTAGGGTGTTCTTCCGGACATATTCTCTCCAAAACGTAAGCATTGTTTTTGTTACATGATCTTCATGAATGCGTAAAATCTCGATGGTCATATTTTAATTTTGCAACGTTAAAGGGAAACTTAACCTGTACGTACCGTTAAATAATCTCATCTCGAACTTTGTGGCTTTTTGTTGTTACTGGGACGGCATTGTCCATCATTTCCTGTATTTCTTCCGTAGATAGCTCAGCGAATCTGCTTTTTCCATCAATTTTTTGTTGACGAAACTTGGCTTCCCATAAAAAAGTTTATGCCGAGCGACATTTACCGCATCCATTTCCATATAAGGTCAAACGCAGGTATAATGGCTGGCAACCGAGATCCAGTGAACCAATCAGAAAGCTAGAATTGCATTATCCTAGGTTGAGAGTTTAATAATTAACAATTATTCCATGAAACCGCGTTGGATATGAAGTGATAAATAACCAACGAGCGCGTAGCGCGAGTTGGTTATGATCACTTCATATCCAACAAGGTCGAATGGAATAATTGT